>MAAC01009749.1_pt1 | contig 126620 bp, 111 predicted proteins | sample 1115981 | NCBI WGS metagenome assembly MAAC01 (sample SAMN04961126, study PRJNA320927) | seawater metagenome | isolation source: sample BD02T64 sea water enriched with oil for 64 days | place: USA:Gulf of Mexico | collected 2013-07-27
GAACAGCTGCGCATCGCGGCGGGCGAGGGGTTGAGCGCGGCGCAGGCCGATATTCCGCAAAACGGTCATTCGATCGAATTGCGCATCTGTGCCGAAGACGCCACCGCCGATTTCCGCCCTGCGATCGGGGATATCTTGTTGCTGGACGAGCCCGAAGGCGAGGGCGTGCGTGTCGACAGCGGCATTCTGGACGGCGGCAAGGTCACGACCGATTTCGACCCGATGCTGTCCAAATTGATCGTGCATGCCGAAGATCGGGCGCAGGCCATCGCCCGCGCGCGTGAAGCGGTGCAAAACTACGTTATCCTCGGGGTGACGACCAACACCGGTTATCTGGATGCGATCCTTGCCCATCCCGATTTCGCGTCCGGGGATGTCTCGACCGGATTTTTGGCGGAACAGGCCGATACGCTGACCGCGCCGGGCGAAGATCTCAGCGACCTGTTGATGGCGGCTGCGGCCCTGTCGGACGAACGGTTGGTGAGTGATGTGATGCAGATACCTGAAATGCACCGAAAAATGGGCGGGTGGAGAAACTGATGCAGCGGATATTCCAGATCGACGGCGAAGAGGCCGAATGCTGGCTGTCACACGACGGCAACAACATGAATTTGAACACGCCTGATGGCGCGATCCCCTGCCAGTTGGAGCCCACGGGGACACCGGGCGGCTATGTGCTGCGGGTGCGCGGACGCGCGCAAAACGTGCGGCTGGCCGTCGGGCCCGACGCAACATTCGTGCATTTAAACGGCAAGACATATGCCGTCGGACGGGTCGATCCCGCCGAGCGGCTGGCCGGAAACGACAGCGGCGCGGCCGATGACCGTATCGTCGCGCCGATGCCCGGCGTGGTCGTGTCGGTGAATGCCAAACCCGGCGATCACGTCAAGGAAGGCCAGCCTTTGCTTGTCATTGAAAGCATGAAACTCGAAACCAGCCTGATCGCGCCACGCGACGGTGTGGTTGCTGAAATACCATTTGCCGCAGGTGACAGTTTTGGGCTTAAGGCCACGCTCGCCCAGTTGGCTCCCGAGGAGGAATAATCATGCGCCGGATCGAAAGCCAGATCGACACCAATGCCCCCGACTACAAGGCAAATTACGCGGCCATGTCCGAGCGGTTGAAAGAGTTTCACGCCCGCCAACAGGCAGCGCGTTTTGAACGCCCGCAACGTGACATCGACCGCCTTGCCCGCCAGAACAAGCTGGGCGTGCGCGAACGTTTGAAACTGCTGCTGGACCCCGGCACGCCGTTTTTGGAATTTTCCACTCTGGCCGCCTGCCGCGAATATGACGGCGCAGTGCCCGGCGCCGCCGTGGTCACCGGCATCGGCATCGTGCAGGGCCGCGAAGTCGCCATTCACGCCAATGACGCCAGCGTCAAGGGCGGCGCATGGTATCCACATACCGTCAAAAAGATCGTACGGCTTTTGGATGTCGCGCTGGAAAATCACTTGCCGGTCATCCACATCTGCGACAGCGCCGGCGGCTTCTTGCCTCTGCAACACGGCGTCTTTCCCGACCGCTATCTCGGCGGGCGGGTGTTCCGCAATCAGGTCAAGCTGAGCCAAGCCAACATTCCGCAAATCGCGGTGGTCGGCGGGCATTGCACCGCTGGCGGCGCCTATGTGCCGACGCTGAGCGATTACAACATCATCATCGAAGGCACCGGTGCGATTTTCCTTGGTGGCCCGCCGCTGGTGAAGGCCGCGACAGGCGAAGAAGTCGGCGTTCAGGAACTGGGCGGTGCGGTCATGCATACCTCGGTTTCGGGCACCGGCGATTACCGCGCCGCCACCGAGCAGCACGCCTTTTCACTGGCGCGCGAGATTGTCAGCCAATGGAAGCGCAAGCCGAAAACCATCATCGAAACCGCATCCTTTGAAGAGCCTTACTACGACCCCAAGGAACTCTACGGGATCATCCCCAAGGACCGCAAAACCCAATTCGACATGCGTGAGGTTCTGGCCCGGATCGTCGATGGCTCCCGGTTCCATGAATACCAGCCCGATTATGGCACCACGATGATTTGTGGCTATGCCCATATTTGGGGCTACAAAGTGGGGATTTTGGCTAACAACGGGGTGCTGTTCAACGACAGCTCGCTCAAGGCGGCGCATTTCATTCAACTGTGCAACCAGAACCGCACGCCTTTGGTCTTCTTGCAAAACATCACCGGCTACATGGTGGGCCGCGAATACGAAGAGCGTGGCATCGCCAAGGATGGCGCAAAAATGCTGATGGCGCAGGGTGGCTCGGTCGTGCCGAAGTTCACCGTGATCGCCAATGCCTCTTATGGGGCGGGCAATTACGGCATGTGCGGACGGGCGTGGGATGCGCGCACGTTGTTCATGTGGCCACAGGCCGAAATCGGCGTGATGGGCGCGGATCAGGCCGCCAATACCATGGCCGACGTCAAGATCCGGCAACTCGAACGCGAAGGCAAGGAATTGACCGAAGAAGAAATCGCCGCAATCCGCGATCCGGTCCTGGAGAAATTCCGTCAGGACGTGGAAGCCTATACCTCGACTTCGGAGTTGTGGGATGACGGCATTCTTGATCCGGCTGATACGCGCAATGCGCTTGGTATGTCGATCTCTGCTTCGTTGAACGCCCCGATCGAAGATCCGCACTACGGTATTTTCCGGCTTTAATGGGTTATGATCCGGCGCGCCGCTTTGGCGCCCGGATCGACCTGCGGGTCTTCAGTGCCAGTGCCCGCCCCCTTAAGGGTGCGATGCCTCCGGCGCGGCCCCTCGGAATTTCGGGCCGCTCCCGATACATCTTTATGCGCGGCGTCAGGTGTCCTGCTGCCGCGCTTCTTGTATCGACACCACGTCAGAGGGCGCCACCTCGGGCCGGTCCGCCTCAACTTCGTTCAGCGGCTCGACGGGTTTCAATCCGGCCAGACAATCGCGCGCCAACTGCTGATACTCGGCTGTTCCGCGGGTCTTCCACGCGACTTCCTTTTCGCTAACCTCGCGGATCATCTTTGCCGGTGACCCGACCACCATCGAACGCGGCGGGATAACCGTTTCGCCCCGTATGAAGGCCTGCGCGCCAACGATCGATTCCGCGCCAAGATCAACGCCGTCCATGATGACGGCATTCATACCCACAAGCGCATTTCGACCCACGGTGCAGCCATGTAGAATCGCGCCGTGACCGATATGACCATCGACTTCCACCACCGCATCACGCCCCGGAAAGGAATGCATGATGCAATTGTCCTGAACATTGGCGCCGTCGCCAATCACGATCTTGCCGAAATCGCCCCGCAAGCTTGCCCCGGGTCCGATATAGCATCCTTTGCCAAGGATGACGTTTCCGATCAACACGGCCTGAGGGTGAACAAATGTTCCTTCGGGCACCACAGGAACGAACCCTTTGAATTCATAGCAGTATGCCATTTTTCAATTCCTTTCTTAGGCTGGCGCCTTCGGTGTCAAAACCACGCGCCCGACGTCCGCAAACGTCTTGCCGAGACATCCTCAGATCCGGAAACCTGATCTGCAACATGCGCGGACCTTTTAAAGCTGGCGGCGCAAGCACCCAAGCACACGCCAAGAAATCCGGCAAGCACCCCACGTCACAGCGCGTCCTTGTTGACAGTTCTGGGCGCCGGGATATAAAATCTAACAAATGGTAGAAAATGGAATGGTGCTCAATTCAAGTGGACCGGACCACTATAGGGAGAGAGAAATGTCAAATAAAGCCTATGTCACCGGCGTCGGGATGGTCCCATTCCAAAAGCCCGGAAAATCCGAAAGCTATGATGTCATGGCAACCACGGCCACCAAATCCGCCCTTGCGGATGCAGGCCTTGATTACGACAAGGTTCAACAGGCCTATGTCGGCTACGTCTATGGCGATAGCACCTGTGGCCAGCGCGCCTTGTATCATGTCGGCATGAGCGGCATTCCGATTGTGAATGTGAACAACAACTGCTCGACTGGCTCGTCTGCCCTGTTCCTCGCGCGTCAGGCCGTTGAAAGCGGCGCGGTAGAATGCGCATTGGCGCTCGGTTTCGAGCAAATGCAACCCGGCGCAATCGGTGCGATGTTCAACGACCGGGTCAGCCCGTTTGCATCATTCGACGAAGAAACCGATGATCTGGTTGGCAATTCGGAAATCCCCTTGGCGCTTCGCTATTTCGGCGGCGCAGGCAAGGCGCATATGGACGAATTCGGCACGCCGATGGAAACTTTCGCGAAGATCCGCGCCAAGGCCAGCCGCCACGCAGCCAAAAACCCGGTTGCTCTGTTCCGGCAGGAAGTGACAGCCGATGACGTTATGGCAACGCCCGTCATGTGGCCCGGTGTCATGACCCGTTTGATGGCCTGCCCGCCGACATGTGGCGCGGCCGCAGCAATCATCTGCTCCAAGGAATTTGCAGACAAGCACGGTCTCGACAGCTCGGTTCGGATCACGGCGCAGGCCATGACAACGGACGGACCGGAAACCTTCAACGCGCACGACATGCGCGAGGTTGTCGGCTTCTCGATGGCCAAAAACGCTGCTGATCAAGTGTACGAGGCTGCGGGCATCGGACCGGATGATGTGGACGTGGTCGAACTGCACGACTGTTTTGCCCATAACGAACTGATCACCTATGAGGCGCTTGGCCTTTGTGCGCGCGGTGATGCGGCGAAATTCGTTGACGATGGCGACAACACCTATGGCGGTAAATACGTGACCAACCCGTCGGGCGGTCTGTTGTCCAAGGGGCACCCGCTTGGGGCGACCGGTCTTGCGCAATGCACCGAGCTGGTTCAGCAGCTGCGCGGGCAGGCCGATGCACGTCAAGTCGACGGCGCGCGATTGGCGCTCCAGCACAATCTCGGCCTCGGCGGAGCCTGTGTCACCACGCTTTATGAAAAAGTCTGATAGCGCCATTCGGAAGGAAAAAAATATGACTGATAAACTCAACGGGCGCGTTGCGCTGGTTTCCGGTTCCGGCCGGGGCATCGGACGCGAAATTGCACTTAAACTGGCCTCGGAAGGGGCCCGTTTGGTGATCAACGATCTGGATCCCGATCCGGCCAATGAAACCGCCGAGGCCATCCGCGCCGCAGGCGGCGAAGCTGTGGTTTGCGCCGGTAGCGTGACCGAAGACGGCTTTGCCGAACGCTTCATCAAAACCGGCGTCGACAGCTTTGGCGGGTTGGACATCATCGTGAACAACGCCGGCTACACATGGGACAGCGTTGTTCAGAAGATGACCGACGAGCAATGGCAGGCAATCATTGACGTGCACCTGACAGCGCCCTTCAAAATCATGCGCGCCGCTCAGTCGGTGATCAGCGCCAAGGCCAAGGAAGAAGCCGCCGCCGGACAAGAAGTGTTCCGCAAGGTGGTGAATATTTCGTCCATCGCGGGCACCGGCGGCAACGCGGGTCAGATCAACTATTCCGCCGCCAAGGCCGGCATTCTGGGGGTCACCAAGACGATGGCCAAGGAATGGGGCCGCTACAAGGTCAACGTGAATGCCGTGGCTTTCGGCCCGATTCGCACCCGTCTGACCGAAGGCAGCGCCGACGGCGACAGCACGATCAAGGTCGAGGAAAAAGAGATCAAAGTCGGCGTGAACCCCGATCTTCTGTCCCAGATGGAGCGTATGATTCCATTGGGCCGGGTCGGCACACCGGAAGAGGCCGCAGGCGCGGTCTATTTGTTCTGTGCACCTGAATCGAACTTCATCTCGGGTCAGCACATCATCTGCGGTGGTGGCTTCGTCATCTAAACTGCGCCGCTTTGCTGCGTTCTCCGGCCTTGGTCGGCGATACATCATCCGGGCAGCCATAACAGGTTGCCCGGATTGTTTTATGGCAAAGCTCATCCCAACAGGTTTGGTCGATTGACACGCCTCCGCCTCTAAGCTAACGAGTGTTAGGTAGGGAGCCGAAAGAGACACCATGACGGATGGCACTGTGAGCAAGGTTAAAGACGCACCGCGCAATCCCGTCGGGCGAGAAGGCGTTTTGGACGTTGCGGCGCGGCTTTTTCGCGAACAAGGCTACGGCTCCGTATCGCTGCGAAAAATTGCTGATGCTGCTGGGATCAAGGCGGGCAGCATATACTACCATTTCGGCTCCAAGGACGAAATCGTAGTGGCCATTTTGGATGTCGGCATTCAGGTCGTTCACGAGAAAATACGCCAAGCTGTTTCGGCGCTGCCCGAGGGCACCGACGCCGAAACAATCTTGCGGGCCGCAATCGGGACGCATCTGCGCGCGCTTCTTGACGTGAGCGATTATACCTCGGCCAATGTGCGTATTTTCGGGCAGGTGCCACAATCCGTACGGGACGCCAACCTGCCCACACGCCGCGCTTATGAGGCTGAATGGGATGCCTTACTGTCCCGACTTCAAGAGCGCGGCGCGCTTAAACCCGATGTCGACATTCGCCGCCTGCGCCTGATGTTGATTGGCGCACTGAATGCAACGCTCGACTGGTTTGACCCGGACCGGGGCAGTGCCGAGGCACTGTCGCGCACCTATGCCGATGTGTTTCTCAACGGGATACTAGAAAGACAGGATAGCTGATACATGGCACGACTTGAAACTGCGGTGATGACCGCATCCGAAACCTATACCCGCAACCATGCGGCGCAAAGCGAACGCGTCGAGACATTGCGCGCACGGATTGCCGATGTCGCATCGGGCGGACGCCCTGACATGGTTGAGCGGCACCGCAAACGCGGCAAGCTTCTGGTGCGCGAACGGATCGACCTTTTGGTAGATCCCGGCACCGCGTTCATGGAGCTATCGTCGCTGGCCGCCTATGGCCAATATGGCGGCGAGGTTCCCGGTTCCGGCATCGTGACCGGCATCGGCATCGTGCATGGCCAGCCTTGCGTCGTGATCGCCAATGATGCGACGGTCAAGGGCGGCTCTTTTTATCACGAAACGGTGCAAAAACACATCCGCGCGCAAGAAATTGCGGCGGAAAACCGGCTGCCCTGCCTGTATCTTGTGGATTGCGGCGGGGCCTTTTTGCCCGAACAGGATCGGGTTTTTCCGGACGCCCGCCATTTCGGCAATTCCTTTTATCGTCAAACCAATATGTCGGCCAGCGGCTTGCCGCAGATCTCTGCCGTTTTCGGCGGCTGCACGGCGGGCGGGGCCTATATTCCCGCGCTGTCGGACGAGGTCATCATGGTGCGCGGCAATGCGCGGATCCATCTGGGCGGGCCGTCAATCGTCAAGGTGGCCATCAACGAAGAGGTTGATGGCGAAACGTTGGGCGGGGCCGAAATGCACACGCGCGTCTCCGGCGTGTCCGACCATCTGGCCGAGGACGAGCATCACGCGCTGGCTTTGATGCGCGACATCGTGGCCGAATTGGGCCAATCGCGCCCGATGCAGCCCGACGCCGCCCCCGAAGCGCCCGCACATGATCCCGAAGAGCTGCTTGGCGTGATCAGCGCCGACCGCAAGGAACCCTATGACATGCGTGAGGTTCTGCTGCGCATGATCGACGCGGGCGAGTTCCGCGAGTTCAAGCCCGGCTGGGGTGAAACGCTGGTCTGTGGCACGGCGCGCATCCACGGCTTCCGCGTCGGCATCCTTGCCAATAACGGCGCGCTTTTGTCCGACAGCGCCCTCAAGGGCGCGCAATTCGTCTCGATGTGCGATCAACGCAACATCCCGCTTTTGTTCCTGCATAATATTTCCGGCTTCATGGTCGGGACCGAGGCCGAACGCGGCGGCATCGCCAAAGACAGCGCCAAATTGGTCTATGCCATGTCGGTGGCCAAAGTGCCGCGCCTGTCGGTGCTTTTGGGTGGCTCTTACGGGGCCGGCAATTACGGCATGTGCGGACGCGGCTTTGCGCCGAACTTCCTCTTTGCATGGCCGACGGCAGAGCTGGCCACCATGTCCGCCGACATCGCCAGCAACGTGATGCTGGAACTGCGCCGCCAAAAGGGTGGCGATGAAGACAAGATGCAAGCCGACATGGAGCAGATCGAGGCGCAGGTCCGCGCCCAATATGGCGAACAGTCCGATCCCTATTACGCCACTTCGCGGCTTTGGGATGACGGGTTGATCGAACCGGGTCAGACCCGCGATATTCTTGGCCTATGTCTGGCCATTGTTTCTTCGGTGCCCGAGGCAGGGCGCCACACGCCCGTCTTCAGAATGTGAGGCCAATACCATGACAACCACTTACGAAACCATCCTGCTTGAAACCGACGCGCGCGGCGTCGCCACCGTAACCTTGAACCGGCCGGACAAACACAATGCCTTGAACGGCACGCTGATTGCCGAGCTATACGACGTGGCCGAAAAGCTGGCTGCGGATGATGCCGTGCGCATCGTGATTTTGACCGGTAACGGCAAAAGCTTCTGCGCCGGTGGGGATTTCAACTGGTTCTCCTCCAACATCGACAAAACCCGCGCCGAGCGGGTCGACCAAAGCGCCACGCTGGCGCATTTGCTGCGCCGGCTTGATACCCTGCCCAAACCGCTGATCGGGCGGATCAACGGCCCGGCCTATGGCGGCGGCGTCGGCATGATTTCGGTCTGCGATTACACCATCGGTGCCGAGGGATCGCGCTTTGGTCTGACCGAGGTAAAACTGGGCCTCTTGCCCGCGAATATCTCGCCCTATGTCGTGGCCCGCATCGGCAAGGTGCATTCGCGCGAAACCATGCTGTCGGGCGCTTTGTTTGACAGCACACGCGCCGAACGGATCGGTTTGTTGACCGAAGTCGTGAAAGCCGATGATCTGGGCGCAGCCGTTGAGCGTGTCGTGCATGATCACCTGCAAGCCGCGCCGGGGGCTGTGGCCGACACCAAGGCATTGATCGCCTATGTCGCGGCGCACGATTTGGAAACCAACATGATCTATACCGCCGACCGTCTGGCCGACGCTTGGGAAACCGAAGAAGGCATCGAAGGCATTGGCAGCTTCCTCAACAAAAGCATCCCGTCATGGCGCGTGAAATGAATTTTACCCGTGTCCTGATCGCCAACCGGGGCGAAATCGCACTGCGCATCCAACGCGGGTGTCGCAAATTGGGGCTGGAAACGGTCGCGGTCTTTTCCGAGGCCGACCGCGACGCGCCCTTTGTGGCCGAGGCTGATCACGCCGTCTGCATCGGCGGGGCCGCACCAGCGGAGAGCTATCTGAACGTCGAGGCCATTTTGGAGGCCGCCCGCGCGACAGGCGCAGGCGCGGTACATCCCGGCTATGGCTTCTTGTCCGAAAACGCCGGTTTTGCCGCTGCGATCGAGGCGGCGGGGCTTGTCTTCATCGGGCCGGACGCGGACGCGATTGCCATGATGGGATCGAAGATCGAGGCCAAGGCCGCCGCCGAAGACGCCGGCGTGCCCGTGCTGCCCGGCTATCGCGGTACGGATCAGTCCGACGCGCGGTTGCTGGACGAGGCGCAGGCGCTTGGCGTGCCGCTGCTGGTCAAGGCCAGCGCGGGCGGCGGCGGGCGCGGCATGCGCCTTGTCACCGATCTGGCCGACGCGCCCGAGGCCATCACCTCGGCGCGGGCCGAGGCCAAAGGCGCCTTTGGCGATGCGGCGGTGTTCCTTGAACGCTATGCACCGCGCGCGCGCCATGTTGAGGTGCAGGTTCTGGGCGACAGCCACGGCAATGCGCTGCATCTGGGCGATCGCGACTGTTCGCTTCAACGCAACCACCAGAAGTTGATCGAAGAGGCCCCCGCCGCTGATCTGCCCGACGCGGTGCGCGATGACATGCGCGCGGCGGCGGTGCGATTGGCGCAATCCATTGGCTATCGCTCGGCAGGGACGGTGGAATACCTTTATGATCCGGCGCGCGGGGAATACTATTTTCTCGAAATGAACACCCGCCTTCAGGTGGAACACCCCGTGACCGAGGCCATCACCGGCATCGATCTGGTCGAATGGCAGTTGCGTATCGCGCGGGGCGAGGCCCTGACGCTGGCGCAATCGGATGTGCAGTTTAACGGCCATGCCATCGAAGTGCGCATCGCCGCCGAAAACCCCGCCGAAAATTTCCGCCCCGAAACCGGCGAAATCACCCTTTGGGCCCCGCCCGCTGGCGTGCGGCTCGATAGCGGCGTCGCGGCAGGGTCAATCGTCGGCCACCATTACGATTCGATGTTGGCCAAATTGATCATCCATGCGCCGGACAGGGCAGGGGCAATCCGTCAGGCCATTGCCGCGATTGATGCCTTTGCGGTGGGCGGCGTCGGGCTCAACCTGTCTTATCAGCGGGCGCTGTTGAACCATCCTGATTTTCAGGCCTTCCGGCATCACACCTCGGGCCTTGCCGAATTGTTCCCCGATGGATGGGCCGAACCCGCGCCCGAAGCCGAAGACGCGGGCCTTGCCGCCATGGCGCTGCATCTGCATTTGACGCCGGCGGGCGCATCGCCTTGGGAAAGCCTTGGATCTTGGCGGCTCACGGCCCCTGCGGGACGGCCCGGCGCGGCCTCCTATTGGACCACATCCGAGGATGATCCGATCCGCGTGACCGAAGCCGGAGCCGGAGCAGGGCTGACGGCCACATTGCCAGACGGCCAGAGCATCACAACCGAGGCCGGTGCCTTGACCGGTGACCGTTTGAGTGGGCGCATCGACGGCGTTCCCTTTTCGCGCGTGGCCCATATCGAGCGCAGTGGCAATTGTTGGCGGGTGCATTTACAAACGTCTGGCGGTATGCGCGTAACAGACCTGCGCGTTCTGGAAGATCAGCACCTTGCCCGTGCCAGCGGCGGATCGGGCGGCGCCGACCTGTTGACGGCGCCGATGCCCGGCGCCGTGGCCGAAGTGCGTGTCGCGCCCGGCGACCGCGTTGCCGCCGGTGATACGCTGGTGGTCCTTGAGGCGATGAAGCTCTTGCAAAGCCTGCCCGCACCGATTGCGGGCGTGGTGACCGAAATTTATTGCGCGCCAGGCGATACCGTCGCCGGGCACGCCCCACTTGTCAAACTCGACCCGGAGGAAGAAACATGACCAAACAAGACACGATCACTGCGGCCAACGGCCCGTTCAACGAAGACCTCGACATGATCCGCGACCAGCTGCGCCGGTTCATCGCCACCGAAGTGACGGCCAAGGCCGACGCATGGGAAGAAACCGGCATGGTGCCCCGCGACGTGTTGCGCCAGATGGGCGATTTGGGCGTTTTGGGCATGCGCTATGACGAAAAATATGGCGGCGCGGGATTGAATGTAATGTCCAGCGTGGTTCTGGCCGAAGAGGTCGGGCGCTCCACCTTTGGCGGTTTCGCGGCCACGGTTTTGGTGCATACCGACATGGCCTCGCCACATCTTGAAAATGCCGGAACGCCGGAACAAAAAGCCCGCTGGATGCCCTCGATCGTTTCCGGCGAAAAGATCGCCGCCGTTGCGGTGACCGAACCGGGCGCCGGATCGGACGTGGCCGGTATGCGCACCCGCGCGGTGCAGGATGGATCGGATTGGGTGCTGAACGGCACCAAGATGTTCATCACCAATGGCGTGCATGGCGACATCTATTTCGTCGGGGCCAAAACCGACCCTGATGCCAAAGGATCGCGCGGGATCACCATGTTCGCGGTGGAAAAGGGCACGCCGGGTTTCTCGGTTGGGCGCGCGTTGAACAAGACCGGCTGGCTGTGCTCGGACACCGCCGAGCTGATCTTTGAAGATGTCCGCGTTCCTGCCGAAAACGTGCTGGGCGAGGTCAACAAAGGCTTCTACTCGGTGATGAAAAACTTCCAGAACGAACGCATCGTTCTGGGCGCGATGGCCTGCGCTGAATCGCAAATCGCCCTCGACATGACGGTGGATTACGTCAAGCAGCGCAAAGCCTTTGGCGGCGTGCTTTGGGACAAACAGGCGATCCGCCAGCGGTTGGCCGATTGCCAGACCCGCATCGCCGCAGGTCGTCAGTTGGTTTATCAGGCCGCCGGTTTGGACGCTGCGGGGCGCGATTGCGTGAAAGAAGTCTCGATGGTCAAAGCCTATTGCGGCGAGCTGGTGAACTCTGTGCTTTACGATTGTGTGCAGTTCCACGGCGGCATGGGCTATATGCGCGAAACCCCCGTTGAACGCATGTCGCGCGACGCCCGCGTGCAAGCGATCGGCGGCGGTGCCTCGGAGGTGATGCTCGAAGAAGTCGCCAAGCGCATGTGACCAGACCCGGCAGAGGGCTGGCGTGAGACGTTCCAGTGATGGGAGACATCTTGCGCCCGCCCTCGCCAAGGCTGATCGAAGAGGGGGGTCGGTCCTCATTGGACAGCTCCGTCACCGCAGGGTGCGCCTAAGGCGCGCCGTGCCACATCATGCCACACGCCGAAGGTGCCCTTTCGGACAGGCCTTTGTCGCTAATCCGCTGACGTAGATTTTTGCGCGCCCTTGGCGGATCGACAAAACACACCGCGTTCGATCTGTTGTCCTGCCTCGGCCAAAGCCGCCGCCACGCGTTTCAGGCTATCATCATCATGCTGGCCGGCGATGCTGATGCTGCTCATGCCGATCTGCGGCACACCGCCGGCATCGCGAGCCAGCGCCGCCACGACATCAAGCCCCCTGAACAATTGGCCGCGATCCTGCGCCGTCCCGGTTTCGCGCGCGGCGACCACATCGCGCCAGTAATTATCGAAACCCGGTTCATCCTGCCAACGTACAGTTGCGTAACCCTCTTGTGTGGCGGCCTTATCAAGTCCCACCGCCGCCGCATAACAACGCCCGATCGCTCCCGCAAATACCGGCAGGCGACTGTTGCGCGCGATAGCCGCCTGCACGATATTGGGCGCCGTAAAACGGTCAATCAACACAACGCGTTGGTTTGACGTGATCTGCCAAAGGCCAATCACCACCTCATATTCCTGCGCAAGGGCCGTCATCGTTGGCCGGATAAGATCAAACGGATTCGCGCCCAAAAGCGGCGCGGCGAATTCCATAAGCCCCATCCCCACTGTGTAGGTTTTGGTGTCAGGATCAAAACCGAGAAGGCCTTCGTTGTGCAAGGTGCGTAAAATGTTAAAGGCCGAAGACACATTCAAACCGGTTTCGCGCGCAATCTGCGTCGCCCCCATCGGACGGCCCGCCGCAGCCAGAAGCCGCAGGATGCGTATGGCATTTTGCACCGCAGGCACAAGTTTCTGACTCGGTTCGATCGTCACAACATTCCCCTGATAGAATTGCATTTACTATACAGAATATTCCTGATACCTCAAGTGACATCTGACGTAGGTTTGAGGAGACAACCAGAATGGCAACAGGTGTGGACAGTGACGTTTTCGAGCAGCTTGTGACAACCGTCGACCGCTTCGCCCGTGAACGTCTGATCCCGGCGGAACGCCGCGTTGAAGACGAAGACGATATTCCCGAAGAAATCGTCGCCGAGATGAAGGAAATGGGCCTCTTCGGCCTGTCCACCCCCGAAGACTTCGGTGGCATCGGCATCAATGTTCCGCAAGAAGCACGGCTGATCGAAACGCTATGCTATGCCTCGCTGACCTTTCGCTCTTTGATTGGCACCAATGTGGGCATCGGCTCGCAAGGGATCGTGATGGACGGCACCCTTGAGCAGAAACAACAATGGCTGCCGGGTGTTGCAAGCGGCGATATCATCGCATCTTTTGCTCTGACGGAACCTGATAACGGCTCGGATGCAGGTGGCATTCGCACCTCGGCCCGCCGTGACGGGTCGGATTTTATCATCAACGGGACCAAGCGATATATCACCAACGCAGTGCGGGCCGGAGTCTTTACCGTCTTTGCGCGCACCGATCCCGATACGCCCGGCGCAGAGGGTGTTTCGGCCTTCATCGTTCCGGCGGACACCCCCGGCATCACCGTGGCCACACCGGACCGCAAGTTGGGTCAGCGCGGGACCAAAACTTCGGATGTGATTTTCGAAGACGTTCGTGTGCCAGAAACCGCAATCCTTGGCGGCCCCGAACGATTGAATCTGGGGTTCCGGACCGCGATGAAGGTGCTGGACCGTGGACGCATTCATGTCGGTGCTATGGCCGTTGGCCAAAGCCAGCGCATGTTGGACATCGCCACCGACTATGCGTTGGAGCGCAAACAGTTCGGCAAACCGATTGGTGAACACCAATTGGTACAGGGCCTCTTGGCCGATTGTCAGGCGGACCTCCATGCGGCCCGTGCATTGGTGCGCGCCACGGCAGAAACCTTTGACCGCGATGGGAAGGCCATTCTTGAAGCCTCCTGCACCAAATATTTTTGCACCGAAGCGGCGGGCCGTATCGCAGACCGCGCGTTGCAGGTGCACGGCGGCGCCGGATATATGGCCGAATATGATATCGAACGGCTGTACCGCGATATCCGGTTGCTGCGAATTTACGAAGGGACGAGTCAGATCCAACAGCTTGTCATCGCGCGCCGCACCTTGGCGCAAAGGGCGGGTTGATCATGGCGCGCCCAACGACACGCAGCCTCGAAGACATGCCGGCACCTTCGAATTTCTCAAATCTTCTGGGCATCGAGGTTGTGCGCTGCACCCCCGAGGAAGTGATCTGCCACATGACGGTCACGCCCGAAATGTCGAATCGCAACGGCGTCTTGCATGGTGGGGCATTGATGACGCTATCCGATACGGCGGCGGGCACATTGGCCTTTATCAACAGCGCGGCCGAATTTTCAAACACCACCGTCGAGGCCAAGACTAATTTCATGCGCCCGGTGCACGTCGGCGATACGCTGGTCGCGCATAGCGTTCCGTTGCATGTCGGGCGCACGACGCTGGTGCTGCAGGTCACGATGACACGTGGCGACGGTAAGGTCGCTGGCGTGACCTCTCAGACGCATTTGCTTCTGGGGTGGAAGGACGAAAAATAAGGGGGAGACAACATGACCACATCTGACATGACCGAACTGGGACCGCAGGCCGCCTATGAGGCCCATCTGGCGGCGGGCCGTTTCATGATTCAGCACGCCAAGAGCACCGGTGAATACCTGTTCTGGCCACGGGTGGTGACCCCCTCGGGTGCAACGGATCTGGAATGGGTGGCCGCCAAAGGCACCGGCACGCTTTATGCGATTACTGTCAACCGGGCCCGCAGCGGATCGCACAATATCGCGCTCATCGAATTGGACGAAGGCGTGCGTATGATGTCCACACTCCCCAACGTAGAAACCGCCGACATCGGCGCGCGCGTCAAGGCCCGCATCGAAGCATCCGAAAGCGGCCCGCGGGTCGTCTTTGACCTGCTACAGGAGCGCACAGCATGAGCCATAAAGATATCCGCGGAAAATCCGCAATCGTTGGCATGGCGATGGCCGGTGTCGGGGCCGCGCCCGGATTTTCCGCAATCGAACTTTTGGGACAGGCCGCCGTGGCCGCCGTCAATGACGCGGGACTGGCGCTTTCAGATATTGATGGCGTGTTCGCAGCAACCAGCAGCCATGCCTTTCCAACCATGAGCGTTGTAGAGCATCTGGGCTTGAAACCCACGTTCTTTGAAGCCACCAATGTCGGTGGCTCCAGTTTCGAGCTGCACCTGTTGCAGGCGACATTGGCGTTGCAGGCCGGCCTGTGTAATGCGGCCCTGGTCTGCTATGGTTCGAACCAACGCACCGCCGGCGGGCGGCTTGTGTCGATGAGCGAACCGCAATGGCACGAAGCGCCTTACAATCCGCGCCATCCCATTACCGCATACGCCTTGGCCACCAGCCGCCACATGGCGGAATATGGCACGACCCGGGAACAGCTTGCCGATGTGGCCTTGGCGGCGCGTGGTTGGGCCAATCTGAACCCCGATGCTTTTGCCCGTGGTCCGCTGACAAAGGATGAGGTTCTATCGTCGCGAATGATCTCCGATCCGCTGACGAAGGCAGATTGCTGTCTGGTGACCGATGGCGCGGCGGCTGTTGTTTTGGTCCGTGCGGATCGCGCCAAGGATCTCTCGGCCAAGCCTGTGTATTTTCTTGGCGCGGGCGCTGCGAATTATCACCGATCAATCGTGGCGATGCCGGATCTGACCACAACCGCCGCCGCCGACAGCGGCCCACGCGCATTGAAAATGGCCGGGGTCACACGTGCGGATCTGGATCTGGTGATGCTCTATGACGCTTTTACCATTAACACGATCCTCTTTCTTGAGGATCTCGGCTTTTGCCCCAAAGGTGAGGGCGGCCGGTTTGTCGAAGACGGCCGCATCGCGCCGGGCGGCGATTTGGCCGTGAATACCAATGGCGGCGGGCTGTCCTGTGTGCATCCGGGCATGTACGGATTGTTCTTGATTACCGAGGCCGTCGCCCAAATTCGCGGCGAAGCCGGAGAGCGCCAGATCGACAGCTGTGATCTGGCGCTGTGTCATGGCAATGGCGGCACACTCTCGAGCCAATGCACGGCCATTTTGGGATCGGAGGCCACACTATGACCAGTCTTCCACATATTGATAATTTGATTGCGCCTCGCTCCGTTGCCGTGATCGGTGCCTCGGATGACGTAACGCGCATTGGCGGACGACCGATCGCCGCGATGCTCAAGGCGGGCTATGAGGGCCGTATTCTGCCCGTCAATCCGAAACGCGACACTGTGCAGGGCCTGCGCTGCTATAGCAGCGTAGACGATTTGCCCGAAGTGCCCGATGCGGCGCTGATCGCGGTGCCCGCCAAACTGGTGGCCGAAACGATTGAGGCGCTTGGGCGCAAAGGTTGCACCGCAGCCACGCTGTTTTCCGCCGGCTTCGCCGAGGTCGGTGCCGAAGGCGAAGCCGCACAGCGAGAACTTGTCGAACTTGCACGCGAACACGGTATGCGCCTTCTGGGTCCGAACACGCTGGGGGTCTATAATGTAGATATCGGGTATTACGGGACATTTTCTTCGTCTCTGGATACGGGCCACCCGTTTCCCGGCAACATCGGAATCGCCAGCCAGTCTGGTGCGTTTGGGGCGCATCTCGGGGCGCTGGCGCGGGACCGGGGGCTGGGCTGTTCGATATTGATCACCACCGGCAACGAAGCCGATATCACCGTCGCCGAAGCCATTCGATGGATGGCCGAAAGCGACACCACCGATGTGATCTGCGCCTATATGGAAGCGATCAATGATGCGCCCGCTCTGTTGGCGGCGCTCGATGCCGCACGCGCGGCAGGCAAACCTGTGCTCGCGTTGAAATCCGGACGTTCGGCCGTAGGCGCACGCGCCGCCGCATCGCATACCGCATCGTTGACAGGTGATGCCGTGGTGGCAGATGCTGTTCTCTCCGATCACGGTGCGATTATCCTGCGCGATCCCGAAACGATGATGGATATTGCCTATGCGGCCTCGAAGAAGGTTTTCCCGGCGCACCATTCTTTGGGCGTCATCACCGTCAGTGGCGGCGCGGGTATCGTCGCCAGCGACGAGGCAGAACGCGTTGGCCTTCCGATGCCCCCCATGCCCGACGCCGCGCAGGCCAAGTTGAAGGCTCTGCTGCCTTATGCCTCGCCGGTCAATCCGCTGGACTGCACGGCGCAGGCGCTGAACGATCCTTCGCTTCTGGAAAGTTTCACACAGGCCGCTCTGGAAGAGGGTGGATATGGCGCAGTGCTGTGTTTCCTGACCTATGTCGCCGGCAGTGATGCAATGTCCGAAGTGATCCTCAAGGCGATGGTGCCGCTGCGCCGCGCCTATCCCGATCGCATCATCGCCTTTTGTGCCTTGGGCGATCCCGAAATTCTGCGCCAATACGATGACGCGGGCATCCTGATTTTCAATGACCCGTGTCGCGCGGTGCGCGCGCTTGATGCAATATTGAGGCTCGGCGGCGCGCGGGACAAAGATGCCCGACCTGCGCTGCCATCGCATGGACCGGTGATCTTGCCCGCAACAAGCCCCGACGAAGCCCAAGCCAAAACACTCCTCACCACCGCCGGCATTTGCGCCGCCCCCGAACAGGCCGTCAGCAGCGCCGAAGAGGCGGTGACAGCCGCCGCCGCCTTTGGATATCCGGTGGTGATGAAAATCCTGTCGCCGGAGATTGTGCATAAATCCGATATCGGCGCTGTCAAATTGGACATTCAGGATGCAGATGCCGTGCGCACCGCCTATGACGACATTTTGGCAGCGGCGGCCAAGCACGCGCCAGAGGCAACAGTCACCGGAGTGCTTGTGGCCAAGCAACTGTCGGGCGGTGTGGAATGTCTGATGGGGATTAACCGCGACCCAACCTTTGGGCCCGTGGCCGTATTCGGGCTTGGCGGTATTTTTGTCGAACTGCTGAATGATGTGGCTGTACGGGCTTGCCCGTTTGATCCCGAAACCGCCCGCGACATGATCTTGTCGATCCGCAGCGCCGCCATTCTGCAAGGGGCGCGCGGGACAGCGCCGGCAGATATTGATGCGCTGTCACATATGCTATCGCGCCTGTCGGTCTTTGCCGCCAGTGCGGGAGAGCGTCTTGCCTCCGTCGATCTCAATCCGGTTCTGGCCATGCCAAGCGGGCAGGGCGCCTATGCTTTGGATGCGGTTATTGAACTGACCCGTCACGAGGACCCTTGATGGCCATTGACTATGATCATCTGATGCATGTCGAGATCCCGGACGTGCGGCAAACCTACGGGCCGGCGGAAGTGGGGCTTTATGGTCTTTCTGCCGGTCTCGGACAGGATCCGATGGACCTGCGCCAGATGTCATATGTCGGTGCGCTTGCACATGATCAACCTGCGATACCCGCCATCGCCAACATATTGGGCCATCCGGGATTTTGGATGAGCAAGCCGGAAACGGACGTCAACGCGCTTAAGCTTATGCATGGCGAAGAGGGCATGCCGATCCACAACCGCATTCACGCCAAAGGTGCCGTGGCGGCCAAGACCCGCGTGACGGGCCTTATCGACAAAGGCGCCGGAAAAGATGCCTTGCGCTATTCCGGGAAAGACCTGCACGACGCCGGCACCGGTGTGCATCTGGCCACGTTCCGGGGGACCACATTTTTGCGTGGGGAGGGTGGGTTTGGCGGCCCCAGCGGGCCGTTAAAAACCCCACATCCTCTCCGTGAAACTGCGCCGGATCATGTTTTTGAAACGCCCACGCGACCAGAGCAAGCCTTGCTCTATCGTTGGAACGGTGATCCCAATCCGTTGCATCTTGACCCGCGCGCCGTGCATGAGGCAGGCTTCGACCGACCCATTTTCCACGGTCTATGCAGCTTTGAATGCGCCGCCCATGCGCTGCTTGCGGTTTTATGTGGCTATGATGACACGGCATTTGGGTCAATGGATGCACGGTTCACCGCGCATGTATTCCCCGGCGAAACGCTGCGGACCGAAATTTGGCAAGACGGATCATTCCGCACGCGCGCCGTTGAGCGTGATAAGATCGTCATCGGCAATGGGTTGTTCCGGCACAGGAGTGCAAAATGAGCGTCACAACAGAGCATCACGACGATGGCCTTTTGATCATCACACTCAATGACCCCGAGCGCCGCAATCCCATCGGGCATGAACGACGCAAAGCGCTACGGGCCCGGCTGTCGGAGGCCGAGGCAGACCCCACCGTGCGCGCCGTCGTATTAACCGGCGCGGGCGGGCATTTTTCCGCCGGCGGGGATGTGCGCGAGCAAAAAGACCGCAGCATCTGCGAACATCGTGAACGGTTCGCCCTGATCAAGGATTTGGTCGGCCGGATGGCCCGGTTTTCAAAACCACTTGTTGCAGGGGTCGAAGGATGGGCTGCGGGGGGCGGTTTTTCACTGGCACTGGCGTGCCCGACGGTGGTCGCCTCGCGGAATGCCCGATTTGTCGCCAGTTTTACCAAGGTCGGGCTGATGCCTGATATGGGGTTATTTGCCACCCTTCCGGCGCGGGTCGGTCCCGCACGCGCGCGGCGATTGTTGCTGACCGGCCGTGTGATCGATGCCCCCGAAGCGTTGACATTGGGCGTGGTCGATGAATTGGCCGACCCCGGCGAGGCCGCGCGCTTGGCCGGGGTGCTGGCGCTTGAGGAAGCCAAAACGGCGCCGCTGCCGCGTCAATTTATTGTGGACTGGTTTGCCCGCGATCTCGGTGCGGCGCTTGATTATGAGCAAACGCTTCAGCCCGCTTTGGTGAACAGCGCCGATGCAGCCGAAGGTCGGGCTGCCTTTGCCGAAAAGAGGCCACCCAGATTTCGCGGATGTTGACCAAGGATCACACCAATGCACCCGCACCCTCCCATCCGGTTTTACAAACCGGCAGGATGGTGCTGCTGCGGGGGCTGTTGGCCTTCGTCATGCTGGTGGCGGTTGTGCTTATCTTTGCCGGTTCAAAGGGGCTGACATTGGCCGGAATGGCGGCTTTGGGGCTGTACCTGATTTTGACCCTGCGCCAGTTCAGTGCTGGCACCTGGGTGCCGGTCCTGCTGTCTCTTTTGACCCTGATCGTTGCATTGTTTCGCGGAGTGCCTGCTGCTGTTCTGTGGCAAGCCTCCGACCGCATGCTTTTCCTATCGGCCTTGATCGCGTTTCTGGGCACATTGCGGTCGTCCGCCGCATTGGCACCCGAAGTGCATCGCGCCGGTCAATATGTGACAAATCAACCGGCCTCACGCCGGTATCTGGCAATGACCTTTGGCGGGCATCTTTTTGGTGTGCTGATCAATTTCGGCGGGCTTGCGGTGCTACTGGATATGGCCAAACGCGCGATATCCACCGAAGCCGCCGCACAAATGACCCAAGAGGCTCGGAACCTGCGTGAAAAACGCATGACCTTGGCGGTGATCCGGGGGTTTTCGCTGATTGCGCTCTGGTCGCCTTTCGGGTTTGCCACCAATGCCATCCTGATCACCTTGCCCGGTATTTCCTATTTCGATTTCGGGCCGATCGGGTTTGCGATGTCTTTCGTATTCATCGCCGTCGGCTGGAGCATGGATCGATGGGAGGGGCGGCGGTATCGGCGCATGGGCCTTCCGCCGCCAAGCCCCCCGCCCAGAAGTTGGGCCGGAGCGGCATTGCTGTTGTGCCATGTGGGGGCTTTGGGGGCGGCGGTGTTTATCGTGCATGACCTCAGCCTCCTCAATTTTCAACAAGCCCTGATCCTTGTGGTGCCCTGTTATTCAATTTTTTGGGCCGCCATAGCGACACGGCGCGCGCCGGGCGGACCAGTCGCCGGTGTCAAGACCGCCACCCGCACAAGCTGGCAACGGCTGTCCGGGATCGGCGGTGAAATCGGGGTCTTCGCATCGGCCGGATTTTTACCTGTTGTCTTATTGGCGTTGATCCCGTCCGAAGCATTACGCGATGCCATTGCCGCACTTGGGTTTGGGCCACTCATATTGGCGTTGGGATTACTGCTGATGATGGTGGTGATCGGGCTTCTTGGGGTGAACCCGATTGTGGTGGCCTCGGTTCTGGGAGCCATCGCCACACAGTTGGAGGTTCCGGGACTCAACGACACGATTATTGCCTTAGCAATCAGCGGGGGATGGGCGGCTGTGATGGGGTTTTCGCCTTTCATAACCACCGTCATCATCGGGGCGGCCATAATGGGGCGCTCACCCGCACGTCTTGGCCTGTTCTGGAACGGACCTTACTGTATGGCGATCCTGGCGGTATGGGCCGTGCTGCTGACCGCGCTGATACAAACTGGCCTGATCTAAAGACATTTAGCGGTGCACATGGATCCGCAAAGTCAACGCCCGCACCATCCGCCGGATGTGAAAATCATATCTGTGTGAAATGTCCAAACCACATTTCAGACCAAGATCGAATGGCACAGCCGTTACAGGGTGACGCCCGGCCATTGTCCCGATGCAACCATCTTATGCACTTCAGCGATCAGGAAATCGGCAAAGCTGCTGGTCAAACGCGAACCGGGGCGGTTCAACGGCGTCATCAAAACCAATGTGCGGTCGATGCTGCGCCTCTCGATCGGACGTGCAATCAACCGTCCTGCACGCACCTGATTGATCACGCTGACCAGAGGCAGGATCGTGCTGCCCAAACCTCGCTCCACAAAGGCGAGCATGGTTGGCAATATGTCAACTTCCAGGATCACGTTCAGGTCGATCTGTGCGTCGCTGGCGATGTTTTCGATACATCCGCGCAACCCGTGTTCGCGATTGGGCAAAATCAGATCCTGCTTCAATGCCTCACCGGAACGGATTGGAACGCCATCATCCGCCGATGCGTGTTGAGCAGATTGAACCAAGAAAAGCTTTTCTATAATAATAGGTTGCGATGTAATTGCAGGGGGTCTTTGCCCCTCATACGCCACCCCGAGATCAATCTTGTCGCGCACAAGCCAGTCCTGCACATGGCCGCTAAAGCCGGAAATGACCCGCAGGTTCACATCCGGATAGACGTGCAATGCCTGTTCAATCAAATGCGTCGCCAAAATTTCCGCGACGGTCGGGGGCAGGCCAAGCGTCACCGTGCCCGAAAGGGGCGTAAGGTTGCCCGAAATTTCGCCCGCTAAATCCTCGACATCTTCCAAAATAACCTTGGCCCGGCGCGCCAATCTGATGCCTTCTTCTGTCGGCATCACCCCACGGCCGTGGCGCCGCAACAGCTGCACATTCAATTCTGTCTCTAACGATTTGACCTGTCGGCTGAGCACAGGTTGCGCAATGTTCAAACGCTCTGCGGCGGCGGTGATGCTGCTCAGCTCAACCACATGGATAAAATTACGAAGTTGGCGAAAGTCCATTCATACCTCATTGGTATAGCTGATATATCTATAATACACTTGCAACATGGCTTCCATATCATGCACTGTTTACTTCAAGGAACGTCTTTGTCCGGTGTCTTGGTGTTTTCATATACACCACAGCGCCGCCGCCGGTGGAGGATCGGCGGTTCGAGAGGCTTCCATTTGACAGGGAGAGCTACATGAAAACCAGAACGCATATTGCAGCTGCCGTTAGCGGCTTGATGACACTATCGGCCTTTTCGGCCTCGGCGCAGGACCTGCCGGATACCATGATCTGGACGTCCTATGACGTTGGGTCGGCCGGTTACGCCGAAGCCTCGGCCATCGCAGACGCCTTTGGCAAGAAATTCGGCACCCGCGTGCGGATTCAACCCTCCGGCAGCGGGATCGGGCGACTTCAACCCTTGCTTCAGGGGCGCGCCGATTACGCATTTCTCGCCACCGAAGCCTTCTTCCTTTCCGAAGGCGCCTATGACTTTGCAACGCCTGACTGGGGACCAAAAGAGCTGCGTGCCATTGCAGGGCGTCCGGCAGGCCTCACTTTGGTTGCGGCGGCGGACGCCGGAATTGAAACCGTGGCCGATGCACGCGGAAAACGCATTGCCTTTGTCGCCGGGAACCCCTCTGTGAACGTGAAATGTGAGGCGATCCTTGCCTTTGGCGGGCTGACGCTTGACGATGTCGAGGTGGTGACCTTCCCGACATATGCAGCCGCGATGTCGTCCATGACACGCAACGAGTCGGACGCAACCTGCACGACTCCGACCACCAGCCAGCTCTACGAACTGGCCGAAAGCCCGCGTGGCATTCATTACGCCCCGCTTGAAGCGGACAATGCGGAAGGTTGGAAACAGCTTTTGAAGGTTCTGCCGATCATGAGCCCCTCTAACGAGGATGTCGCCGCCGGTCTCGCCGAAGGCGAAGTCGCCAAAATGGGCGCCTATCGTTATCCGATCATCACCACGACCGTGGATAAATCGGCAGATGATGTTTATGCCTTTATCAAGGCTCTGGATGAAACCTATGATCTTTACAAAGATGGCACCGCCGCCATGAAACGGTGGGCGCTCGAAAGATCCGGCAAACCGGCCATCGACGTGCCCTTCCACGAAGGCGCCATCCGCTACCTGAAAGAAAAAGGGATCTGGACCGCCGAAGATGACGCCTGGAATGCAAAGCGTACCGAACGGATGGATGCGCTGATTGCCGCCTGGGCCGAATTCAAACCTCAGAATGCAGACATGTCCGAGGAAGAATTCGCCGCCGCTTGGATGGCACGGCGCGCAGAGGTTGCTGCCAGCCTGAACTGAGCCGCGCGTTTTTGCTTCCCCCGGTGCGCTTGATCTGCCGCCGGGGGAATAAACATTGCCAGGTCGGGATTAAACAATGGTATCCGAAGACAAGAACGAGGCTCCGACCGCAGCACATGCGGCGGAGGTCAGTGCCGATGCACCATCCGGACAGCGCATAATGCGCGTGGCGGTGATGGGGCTTGGCGCCCTTGGCGTCGCTATGGCGATCAACCAACAGTTTCTTTTGAATATCCTCGGGTTTCAGCCCTTGGGAAACGCCTATCTGTATTACCTGATCGGGATTTTTCTGGCGATTGCCTTTCTCACCATGCCCGTCAGCAGGTTGCACCCGCAGCGGCTTCAATGGCTGAACCCGGTTCTCGCAATTGCCGCATTGGTCAGTGCCGGATGGCTTGGACGGCATGGGCTCGACATCATCCAACGCGGATGGGAATATGACGCCCCACTGATGGCCGATGTGATGGCCTCAATCCTGATCATTCTGGTCCTTGAGGGCGTGCGCCGTGCAGGCGGTCCCATCCTTTTGTTCACCGCAATTCTATTTGGCACCTATCCGCTTTACGCCGGCTACATGCCGGGTTTTTTGTGGGGCACAGAATATTCGTTGATCGGGACAATACGGGCCCATGTGCTTGGGGTTGAATCCATCATTGGCATCCCGATGCAAGTGGTGGCCGAATTGGTCATTGGCTTTGTCATCTTCGGGTCGGTCTTGGTCATCACCAAGGGCAGCGATTTTTTCATGGAACTGGCGTCGGCCCTTCTTGGGCACAGCCGCGGCGGCCCCGCCAAAGTCGCGGTCATGGGGTCCGGCATTTTGGGATCTTTGTCAGGCAGCGTCATATCGAACATTCTGACATCGGGGCCATTTTCCATCCCGACAATGCGCCGCGTGGGTTACCCCGCCAGCTATGCCGCCGCGATTGAGGCCTGTGCCTCCACGGGGGCGACGCTGATGCCTCCCGTCATGGGGACTGTGGCGTTTGTCATGGCCTCGTTTTTGGGGGTGCAATATTCGACAATTGTGATTGCGGCGGTCATTCCGGCCTTGCTGTTTTATGTGGCTTTGCTTTTGCAAGTCGACATGTATGCCGCCCGGCGTGGTCTCAAAGGTCTGCCTCGCACCGAAATTCCCGCCATTTGGCCGGTGCTGAAATCCGGCTGGCCCTACCTGTTGAGCCTCGCGGTATTGATCTTTGTCCTGATGGGCCTGCGGATGGAGGCCCGTTCGCCTTACTACGCCTCGCTTGTCATGTTGATCGCCACCTCGTTCAAAAAAGAAACCCGGCTGTCGCTTCGCCGTGCGAAAGACTTGCTTCTGGATGTTTCTAAGAACATTGCGAGCCTTGTTGCGGTTCTGGCGGGGATCGGTCTTGTGGTCGGCGGGCTTTCCTACACCGGTGTGGCGGGCGCCTTCGCACGGGAATTGCTTCTCTATGCCGGAGGCAACACCGCATTGATGCTGATTGCCGGGGCTGTGACCAGCTTTGTTCTTGGCATGGGGATGACCGTAACCGCCTGCTATATCTTCCTGTCGATCTTGCTTGCCCCCGCGTTGGTTCAAGCAGGGCTGAACCCGATCGCCAGTCACCTTTTCATTCTATATTGGGGCATGCTGTCCTACATCACCCCACCTGTTGCGCTCGCAGCGATCACAGCGGCCAATCTAGCCGGATCGCGCCCGATGCAAACCGGGTTCCACGCCATGCGCCTTGGAATGCCGCTGTTCGTGCTGCCGTTTATTTTCGTCTATGATCCGGCGTTGATCATGGATGGCACGTGGCCGCAGATCATCGAACGCATATCCCTGACATTGATCGCGATCTGGGCAGTCACTTCTGCGTTCGAAAGCTGGATCTACAAGGTCGGCAGGATCGGCACGGTCAGTCGCATTGCCTTTGGCGCCGGTGGTATTCTGATCATCTTCCCCGAACTGGCGACCAGCCTCATTGGCGGCGCGATCCTCACCGCCGTGATTGTGGTCAATTTGGGGATTGGACGCCGTAACAGCGCCACCGGAACCTAAGTCAGGAGATCTGCGAATGGACAAAAGCGCCCCCAATTTGCGCGATGCGGTCGCCCCAATCCCCGACGGCGCATCCGTGATGATCGGCGGGTTTGGGTCCTCCGGCATTCCCTTCGGTTTGATCGATGCTCTGCTGGAACAGGGGGCCACAGGATTGACCGTGATCTCGAACAACGCCGGTTCCGGCGAAACCGGAATTGCAAAACTTCTGAAGGCGGGGCGGTTGGCCAAAGTCATCTGCTCTTACCCGCGCACACCGGGATCAATCTGGTTCGAAAAACGGTACAAAGCCGGCGAAATCGGCCTTGAAGTGGTGCCTCAAGGCACGCTTGCCGAACGTATCCGCGCTGCGGGGGCAGGGTTGGGCGGTTTTCTCACACCGACAGGCTATGGAACGCTCCTCGCCGAGGGCAAGGAAACACGCATGATCGATGGCCGCGGTTACGTGCTTGAGGCGCCGCTGCATGCCGATTTCGCACTTTTGCGCGCGGAGAATGGCGACAAATATGGAAATTTGAACTTTCATGCGACAGCGCGCAATTTCAATCCCGTGATGGCAATGGCCGCCCGCCATGCCATTGCCGAAGTCCGGCACCTGTCCGAAACCCCGCTGGAGCCCGAGCAGGTCGTAACACCGGGCATTTTCGTACAAAGCGTCGTGGAATACGGGGTCCGGCCATGAATTCACTCACAGATACGCAGCTCGCGGCGCGGGTCGCGCAAGACATTCCAGACGGCTCCTATGTCAATCTTGGCATCGGAAAGCCCGCGCATGTCGCCAGCCACGTCCCCGAAGGCCGCGAAGTGATCTACCATTCCGAAAACGGGATTTTAGGCGTCGGACCGGTACCGCCCGCAGGTACAGAAGACCCCGAGCTGATCGACGCAAGCAAACGATATGTGACCGCCGCGCCCGGAGCCGCCTTTTTCGAACATTCCGACAGCTTTGCAATGATGCGCGGCGGGCATATAGATATTGCGGTTTTGGGGGCCTATCAGGTGGCAGAAAATGGCGATCTGGCCAATTGGGCCACGCTTGACGATTCATTTCCACCGGCCGTAGGCGGGGCAATGGACCTTGTCGCGGGGGTGCCAAAGATTCTGGTGATGATGCGGCATGTGAACCGCGACGGCAGCCCCAAAATTTTGAAAAAATGCACCTATCCATTGACCGGTCTGGGCGTGGTCAGCACGGTTTATACCGATCTTGCGGTGCTCGATGTGACGCCGGAGGGTTTCAAACTGGTGGAATTGGCACCGGGCAACAGTTTTGAAGAGGTTCAATCCCTGACTGACGCCGAGATCCTGACGTAAAGGAAAAGGGGCGAGCATGCGAAAGCCCAAAGACCGCCTGTTCGAAAGGCCTGAAAGCGCGCTCTGGAGCGCCGGGGATCGCGTGATGGCAAGCGCCAGACCGCAGCGCGGCGCCGGTCAGCCCGCCGCCGACATCGGGACATCGCCTCCCACGCAGGCCATGCCCGCATGGGGGAATGCCGGCCGCATTGCGACACGATCGGCCCCGCGCGCGGAGGGCCAGAAGAGAGGATTGTCATGGCGATTTTTGATGAAATCCTGTATATATCCCGCGCGGGCCGAGGCTCTTGCAGCCCCCTGTGGCCAAGCGAGGAAAGATCTCGGAAGCGCAGGGCCCTCCGGCACGCCTCGAGGCGAAAGCTCGCCCAGGCCGGATAACGCCGCGCCGCTTGGGCGGGCATGGCGCGCCGCAAAAACCGCACTGTTGCGCTGAGACGACAGCAGAAAGGCAGGAGCACATGAACGATCTGGCCCATACAAACGTCCCCGACAGTCGGGGCCTGAACGCATTTCGGACAGATCCGGCGTTTGCGGCGCTGTTGACCGTGTACCTGCCCAAGGCCCTGCATCCGGTTTTGGAACCACAGCTTGACCGGATGGGCCAATTGGTGGGCGACAGATTGGAACAACTTGCCCTGACATCGGATAAAAATCCGCCCCGGCTCTTGCTGCGCGACCGCACCGGAGAACCCTGTCAGCAGATCGAAAAACACCCCGCCTATGAGGAGCTTGAACGCGTCGCCTTTGGCGAATTCGGGCTGGCCGCCATGTCGCATCGGGGCGGGGTCTTTGATCAGGCGGACAAACTGCACCCCTTGGCGAAATATGCACTGGTTTATCTTTTTGTGCAGGCAGAGTTTGGGCTGTGCTGTCCGCTAAGCATGACCGACTCTTTGACACGCACCCTATGTAAATTCGGCTCGAACGCGTTGATCGACCGCTATCTTGACCGGCTGACCAGCCAAGACATGAACGAGCTGTTCCAAGGGGCAATGTTCATGACCGAACAGGCGGCAGGGTCCGATGTTGGCGCGGTTGACACCATGGCCCGCCACGAGAACGGCACATGGAAACTCTATGGGGACAAATGGTTTTGCTCAAATCCGGATGCGGCGCTGGCGATGGTGCTGGCGCGGCCTGAAGGCGGCGGAGCGGGCACCCGCGGGCTGTCGCTTTTCCTGCTGCCCCGCCACCTTTCAGATGGCAGCCTGAACGCCTATCGGATCATACGGCTAAAGGATAAAATGGGCACCCGTTCAATGGCATCGGGGGAAATCACCCTTGAAGGGGCCGAAGCCTATCTGGTTGGCGAGGCCGGGCAGGGGTTCAAGCAAATGACCGACATGATCAACATGTCACGGCTTGCCAATGGTGTCCGCAGCGCCGGGCTGATGCGGCGCGCCACCTCGGAGGCGTTGTTCATCTCTCGCCACCGCACCGCGTTTGGCAAACGGTTGATCGACATGCCACTGATGCGCCGCCAGTTGGCGAAAATGCTTCTGCCGACGGAACAAGGGCGCAGCATGGTGTTCCACACCGCACGGGTTTTGGACGCGGCGGACCGGGGCGATGCCACGATGGCAAAGGTGCTGCGGATCCTGACACCCCTTGTCAAATTCCGGACCTGTCGGGATGCGCGCAAGGTTGCCGGAGATGCCATGGAGGTGCGCGGCGGGTGCGGCTACATCGAGGAATGGTCGGATGCCCGCGTGCTGCGCGATGCACATCTTGGATCAATCTGGGAAGGCACAAGCAATATCGTCGCACTCGATGTCGGACGCGCGGTGCGCCGTGAAGGCGCGTTGGAGGCTCTCACCGACTATCTGATTGCCTGCCTTTCAGAGGTCGAGGACGCGCTAACCTCTCCGATTGCGCAGGCGATTGAGGATGTCAGCATTTTGATACAGGCCGCCGCAGGAGAGCATCAATCCGCGCAGGAAGCAGAAACACGCCGCGCGGCCAGCGCGCTTTATAACGTGACATCGGCTGTCTTTCTTGCGTGGGAAAGCGCCCGACTGACCGCAACAGATCCGGTTGCGGCCACGGATCGCGCGCTGCTGGCGCGTATGGTTTTGTCAGAACGCTTGACGACCCGCGGTCCGCTTGCCCCCGCCGAACCCGAACCGGCCTGGCTGCCCGACCTGTTGCTGCGCGCAGGTCGCGATGCAGTCGCCACACCACACTCCACAAAATGAGACATAACATGACCCTTGCCCAAATCCTTGGCACATTCGCAACAGGCCCCATCACCCCCGACACGCGCATGACCCGCTTCGTGCATTGCTCCTTATATGACTGGGCCACGGTCGGCCTTGCAGGACGTGATGAACCCGTGGCCCGCGCGGCACGCGCGATGGCGCTTGAAACCGCAGGGACCAAAAACAGTGCCACTGTATTTGGCTCCGGTCGTGCGTCACCCGCCGCCGCCGCCCTTGCCAATGGCGCGGCCAGTCATGCGCTTGATTATGATGATACGCATTTCGGTTATCTCGGACATCCAAGCGTTGCGGTGGTCCCCGCCGCGCTTGCGCTGGCCGAGGCCAAAGCCGCCACAGGCGCGGATTTCATCGAAGCATTGACCGTTGGTCTGGAAACGGCCTGCCGGGTTGGTGCATGGATGGGCCGGCCGCATTACGAAGCAGGATTTCACCAGACCGGCACATCCGGCGCATTTGGTGCAACCGCAGCAGCGGGGCGGATACTTGGGCTGAACGCGGACCAGATGGCACAGGCCTTCAGCCTGACGGCTACACGTGCCGCTGGGTTGAAAAGTCAATTCGGCACAATGGGCAAACCGCTGCATGCAGGGTTTGCCGCCGAAGTCGGGGTGACCACCGCGCTGCTGGCGCAGATGGGTGCCACTTCGGCCCCCGATGCTCTTGAGGGTCCGCAAGGGTTTGGTCCCACCCATTCCGGCGCGGCGGAAATTTCTGCCCTGCACAACATCGGTCAGGAGTGGCTGTTTTCGGGAGTGTCCTATAAATTCCACGCATGCTGTCATGGCCTTCATTCGATGTTGGAAGCCTTGCGCTCCATCGACCTCACGGACATCCCTGCCAGCGCGATCGACACCGTGTCGATCAACACACATCCGCGTTGGCTCAACGTGTGCAACCAACCCGCCCCCGAAACCGGCCTGCAGGCGAAATTTAGTTATCGTCTGACCGCCGCAATGGTGCTCGGCGGGCTCGATACCGCTGCGCTGGACGTCTATAGCGCCGAAACCTGCGCACGCGGCGACATTTGCGCCCTCCGCGATCGGGTCACGGTAATCCCCGATGACACATTGTCGGACAGCGAAGCACAGGTCTGCGTCACTGCCGGTGAAACGGTGCGCAGCGCACGCCATGATATTCTTACCACCAACGACCCCGACGCGATCAAACTTCGACTGCAAGACAAGTCGGAAACCTTACTCGGTCGGGATCTCAGCGCCGCCCTGTGGGAAGACATCTGTTATATAGATAAACCTGACGGGCCTGCCGTGCTTGCGGCGCGCATTGGCACGACGCCGCCAAACGGCTGACAGCTGACGGCTCTGCGTGGCGCAAAGAACCGTGAGGCACGGTTTGCTTCACATATTTGGTCGTGGCATGCTGGCCTTTCGGATATGGCCGATACCGCGACCACCATAGAGCAGGCGCCCCCGTTATTTACATAAGATAGATTATTGGCCTTATGTGGTTGATAATGCCGCGTAGCTCCCCCTTCAACCATCATCATTTTTCAGGTGATATCATTCTCCGTGCGGGACTGTTGCATTAACCGGCCAAGCCCGTGTTTATATCGTAACACGTTGATTTCACGCAGCCAAACCAAACAATTGGCTTACGAAGGCAACTTCCCCTCTTACGCCTGACTGACGATTTTGAATGTGTCCGTTCTTGATCGTTCTAATGGCAAAAGCAACCCTAATCGGGATTGAAACCGCCCGGACAATCAAACGTGGACATGTCCATCACAATCGATCAGGTATCTTGGGCGAGTTGGAGTTTATCAGCAAGCCATTCGAAACCGCTTACCCCCTGAACTCGAAGGCCCAAACCATGCCGAGAGAAATTAATGCAACAGTCCCGTTTTCCATGCTGGGTTACATCCACACCGCCACGCGCGGACGGCCCAATGCCATCCTATCGGAGGTGGCCGCGCGCCTCGCGGCGCAAGGAGTCCGCGTAACCGGACTGGTCCAATTCCGCGCACCACAAACCGGTGCGCACCCCTGCGACATGGAGCTGATGTGCCTGCCCGGCGGGCAGGTTTTTTCTATCGCGCAGGATCTGGGCCGCGGCGCCTCGGGATGCCGGATGGACATCGGATCGCTCGAAACCGCCGTCGCACAGGTCGAGCGCGAAATCGCTCAGGGCGCAGAGGTGCTCATCGTGAATAAATTCGGCGCACAAGAATCCAAGGGCCACGGGTTTAGCGCCGCAATCGCGCAGGCTCTCGACCGGGGCGTGCCGGTCATCACCGTGGTCAATCCGCTCAATATCGAAGCCTTCTTGCGGTTCGCAGATGGCATGGCCACAGAACTGGCACCGGAAGCCGATGCAATTATGGCGTGGGTGGCGCAAAAGCCGGCGGCGACCCCGACCTAACCCCCCTGCCCCGCCGTCGCCAACAAAGCCGTGACACGGATGCGCGCTTTTGAACCGGCCGCGATACCCACCGGCAAACAGCGGCCGCGGCGGTATTGCTTTACGCTCTGCTGCGCGCCATCAGAGCGCGGGCTTTGATCCGCACCGGTTCATCCACCATGGCCCCATCGACAGACACCGCGCCATCGCCCGCCTCCAGAACGCGGCGCGCCCAATCAAGCTCCTCCGGCGCGGGAGCGAAATTGCGCATCACCTCGGCGATCTGTTTGGGGTGGATGCATAGTTTTCCGGTCATCCCCAATGCGCGGGCGTGTTGGGTATCGCTGGCGGTGATCGACAGATCATCCAACGCGGTGGTCACCCCGTCAATCGGGGCGGCGATCCCGGCAAGGCGCGAGGCCAATACCACTTCACAGCGGGCAGGCAAAAGCACCTCGCGCAGATGCGCACAGCCCAGATCCGCACAATAGTCCACCGACCCAAAGGCCAGTCGTACCACATTTTCAGTGGCGGCAATGGCGCGGGCATCGGCGATCCCGCGCGCGGTTTCAACCAATGCGATGATCGGCGTATGTCCTGTGAAATCGGCGGCAACCCGATCCAACGCGGCCCCGCTTTCGGCTTTGGGCAGCATAATCGCCGCGACCGGCAGGGTGCGTAGTGCGGCCAGGTCATCCTCGTGCCACGGGGTGCCCGCCGGATTGATCCGGACGATCACCGGCAAATCGGTAAAATCGGTGCGCAGGGCGGCGCGGGCGGCGTCTTTTGCTTCGGGTGCGACGGCATCTTCCAGATCGAGAATCACCGCGTCCGCGCCGCTGCGGGCGGCTTTCTCGAACCGTTCGGGGCGGTTCGCCGGCACAAATAGCGGCGCCCATAGGGTGTCAACATTCACCATTTGGCAGTCGCCTCCATGGCAACGGGCCCGCCGTCTTGCGCCGTCCAAAGCCGCATCACCTCGCCATCCTCACTGGCGTTGAGCGAAAAATCACTGGTATCGAAAATTGTCGATAGGCTGCGGAAGCTGAATTCAGCCGGACGCGCGCCACGCAATTCTTCGGCATAAAGCGCCAAAAGCGTGGCCTGCAACGGGCCGTGCACGATCAAGCCGGGATAGCCTTCGACATCGCGCGCATAGGGTGCATCGTAATGGATGCGGTGGCCGTTAAAGGTCAAAGCGGAATAGCGAAACAACAGCGGCGGGGTGGGTGTGACGGGGCGGCGATGCGCACCGGCCGGGGCGGCGGGCGCACCGGCGGCCTTGGGCGCGGCGGGTTTCGCCGGGTCATCGACATCACGGTAGACGATGTCTTGACGTTCGCTCAGCACATGGCGCGTCCCGCTTGAAATTTCGTGCTGGACCGTGACGAAACACAGCGTGCCGCTGCGCCCCTGTTTAACCGTCACATCGGAAATCGTGGAATGACGGGAAACCACATCACCCACATGGATATCGTCATGAAGGGTAAGCGCGCCGCCCGCCCACATGCGCCGCGGCAAAGGCACAGGAGGCAGAAAGCCGCCGCGTTTGGGATGCCCGTCAGGGCCGATTTCCGTCGAAGGCACCGCCGGCGGCGCCACGCACAAATGAATAAACAGCGGGGCAATCGCACCATTGCCTGTCTCCAGGTCCAGATCAAGCGTAGCGCCGTACCGCTGCACCATGTCGGAAGTCACCGTTTCGCTGGCTGTTTCGGTATTGCCTATCCAGCTGCGAAGGTGGTCGATATCGAGGCTCATGTGCGTGTCTCCATTTTGGACAATCCGGGTACCGGACAGTAGATGCGGGATGCGTCGCCGATCATGCCCACGGGGATGGGAAATTCAACCAGCGCGTTGACAGGGGGTATGGGAAACGACCCGATACCCCGGTGATACGATCGCCCCTGCAGGGGCCATAGCGGCGGCATTATAACGACCTCGGCAGGCCGCGCGCGTGTTCGGCGCCGCCGTTTTCGGGGATCCATGCCGCCCCGCCATGCGCCGTGATCAGGGCGTCGACACCGGCTTTCGGTTCGGCGCGCGCGTCATCGATCTTGGGGTGATATGCGTCTGGACATGAGGCGCAAAGCAATTGCGCCCCATCGCGGATGTCCTGAAACTGTTCCTCGGCATAATCTGTCATCTGATGTCCTTAACGGTCGGGGCGATCCGGCGGGGCGATGGAATGCGCAAAGATAACCCGAGGGTGGGGGTATAAATCAAATATCCATTCATACTATAAGAAATAACATTTTGTTATAGCTGCCGCGCGCATCCCCAATAGGCGCGGCCCCACTCAGGAGCCCAAAATGGACCTGCGGCAATTGCGCTATTTCCTGACCATCGTCGAACAGGGATCGTTTTCGCGCGCGGCGGCGGTGTTGAACGTGGCCCAACCGGCCTTGTCCATCCATCTGCGTAAAATGGAAGATGCCTTGGGCACGCCGCTTTTGATCCGCCGCCCACAGGGCGTGGTGCCGACAGAGGCAGGGGATTTATTAGCGCTTCGTGCGCGCAGGATTCTGTCGGAAATGGCCCGCACCGAGGACGAAATCCGCTCGCTCCATTCCGATCCGGCAGGCGAGGTGCGTCTCGGGTTCCCCGCCACGGTCAGCAGCATCCTCTCGGTGCCGCTGATTTCCGCCGCCCGCGACAGATATCCGAGAATCCGCATCAACATCGCCGAGGCCATGAGCGGATTTGTCAGCGAATGGTTGATGGATGGGCGCATCGATATGGCAATCCTTTACAATGATATCGGGCAAAAGGGCCTGCGTTCGGATTTGCTCTTGAAGGAGGAATTGGTGATGCTGACACCGCCGGGCGATCATATGCCCGATCCGGTATCCCTCGCGGATCTCCAGCGGACAGCCCTGATTTTGCCCAGCTCCGCGCATGGCTTGCGCCGGATGATCGATCAGGCCGCCCGCCACGCCGGCAGCAAGCTGACATGTGAAGTCGAAATCGACTCGTTCAGCAATATCAAAGCGCTGGTTGCGGGTGCGCATGGCTGTTCGATCCTGCCCTATCACGCCGTCGCGGCAGAGGCGAAAGCAGGGCTGGTTGGCATCCGCCATTTTGCAGAACCGCGTTTGTGGCGCTCGGCCTATTTGGTGCATATGACCGACCGGCCCATGTCGCGCGCAGGCGAGGTCATCGCCGATCTGTTGCGCGAAACTGTCGCCACATTGCTCGCAGATGGCGCATGGGCGATTGACGGGCTGATCGCACCGGACGCGCCGGACGTTTAGCGGCAGATGCGGGGACGCCGCCCTCGGGGTCCATCGACCTCCCCCCTAACCCGCGCCCTCATAGGAATCCGGACCCGCGCCCTGCCCCGCCGCCCCTACTCTCAGCATCCCTATATGCCCCCTGCTCTTGGCGCGGGTGGTTGATGTTGCGGCGGGTGGGCGAACGGGTCCGGCTTAAAAGGGCGCCAAAATACGCCCAACATGAGGTCGAACCGCAGGGTGAATAACGGCGTTGCATATTTGACAGGTTGAATTCCCTACGCCACCGGACGTAGCTATTCCTATGAAACCGAAAATTATTACCACACTCAAAACCTACGACCGTCGACAATTTTCCGATGATCTGCTGGCCGGCATGACCGTCGCAATGGTCGCCCTACCCCTCAGCCTTGCCATCGCCATCGCCTCTGGCGCGGGGCCGGAAAAGGGTCTGGTCACCGCCATCGTCGCCGGATTTCTTATTTCGCTTCTGGGCGGCAGCCGCGTGCAAATCGGCGGTCCAACGGGAGCGTTTATCGTCGTCGTCTACGGGATTATCGCCGAGCATGGCTATGACGGGCTTGTTCTGGCGACGCTCATGGCCGGGATGATTATGATGATTGCCGGATATCTTCGGGCCGGAAATCTTGTCGCCTTTGTCCCCGAAGCCGTGATCAACGGATTTACCATCGGCATCGGCGTGGTCATCGCCACAAGTCAGATCAAAGACCTGCTCGGGCTGTCCGGCGCGCAAGTCCCTGCGGAGTTCATCGCCAAGATCGAAACCCTGTGGCAGGCGCGCGAGACCCTGAACGGCTTTGCTCTTGGTATCGGGCTTGTTACCATGGTGTTGATCGTCCTCTTGCGCAGACTCGCCCCAAGATTTCCGGGATTGATCGTTGCGGTCGGGCTGACCTCGGGCGTTGTCGCATTCGCCCCGCTGCCAGTGGACACGATCTTTTCACAATTCGGCAGTTTGCCACATGCTTTGCCGGTTCCCGCCCTGCCTGACATCAGCGCGGCGCGCATCATCGAGCTGCTTCCATCGGCCTTGGTCATCGCTTTTCTGGCCAGCGTTGAATCGTTGTTATCGGCGATGGTCGCGGACAAAATGATCGGCGGGCATCACCGGCCCAATGCCGAAGTTCTCGCCCAGGGGTTTGCCAATATCGGCTCTGCCTTGTTCGGCGGTCTTCCGGCGACGGGTGCGATTGCGCGCACCGCCACCAACGTGCGGGCGGGCGGCAAAACCCCCGTGGCCGGCATTGTTCATGCCTTGACCATCCTGCTTGTGATGATGTTGGCCGCCCCATTGGCGGGATATCTGGCCATGCCTGCGCTTGCCGGTTTGTTGATCCTGACCGCGTGGAATATGAGCGAGCCGCATAAATGGCGCAGCTATCTACATGCGCGCCCTTCGGATCGGGTGCTTCTGGTGCTGACGTTGGTTCTGACGGTTTTTGCCGATTTGACCGTCGCCATTGGCGTGGGTGTCAGCATCGGTCTGGCGCTCAGGCTGCGCCGCAACAATGCCGACATGGAAAAAGACTGGACCCCGCCGGAGCGATAAGGCCCGCGATCGACACCGGGGCGCTGATCCCTGCGGGGGCCAGCAACGCACCAGCACCTCAAATGCCTTGAAAAGCCATATCAAGGGCGCGGGTGATGTCATCGTGATGGGCATCAAGGCTGCCCAATGGCGCGCCCATCTCGGCCAAAGGCACCGCCGCGAGAAATTGCGTCACCATGACCATTTCGGTTTCGCCCAAAAGAAACACCGGATTGAGACCGCGCGCCGGTTTCGGCGCGCTGGCGCGCGGCAAAAGCGGCACAACGATACGGGTGTTCAATGGCTCCAGAAGGTCGGCCTGCACATCCAGAACCAAAGCCCCGTCGCGCAGGGCGTAAACATCATGGCGTGGCATTCAAACCTCGCGGCGGGTTATGGCGCGGGACAGGCATAGCATCCTTAAAACCGCCGGAAACCGGCAAGAGGCAAACCGCTTTGCACGGCAAAACTGTTGGAACTTTCCAAAGCCTCGGCATTGTCTTTGCGCCAGTCTTCGCGGCTGCGCGCGCGCAATGCCGCGCGGATGCCTTCTTCGGCCGCGCGTGACAAATTGACATGGCTTTCACGGGCGCGGCTGACGAGGGCGGCGTCGAGGCTCAGATTGGTGGGCTTGCGCCCTTCGATGCGCGACATGGCGTGGCTCCGGTGACATAGGGTGATCCAGCCTACCACAGCTGCGCCCGCCGATCCAGTCCATGCGCATAAACCTGCGCATGACATTGCACATATGCCGCGTGAAAACGCCGGACGGATGATGCAAGGCGGCGCTCCCGCCCCACATATAAAGGCGGCGTTGATACGGGATAGACCAACGCCGCCGTCACAGGTTAAATCTCTAGGGAGATAGAGATCGAACCGTACCGCGAGACACGGGGAAAATGTATCGCGGGTCGTATCGGGCGCCCTGCCCTGCACGCAAAAACCAAACGTCTAGAAGGAACAGACAGGCGCGCCGGATATTCGGGGTGTCAAACGGCAACTTTCTCCATCCCGAAATCAACCGCGACAAGGCGCAATTCCTGACGCACCTTGGCCTCGCCATAGGTCGCGGGGATCAATTGCAATTCGACATCCAGCGGTCCCGAACCGCCGAAATCTTCCAGATTGACCAATGTATCCAGTTCGCCATGAGCGACCAATTCGTCCACGACCAGCACATCCTTGCAGTAAAGCTGGATCAGCATCCGGCCTTTCACTTCGACCTGAAGGTAAAGCTGTTCCGCCGCCTGTCCGAGGTCCAGTCTCGTGCGCAATGTGCCGCCTTCGGTTTCCAACATGATACGGCGGCCATAGGCGCGGCGTGTCCATCCGGTTAACTCCAGTGGCATCCAACGTGAGGTTTGCAGTCTACTCAACATCTGTGTTCTCCTTTGCCAGATCCGCAGGGCCGACACGGTCAATCACTTTAATCATCCAACCCAAAATCTCTCGTTGACCGCCCTCGAGCTTGCAGGTTTCAGCCAAAGACACAGCCTCCTGACGCAACTCCGGCCAACGATGATAAAAATCGACGAGATCTTCGATAGGATGATCGTCAGGTGATGGATGCATCGTGAAACCCTTCGCTTGATGATTACCCCTTAACCCTACGACAAGGCCTCCGGTGGCGTGCGTGAATAAACTGTGAAGTGCTTTGTGCCGTGTAAATCCAATGTTAACGTTTCCCCAACGGCAATCGGAGACATCGGTTTTGACAGCGCGGCTTGAAATATCCCTGTTTGGCACCTGTGCCATTCGCGTGATCGGGGAAGAGGTGCGTGAAATTCGCGGTGCCAAACATCGCGCCCTGTTTGCCATGCTGGCCACCGCGCCTTTGGGCCGGCGCACCCGCACCTATTTGCAAAACACGCTGTGGGGCTATGCCGGCTATGACAGCGGGCACCAGAACCTGCGCCGTGCTCTGTCGGATCTGCGCAAACTCATGGGCGATGATTTTAGCGCCTTCGTTCACACCACAAACAGCGATATCGAGTTGGATCTCGAACACGTCACCTATGTCGGCGATCCGAACGGCGGCGCGTTTTTAGAAGATCTAAACATCGCGGAGCAGGAATTTCGCGATTGGGTTGACGGGATTCGCGCCGCGCCGGATCAGGTTGCCGCGCTTTATCGCATCACGCCACGCGCGCAATTGAGCCGCCCGCGCCCGCGCATCACGGCTCTGCCGCTTTCGGTTCTGGGCACGGATCCCGAATTGCGCGTGTTGGGCGATTGGGCCGCCGAAGAAATGTGCCGGTCCCTGTCACGCTCCAATCTGCTGACGGTGATTTCCCACCTGTCCAGCCGCGCCATGGCAGTGAATTTGATCGACATCCAATCGGTGCGCGAAACCTTGGATGTCGATTACCTCATCACCGGAACCCTGCGCCGGTTCAAAGGCGATCTGGTGGCGGATTTCGATTTCGTCGACGCCCGCAGCGGCAACATCCTATGGAACCGCCACCTTGCCTGCCCGGTCGGCGCGTTTACCGAAGAATTGCAAGGCCACCTCGTCAATGTGATCCAGACCATCGGACGGACGATTGCCGATGCGGCCATCCAATATGTACGGGACCGCCCGCTGCCGATGATCGAGGACCATCATTTGGTGATCGCCGGCGTGTCGATGATGCATCGCCCGCAAATGCGCGATTTCCTGTCCTCGCGTGAATATCTGGTCGAAGCCGCCAAACGCATGCCCAATACTGCCGAACCTCACGCCTGGCTCGGCAAATGGTATGTGCTGTCGGTCTTCAAGGGCTTCACCACCGACCCCGACGGCGACACGCAAAAGGCCTTGGATTGCACCGCCCGGGCGCTTGATATCGACCCTGAGAGCAGTTTTAGTCTCACAATCGATGGGTTTGCCAACAATAACCTGCTCAGGAATATGGATGTCGCCGAGGCGCGGTATAACGCCGCCCTTGAGGTCAATCCGAACGAGAGCCTGTCTTGGCTGTTGCGCGGTGCGCTCATGGCGTTTCAGGACGACGGCGCCGCAGCGATCCGGGCGACGCAAACCGCGCGCGGCCTGTCGCCGATTGATCCCTTCGGCTATTATTACGACAGCCTTGCCAGCACGGCCTATGTCTCTGCCGAGCAATTCGAAAAGGCCCTGTCCTTTGCCGACCGCTCGCTCGCCGTCAATGACCGGCATCTATCGACCATGCGTTCAAAAGTCACCGCGCTTTACAACCTTGGCCGTCATGAAGAGGCCCGCGAAGCGGCGCTTTTGATCCGGCGCAGGCACCCCGATTTTAATCTGGAGCATTATCGCGCAAGCCACCCTTCGTCCGACCATCGCGTCGGAAAAATGGTGATCGAGGCGCTGCAATCCTCCGGCATCACATGATTTTTCACCTTTAGGACAGATTCATTTTTGAAAGGACAATTCGAATGGCACAATATGGTGGTTTAGGCGGACTTGGCGGCTTGGGCGGCCTCGGTGGTTTGGGCGGTTTGGGTGGTCTCGGTGGTTTGGGGGGGCTGGGCGTTCAAACCGGGCTCGGGGCCTTTCTGGGCGCCGGTGATACCGGCGGCTATAGCGGCGCGGTGACCGCCGGCCTGATGACAACCGCCGACGGCTTGCGTCATTTGGCCGGCACGGCCGTGGCCCCCGATCCCGCGCCTTTGAAGTTTGACAGTCCCGATAATTTGGAGCGGTGGGCGCAATGGGTGCGCGGCTCGCTTTACCTCTCTGAAGTCTTCCCGGCGCTTTCGTTTTCCACCCAAGAGGCGACCAAATCCGTCACTCTGGCCTTTGACGGGGCGCCCATGGTCACATTGACCCGTCCCACCGATGCAATTTTGGGCCAACAGATCGATCTAGTCTCTAACTATGCCGATTTGCGCTCTGACCGCGCCACCGAGATCACCTCGCAGCTCGGTTTCCCCACCGAATACTTTGCGATGATCCTCGGGATGCATGTGGGGCAGCATCCGAAAACCTTTGAATTGATCATGGCGACGCAAATCATCGCCGCCCATGCTGCGATGATCGTCAAACATGCGCTCGCCGTGCGCCGCCCCGATCAAATCGACGGACGTATTTTGCCGATGATCCCGACCCCCGGCCACGGCAGCTTCCCCTCTGCTCATGCCACCGAAGCCTATACGGTTTTGACGGTGATGGAGGCTTTGGTCAGCACATGGGGCAGCCTTGGCGATATCGCACCCCGTCTGGCGATGTTGCGCGGTTTGGCCGAACGCATCGCGGTCAATCGTACGGTTGCAGGCGTGCATTTCCCGATCGACAGCTGGGCCGGCGCGGCGCTTGGCACCGCCCTGGGCCGCGCCATTCTTGGCCGCTGCGGACAGGCGCCTTCCGCCCTGCCCTCCCTAAGCTATGCCGCGCAAAACAGTGATTTCAACGACCATGACTTCGCGCAGAACGCCGCCGCGCATGGTCTGACTGAGGGCGCAGATTACACCGCCACCGCAACGCCGAATTTCTCATGGCTCTGGGATGAAGCGGCGGGTGAACATCAAGCCCCGACAGGGATTTAAGCCATGTATGCCACGCGCGACCCAAATGAGCGGATCTCGAATTATTCGGGGCCCTATGAACGCTATGTCTTCTCCGAAGAGCTCGGCCAACCCTTTGCTTTTCCGGCCATCGCCGAGCAAACATCGGGCTATTATACGGCGCTGCTTGAGGGCACCGATCATCTGCCTGAGCATCCACGGTTTGAAACGCGCCTGCCGCCGCTGTGGAATCCCATGGGCCGCACCCGCACGATCGTGCCTTTTGCCTTCTATGACAAAGGCGCCAACGATCCCAACCGCCGCGCCCGTGTGGATCGGGAAGTCGCCAGCCTGCTCGACAGCGTCAGTGCCGAAAGCGCCGCCCGCAGCGCCATTCGCCCGCGATTTCGAGTCAATTTCCCCATCGCGCCCGAAGCATGGACGCGGCAATATCACCCCCATTGTGATATGGACCACTGGGTGGTGCCGCATACACGTCCCAAAGCCATTATAGCGGTGATCGACGACGGGTTGCCCTTTGGCCACCGTGCCTTTTTGGACAGCACCGGCCATACTCGCGTATCGCATATCTGGTTGCAATCCGCCCGCGCGCACGCCGCAAATGGGCATAGCGCCGTACCTTTTGGCCGCGAATTCATGAACGGTGATATCAATGCCCTGCGCGCCGCAGCGGGGGATGACGAGGCTGCATTTTATCGAAATTCGGGCGCAATAGACCCTGTTTTGGACGAACTTGGCCCCTATATGCGCCGCGCCATGACCCATGGCGCGCATGTCATGGGGATGGCGGCGGGCAATGGGCCTCTTTATGGCGATGCGGTGCTCGGCGATGACATTCAAATCATTGCCGTGCAACTGCCCAACACGATCGCATGGGACACCTCCGGGTTTGGCAAAGAAATGTATATGCTCAGCGCCATCCACTATGTGTTTGACCGTGCCCGCGCGATTGCCACCAAATATGCCACCGATCCCGCCCATCCCGACGAACTGCCGCTGGTGCTGAACTTCAGCTACGGTTGGAGCGCCGGGCGCCATGACGGGCAATCAGAAATGGAATTGGCGATTGAACAATTGCTCTCCGAACGCCAGCAACTTCAACCCGAAACCGCGATCACCATGCCGACAGGAAATAATTTCGACAGCCAGATGCACGCGGCCCTGCGCGAAGAAGATCTGAGCGGCGGCGCACATGCGGTGGGTTGGCAAATTCAACCCGAGGATCGCACCTCAAATTATCTCGAAATCTGGCTACCCGAAGGCGTCGATGGTGCGGACTATTCTGTCACTGTTACACCGCCAAACGGCTTTTCCCTATCCTCAGGGGGGGGCATCACCCTCACACCGGAACTGGGCCATCGCGGTGATCCGCGGCGATTTACTGAATTGGAGATGAACGGACAAAATATCGGGCAACTCTCGGCAGATTTGCACCGTGGCAACCGCTGGCGGGTCTTGATTGCCTTGATCCCCAGTGCATATGTCCGCAATCAGACGCGCCGCGCGCCCGCTGGCCGGTGGCAGATCGAGATATCGCGAAGGCCGGGCGCCCCTGCCTTGCCCGACGGCGCAGACATTCGGTTTTGGGTGCAACGCGACGATGATCCGAGCGCCCTGCAAACCGGCGGGCGGCAAAGCCGCTTGGTCGATCTAACGCCGCGCGGGCCCGGGCATGCCCGCCCCCCTGCCTCGCCATATCGACTCTATTCAACCGCAATCAAACCAGTTTCCGGCTTTGGGAGCCTCAGCGGTGTCGGCTCTGCGCCGCGGGTGACCCGTGTGGCGGGATATGTCCAATCCTCCGGCCAACCCGCGTCTTACAGCGCGGCAGGCGGGCTGCGCCATGACATCGGTGGTGTCCAACCATGGGGGGCCCAGACCACGCTTTCGGCGGTCGCCGATCATTCGCGGGTTTTGCGCGGCACGCCCTCCATTGGATGTTATTCCGGCGGGCAATCCCGTTTGGTTGGCACCTCTGGCGCCACGCCGCAAGTGGCGCGGTTGATGGTGATCAACGCCGCCGCAGGGCGAAGTTTGACCGAGGGATGCCTGCCCTGTCCGCCCCTGCCGCCGCAAGAGGAGCAAAACGATATCAACAATGCCCAACATACGGCGCGCTTGGGGTCGATGATCGCCCCCGCGATCGGGTTTGGAGCCCCAGGCGCGCGATCCTCATCATGAGGTTCCCTTGTCGTACAGCAGCTATCACAATCACCTTTGCAACCGGTTTTGTGACACTAATCCGTCTCGAATCGCCAAATAGAAACCAATTCATGATTGCACCGCTATGATGTGAATGTCGCGGATGGCGCGGTTTTCGGCGACCAGCGCGGCCAGCACGCGAGTGTGATGATGGGTTTTGATATAATCCGCGACAAATCGTGATGGCGCGGCAAGGCTCAACACATCGCCTTCGATTTCAAGCGGCTCGAGTTGACCCAGCCATGCGCTGTAGATGGCCGGATCTTGCTGTTGTAAACGGCGCGCGGCGGCGCCCCATCCGGTTTGATCTTCGGTTGGCATTGGTGCCGGCTCCGCATGCAAAGGCACCACATTTGAGGGCGGTTGGTTTTCCGGCTCCGGTGCCCCCGCCATGCGGGCGGCGAAATCGGGGCCAACCGCATCCCAATAGGGCATTGTGGCGCGCAGAACCGCCGGTAAAACAATACGGTGTTGGGCCACCCTGCCCTTCGCCGAAGGCTGCGCCACTGCAACCCATCCAAGCGCGCGCATTGCTGCCATCTCGCGTTTCGCGGTGCGTTCGCTGACGCCCCACATGCGCGCCATTTCCCGTTGCCCCACGGCAAACGTCCCGATCCGCCAATTGAACCGGGCGGTGATCAACAACGATAACCGCAATGACAGCCGCGCTTCGATGGCCGGTCCACTGGAGGCCATGGCCAATAATGCGGTGAGAATATCGTATTTGATGGCCTGTGATCCGGGGCCGGCGGCTTTTATGTCCGGACTGCCCTGCCCGATCTGTCGTCCCTGCATGCCGATCCCTCGATTGGTCTTGCCTTATGCCTCGTGAAAGCGCGGGTCGCCATTCTTTGATGCGGCTATTCAAACGCTTTTTCTGATCTTGGGATGATTAGCGTTGGAAGTGGGCCTGTTGTCAAGGATTCGCGTGAATTGCCGTGCCTCCCAAATTCTATTTGAAAAGGAAAATAGGTATTGATTGGTATTAGGGGACGTCTTGAGTGTCCCCTCAACCGCCCTTGATGTCCCCTCAAGATATAGTTGGGCGCATCTCATGTCCCCCCAAATCAGCCGAAGCAGAGACATTTTGCAGGCCGTGTCTTGCAAGAGCCGAATCATGTGGGATTCGGATGGGTTTGCCTTGCTGGCCTTGGCGGGAGCCCTGTGAGGCACGGAGATTTTCCACGCTCTATATATAATAAGGTTCTCGACAAATCTTGCAAGTTCAGCGTAAATCAGGGGAACGCAACATTCTACGTCCGAGGGAATATGTTTACGCATACAGATTTGAGAGAGCTCCAATCCAGGTCGCTCAAGATGCAGGGGTGGATTCGGCAGCAGACCTTCTCGCCGCAAAATGAGAAGCAGTTGCGGCGGTTCTCGTCGTGGGAGGTCTCGGAATTGATCCTCGGGCTGAACCAGTCGACGTTTCGAGGCAAGATGGCCGCCGATCCCACCTTACCCGCGGGTAAGGTCGAGCCGGAGGGGCGACAGCGGTGGTTCACGTTGGACGAGGTCAATACCCTGCGCCGTAAGCTCAAACCGCGTGGGAAATCGTTGATGCCGACGCGGCCCAAGGGGCGGGCCTTTCGCACAGCGATTGCCAACTTCAAAGGCGGTGCGGGCAAATCCACCGTGGCGCTGCACTTCGCCCATGCAGCGGCGTTGGACGGGTATCGCGTGTTGTGTGTTGATTTCGATCCACAGGCAACCTTGTCTCATTCGATGGGGTTGAACACGGTCAGCGAGGAGCACACCGTTTGGGGGATTATGGCGCGCGATCTGATCCGCGAGACCGAGGCGCAGAACAATGCGCCGCGCGGCGCGGCCTCGGGCACCGCCCTGCCCCGCCGCGCAATCCCGTCGAGCATCTCTGACCTTGGTCTTCAGGATCTGCGCATCGGCGACTTCATTCAGCCCACCAATTGGCCGACGATCGATATCATTCCGTCCTGTGCCAACGCGGCCTTTGTCGAATTCGCTTCGGCACAGTATCGACATCTGAACCCCGAGTGGTCGTTCTTTGCGGCGGTCAATCGGTTCCTGGATCAGTTGCCGGATGATCAATGGGATCTGGTGTTTTTTGATTGCCCGCCGGCGATTGGCTACCAATCGATGAACGCGGTCTTCGCGGCGGATATGCTTTATGTGCCCTCTGGCCCCGGCTATTGGGAATACGATAGCACCACGTCATTCATCGGGCAGCTGAGCGAGGCGCTCGAGGATCTTGCTCATGGGTTCGATGGCAGCTTATCCGCGGATAAGGTCACCCTGCCGAAGGTGTTTCAGGACGTGCGGTTTTTGCTTACTCGGTATGAGCCGGGCAATGAATTGCACCGCGCGATGTTTGAGGCGTTCGGTAAGGTGTTCGGTGACAAATTGGCCAAGCATCCGGTCGAAATGACCCGTGCCGTGGAGCAATCCGGGCGGTTCCTGAGCTCGATCTATGAGATGGATTATCGCGACATGACCCGTGAAACATGGCGTCGGGCGCGCGCAAGTTTTGATCAGGCCTATAGCGAGTTTAAAGAGGCGATGTTGCCCCATTGGGCGGCGATGTCGGCCCCGACCTTATCCGCAGATAAGGTGGCAGGTGAAGGAGAACAGACATGAGCCGCAAGAAGCGTGGATTCGATATCGAAATGCCCGAAGATGTGGTCGCGCCGCCGGCCGCAGAAACGGCAGCGCGGCGCGGGCCGATGGCCTCTGCGATCAATGAGAATGCCGAGGCGTTGAAGCATCGTAAAAGCGCCGCCGAAGCGATCCGCGACGAGAATGATGCCTTGGCCCATGAATATGTTGCGCTGCGCGAGGCGGGCCATGTGGTGCAGGCCGTGGCGCTGGATGATGTGCATATGTTCATGTTGGTGCGCGACCGTCTTCCTGGCGAGGATGACGAGCTTGACGGGCTGGTGACATCCATCAAGGAATTGGGGTTGTCGAACCCGATCCGCGTGATGGCGCGCCCCGATGGCAGCGGGTTCGAACTGGTCCAAGGCTTCCGCAGGCTGAGCGCCTACAAGCGGCTGTTGAAAGACACGGGCGATGCCGTTTGGGCGACGATCCCGGCGCTGGTCATGGCGGGCGAGGGCGACGTTGCCGGCCTTTACCGCCGGATGGTTGATGAGAACGTGATCCGCAAGGATCTGTCCTTTGCCGAGATGGCCTATGCGGCGCAAAACTATGCTGCCGATCCCGCGACAGAGGCGAAGAATCTTTCCGATGCGGTGGCGGCCCTGTTCCAATCCGCGCCCTATTCCAAGCGCAGCTACATCCGGTCTTTTGCTGTCTTGCTTGACCGTCTTGGCGAGGTGCTGGATTACCCGACTGAAATCCCCCGCGCGCTTGGCGTGGCTTTGGCCCGCGAGATCAAGGAGCGCCCCGAAGTGGTGGGGCGGATCACGGATGAGTTGAAGACTTGGAAGAACCGCAGCATCGCCGATGAGCTGGGCGTATTGCGCCGGTTTGCTGGCCTGGATGATTTTGAGGAGGCGGCGCCGAAGCCCGCCGCCAAACCCGCACGCGGGGGGGCAGGGTCCAAGACCAAGACCACCTTTCATATCCGCAGCTCAGCAGGGCAGGTGAAATGCACCGCCGGGGTCGGCCGGCTTGAGATCAAAGTTGACCGTGATTTTTCGACCATTGATCGGGCGAAATTGGAACGGGCGATCGCCTCTTTGGTTGATGGGTTGGGCTGACCTTATCCGCAGATAAGGTCGTGCAGTGTCGGGCGTCCTTGCCGTACCAATACCGGTGGGGCAGGGCAGGGGCCTTGCCCCACCCGATACGGTGCGAAGTCGGTCAAGTGATGTATAAGGCATTGAAAAATATAATTTTTTTTCATGCGGAGTAGGTGAGACGCATGTGCTCGCCTGAATGGGCCGCCCTGAAGAGGTTGCGAAGAGGCGGGCCGCGCGGAGGGCCTATGCGGGTGTCGCTGCCCATCCTTCTGCCCTGCCGGAAAATGGATTGACCGCCTGCGTGACCGCGCGCGGTAGATCGTCGCACCGGCAGTGTCCTTGTGCGAAAAAGCCAAAGATTTCGGCGTTGTATTACGCGGCGGACAAATCTGCGCGGATCTACGGTTCTTTAACTTGACACTGTTAGGCATAAGCTTAACTGATCTGTCAGAATTAAAAGCCGATCAAATGGTCAGAGGTAAAAAGGTGAAAAAAGACCGGCACGCAACGTGTGAAATTCCGCCCGCAGTGGGCGATTAGAATGAGCAAAGGCGGCGTGCGCTGTAACGTATCATCCAAGCAGGCAGTGTTATCGGCCCATCCTCACAACATGATTGAGGGCCCTCCCGTGCGCAAATACGCGGTGGTCCCGACGAAACCGGACGCACCCTTGCGGCGGCCCTTGCATTTGCTTGCTGCTTCTAACCGATCCTAAGGAAAACCTATTGATGGCCATACCTGCAGTTGCTGCAAAATGCTCCGATCGTTTCGATCCGCGCGGCAGTATGACTGGAAGCAATCCGCAAAAGGCCGGGTTTGCCTCTGACGATCTACGAACTGCGCCCGTCGCGGCCGCAGGGCACGACCTGCGGCGTCAACCGCGATTGGACAGGCCACCGCATGGTAACCACCGCACAACCAACACGATAACACCGGCTCGAGAGAATGATCTATGATTTACGGTAAGACCTTTACGCGCATCACCCGATCTTTGGGGTTGATGGCGGTGTTTGTGGGATGCGTCACAACGGCGACAATCGCACAAGAGCAATTGGCCAGCACCAAGACCGGCGCCGAAGCCGTGACTGTGCCGCTGACAGAGGCGGTGCAGGCGAAGAACAGCGTGCAGCGCGTCTTTGTGGGCCGTTTGGAACCGTTGAGAGTGGTTGATCTGGCCTTTCAGGTGCCGGGGCAGATATTGGAATTGCCGGTTTCGGCGGGGGAGAGGCTGAAGAAAGGCGACTTGATCGCCAGCTTGGATGTCGCGGACTTCGATTTGGCGCTCGCGCGGGCGCAGGCCGCGTTTGACCTGACCGCGAGTGAATTCAAACGCTCCGAGGAGCTGGCCAATCGCGGTGCTGGCTCCGAGGCGCGGCTCGATTCTGCGAAGGCGCAGCAAGCACAGGCCGAGGTGGCGTTGCGCGAAGCGGAACGCCGGTTGGCACAGACACGGATCGAGGCCCCGTTTGATGCGCTTGTCGGGCGCATTTTTACCGAAGCCTATGCCAATACGACACCGGCGGCGCCGATCGTCCGGTTGCAGGATGTCAGCGAAATGCGTGTCTATATCTCGCTGCCAGAGGAGGTGGCCGCCTTGGCGCGGACGCGCGCGGATGATTTCAACATCACCGCGACATTCCCCGCCGCACCGGGATATCAGGTCGAGCTGATCCTGCGCGAGTTTGTGACCGAAGCAGACCCCGTTGCCCAGACATATATGGTCGAATTCGCAATCGCCGGTCAGCCCGATCCGCGTTTGTTGCCCGGTATGACCGCAAATGTCACGGCCGGGCTTCAGGTGGCGGATGACACCGGAAGCGTTCTTGTTCCTGTGTCTGCGATCGACACGACCAGTGCACCAGAGCCCAGAGTCTGGATTTTCGATGATTCGACCGAAACCGTAGAACCGCGCACTGTGCGTTTGGGACTGCCTCGCGAAAGCTCCATCCTGGTGCTCGAGGGGCTGACCGCAGGGGAGCGCGTCGTTTCGGGTGGCTGGTGGAAATTGATTGACGGCATGATGGTCCGTCCCGACGCACTTTAGGAAAACACCATGGCAATGTCTCTCGCAGCGGGTTCAATCAAGCGTCCTGTCACCATCTGGCTGGCCATTATCTTTTGTGTCTTTGGCGGACTTTGGGGGCTGAACACCGTTGGCCGGCTTGAAGACCCGAGCTTTACCCTCAAAACCGCATTGGTGTTTGTCCCATACCCCGGCGCCACGGCCGAGGAGGTCGAGGAACAGGTTTCCGAGGTGATTGAAGGTGCGTTGCAGCAGATGACGCAACTGGACCGGATCGAATCCAAATTGATGCCGGGCATGGCGCAAATTACCGTCGAAATAGACAATAGCTATGGGCCTGAAGAGATGCCTCAGGTCTGGGACGAGATGCGCCGCCGGTTAAGCGATTTAAGCGGCGATCTGCCCGACGGGGCGCGCGCTCCGATCATCAACGATGATTTTGGGGACGTTTACGGCCTGTTTTACGCCGTCGGCACCAACGGGTATTCGCCAACAGAGCAGCGCGAGATCGCGCGCTTTTTGCGCCGCGGTCTTGTCTCTGTGGACGGGGTTGCGAAGGTTGAAATTCAAGGGCTGACCGAAGAAGAAATCACGGTTGCAATTCCCTCCTCGCGGCTGATCGGTCTCGGTCTGCCGCCAAATCAGATTTTGGCCGCCATTGCAGATGAAAACCGGGTGTTTGCAGACGGTGAAATCACCGAAGGATCGGCCCGCATCGGCGTGTCCGTGCCGCAAGGTTACGCGACAGTTTCCGGCATTGAGGCGCTCCGGCTGGGTGCGCCCGGTGAGGTGGGCCAGATTGCCGTGGCAGATATTGCGCGCGTAACGCGCAGCGAGAAAGAACAACCGGCGCAGATCATCCGCCACAATGGGGAGCGGGCCTTTACCTTGGGTGTTTCCGCCTTGGCCGATCGCAACGTGGTCGAGGTTGGTAAACGTGTCGAGGAACGGTTGCAGATGCTGATCGCGGGGCTTCCTGAGGGCGTCGAGGTTGCACCGATCTATGAGCAGCACAAGGTCGTGGATGCCGCCGTATCCAACTTTTTGATCGGTCTGGGTCAATCCGTCGCCATCGTGATCGGCGCGCTGATGCTGACGATGGGCTGGCGTGCCGGGATTGTGGTGGGGGCCACGCTTGCCCTGACCGTGCTTGCGACCATCTTTTTCATGTCTGTGTTCGGCATTCCCATGGAGCGCATTAGCCTTGGCGCCTTGATCATTGCGATGGGGATGCTGGTCGATAACGCGATCGTCATCACCGAAGGTATGGTGATTGGCATGGCACGCGGCAAATCCGCCGAAGCGGCCGCATCGGAAACGGAAACCGCGACCTCGATCCCGCTTTTGGGGGCAACGGTTATTGGCATTATGGCCTTTTCCGGTATCGGTCTGTCGCCTGACGCAACCGGCGAATTCCTATTCTCGCTCTTTGCGGTGATCGGCATCTCCTTGTTGCTGAGCTGGATTCTTGCCGTGACGGTGACACCCTACCTTGGCGCGCTGTTGCTGCGGGCCCCAAAAGACGTGTCGGAAGATCCTTACAAAAGCGGGTTCTACTCGATGTATCGTGGCATTCTTTGGGGCGCGCTGCGGTCTCGTGTGTTGGTCGTCGGGTCTGTTGTCGGGGTCACGGTTCTGTCTTTGATGGCGTTCGGGCAGGTCAAACAAGCCTTTTTCCCGGCCTCGACCACACCGCTGTTTTATGTCCAGTATCAATTGCCGCAAGGGACCGACATCCGGACCACGGATGCGGATATGAAACGGCTGGAAAAGGTTCTGCTTGAGACGGATGGCGTCACAGATGTGGCCACGTTGGTCGGGCGGGGGGCGAGCCGCTTTATGCTGACCTATAACCCTGAACAGGCCAATTCCGGATATGGGCAACTTATTGTCCGTGTCGAGGATGCGGATACCATTCCGGCGTTGGCCCAGAACCTGCGGCAATCCTTGCCGGCGCAGTTCCCCAACGCATTGGTCCGGATTGATGAGCTGGTGTTCGGCCCCCCCGCAGGTGCAGAGGTCGCAGTGCGATTCTCGGGGCCCGATCCGGTTGTTCTTCGCAGCCTCGCGGACGAGGCGTTGCTGATCTATCGGGAGACCGGAACCATCACCGATCCGCGCACCGACTGGCGTCAGCGCGAGCTGACGATCAACCCCGTGGTTGACGAGGCGCGGATGCGTCTTGCCGGGGCCAGCCGTCAGGCCATCGCGGATACAATTGAATATGGCACGTCGGGGCTACGTGTCGGGACCTTGCGCGAAGGCGATACCGAAGTTCCGCTGATCTTGCGGCTTCCCGAAAGCGACCGTGATGGGGTCGAAAGGTTGCGTGATCTTGATGTTTGGTCAGATGGCGGCGGAAAATATGTGCCGATGTCCGGCCTTGTCGAAAGATTCGAACCGCAGCTTTCCGAAGCCTTGATCCACCGCCGCAACCGTGAGCGCACGATCACCGCATTGGGCGGCGCACGCGATGAATTGACCGCCGATGAAGCCTTCCGCAGCGTCCGAGAGCAGATCGAAGCCATCGCGCTTCCGCCCGGTTATGCTATGGAGTGGGGCGGAGAGTTTGAAAGCGCATCCGACGCGCAAGCCTCGCTCGGCAAACAGTTGCCCTTGGGCTTCTTGGTGATGCTGACGATTTCGATCCTGATGTTCAACAAACTGCGGCAGCCGCTGATCCTGTGGCTTGTCGTGCCGATGTCGGTCACGGGCATGGTCTTGGGGCTGTTGTTCACCGGTCTGCCGTTCACCTTCACCGCGCTCCTCGGCTTCTTGTCTTTGTCGGGCATGTTGATGAAAAACGCGATTGTTCTGGTCGAAGAGATTGATGCGCAGCGCGCCAATGGGGTCGAGGATTATAAGGCGGTTCTGGACGGGTCGGTCAGCAGGCTGCGGCCGGTTGTTCTGGCGGCGGGCACCACGATCTTTGGTATGCTGCCGCTGTTGCCTGACGCTTTCTTTGCGTCGATGGCGGTGACCATCATGGGCGGCTTGGCGTTTGCTTCGGTTCTGACCTTGGTTCTGGTGCCGGTTCTCTATGCGCTCTTCTTCAAAATTCGTCCGCCACAGCGCACCGCATCAGGGGCCGAAGGCGATCCGTCAACCGCCTGACTCGGCGTTGGCCGCGATGTGTCGTGGGGTTTCCGCCCCTGATCTGCGCCCAAAGCAGGCCGCGCGCGGCCTGCTGCCGCCGTGCAGCCTGCGGTGGCTGATGTGCTTTGATCAGGTGATGTCGGGCGCGGGACTTTTGGCGCTCTTGCGGAAGAAAGCGGTCGCTTTGCGGGTTTAGAAATCCAATCCGATGTCGAGGGTCTGGGCCGAGTGGGTCAGCGCGCCAGAGGAGATATAATCCACCCCTGTTGCCGCCACTTCCGCCACGCGGCTCATCCGCATGTTGCCCGAGGCTTCCAAAACCAAACGCCCCGCTGTCATCGCGACCGCATCTTTCAGCGTTGGCGTGTCCATGTTGTCGAGCAACACCACCTCTGCGCCGCCTTCATCCAGGACCTCTTCCAATTGGTCGAGACGATCAACTTCGATTTCGGTGCGGATCATATGCGATGCTTGGGCTTTGACAGCGCGGAGCACGGGCCGGATCCCACCGGCGGCGGCGATGTGGTTGTCTTTGATCAAAATCGCATCCGATAGCGAAAACCGGTGATTGAACCCGCCGCCATGCAGCACGGCCTGTTTTTCCACCAACCGCAGCCCCGGCGTGGTTTTGCGGGTGCAGGTGATGCGCGTCGCCGTGCCTTTGGCCTGTGCGACAAAGCCTGCGGTCAGCGTGGCGATGCCAGAAAGGCGCCCGGCAAAATTAAGCGCCACCCGCTCGGCCGACAGGATCGATGCGGCGCGGCCTTCGATCTCCATCAGCAGATCACCGGCGGCAATGATGTCGCCATCGGCCTTATGCGCGGTCACCTTGAGTTCGGGATCAACCAGACGGAAGGCCAGTGCCGCAATCTGCATCCCCGAAATCACGCCATTTTCACGTGCATTCAATCGCGCGGTATAACGGGTTTTTGCCGGGATGACCGTGCGCGTGGTGATATCGCCGTAGGTGCCGAGGTCTTCCATCAGCGCGGCGCGGATCAATGGTTCAAGGATCAGGTCGGGCAGGGGGGTATGCGTCATGGGGTCTCCTGTCGGGCAATGGCCCGCGCGTCGGTCAGGGTCAGGAACGAACGGTCGCCGGTGTCGCCGTCACTTTCGGGATAATCAGAACGGAAATGCGCGCCGCGGCTTTCGCAGCGGTTCAGCGCCGCCGCCGCGATCAGTGTCGCGGTCGCGGTCATATTTGCGAGGGTGACGCTATCGGGTTGTGCGGCTTCGATCTGGGCAATGTCACTTAGGGTGCTTTGCAATCCCTTGGCGGTGCGGATCACGCCTGCGCCGTTGGTCATGGCTTGCCGAAGCGGGGTTACCAGATCGGCGCGCGGCGGCACGGCGTCGGGCAAGTCGGGCAATGTGACGGGCGCGCATTGTCCGGTCATGGGCCCCAATGCGGCTTCGATATCGACGGCGGCGCGCCGTCCGTAGACGAGCGCTTCGAGAAGCCCGTTTGAGGCCAACCTATTTGCGCCATGCAATCCGGTTGAGGTCACTTCGCCACAAGCCCAAAGGCCGCTCAATGAGGTTTGTCCTGCCGCATCGGTGGCAATGCCGCCCATATGATAATGCGCGGCGGCCGCGATCGGGATCGGGGTGGTGAGCGGATCAAGCCCAGCCTGTGCGCAGGCGGCAGCGACAGCGGGGAAATCGTGCAACAACCGCGCCCCCAAAGCCGCGCGTGTATCCAGCGCCGGGGCCAGCCCGGCCTGTGTTTGGGCAAATACGGCGCGGGCCACGATGTCGCGCGGGGCAAGTTCGGCGTCCGGGTGGGCGCCGCGCATGAATCTTTCGCCATGGCGGTTGATTAATATGGCGCCTTCGCCGCGCAGGGCTTCGGTGGCAAGCGGGGCCGGGTCGAGGCCGCAGGCGATCGCAGTGGGGTGGAATTGCACAAATTCCGCATCGGCAATCACGGCGCCGGCCCGGGCGCCCATGCCGATCACTTGCCCGCGCACTCGCGGCGGGTTGGTCGTCAAAGCATAGAGCCCGCCTGATCCGCCGCCCGCCAGAAGGACTGCCGCGCCGCGGATCAGGCAAGGCGCAGAGACCCCGTTATCACAGCGCATGACCTCGACGCCGCGCACCGTGCCATCCACCACCTCCAGACCGGAGGCCATCAGGCCTTCGAGAACTTGAATATGGGGGGCTTCGCGCACCTGCGCGGTCAGCGCGCGCATGATTTCGGCGCCAGCCTGATCGCCGCGCACCCGCACCACGCGGGCAAAGGAATGCGCCGCTTCGCGCGACATCACGTAGTCGCCGGTTTCGGTGCGGTCGAAGGGGGTGCCAAGGCCGGTCAAATCAAGAATATGGGCGCGGGCTTCTTCGGTCACGGCCAATGCGACCTGCGCATCCACTGTGCCTGCGCCGGCGCGCACCGTATCGCGCGCATGGGCTGCGGCGCTATCGGCAGGGCTCATCGCAGCAGCAACGCCGCCTTGTGCCCATGCCGAAGAGGCCCCTTTTCCCAAGGGTTCGGGCGAGATCATCAGAACCGGTCGCGGTGCCAGTTTGAGCGCAGCATAATGCGCCGCAAGCCCTGCCCCGACGATGACAACACGTGAGGTCTCGATGCGTTTCATCCGCTTAGCGGGCCAATTGCTGAGACAGATCGATCATGCGTTGAACAGAGCGGCGCGCCTTGTCCGCGATGGCCGGATCAACCTCGACCGCGCCCTGCATGCTGTGCAGCGACCAAAGCACTTTTTCCAAAGTGATCTTCTTCATGTAGGGGCACATGTTGCAAGGTCCGACGAAATCCACATCCGGCAGGTTGTCGGAGATATTCGAAGCCATTGAACATTCGGTGACCAGCATCGCCTGTGCGGGGCGCTCACGTTCGACATAGGCGATGATGCCACTGGTCGAGCCAGAGAAATCCGCCGCATCGACGACATCGGGTGGGCATTCGGGGTGGGCGATGATGCGGGTGTCGGGATTATGGGCGCGAAACGCGTTCAGATCATGTGCCGTGAACCGCTCATGCACAATACATGACCCGTCCCACCAGACGATGCGTTTTTGTGGCACCTCCCGTGCGATATTCTGTGCCAGATATTTGTCGGGCGTCATGATGACCGTGTCGCTGTCTTGTGCGGCCACGATTTGCGCCGCATTGGACGAGGTGCAGCAAATGTCTGACGCGGCTTTCACTTCGGCGGTGGTGTTCACATATGTGACCACCGGCGCGCCGGGGTATTGGGCCCGCATCTCGGCAATGCCCTCGGCGGTGATGCTTTCGGCCAGCGAACAGCCCGCCTCCATGTCGGGGATCAGCACGGTTTTCGACGGGTTCAGGATTTTCGAGGTTTCGGCCATGAAATGCACGCCGCATTGCACGATCACATCGGCCTCGACTTTGGTCGCTTCGATCGCCAGCTGCAAGCTGTCCCCGACGACATCGGCGATGCCATGATAAATTTCGGGCGTCATGTAGTTATGCGCCAGGATGACCGCGTTGCGCTCTTTCTTCAGTTGGTTAATCGCCACCACATAGGGGGCAAACATTGCCCAATCGGGCGGAGAAACCACCCGGGCCATTTTGGCATAAATCTCGGGGTGTGCCGCCGCCAATTCGGGCGAAGGGGCAAGATCATAGTGATTGGCAAGTTCGGTGCGCAGCGCAGTTTGATCGAGCAAGAGCTGAAAGTCCTCAGATTATGAAAGTCCGCTCTGGCTGGAACGGTTGGTCGATGGAATGTCTAGGGATACACTGCCCTCAGGGCAAGTCAGTAGTCATGGTCTTGGCCGCTGGAATCCGCTTTTAGCCGTGTTTTCGACGGGTTGTGCAGCATCAACGTGCCTCAAGTCTGGTGTGGTGCGACCGCAGAACGGGCTGGTGCGAGGGCCGGATAAATAGCGGCGTGGTGCACCAGCCGGCAGAACACGGCGAGGCTCAAGGGGCCGGCGCGGGCGCTTGCCCCGTATTTCGGGGCCGCATTTATCGCGCTTTGTGGCGCGAGGATTGAGCGATCATGGCGAAGCGCATCGTCGCCCCGCTCCTAAACGGATCGGTTATGGGCCATGGCGCCGGTGATTGGTTGATACCATTGCGTAGAGGGCTAGTGACCTGCGGGTTTCCCAGATTGCATTTCCGAGTGTATCGCCGCATGGCCGGGTTAGATGGGCTGCGGCCACGGGGTGGGGGATTACCCTGGAGGCCCATTTGACAGATTTGCGGGTGGTGTTGATGCATCGCGGTTGCCTTGCTTTCCGACTGCGTGCCAGCCTGCTGCGGCGCTCTTTCGCGATCTGATGACTTGAGGTTTGCGTCCCGGGTGGCTAATAATCTAACAAATGTTAGAATATGAGCGAAGAGAGCAGATGACCGGACCACTTCAACACCTGAAAATCATTGAACTCGGGCATGTTATTGCCGGACCGCTTTCCGCCGCGTTGCTTTCTGATTTTGGCGCAGATGTCATCAAGATCGAATCGCCGAACCGGACCGACATGGTGCGCGACCTTGGACCCAAAGCCGAAGATGGGGTGGGCGTCTGGTGGAAAACGCTGGGCCGCAACAAGCAAACCCTGAGCCTGAATTGGAAGTCGGATGAAGGGCGCGAGATTCTGCGCAAACTGGTTGAAGGCGCCGATGTGCTGGTTGAAAATTTCCGCCCCGGCGTGTTGGAACGCGGAGGCGTCGGGCCAGAGACCTTGCACGAATGGAATCCGGATCTGACCATTCTGCGCATTTCGGGGTATGGGCAGGACGGCCCGATGCGGGATGTGCCCGCCTTTGGACGTGCCGCAGAAGCCATGAGCGGTCTGGCGCATCTGACAGGGTTCACCGACGGGCCGCCAATGCATCCCGGATTTCCGGCGGCGGACAGCACCACCGGTTTGATGGGCGCTTTGGGTATTATGATCGCGCTGTTCGCGCGCGAAAAAGGCACGGCGCGTGGTCAGGTTATTGATCTGGCGGTGTTCGAGGCCTTGCTGCGATTGATGGATTATCCGGTTCCGGCTTTGACGGGTGCCAATCATTCGCCGCGCCGCAACGGGTTGCGCCAGCCGATGGATTACGCGCCGGGGGGCATGTTTCGCACCTCCGATGGCGTGTGGTTGACGGTTTCAGCAGGCAGCGCCGAGACCGCGCAGCGGCTGTTGCGCGCGGTGGGCGGCGATGCTTTGGCCGATGATCCGCGGTTTGCGACCCTTGCCGAGATGTCGCAGCACATGTCCGTGGTCTTTGATGCCATCAATGATTTCGTCACGCAGCACACCCTTGCCGAGGTCGAGGCGGTATTCGCCCGTCACGACGCGATTGCCTCGCGGGTGCTGAGTGTCGAAGAGATCACGACCAACGAGCAAATCAAGCATCGCGGCGATATCGTATCGGTCGAAGGCGAGCCAACAAAAGTCATCGGTCCGGTCCCGCATATGAGCGCCACACCCGGCGCGCTGCGGTGGCTGGGACGGGCACCCGGCGCCGACACGCGCAGCATTCTGCGCGAACTTGGTTTTGACGATGACCGGATCGCGGCTCTGAGCGATGCAGGGCTGATAAGTTTTGACGATGGGGAGGACAGATCATGACATTTCGAATGACGGACGAGCAAAGAGAAATTCGCGACCAGATTTTGCGGATATGCGAACAGTTCGACGACGACTATTGGCTGGAGCGCGACCGCAACGGCGGCTTTCCGCATGATCTGCACAGGGCCATGGCCGATGGCGGATGGCTTGGGATTGCCATGCCGGAATCGGTTGGCGGCGCCGGTTTGGGGATCACCGAAGCAACCATCATGATGCAGGCCATCGCCGAATCGGGTGCGGGGGCCAGCGGGGCTTCGGCGGTCCATATGAATATATTCGGGCTCAATCCGGTGGTGAAGTTCGGCTCTGACGCGCAGCGCGCGCGGATGTTGGCGCCTCTGATCTCCGGTGATGAAAAGGCCTGTTTCGCCGTGACCGAGCCGACCACCGGATTGGATACGACCAAATTGAAAACCATGGCTGTGCGGCAGGGTGATCACTACATCGTGCATGGTCAGAAAGTTTGGATTTCGACGGCGCAGGTCGCGCATAAGATGCTGCTTTTGGCCCGAACCACGCCGATTGAAGAGGTCACCAACCCGACCGAAGGATTGAGCCTGTTCTATACCGACCTCGATCGCAAATACGTGGATGTGCGCGAGATCGAGAAGATGGGGCGCAAAGCGGTCGATTCGAATGAAGTCTTCATCGATGGTCTGCCCATTCCGGCCGAAGATTTGATCGGTGAAGAAGGTCAGGGGTTCCGGCAGATCTTGCATGGTCTGAACCCTGAACGCATCCTTGTGGCCGGAGAATGCATCGGCATTGCGCGCAATGCTTTGACCCGTGCTGCGAAATACGCCAACGAGCGCGTGGTTTTTGGCCGGCCGATCGGTCAGAATCAGGGGGTGCAGCACCCGTTGGCACGGGCGTGGGCGCGGGTGGAATCAGCCAACCTTATGGTAATGCACGCGGCTGCCCTCTACGATTCGGGCGAGGCCTGCGGCGTCGAGGCGAACGCGGCCAAGCTTTTGGCGGCGGATGCGGCCGTTGAGGCGACCGAAGCGGCGCAAATTTCCTTTGGGGGATTCGGCTATGCCAAGGAATATCATGTCGAACGGCTGGTGAGAGAGGCATTGCTGTTCCGGATCGTTCCGGTGACGCCGCAAATGCTTTTGTCGTTTATTGCTGAAAAAGCCCTTGGACTTCCAAAATCTTACTAGGTATGAGGGGGGCGTTGAAACATCGGGCATTATTGCTTGATTGTTTTTCTAACGCGCGTTAGATTATCGGGGAAAACCTCGAACGAGGGACAAAGGGAGGAGGCGTCATGAGTGAGACGCAATTTGGGTCTTCGCGAGAAGACCTACGGGAGCGCTCGACCGTTTTTTCAAGCGACTTGTTCGCGGGTAAAACGGTTGTCGTAACTGGCGCAGGTGGTGGCCTGGGCCTGGCGATCGCGGCCCTGTTCGCCAAACTGGGTGCCAATCTTGCAATCAATGGACGTAACGAGGAAAAGCTGGCTTCGGCCAAGGCATTTCTCGAAGACTTGGGTGCCAAAGTCTTTGCCATGCCGATGACCATCCGCGACCCTGAACAGGTCGAGGATTTCGTCAGCAAGGTGAATCAGGAATACGGATCGATTGACGTTCTGGTCAATAATGCGGGCGGGCAGTTTCCACAGGCTGCTCTGGATTTCACCCCTAAGGGCTGGAACGCGGTGATCGATACCAATCTCAATGGCACCTGGTGGATGATGCAATCCACGGCGCGCCATTGGGAAAAGAACAAACAACCGGGCTCAATCGTGAATATCGTTGCCGATATCTGGCGCGGTATGCCGGGCATCGCACATACCTGTGCGGCGCGGGCAGGGGTGATATACCTGTCCAAATCGGTTGCCGTGGAGTGGGCACCGCATAATATCCGGGTGAACTGCGTGGCGCCGGGCTGCTGTGAAAGCAACGGCTTTGGAAACTATCCCGCAGAAGGCTCGGCAACCTTTCAGGATTCCAATCCGATGCGGCATGCAGGGGACGAATGGGATGTTGCGGAAGGTGTCGTCTATATGGCGGCTAATTCGGGGAAATTCGTAACTGGCGAAGTTCTAAATATCGACGGCGGGCAGCAGCTGTGGGGGGATCCCTGGCCAACAGGGCGACCGGACTACTTCCGGATTTCCTAACACAAGCTACGAACATAGGGGGACAACAGAATCTAGATGATGACGAACAAGCAAACAGCAAACAGCGCCGGAGATGGGGCTATACTGGAATGCAGTGGGATCGAACGCCGGTTTGGTGGGATCGTCGCTGTTACCGGTGTTGACCTTGTTATTCAGCAGGGTGAAATTTTTGGTCTCGTTGGCCCAAACGGCAGCGGCAAAACAACACTGACAAACGCAATCACCGGGTTTTACCCGCCAAACGTCGGAACTGTCCGGCTGGCAGGAAAAGACATCACGGGCACCGCACCGCATAAGGTTGCGACGCTCGGGGTGGCCCGGACGTTCCAAAACCTCGCCCTGTTCAACGGGATGAGCGTTCTGGATAACATTCTTCTCGGGCGACACATCCACATGAAGCCGGGCGTTATGCGCACCGCGCTTTATTGGTTGGCAGCACAACGCGAAGAGATCGAGAACCGCAAAATCGTCGAGGAAGTGATCGAGTTTCTACAACTTGAAAGCATCCGCCACGAGTTGGTCGATGGTCTTCCGATCGGGTTGAAAAAACGGGTCGAGCTGGCGCGCGCGCTGGTGGCGGAACCGCAAATGCTGATCCTTGACGAACCGATGGCCGGTATGAACCAGGAAGAGAAGGGATATATGTCCCGCTTTATTCTGGATGCGCGGGCCGAACGTGGCGTCAGCGTCCTGCTGATTGAACACCACATGGATGTCATCACCGGCATTTGCGATCGGATGCTTGCATTGAACTACGGCGAAATGATCGCCAGCGGCATTCCGAAAGAAGTTGTAAAAGACCCAAGGGTCATCGAAGCATATATTGGAGGGTCCCATGGCTGAAGGAGCAAAATTGCATTCTGCCAGCGAGACGATCGGCGCTTTGTTGGCGCGGAATGCGTCTAGCCACGGGTCGAGTATTGCGGTTCGCGAGAAAGAGCGCGGCATCTGGAAGGAAACAACCTGGGCCGACTACGCAGAAGAAATCTTGGCCTGTGCGGCAGGTCTGGAGAAACTTGGCGTAAAGCCGGGCAAGGCTGTGCTCATTTTGGGCGACAACCGCGCGCGGCTTTATGGCGGCATGCTGGCGATTTCGCTGCTTGGTGCCTACGCAATGCCGGCCTATCCGGGGGCAACGCTTGACGAGCTGCAGCATTTCCTCGGCGAAGTTGAAATTGTTGCTGCGATCGCGGAAGATCAGGAACAGGTCGACAAGATCCTTGAGCTTCGGGACGCTGGCGCAAGCGGCATCGCACATATCATCTATGATGAGACGCGCGGGCTCGGGTTCTACGAAGACGAAGGTCTGATGTCGTGGGACCATCTGGTCGAAGTTGGTACACACCATCTGAACGAAGATCCCAAGCGTCGCGAAGAACTTTCGAAGAGAGCAACGCCTGACGATCCGGCGATCTTCTTGCACTCGTCGGGTACAACCGGCGCGCCAAAGGGTATTGTTCTGAGCCAGAAGAATGTTTTGGCGGCGGCCAAGAATGGCCATGACGCCGGAGCATATGGAGAGGGTGAGGAAATTCTTGCCTATCTTCCGATGGCTTGGGTCGGGGACTATGCCATTACAGTGGCTGCTGCGCTTTTGTACCGCTTCACCGTGAACGTGCCGGAACGGCAGGAAACGGTGGTTCGGGACATGCGCGAAATCGCACCGACATTCTATTTGGCGGCGCCCAGAAGTTGGGACCAGATGCTGACCACAATTCAGGTCGGTATGGAAGATTCCACCCGGTTGAAAAAATGGTTGTACCATTTCTTCATGGATCGGGCCACGGCAGCCGAAACCCGCAAGCTGAATGGCCAGACCGGCGGCGTGCTGGAACCTTTGGGCCGGATGCTGGGCGAGTTGCTCGTCTTCGGGCCGGTCAAGGACCAATTCGGCATGAGCCGTTTGAAGAATGCCTTCACCGGCGGTGAGGCCATCGGCGAAGACACCTTTGTGTTTTACCGCGCCCTTGGCATCAAACTGCGTCAGTTCTACGGTCAAACCGAGATCAGCGCGATCAGTGCGATGCAAGCACCGGACGAAGTGCGCCTGCATACTGTTGGCAAACCGGCACCGGGTGTTGACGTCAAGATTGACGACAGCGGCGAGATCCTGCTGCGCTCGGACAGCGTGTTCGAAGGCTACTTCAACAAGCCCGAAGCAACCGCCGAGGCCCTCGAAGGGGGCTGGTTGCGTACTGGCGATGCCGGGTATCTTGAAGATAACGGCCAGCTGGTGGTTCTCGGGCGTGTGTCTGAGGTCATGTATACGGCCGGCGGCGAACGCTATGTTCCCAACTACATCGAGAACCGTCTGAAGTTCAGCCCGTACATCAAAGATGCGGCTGTTCTGGGTGCGGGACTGGATGAGTTGACAGCCATGGTTTGCGTCGATTTCGAAGCGGTAGGTCACTGGGCCGAAGTGAATGGCGTGCCTTACGTCTCTTATGCCGATTTGTCTCAGCGCGATGAAGTTTCCAAGCTGCTGCACCAGGCGTTCGAGCGGGTGAACAAGGCCGTCACGGAGCCTTTGCAGTTGAAGCGTTTTGTCAGTTTGCCGAAAGAATTCGACCCGGATGATGGGGAAATCACACGGACCCGTAAACTACGTCGTAAAGTCGTTCAGGAACGTTATGCCGATGTTATCGCTGCGCTCTACGACGGTTCAAAAGAGGTCCATGTAAGCGCACAAGTGACTTACGAGACCGGGGAAGTAGGGAAGGTCGAAAAAAGCCTTCCCATCAGGGAGGTATAAATGGACTGGATATTTTTATCGGAGCTTGCGATCAACGGTGCCCTCACGGGTCTTCTGTATTCGCTTTTCGCCATCGGCTTGGTGCTGATTTACAAAGCTTCCTCGGTGCCCAACTTGGCACAGGGCGGGCTGACAATGCTCGGGGCTTATGTGGTTGTGGCTCTTTCGCATGACGCGGGTTTGCCTTTGTTGCTTGCGATCCCTCTGGCGGCATTGTTCATGTTCGCATTGGGATTTGGCATCGAGCGTGTCGCTCTGCGCCGTCTCGCGGGTCGCCCTGTTGTCATGATCCTGATGTTGACACTGGGCCTCGATATCTTCCTGCGCGGCACAACGCTTGCCATCTGGGGCGGCACGTCGCGTTCGATGGAATTGGGCGTCAGCTATGATCCCTTGTTCTTGGGCGACATCTTCATCAGCCGTATCCATCTTGTCGGTGCTGCTGTGGCGATCGGTCTCTTTGTGGCCTTCATGCTGTTCTTCCGCAGCCGGACGGGCATCAAACTGCGCGCGATTGCGGATGATTATACCGCCTCTTGGTCGGTCGGGATTTCGGTCGAACGTGGTGTCGGTTTGTCCTGGGCCCTGGCTTCGGTTGTTGCCGTCGCTGCGGGTGTCATCTGGGGCGAAGTTCAAGGTGTCGATCAATCCTTGTCGCTGTTGCTTCTTAAAGGTCTGACAGTTGCGGTTCTGGGCGGTCTCGACAGCATCCTCGGCGCGGTGATTGCGGGTATCATTCTCGGCATCATCGAAAACGTCGGTGCAGATTTCATCGATCCGCTCGTTGGTGGCGGTAGCCGTGAACTTATCGTCGCTGCGGTTCTCATTCTTACGGTCATGATCCGTCCACATGGATTGTTCGGCCGTCACGACATCGAAAGGGTATAAAAGATGTTTTACCGACTTTCCGGTGTCCATCACGCCGATTACATTTCAGACAGTCGTATGTTCAAGGTCCCTGCGGACCGAAATCTGGCGGTCTTTTTCCTAATCATCGGGGTGGCGGCACCGTTCATTATCCCGTCGCTTTACCTGAACAGCTACATGCTGCCTTGGCTCATCTGGACTGCGGCCGCACTTGGGCTGAACCTGGTGACGGGTTGGGCCGGTCAGCTTCACTTGGGCTATGCTGCGGTTATGGCTGTTGGGGCTTACTCCGCGATCCACGCCGCAAAGTTTGGCGTGCCTTGGGAGTTCGCTCTGATCATCGGGGGCCTGGCCTCTTCGGTGATTGGTAGCCTCTTCGCCTTCGCCGCTCTGCGGGTCAAAGGTTTGTATCTGGCGCTCACCACCCTTGCGATGCAGTTCGTAATGGATTGGGTGTTGACCCACTCGCCAGCAATCTCGGGCGGCTCGCACGCGTCGTTGCAATCTCCTACTCTGGCCTTGCTTGGGCAGGACATCACCTCTGACGCCGGCTACTACTATGTCGCCTTCGGATGGTGTGTGTTGGTGACGATTTTCATGCTGAACCTGAAGCGCACCGGACTTGGGCGTGCTCTGGTCGCCGTGCGGGAAAAAGACTTCGCAGCCGCGATCTTGGGTGTGAACAGTTTCTACTACAAGATCCTGGCCTTTGCGACGTCGTCCTTTATCGCGGGCGTTAGCGGTGCATTGCTTGTCGCAACCTTCTTCTTCTTGGCTGCGCCTGAGCAGTTCTCGGTGAACGTTTCAATCCAGGTGCTTGCGATGGTGATCGTTGGCGGTCTTGGTAGCATCATCGGATCCTACTTCGGGGTTGCTTTGATCCTGCTTGTTCCGGGTCTGGTGAATGGTCTGGTTGCCGCAGGCAGCGAGGCGATTGGAATGCAGATCAACGTTGAAACGCTCGCTCATATCCCGAACGCGGTCTATGGTGCGCTGATTGTCGTCATTCTTTTGATCGAACCGCTGGGGCTTGGTAAGCTCTACGGCAACATCAGAGAATATTTGATGGTCTGGCCCTTCGATCAGCTCAGAAAATAAAGAGAGATCCCGATGCAAGATAAAGCAGAAGCCCAGCCCATTCTGTCGATGAACAGTGTCGAGGTGCTGTACGACAACGTGATGCTGGCAATCAAAGGTGTCTCTGTTCAAGTTCCAAAAGGCGAGATGATCGCGCTTTTGGGCTCGAACGGGGCGGGAAAAAGCACAACCCTGAAAGCGATCAGCGGTCTTTTGAAAGCTGAACGTGGACGTATCAGCCGCGGGGAGATCAAGTTCGAAGGAGAAGATATTACCGACGCACTGGCTCAAAATCGCGTGCAGAAAGGTATCTGTCACGTCATCGAAGGGCGCCGTGTCTTTGAACATCTGTCTCCGGACGAGAACCTGACCGCTGCTGCGCCGACGGGGATGTCCCGGTCGACGCTGAATGCGGAGAAGGAAAAGATCTACGCTTACTTTCCCCGCCTCGCCGAACGCCGCAATTCGCAAGCCGGGTATCTGTCTGGCGGCGAGCAGCAAATGCTCGCCATCGGCAGGGCGTTGGTGACGCAACCGAAGCTGTTGATGCTGGACGAACCGAGCCTCGGCCTTGCGCCGTTCTTGGTGGCCGAGATCTTCGGCATCCTTCAGAAGATCAACAAAGAAGAAGGCATGTCGGTTCTCCTTGTGGAACAGAATGCTCTGGCCGCTTTGGAGATCGTTTCGGAAGGATATCTGATTGAAAACGGTCGTGTCGTCATGAACGGCACTGCGGAAGCTCTCAAGTCCAACTCCGATATCCAAGAATTCTATCTTGGTGGCGGTGAAGGCACCGACTTCCACAATGTGAAGCATTACAGCCGGCGTAAGCGTTGGTTGAGCTGAGATACTAAAAAAGACAACATCCAGGGAGGACAACATGAGACAACTTACCAAGGCATTAGCCGTATTTTCGATGATGGGCGGCCTGATTACAGGGTCGCAGGCTCTGGCCGAGCCATTCAAAGTGGGCGTTTGTTACGACCTCAGCAAAGCATATACATTTGCTTCGCCGCAGGTTTCGCAAGCCGCCATGGATCTGGCAAAGCTGGTCAACCTGAAGGGCGGCATCGGTGGGGAGCCGGTGGAAGTCATCGTGCGTGACCACGGCAACGAGCCGCAGCGCGGGATTGAATGCTACTCCAAACTTAGCCGCGAGGGCGTTTTTGTCTTCGATACGTTGTCCACCCCGGTGTCTTTGGCGATCCTGCCGCGGGCCATGGAAGACGGGCGCGTCTTGATGCAATCACTCGTCGGACGTGGTGACGCGGTGGACGGCACGGTTTTCGATTGGGTCTATCCGGTCGGACCGACCTATTGGGGACAGGCGGCCAACGATGTTGCCTATCTCAAGCAATTGCATGATGGCGATCTGTCGGATGTAAAAGTCGGGTTTGTTTACTTCGATTATCCGTTTGGCCAAGAGCCGATCGAGATTCTCGAAACCCTGTCCGAGAAAGAGGGTTTCGACCTCGAACTCTATCCGGTGCCGCTTCCCGGCAGCGATCAGGCCAGCGTGTGGTCCAAGGTGCGCCGCGACAAGCCCGATCATGTCATCGTCTGGATGTTGGGCGGGGCACATGTTGTCGCGTCGAAAGAGATGCAGCGTAACCGCATCCCAATGGACAAGTACATTTCGGTCAACTGGTTGAACGAAGTTGATATCGCCAATATCGGCAACGAGGCCGCCATCGGTTTGAAGCGCGGCACCAATGTGGTGGGCGGTCTTGACGTGCCCCTGCGCCAAGAGATCCTTGCCGAGCTTTATGAAAAGGGTGAAGGCTCTGGCCCGCTTGAGAAAACAGAAGACGTTTTCTACAACACCGGGCTTGCGATGTATTCGATCGTGTTCGAAGCCGCGCGCAAGGCTGTTGAACTCGAAGGTTTGCCGATCACGCCGGAGTCTTACAAGGCTGGCCTCGAAACTCTGAAGGATTTTGATGCAAACGGTCTGATGGCGCCGATTACCGTGACCGGAGAAGATCACGGTGGCGGTGGCAAGACCCGCATCGAAATGTGGGACGGCGAAACCTGGGTTCCGCAAACTGACTGGATCTCCGCATATTCTGACGTGGTGTGGGACGTGGTCAAGGAAAGCTCCGAGAAATACGGAAAATGACAGTTTGATTAACTGATTGTAAACTATCTGGCAGGGCGCTCCGTCGTCATAGAAGAACGAACGCCCTGCATTCACTCAAAGGGAGAGAGTAAAGATGAAAATTACACAACACATCAAGGTGGCGGCTCTTACCGCTGCTTTGGCAACTGGCGCAGCGGTGGGCTCCGCCCAGGCCGAGGAACCGATCCGTTTCGGTCTGTGCTTCGACCTTAGCAAGTCGTACACATTCATTTCGCCCCAGGTGGCTCAAGCCGCGCAGGATCTCGCGATGTATGCCAACGACAATGGCGGCATCGAAGGCCATCCGGTTGAAATGGTCGTGCGTGACCACGGTAACGAACCGCAGCGTGGCGTTGAATGCTACGAGCAGCTCAAGCGTGACGGGGTGTTTATTTTTAACTTCCTGTCCACGCCCGTCTCGAACGCTGCTTTGCCGCGTATCATGAAAGACGAGAACATCTTGATGCAATCTGCGGTTGGTCGTGGTGACGCGGTTGACGGCGAAGTCTTCGAATGGGTTTTCCCCATTGGCCCAACCTATTGGCAGCAAGCCGCCAACGACGTTGCCTTCATCAAGGAACAAATGGACGGCGACCTGAGCGATGCGAAGATCGGCTTCATCTATCTTGACTATCCGTTCGGTCAGGAACCGATCGAGATCCTGAAAACCCTTGCTGAGAAAGAGGGCTTTCAACTTGACCTCTATCCCGTGCCGCTGCCCGGGTCGGACCAGTCCGGTGCATGGAGTAAAATCCGTCGCGACAAGCCTGACTATATGATCAGCTGGCTTCTCGCCGGTGGCCACGTTGTCGCATCCAAGGAAATGCGCCGTAACGGTTTCCCGATTGACCGCTACCTGTCGGTGAACTGGATGAACGAAGTCGACATCAGCAACATCGGTGAAGCAGACGCCAAAGGCGTTCTTCGCGGGACCAACGTTGCCGGTGGTCAAGAAGTGCCAATCATCAAAACGATGCTCGACACTTACTACGCCAACGGCAAAGGCAGCGGCCCGGAAGAAAAAGTCCGTGACGTGTATTACAACACTGGCATGAGCATGTACTCCGCCGCGTTCGAAGCCGCCCGTATCGCCATCAAAGAAAATGGCTGGCCGCTGACCCCCGAGACCATGAAAGCGGGTTACGAGAAGCTTGAAGGTTACGATGCCAATGGCCTGATGGCTCCGTTGACTGTGACCGGCGAAGATCACGGTGGCGGTGGTAAAACCCGCGTTGAGCAGTGGGACGGTGAACAATGGGTTCCGCTGACCGACTGGAGCGCCGAGTATCTCGACGTTGTGTGGGAAGTGATCAAGGAAAGCTCCGAGAAGTTCCACGTAGACTAAAAAACCTACCCCCCCGCAGCATTCCAGCTGCGGGGGACTTCCTGCTGGCTTAACAGCCGAAAATTTTACGACGAGAAGAGGCGTAGCTCATGAACCCCATCGACGTGACGATTGAAGACGGCATTGCAACAGTTTGTATCAACCGGCCCGAGCGCAAGAATGCTTTGTCCGTAGCAGCAACAAACGGGCTGACCGATGCTTGGGAAATGATCGAAGCCGACGACACTGTTCGCGTGGCCATTTTGACCTCAACCGACTGTGGTGTATTTAGCGCCGGGCTCGATTTGAAGGAAGCAACGCAGATCGCCCGCGATGAGGGTGTCGATATCCTCAGCAAGATGCGCGATCCGTTCCACGAAAAGATGCGCGATTGCAAAAAACCGATTATCGCCGCCATGACCGGATCCCTGATGGCGGGCGGCATGATGCTGACGCTGAATTGTGATCTGCGCGTGGGTCTGAAGGGCACCAAGGTCGGGATTACCGAAGTTAAGATCGGCCGCGGTTCTCCGTGGGCGGCTCCGGCGCTGTCGATGCTGCCGCAACCGATCCTTATGGAAATCGTCCTGACCGGTGACCTGATGCCGATTGAGCGGCTGCATGATTACGGCTTTACCAATTATATCGAAGACACCCCGGACGAAGTGCGTGCGCGGGCGTATGACCTTGCCAAACGAATTGCCTCTGCGGCGCCGTTGTCCGTCGTTGCGGCCAAAGGCAGTGTGCGCGCGACCATGGATCTGGGCTGCGCCGGCGGTTTGGAAGAGGGCAAGCGCCTGCATGAGGTGGTGTATGCCAGCAATGATGGCGTCGAAGGCCCCAAAGCCTTTGCAGAGAAACGCGCGCCGGTTTGGACCGGCACCTGAGGAGGCTGAAATGAGCGAACTTATTCGTCTGGAGCGGGACGGGCCGATTGGCATCCTGCGCTTTCTTGAGGCCAAGAAACGCAACCCGTACAGCATGGCTTTTGTTGAAGAACTGGTGGCGCATCTGCGCGATGCCGAGCGCGACGATACGATCCGTGCCGTGGTCATGACCGGCGGCGATCATTTCAGCAGTGGCGGCGACCTGGTCGGGTTTCAAGCCGAGATTGCCAAGGGGGCACGCGCCACGTCCGAAATGGTCGATCGGGTGCACGATGGCGGCCGCGCGGCCTATTTGTTCAAAAAGCCTTTGATTTCTGCTGTATGCGGCGTCGCTTTTGGCGCGGGCCTGAGCTTGGCCTTGTCGGCAGATATCGTTGTGGCTGCCGAAGATGCGCGACTGTGCGAAGTCTTCGCCCGCGTTGGCGGATGTCCCGACACCGGGTCGAGCTGGCTTTTGCAACAACGCGTCGGCGCCGGCGTGGCGCGGATGCTTGTTCTCACAGGTCGCGAGATCGACGGGATCACCGCAAAAGACCTGCGGGTAGTAGAAGAATGCGTGCCCGCAGATCAAGTCGAAGCGCGTGCGCTTGAAATCGCCCGCGAGATTGCCCAGCATCCGATGTTTGGTGTTCAAAGCGCCAAGCGGGTGATGCGCAGCACTGCAGAGTGCAACTATATCGAAGCGCTCGACATTGAGCGCGACGTGCAAAGCGTTCTACTCTGCGCCCATGATTTTCCCGAGGCCATGAAAGCCTTCTCGGAAAAACGAAAGCCTGAATTCAACGACCAATAAACCGGTCGCAACCATATCAAGAACTCTAAGGAGACCGCAAATGAAGGTGCTTGTGCCTGTCAAACGCGTGATCGATTATAACGTGAAAGTTCGCGTCAAAGCGGACGGATCGGGTGTCGATCTTGCCAATGTAAAAATGTCGATGAACCCTTTTGACGAGATTGCCGTCGAAGAGGCGATCAGCCTGAAAGAAGCCGGCAAGGCCGATGAGGTGGTTGCCGTCTCGATCGGTGTGAAGCAAGCGCAGGAAACTCTGCGCACAGCTTTGGCCATGGGTGCGGATCGCGCGATTTTGGTCGTGGCCGCCGATGACGTCCATCAAGATATCGAACCTTTGGCCGTTGCCAAAATCCTCAAAGCCATTGTCGACGAAGAGCAGCCGGGGCTTGTGCTGTGCGGCAAACAGGCGATCGACAACGACATGAACGCCACCGGCCAAATGCTGTCGGCGCTTCTGGGCTGGTCGCAGGCGACCTTCGCCTCCGAAGTGGACATCGATGGCGACAATGCCAAGGTGACCCGTGAGGTTGACGGCGGCTTGCAAACGATTTCGGTCAAGATGCCCACCATCGTGACCGTCGATCTGCGCTTGAACGAACCGCGCTATGCCTCCTTGCCCAACATCATGAAGGCCAAGAAAAAGCCGTTGGACGAGAAAACCGCCGCCGATTACGGCGTCGACGTTTCGCCGCGCCTCGAGGTCGTCAAGACCGAAGAGCCTGCCGAACGCTCGGCCGGTATTATGGTGGAATCGGTCGATGAACTGATTACGAAACTTAAAGAAGCGGGGGCTGTGTAATGGCTGTTCTTCTCCTTGCCGAAGTGACCAATGGCGAACTGGCGATGGATGCCACCGCCAAGGCCGTGACCGCCGCCAAGGCGATCGGTGATGTAACCGTTTTGTGCGCGGGCGCGTCTGCTGCCGCTGCGGGCGACGCGGCGGCCACCATCGATGGCGTGTCGAAAGTGTTGGTCGCCGAAGACGAAAGTCTCGGCCACCGTTTGGCGGAGCCGACTGCGGCGTTGATCGTAAGCCTTGCAGGCGACTACGAGCACATCGTTGCACCGGCCACCACGGACGCGAAAAACGTCATGCCGCGCGTCGCTGCGCTGTTGGATGTGATGGTATTGTCGGATGTGTCCGGTGTTGTGGATGGCACGACCTTCGAACGCCCGGTCTACGCGGGCAACGCGGTGCAGACTGTGAAATCGTCGGATGCCAAGAAAGTCATCACCTTCCGCACATCGACCTTTGATGCGGCACCCACGGGCGGTTCGGCTTCGGTTGAAACCATCGGCGCCGCAGAGAACCCGGGCCTGTCGGAATGGGTTGAGGACAAAGTCGCCGAAAGCGATCGCCCCGAGCTCACCTCGGCCGGTATCGTTGTGTCCGGTGGCCGCGGCGTCGGCTCCGAAGAGGATTTCAAAATCATCGAAGCCTTGGCGGACAAGCTGGGCGCGGCAGTGGGTGCGTCCCGTGCGGCGGTCGATTCCGGTTATGCCCCGAACGATTGGCAAGTGGGACAGACCGGCAAAGTCGTTGCGCCGGCTTTGTACATCGCGGCCGGTATTTCGGGTGCGATCCAGCACTTGGCCGGTATGAAAGATTCGAAAATCATCGTCGCGATCAACAAAGACGAAGAAGCCCCGATCTTTCAGGTTGCCGATTTCGGATTGGTCGCAGACCTCTTCGAAGCCGTGCCGGAACTGACCGAAAAACTCTAAATCGTGGTGGGCAACTGGGCCCGCAACAACAGATCGAAGGCCCGCCAAACTGGCGGGCCTTTTTTATGGTTGGAGCGTTTTCGCCCTGGGGCCAACCGCGCGGCGCCGGGGGCCGGTTTTGCGCAATATGACGCTCCGTCAGAGCAAGTATGCATCGTTGTCAAAAAACAAAACAGTTGTTAGATTTTCTATAATTCTCGTAATGTTCGGTAGGAAAACAACATGTCTTTGATTAAGAACTCCCCAAATTGGGCGACCGGTGAACACAAGATGTTCGCGGACAGCACCCGCAAGCTTTTTGATGCTGAAATGGCTCCGAACATTGATAAATGGGCAGAGCAAGGCATCGTCGATCGTGACTTCTGGACGACCGTTGGCGAACAGGGCGTCATGGGCGGATCCATTGACGAAGAGTACGGCGGGTTTGGTGGCGGCATCGGGTTCGATGCGATCACCGTCTATGAACAGGGCCGCACCGGTGACACCGGTTGGGGCTATGGCATTCAGACCATCGTGATCCATTACATCAACGCCTATGGCAGCGAAGAGCAGAAGAAAAAATGGTTGCCGAAGTTGATCAGCGGCGAGAACGTCGCGGCCATCGCCATGACCGAACCGGGAACGGGATCCGATCTTCAAAACGTGCAAACCCACGCGGAAAAAGACGGCAATCACTATAAGATCAACGGCTCGAAGATCTTCATCACCAACGGTCATACCGCAGATATCATCGTGGTCGTGGCCAAAACGGATCGCGGCGCCGGTGCCAAGGGTGTTTCGCTGATCGTTCTGGAAACCGAAGGCGCGGAAGGGTTCCGCCGCGGACGTAACCTCAAGAAATTGGGCATGAAGGGTTCGGACACGGCAGAGCTGTTCTTTGAAGATGTGCGCGTGCCGACCTCAAACCTGCTTGGCGCCGAAGAAGGGCAGGGGTTTTATCAGTTGATGAAGCAACTGCCATGGGAGCGGTTGATGATCGGCATCACGGCGCTTGGCTTTATTGACTTCGCCATCGACGAAACCGTGAAATACGTTCAGGATCGCAAAGCCTTCGGCAGCCGGATCATGGATTTCCAAAACACCCGGTTCAAATTGGCCGAATGCAAGACCAAGGCCGAATTGCTGCGTAGCTTTGTCAATGACGGCATTGCGCGGCTTGAGGCCGGCGAATTGGATGCGGCCACAGCGTCCATGGCGAAATGGTGGGGCAGTCAGACCCAAAACGAGGTCATGCATGAATGCCTGCAACTGCACGGCGGTTACGGTTTCATGATGGAATACCCGATCGCGCGTCTTTATGCCGACAGCCGGGTGCAGATGATCTATGGCGGCACGAACGAGATCATGAAAGAATTGATCGCCCGGTCGATGGATATCTGATCGGTTCGGGACCGGGTGGGGTTAGGCCTTATCCGGTCCCAAAATCTCGTCGCTGTGCTCTCCAAGGCGGGGGGCGGGGCGATAATCATGACGCGCCGGGGTTGCCGAGAATCGTACCGGCGGCTGCGTTGTCCAGATCGCCCCTTCGGTCGGGTGATCGACTTGCTGAAAGAAACCGGTGGCCGCAAGATGCGGGTCGCTCGGCAGATCCGCCAGATTGCGCACTGGCATGGCGGGAATATCGGCGTCCTCCATCATCGCGAGCCAGTCATCGGTTGTCCGTGTCAGCGCAAGTTGCGCCACCATATCATAGACTGCGCCAATGTTGCGGCTGCGGACATCCATATCCGTGACCCAAGGGTGGTCGAGCATGTCATCGCGTCCGACGGCTTTGAAAAAACGCGCCCATTGCATGTTGGTGTAGGGGAGAAGCGTAATATAGCCATCTGCGGTCTGCACCGGACGGCGGTGCGGCACCAGCATACGCGCATAGCCGAAATCTTGCGGCTTTTCTTCGAATGTCGCCGCATCCATATGTTCAGCCAGCAGGAAGGATGCCAGCGTTTCAAACATCGGCACCTCGACATGCTGGGCTTCGCCCGTGCGTTCGCGGTGAAATAGCGCGGCCATAATGGCGTAGGCGGCGGTCACCCCGCCAAGCTTATCGGCGAGGATCGTCGGGGCGTATTCGGGCGCCGCCTCGGGGTCGCGTAGGGTTGCGAGGCTCGCCAAACCCGAAACCGATTGAACGATGTCGTCAAAGGCGGGCTTGGCGGCATAGGGTCCATCTTGACCGTAGCCGGTCGCGGAGACCGTGATCAGGTTCGGATTGGCGCGTCGCAAGCTGTCAGGGTCGAGCGACAGCCGCGCAAGCGCTGCGGGCCGGATGCTTGAAATCATCACATCGGCTTCGGCCAGAAGCTTTTGTAGCCGGTCGCGATCGGCTTGGGTTTTCAGATCGAGCACAACGCTGCGCTTATTGCGGTTGGCGCCGAGAAAGGCCGCTCCCATCAACTTGTTTCGGGAGGGTTGGACTTGACGCAAAAGATCGCCGTCCGGGCCTTCGACTTTGATGACATCGGCACCGAGATCACCGAGCATTTGCGTGGCCAACGGGCCGAATACCACTGACGTTAGATCGATGACCCTGACGCCATCAAGGATCGCAGGTTTCTGTGCGGATGTCATATGTGCGCGTGTCCTGTATTATGCTCGGTTATGACCGGGGTCCGAATTCGGCACGAATTGCCGTGCCGTCGGCGTCGAAGGCCGGCGAGGGGCCCAATGTGGGTGCGCCGCTGTTGCGCCGGATCGGCGGCGTCGGGACATTGATTTCGCCGGAGGGCGTGCCAATCGTGGACCTGTCGAGCTGCGGGTGGCCCGATAGGGAGGCCACATCGTTCACGGCTCCGGATGCGATCCCTGCGGCGTTCAGCCGTTCGAGCATTGCGGCGCGGTCATGTGACGCGAACTCGGCCTTGATGATTTTTTCGAGCGCGATCTTATTGTTCAGGCGCGAGGTGTTGTCATGGAACCGCGGGTCGGTGGCAAGGGCCGCGTCGCCGAGGATATGCGTGCAGAACCGATCCCATTCGCCGGAATGCTGCACGGCAACGACGACTTGCTCACCGTCGCCGCATTCATAGGCGCCATAGGGGCAGATCACCGTGTGGTTCAATCCAACACGCGGCGTCTCCTTGCCAAGATAGTCGTGATAGAGCAGGGGCACCGCCATCCAGTCGGCCATCACGTCGAACATTGCCACTGAAACACCGCTGCCTTTGCCGGTCTGGTCACGGCCGACCAAAGCTTCGCAGATGCCTGCGTGGGCTGTCATACCGGTGGCAATATCGCAGACCGAAACGCCAACCCGTCCGGGCCCGTCCGGTGTGCCGGTTACCGAGGCCAATCCGCTTTCACACTGCACCAACAGGTCATAGGCTTTGGCGTTTTTCATCGGGCCATCTTCGCCGTAACCGGTGATATCACAGGTCACGAGACGCGGAAATTTTTCCCGCAAGGTGGCCGAATCGAGCCCGATCTTTGCCAGTGCACCCGGCAGCAGGTTTTGAATGAAGACATCGGCATGTTCCAACATCTTCAACAGGATTTCGCGGTCTTCGGCGTCCTTGATGTCCAAGGCAATCGATTCCTTGCCCCGGTTCAGCCATGTGAAATAGGCGCTTTCGCCGTTCACTGCGGTGTCATAGGCGCGGGCAAAATCACCGGCGCCCTTGCGCTCGACCTTGATGACCCGCGCACCGGCATCGGCCAAACGAGACGAGCAGAAGGGGGCGGCGACCGCCTGTTCGAGCGCGACAACGAGTTTGCCCGCAAGGGCAGATGAATGTGAACCTGACATGAGTTTCTCGCAATTGATCCTAAGGGCTTGACTAATTCTAACATCTGTTAGAAATTTTATCAACACGGTTAGCCAGCTACCGGATCATTTGAAGGAGACCGCAGGTGCAGAACACCACAGGACCAGACCACGTTTTTCAGCGTGCCCTCGCCAATAACGAAATTCTGTTGCCCAAGTGTGATGACTGCGGCGCGTTTCACTTCTTTCCACGGGTTATGTGCCCGCATTGCCATAGCAGCGCGATTTCGTGGACCCCCGCCAGCGGCAAAGGCCGGGTTCACACCACCACTGTGGTGCGTCGCAAGCCCGAACGCGGTGGCGACTATAACATATGTATGGTCGAGCTGGAGGAAGGTGTTCGCATGATGAGCCGGGTCGAGGGGATCGCCCCCGGCGACGTTGCCATCGACATGGACGTGACCGCCTTTGTGGGCGAGGCCGACGGGGCGCCGGTCGTACTTTTCAAGCCGGTGGAGGAATAACCCATGACCAATGATCTTCGAGGAAAAACTGCCATTGTGGGCACCGGACACGCCGGGTTTGGCGAGGCACATGGTCTGACGGCCTATGATGTCATGGCGCAATCGGCGCTTGCGGCGCTTGGCGATGCCGGGCTGAAGCTGTCCGACGTTGACGGGCTGTTCTGCACCATGATGGAAGACAGCATGCCGGCCCTTATGGCGGCGGAATATCTGGGTATTCAGCCGCGCTTTATCGACGGCACCATGCTGGGCGGGTCGTCTTTTGTGAACTACCTGACATCTGCGAGCATGGCGCTTGAGGCCGGTTTGTGTGATGTCGCGCTGATCGTATACGGGTCGAACCAACGCACGGCGTCGGGGAAACTGGTGACGGCCTCGCGCCCGCCGGCCTATGAGGCGCCGTATAATCCGCGCTATCCGATTTCCGCCTATGCGATGGCGGCGGCACGGCACATGCATGAATATGGCACCACCCGCGAACAATTGGCCGATGTGGCGGTTTCTGCGCGGGCCTGGGCACAGCACAATCCCGAAGCGTTCGAGCGCGGTCCGTTGACCCGCGAAGACGTGCTGGGCGCGCGTATGGTCGGGGATCCCTTGACCGTGCGTGATTGTTGTCTGGTGACAGATGGCGGCGGTGCGATCGTCATGGTGCGGTCCGACCGCGCCAAGGATTTCCCCAAGGCGCCCGTCTATGTGCTGGGCAGTGCGGCGGCAAGTTCGCACCGGCAAATATCACAAATGAAGGATTTCACAGTGACGGCCGCGCGCGAGTCGGGTCAGCGTGCCTTTGAGGCGGCGGGCGTATCACGCAGCGACATTCAGGCGGTCGAGCTCTACGATGCCTTCACCATCAACACGATTTTGTTCCTCGAAGACCTCGGATTCTGCGCCAAGGGCGAGGGCGGCGCCTTTGTCGAAGGCGGACGCATTGCGCCGGGCGGGGTTTTGCCGGTGAACACAAATGGCGGCGGGCTGTCTTGTGTGCATCCGGGCATGTACGGCATTTTCACCGTGATCGAGGCCGCGCGCCAAATTCGCGGCGATGCGCCCGGTATGCAGTTGAAGGATGTCGATCTGGCATTGGCTCATGGCAACGGCGGCGTGTTGTCGAGCCAGGTCACGGCCATTCTGGGGTCACAAAATACACTCTGAATGTAATCAAGGGAGGAAAGATTATGCCATTGGATTTCGAAGAACTTTCGAATTGGGACTTCGCAGAGATCGATCAGACGCTGACAGAGCGCGATACCATCCTATACGCGCTCGGGTTGGGGTTTGGCGAAGACCCAACCGACAAAAAGGAACTGGCCTATGTTTATGAGGACGGCCTGAAGGCGGTTCCGTCGATGGCGGTGACGATGGGATATCCCGGCTTTTGGCTGCGCGATCCTAAAACCGGCGTGAATTGGCAAAAAGTGCTGCATGGTGAGCAGTGGCTGGATATCTACAAGCCGCTGCCAACAAAGGGCCGGATTATCGGCCGGACCAAGATCGACTTCATCTCCGATAAGGGCGAAGGCAAAGGCGCGGTCATCTACCAAAGCCGCGATATCATTGATGCGGACACCGGCGACAAGCTGGCGCGCGTGGCGATGTCGGCGTTTTGCCGAGGCGATGGCGGGTTTGGCGGCGAGAACAAGGCCGGCCCTGCTCCTGCGGCATTGCCGGATCGTGCGCCCGATCATGTTTGTGATATCGAAACCCTGCCGCGTCAGGCGCTTATCTACCGTTTGAGCGGTGACTATAACCCGCTGCACGCGGATCCCGATGTTGCCCGTTCGGTCGGGTTTGATCGCCCGATCCTGCATGGTCTGGCGACTTATGGCCTTGCGGCACGTGCGATTTTGAAGTCCTCGCTTGATTATGATGCGTCCCGGCTTGTCGGTCTGGACGTGCGGTTCTCGGCACCGGTCTATCCGGGCGAAACCGTGCGGTTCGAGATCTGGGAAGAGGATGGCGAGGCACGGTTCCGTGCGTCGATCCCGGAACGCGATGTGTTGGTGTTGAACAACGGCGCCGCGCGATTCGCGTAAGTTAAGGGGATGTCACAGCCTCTTAAGGACATCCTCGTGCTGGATTTCAGCACCCTTCTCCCCGGCCCGATGGCGACGCTTATGCTCGCCGAGGCCGGGGCGGAGGTGATCAAGGTCGAGCGTCCCGTGACAGGCGAGGACGCGCGACACACCTCTCCGAAGATCGACGGCGAAAGCATCGGTTTTGCCGTTTTGAACCACGGCAAAAAATCGGTGGCCATCGATCTGAAGTCCGAGGACGCGCGCGCGATTCTGCGTCCCTTGCTTGAGAAGGCCGACGTTGTGGTTGAGCAATTCCGCCCCGGCGTGATGGACCGGCTCGGGTTCGGATATGAGGCGGTGCGCGCGATCAATCCGCGAATCATCTATTGTTCGATCACCGGATATGGTCAGACCGGTCCAAAGGCCAAATCGGCGGGTCACGACATGAATTATGTCGGCGATGCGGGCGTTTTGTCGCTGAGCCGTGGGCCGGTGGATCAGCCCACCGCGCCCTTCGGGTTGGTCGCGGATATCGGGGGCGGCACCTATCCTGCGGTCGTCAATATCTTGCTTGCTTTGATGGCGCGGCAACAGACCAATGAAGGGGTTCACCTCGATATTGCGATGTCCGAGGGCGCGTTTGCCTTTGCCTATTGGGCGCATGCGCAAGGCGTGATTGCCGGACAGGACATTGGCAGTGCATCCGCCCGTTTGACCGGTGGGCTTGCGCGTTACCGGCTTTATTCGGCGTCCGATGGTCGGCAGATTGCCGTCGGCGCGGTGGAAGAGAAATTTTGGCAAGCTTTTTGCGATGTTATCGGCCAACCGGAAGCGCTGCGCGATGATTGGAGCGACCCGGACGCCTGTGCGGCAGAGGTTGCGCGCCGCCTGGGAAGTCAGCCGTCCACGCATTGGGAGCCATTGCTGATTGCTGCGGATTGTTGTTGTTCCGTGGTGAAAACCCCTGCCGAAGCGGCGCGGGATCCGCATTTCACCGCGCGCGGCGTGTTCGACCGGACGTTGAACATTGCCGGTCAGGAGGTGCCAGCCCTTCCTTTGCCCATCGCGCCGGAATTTCGTTCGCCCGCAGGTTCTGCCGGACGCGCGGCCACTTTGGGAGAGGACAATGTCCGCTTTGGCGCGGATTTGCGCGACAGAGAATGAATCTCGTTGACGGGCAGGTTTTCAGTCATTAATCTAACACTTGTTAGAAAACGAGGGAGGAAATAATGGTACAGTCGAAAGATGACCTGCCGGCAGAAGCGGAACGCTATGTTCTGCCGTCGCATTTCGTCGAGAGCGATAGCCTTGAAGTGCAAGGTTTCGTGTCGTCCGCATTGCGCGAGCTTCCTGCGGATGCCTCCGATCGAGACAAGGCGATTCGCCTGTTTGAAGCGGTGCGCGACGATATCCGTTATGATCCCTATTGTTTTGCGCTGGATGAGGATTCTTATCGCGCCAGCCGCATTGCCGGAGCCGAAGCCGCGTTCTGCGTGCCCAAGGCCATTCTCCTTGCCGCCTGTTTGCGGGCGGTTGGTATTCCCGCCGCTTTGGGGTTTGCGGATGTGCGCAACCACCTGAACACGCCCAAGCTGCAAGAGCTGATGGAAACCGATCTGTTTATCTATCACGGCTACGTTCAATTGTGGTTGGGTGATGAAACCTACAAGGTCACGCCTGCCTTCAACATGGAGCTTTGTGAACGGTTCGGGGTCAAGCCTTTGGTCTTTGACGGGTATCATGATGCCTTGTTCCACGAGTTCGACGAACAGGACCACCGTCACATGGAATATGTGAATGATCGGGGCCTGTATTTCGATGCGCCGATGGAAGAGTTCCTGATCGCCTTCAAAGAAACCTACCCGAAACTGGAAGAGTTCAACCGCGTGCGCATCGCCAAGGATTCCAGCGGCTATGATGCCGGTTTCTCGAAGGAGGGGACATCTTGAAGTATCTTGATGACTTTTCCGCAGGTCAGGTTTTTCACTTTACCAGCAACCCGATGAGCGCAGAGGCGATCAAAGCCTTCGCCCATGAGTGGGACCCGCAGCGGCTGCACACCGATGAAGATTACGCCGCCACCATTCATGGCAGTTTGATCGCTTCGGGTTTTCAGACCATGCTTGAGGTTTTCAAGCCCATCATGACGGAATTTATGATCGATGTTGCCAATATTGGCGGCATGGGCTTCGACAATCTGCGCTGGCTGCGGCCGGTTCGGCCGGATGAACCTCTTGAAGTCGAAATGAAAATCAATTCGGTGACACCGTCAAAAAGCAAGCCTGACCGCGGCGTTTTGCACTATACGCTGAGCGCCAAAAACCCCAAGGGCGAGGTCGTTTTTACAACCGACACGCCCGTTATGATCCAGCGAAAACAAACATGACACAGACTGATATGCTTTCCAGCGACCAAGAAGACCTTCGCATGCTGCGTGAGAGCGCGCGCACCCTGTTTGAGCGCGCCGGCGGCAGCGGAAGATCCAGAAAATTACGCGATGCCGATGGCGGATGGGACGCGGATATGATCCGTGAACTGGCCGAGGCCGGCGTTTTCGGCGTGACCGTTCCCGAAGACAATGGCGGGCTTGGCATGGGGCTGGCGGCCGGTGGCGTCATCGCCGAGGAAGTCGGCCGTGTGATCGCGCCGGAACCGGTGGTGGTAACCGTCGGGTTGAGCCTTGGCCTTTTGCGCCGGCTTTGCCCCGATCATGCCAAGATGGAACAACTTGTTGGCGGGGCCACCGTTCTGGCCGTTGCATGGCAAGAACGCGGGCCGAATGGCGGTCCCGCCGAGGCGCGCTGCCGCTACGCTGACGGAAAGCTGACCGGCAGCAAGGCTTGGGTGGTTGGCGCAGTTGGGGCCGATGGTTTTCTGGTCGTGGCTGACAGCGACGCCGGGCCGGTTCTGGTTCTGGCAGAGGCCAAAGCAAGCGGATTGTCCTTGGAAAAAAGCCCACAGGCCGATGGCAGCGCGATGGGCGAGCTTTCGTTCTCGGGCTCGCCAGCAGAGCAGCTTGCCGATGGCGCCGCGGTGAAGGACGCCCTTGCCGATGCGGTCAGCGATGCAACGGCTCTTGCCGCCGCCGAGCTCGTCGGGCTCAGCGATCGCGCCTTTGAAATCACCTTGGATTACATCAAGACCCGCGAACAATTCGACAAACCGATCGGGTCGTTTCAGGTTATCCAACACCGCGCGGTGGACTTGCATGTGATGCGCGAAGTCGCCCAAGCGGGCGTTCGCGAAGCCCTGGCGCAAATGGATAGCGAAGCCGATCCAAAGATCCGCGCGCGTCTCGCCAGCCGTGCCAAGGCGCGTGCCGTGAGTGCCGCGAAAAAAATCACCCGCGATTCCATCCAGTTGCACGGGGCGGTCGGTTATACCGACGAGTTCGATATCGGACTTTACCTGAACCGGGCGCTGGTGCTGTCGGCTTGGTTGGGCGATGACGCCTATCACCGGCGGATGTGGTTCGATGCGCGCGAAGAAGAAGGGGCAGCACAATGACTGATTGGAACGCAATGAGCGACGCGGAGTTCCGCAAGGAAGTGCGTGGGTTCTTCGAAGCGGAATATCCCGAAGAGTTGCGCCATCTGCCGCACCGTCCGAAATTTGCCGAGATCGCGCATTGGCATGTCAAGCTGCACGCCAAAGGCTGGGTCGCGCCTGCGTGGCCTGCGGAATTTGGTGGCATGGGCCTGAACGCCGCTAAGTTGTTGATTTTCTACGAAGAACAGCAGCGTTGGGGCGTGAACCGTGGCCGCGACATGGGCATTCAAATGGTTGGCCCGCTGATCATCAAATTCGGCACGCAAGAGCAAAAAGATTATTGGCTTCCGCGTATCCTGAGCTGCGAAGACATCTGGTGCCAAGGCTATTCCGAACCCGGTGCCGGCTCTGATCTGGCCAATCTGCGCACCCGCGCAGACATTGAGGGCGACGAGTTTGTCATCAACGGTCAGAAAATCTGGACCACGATGGCGCATGACGCCACGCATATCTTCATGTTGGTGCGCACCGATCCGGATGCCCCGAAGAAACAGCAAGGGATCAGCTTCCTGCTGGCACCGATGGATCAACCGGGCGTCGAAGTGCGCACGATCACCACATTGTCGGGCGAAACGGAATTCTGCGAGGTGTTCTTTGACAACGCCCGCACGCCGAAGGACAACCTTGTTGGCGAGCTGAACAAAGGCTGGACCATGGCCAAGGCGCTGTTGAGCTTTGAGCGTATCTTCATCGGCTCGCCCAGCTTGGCGCAGAACGCGCTTGGGCAGCTTGAAAGCTTTGCCCGTGGCCGCGGTGCCTTTGACGATCCGGTGTTCCGCGACCGTTTTGCGCAGGCCGCTCTCGACGTTGAGGATCACGCTGCGCTTTATGGCCGTTTTGCGGACCAACTCAAACGGGGCGAAACCCTCGGCGCGGATGTCTCGATGCTCAAGATTTGGGTGACCGAGTGTTTCCAACGCATCACCGAATTGATGATCGAGGCGGCTGGCCCTGATGGCGGCACCATCGGCCCGCTTCAGGTTGGCAATGTCAACGTTGATGTCTTGGCGAGCTTTTACAAGGCCCGCCCAACAACGATCTACGGTGGATCAAACGAGATCCAACGCAACATCCTTTCCAAGGCCGTCCTCGGATTGCCTGGTTAAACCCGCACTGACATCTGATAGAGGAAGTAAGATATGTCTGATCGCTATGCAAAGTACCACAAGATGAAGTTCGACTACCCGGCGGATCGCGTTTTGCGCATCACGTTCGACCGGCCAGAGTCGTTCAATTCCGTTGACGCGGAAACCCACACCCAGATGACCGATATGTGGATCGACATCGACCGCGACCCCGATATCAACGCGGTGATCGTAACCGGTGCCGGCAAAGCCTTCTCCGCAGGCGGCGATTTCAGCCTGATCGAAAACATGATCGGCAACTCGCATGAGATCATGAAAACGTGGAAAGAGGCCAAAGACCTCGTCTACAACATCATCAACTGCAACAAGCCGATCATTTCGGCCATCAACGGCCCGGCTGCGGGCGCGGGTCTTGTTGTCGCTATTCTCGCGGACATCTCGATTGCCGGCAAACGTGCCAAAATCGTCGATGGTCACCCGCGCTTGGGTGTTGCCGCCGGTGACGTTGCTGCGATCATCTGGCCGCTGCTGACCTCGATGGCCAAAGCGAAATACTACCTGATGACCTGCAAGCCGGTGTCCGGCGAAGAAGCAGAGCGCATCGGTCTCGTTTCGATGTGCGTCGAAGACGAAGAGCTGCAGCAAACCGCTTTGGATACAGCTGTCGAGCTGGCCAATGGATCGCAAAGCGCCATCCGCTGGACCAAATATTCGCTGAACAACTGGCTGCGCCAGGCAGGCCCGATTTTCGACGCTTCGACCGCGTTGGAAATGCTCGGCTTCATGGGCGAAGACGTGAAGGAAGGCGTGTTGTCGCACCGCGAGAAACGCGCACCGAACTTCCGCAAAGACTGCCCGCTCTAAGCAACACAAGGTCAAGGAGGCATAGATATGTCCGTAAACATCTACAAAGACATCGCGCAAACCTATGCCGCAGCGGCCGAAAAGGCACCGGGTCTAAAAACCCGGTTTGCGGCTGCCGGATTCGATCCGGCAGCCGTTGAATCGCTGGCGGATCTATCGAGTCTGCCGGTGATGAAAAAAGAAGAACTCCTGAAGATTCAGCGTGAAAACCCTCCCTTTGGCGGGTTTCTCGGCGCGGACCTGAAGGACATCGGGCGGATCTATGTCTCGCCCGGCCCTATTTTTGAACCCTCGCTTTCCGGCATCGGTGGGCATGGGCTTGATCTGCTGTTCAAAGCCGCAGGCGTCGGCGCAGGCGACGTTATCCTGAACACATGGATGTATCACCTCGTACCGGCGGGGCTGTTGTTTGATGAAGCCGCTCAGGCCGCAGGCGCCACGGTCATTCCCGGCGGTGTTGGCAATACCGAGCTTCAGGCGCAGATCATCGTCGAAACCGGCGTGACCGCGATTTGTGCCTCGACGGCGTTTTTCCTGACGCTCGCGGATAAGGTGATCGAAACCTATGGCCGCGACGCATGGAAGGTCAAAACCGCCTTCCTTGGCGGCGAAATGGGCGACTGGATGGCCAAACGCCGCCGGATTGAGGCGGATTATGGCGTGTCGACCTGGGCGGCCTATGCCACGGCCGATCTGGGTCTTGTGGCCTATGAGGACGGCGGCGAAGGTTATGTGGTGCATCCCGACCGCGTGGTGCAAATCTGCGATCCGGTCAGCGGCGCGCCGGTGGACCAAGGCGAGCCGGGCGAGGTTGTTGTCACCGCCTGTGATGCGACATGGCCGATGATCCGGTTTGGCACCGGCGACAGTGCCTTTGCGCTGGAAAGCAACGAAGATGGCAGCGTCAAACGCGTTTCCGCGTTGCAAGGGCGCGTTGGCGCGGCGGTTAAAGTGCGCGAGATATTCGTCTATCCGCGCGTGGTCGAGGAAGTTGTCATCGCCACACCGGGGGCCAAGGCGGCGCAGGCCGTGGTGACGCGCGAGAACGACCGCGATATGATCCGCATTTCGCTGGTCCTTGAAGAGGGCGCATCGGCGTCTGATGCGGAAACCTCCGCCGCAGAGGCTTTCAAATTGCATGCAAGAATTCGCGCCGATGAGGTGGCTGTCGTCGCCGAGCTGCCGGAAAATGCGGAGCTGATCATCAATCAAAAAGATAACTGAGACCGTTCCCGAAATATACGGGCGTTCAGCAGTTGGAATAGAAACGGGCGGCAGGGAAACTTGCCGCCCGTTTTCGTCTAATACCGCGCCGCGTATCCTGTGCGGTATGATTTCGCGGGTGGAAACCATACGGCATTGGTCGCCATGATAGGTGACCAATGCCGTGGGAAACCGGCCCTTTTTAGAACGCGCTCAAACCCGTCAGGTTTCGCCCGATAACCAATTTTTGGATCTCGGTGGTGCCATCCGGGATCGGCATGACCTTGGCATTGCGGAAGTGCCGCTCAACGGGGAACTCTTTGGTGATGCCGTTGCCGCCGTGGATTTGAACCGCTTTGCCGGCGATTTCGACCGCCATTTCCGTCGCATACCATTTCGCCATCGAGGTTTGGGTGTCACAGCGCACGCCCAGATCCAGAAGTTGCAACCCACGCTGGCACAACAGCCGCGCCGCGTCGAGTTGGGTCGCCATGTCGGCAAGATAGCCTTGGATCAACTGGTGCCCGCCGATGGGCTTGCCGTGTTGCTCGCGTTCTTGGGCATATTTCACCGCACATTCGAGCGCCGCCTGACCAATCCCGATGCTGGTCAACCCGACGAAAACGCGCGCACTTTCGAACAGCTTCAAGGTCTGGAACAGACCGCCACCGGAGTTGCCGAGAACATGATCGGCAGTGGTTTCGGCCTTGTCGAAGAACAATTCGCAGGTCGATGCGCCCACAAGGCCCAGCTTGCGCAGCTCGCGGCTTTCATAGCCGCCCTTGTCGCGATCGACGATGACCATGGAAATCCCGTCATCAAGGTTGCAAACCACGATGGCAAAATCCGATTGCGCGCCGTTGGAAATCCAAAGCTTCTGTCCGGTGACGAAAATCTTGTCGCCCACACGTTCCGCACGCGTCTTGACCTCGCGCACGTTCGAGCCGACCTCCGGTTCGGAAATGCAGGTGGCGCAGATGCGTTCGCTGCGCAACAGCGGCTTGAGATAGGCTTCTTTTTGCGCGGCATCGCCCAGAAGGTTGACCGCAAACACGGCGTGGCCTTGGATCAGAACCGCAATCGCCAGATCCGCCCAGATGCGGGCCAGTTCCTCATAAAGGATGCCGTAGGTCATCCGGTCGATGCCCGCACCGCCGGCTTCTTCTGGGATGAGGCCACTGATCAACCCGAATTCCTCAACCTTGGCGAACAGGGCTTTCAAGGTTTCCGCATCGGGGGGGTGCCCGAGTTTTTCGTATTTCTCGGCCAGAGGAGTGAACTCCGTCTCGGCCATTTTTCGAAAGTTTTCCAGCAACATGCGTTGCTCGTCTGTGTAAATTGCCTGAGCGGCAGCGATCACATTTTCCATTTTTTCTTTTCCTTGTTTCAGCGACCTAGAATGGTGACGCAGGCGGCGGCTTCTTCGACGCCGTGCAGACCACCACCGTTTTCGGCAATGGCGTTTTGCGCGCCTTCGACCTGACGCGAGCCGGCTTCGCCGCGCAGTTGGGTGACGAGCTCAAACACCTGCCCGATTCCGGTGGCCCCGACAGGGTGCCCTTTGGATTCGAGCCCGCCCGAGGGGTTCACGGGAATGCGCCCGCCGATGCTGGTTTCACCGCGCAGGCTGGCCGGTCCGCCGTCGCCAAACTCGACAAAACCGAGGTTCTCGATCTGGATGACCTCGCCCACGGCCGTGGCGTCGTGCACCTCGGCGACCGACATGTCTTCCGGGCCAAGTCCCGCCTGTTCATAGGCTTGAAGCGCGGCAAGGCGGGTCAGGTGGTTTTTGTAGTCCTCGGGCGGACGGTCGGTGCCCGAGCGCAGGATCGCGGCCTTGACCTTGATCGCGCGGGCGGGATCAAGGCCCATCCGTTTGAGCCCTTCGCCGGTGCACAAAATTGCCGCCGCCGCACCGTCCGAGATTGGCGCGCACATCGGCAGAGTCAGCGGGTAGGTGATCGGCGGCGCGTTCAAAACCTGTTCGACGGTCATCGCATCGCGGTATTGCGCCAAAGGGTTATGAGCAGAATGCGCGTGGTTCTTGGCAGAAACGGCGGCAAACTGTTCTTGCGTGGTGCCGAAGGTCTTCATGTGCAGCCGTGCAAAACCGGCATAGACGTCCATGAACACGCTATAGGGTTTGGGCGATTTCGACCCTTCGGGTTCCTCGATACCAGCGCCCAGATCGGCAAGCCGCTGCGCGACTTCTTCGCCGTTGCTGACGTCCCAACCGCTGTCAAAGGCGGAAAACATCAACGCACGGTCGTCGGAATACATCTTCTCCGCACCGACAGCCAAACAGCAATCGCCATTGCCCGCCTTAAGAAAATCCACCGCCAGCTTGAAGCCGGTCGAGGCGCTGGCGCAGGCGTTTTCGACATTCACCACCGGAATGCCCTGAATGCCCATTTCGCGCAGCGCGATTTCGCCGCGGATCATGTGCTGACCTTCCATATGGCCCTGTACCGCGTTGGAGAAAAACGCACCGTCAATGCGATCTGCCGCCACGCCGGAGTCAGCCAAAGCCGCGGCGACAGCCTCGCCCGTCATGTCCTTGATGGTCTTGTTCCGGAATTTTCCGAACGGCGTCATCCCGACGCCAACAACATAAATGTCCTGCATTTTGCAGTCTCCTATTTAGTAACCGCGAAACTGCGGTTTGCGTTTTTCATTGAATGCTGTCAGCCCTTCGAGCATGTCCCACGAGCGCATATGCGCGCGCAGGTTCAGCATTTCTTCGGACAGGGCGGCGGCTTCGTCGACATTCAAGGATCGGTTCGCGACCGTCTTCATGCGGCGCAACACGGCGGGGCTTTTGTCGGCGATCCGGTCGGTGAAGGTCTGCACGGCGTCGCGCAATTCTGCGTCCGGCACGACCTTGTTCACCAATCCCCAATCCATCATTTCACGGGCCGAAATATTTTCGCCCGAGAACAAAAGGTATTTGGCACGGTTCAACCCGATCCGGCGTGGCAGGATTGCCGCCCCACCTGCACCGGGGAAGACGCCGAAATTGGAATGCGCATCACCCATTTGCGCGCTTTCGGCGGCAAAGACCAAATCGCAGGCCATCACCATTTCCAGACCGCCCGCCATCGCCAACCCGTTCACGGCGGCGATCACTGGCTTGGGGCCATGACGCATCAAACCAAAGGTATGATCGACAAGATCAAGCAGATCCGGCTCGCCGGGTTCATGTTTGGCGCCCGCGACTTCCTTGAGATCCGCGCCGGCGCAGAACGCCCGCCCCGATCCGGTCAGGACAATGGCACGCACGCCGTCGTCGGCAATTGCGGCCTCTAACGCGGTGGTCATTTCGCGCAACATCTGTGTCGACATCGCGTTCAACTGCTCGGTGCGCAGGAAGGTGATCCATTCGGTTCGCCCGATGCGTTCCACGGACAGGGTTTTCGGTGTTTCAGTCATGTTAAGCTCCTGAAATAAAACGATTTATTTTGCATTTTTTGGTTACTTTCCACGTCGGGTTGCGCTGCTATGAGGCGGACTCGGACGCGGAAGAAATGACAGTTGGAGATCGATATGAGCACTGCACCGCCGGACAGCCGGGACAGATTCCGGTCTTGCCTTTGGCCGATGTTGGCGCGGCGCTGTTCGCGGCCATCGCGATCCTGTCGGTCCAACGCACGGGGCAGGGGCGTTGCGCCGATGTCTCCATCTCCGATGGGGCGGTGTCGATGCGCACGGCATTTTTGGTTCCGGCGGCGAACGGCACCGCATTGGGCAAGTTCATCGCCGAACCGGCTTACGGTGTCTTCACCTGTAAGGATGGCGAGTTGATGACTCGGTCCTTCGCGCATGATGGCGGCAAGGCCGAAACCTTCTTGGTGCAACCGTTGAAGTGCGCGGGTTTTGAATCCCTGATCTCTGGTGTGCCGCCTGAGATCAGGGCGGATAATGAAAGCGTCGTTATGGGCGGCTCCGACTAATGGAGACCGCCCAGAATGGGCCTTAGCAGGCAAAGGAATACCCGCCGTTCACCGGATATGTTTGTCCGGTGATCCAGCTTGCGGCGTCCGAGCACAGGAACAAGATCATGCTCGCAGGATCTTCCGGCTCACCAAGACGGCGGATCACATATTGCGAAAGCGCCCGCTTTTCAGTCTCTGCATCAGGGATCAAATCGGCAACAGCGGGCGTTCTCGTACCGCCCAAAGCAACGCAATTCGCGGTGATCCCGAACCGGCCACTGGCCTTTGCAATGGCGCGCATGAAGCCTGCGGCACCGGCCTTGGCCCCCGAATAGACCGCCAGATGCGGCTCGCCCACGCGGCCTGCGTCGGAGATGACCGTGACAATGCGCCCGTAGCCGCCTTTGACCATCAACGGCATGGCATGACGGGTGCAGTTTAGCACGCCATCGAAATTGGTCGCCATCCAGCGGCGCCATTCGTCGGGATCGGATTCCCAAAACGGCACAAGATCATCCAGCCGCGAGGTCGGACCGGCGTTGCCCGCATTATTGACCAGAATATCCACGCCGCCAAAGGTGTCTTTCGCCGTGGCAAAGGCCGCGCCGACAGCATCATAGTCAGATACGTCAAACGCCAGAGGCAATGCCTTTGCGCCCGCCGCTTCGACTTCTGCGGCAACGCTTTCGGCGCGATCGGCGTGGAAGTCGTTGATGACAACGGCCCCTGCGCCATGTTGAGCCAGATAGAGCGCGACCTGACGGCCCACACCTTGGCCCGCACCGGTGACAAATGCGGTGCGCCCTTTTATGTCGAGCAGTTCACTCATGATATTTACCCTTTATCCAAGCCACCTTTTGCGGCGCCGATAGTGTTTGATCTCGCGGTAGCTTTTGCGTTCACCAGAGGCGGTGACCCCGAGATAAAATTCTTTGATGTCTTCGTTATTGGCGAGCTTGTCCGCCGGTCCGTCCATCACGATACGCCCGTTCTCCATGACATAGGCATAGTCGGCGATCGACAGCGCCGCAGCGCTGTTTTGCTCGACCAAGAAGAACGTCGTGCCTTCGGATTTGAGTTGCTTGAGCACCTCATACACGTCGCGGATCATCATCGGCGCCAACCCCAAAGACGGCTCGTCAATCGCGATGATTTTCGGTTTCGCCATCATGGCCCGGCCGATCAACAGCAATTGCTGTTCACCGCCGGACATGAAGCCCGATGTGCGGTTGCGCAGATCCGCAAGGCGCGGCATTAGCGTGTAAACGTGATCCAGCCGCTTTTTCAACTCGGCGGCGTTGGGCACCATATGCCCGCCAACGATCAGGTTCTGTTCCGAGGTGAGGTGACGCAACACGCGCCGCCCTTCCATCACATGAACCAAACCGTTTTTCACCACATTCGAGGCTTCCATGTTTTGAACAGGCGTGCCGTCCAGAATGATAGAGCCCGCCGAAACGGTGCCGTCTTCGGATTTCAGCGTTCCGGAAATAGCCTTGAGCGTCGTGCTTTTTCCCGCGCCGTTGCCGCCCAGCAGGGCAACACATTGACCTTCCTTGACGTTCATCGATACGCCCTTGAGCGCGAGGATGACGTCGGAATAGGTCACTTCTACGTTGTTGAGTTCCAGCATGGTCATTGTGCCCGGTGCTAAGGATTAGGACGGGCGCCGCGACTGCGGCGCCCAAGTTTAACTTACCACTTGTGAACGTCAGGAACGTCCACGCCGGTGGCTTCGATGACGATTTTGCCATCCTTGACGGTGCCCACGTTTACTTTAAGGCCTTTCAACGGGAAGGGCGCTTCGGGGGTGAAGGTCAAGGTCGGCAGGAAGCCGTGGGTTTCTTCGGTGGTGATCGGTTTGGCAAAGAGCGCTTCGCGCACCATCTCGCCGGTCAGACCCTCGGCACCGTTCTCTTCGATCGCATGCTGGATCACAGTCACGGTATAAAGGCCTTGAGAAACACCCATGGCGGTTACAACGTTCCAAGGCGCATCGAGGTCATACTCCGCAACCAGTGTCTGGTAGAACTGCCGCGCAGGTGTGTCCTCTTCGGCGGCAACGGCCATGCCGTAGGCCTCAAAATCGCCCTCAAGTTGGTCAAGCCCGCCGAGCGCGCCACCAGAAGCAGGCAAACCGTTGTGCGAGCTCATCATGATCGGGATGTCAGCGCCATTGGCCTGCAACCCGCGTTTCGCCGCAACCACGATCGAGGTGTTGGTCTGAACGATCAGTGCTTCCGCACCGGCCCGTGCAACGCGGCGCATTTGCGTCGTCAAATCGGTCGGCTGCACTTCGGTATAGATGACTTCGACAAGTTCAAGTGCATCAGGGTTTTCCTCGGCATAAAGCTCCAGACCCTTCGCCATATCGACATAGGCAGGCGAGGCCTCGGAGGCCATGATCGCAACCTTGAGCGGCTCATCGCCGCCGCGCTGCTCTTTCATCCATGCCAAGAAGCCCGCGCTTTCATGCGAATAGGTTGGACGCGGGTTAAAGATCCAAGCGTCTTCCTTCCAGGCGAAACCATAGGCCGCCGTGGCCATGAACATCGGGATTTTGTCTTCCGGCAGGCGCTCGGAAAGCGCGGCAACATCGGGTCCGCCAAGGCCGACAACGGCAATCGGGTTGAGCTCCGATTTGATGCCCGGCCAAAGGCTGGCCACTTGGGCCGCGTCATAGCGGGTTTCGTAGTTTTTATAGTTCAGCGTAACGCCAAGTTCCTTGCCTTGGGTCGCATTCCACCATTTGAACACGGCCTCGCGTCCACCAGCCAGAACAGGCATGATATCGGCATAGGGTCCGGAAAAGTCCGAGAGCAGAGCAAGGTTATAGGTTTCTTCGGCTTGTGCTTTCATCGGCATCGTTGCCGTCAGGGCAACGGCACCGGCTGCTAGCAGGCCACGAAACCCCGGTTTCATTTTGCAGATCATTAGTTTTCCTCCCAGGTTGAAAACCGTTTTCCTATCAATAGGGGAACGGCCAGATGCGAAAAGACGATTTCAGGATATTCCAGCGATGCATCAGCCCCTTGGGCTCAAGGATCATGGACCCTGCGATCACGCCGCCCAAAATGACATTCATGCCGGCGAAGACGATGTCACCACCCAAGAACGACACAGAGTCGGCGATGTTGGGTCCGACGGTGGCGATGACTTCCTGAATGACACGGATGACGAACACACCGACCAAAGCGCCGACAATGGACCCCATGCCGCCGACGATGATCATCGCGATAAAGAAGATCGAGTTGAACAAGGTGAACTGATCGACCCCGACAAAACGGATCAAATAGGCCCAAAGCGCCCCGCCAACCCCGGCGTAGAAGGCACCGATCAAAAAGGCATTTGCCTTGGTCGCCGCGACGTTGATGCCCATGATACCGGCGGCAACGTCATCGTCCCTGACCGCCACAAAGGCGCGGCCAAAGCGGGACCGGATGATGCCAAATGCACCCGCGATCATGATCGTAGCAACCGCAAGGTTCATGTAGAACTGTGAGGTTTCGCCAACAATGCGAAACCCGAAAAGTTCAGCAGGCGGCACGGTGATGCCGTTTGATCCGCCCATCCATGACGATGGCAGGTTCAAAACCGCAAAGTGGAACAGGAACTGCGCGGCAATGGTGGTGAGCGCGAGGTAAAACCCCTTGATCCGTGCCGCTGTCAGGCCAAACAGAAATCCGAACAGCGCCGCCGCAAACCCCGCCAAGGGGATCGTCAACAGAAACGACATGCCGGTTTTCGAGGCCAATATCGAGGCGGTATAAGCCCCAACCCCCATGAATGCCGCTTGACCGAGGTTGATCTGACCGGCGTAGCCGGTGCAGATTTGCAGCCCGACCGCGATGACGGCGCTGATCAACATCATGTTCAGTACGGCGATGATACGCCCGCTGGCAAGATAGGGTGCCGCCAGCAGGAGACCCATGAACACAGCAAGGGCGATGGCCTGCCAGCGTGTGCGCACAACGCGCCGGTCGGTGCGATAGCTTGTGGGGAAAATTCCAGAAGGATCCATGGCTTACACCCGCTCGATTGTGCGCCATCCGAACAGGCCGGTGGGCCGGATCAGCAAAATGGCAAGCATGATAATATAGGGCACAACACTGCCCAGTGAGCCACCGATCATCGGATCAAGGTAGTTGGTGGTCAGACTTTGCACGACGCCGATGATCACCCCCGCCAAAATGAGCCCGCCGATTGATTCCAATCCGGCAAAAAGCGCCACAGGCAGCGCCGCAAACCCGATATCGGAGGCCAGAAAGGTCAGCGACTTGCCGCTGAGAAAGATCATCGCGCCGATGGTGGACAAGATCGCACCGAGAACCCAAGCGAAGGCAATCGAACCCTTTACGGAAATACCCATCGAGGAGGCCACAACGTGATCTTCTGCGACGGCGGTCATCCGAAGGCCGGATCGTGTCCGGTTAAAGAACCACGAGAGGCCAACAGCGGCGACAATGGTGATGATCCCACCGGCCAGCAGGTTCATCGGGATCAACATATCCCCAAGGAACAATGGCTTGAGCGGAAAGATGATCGGGAAGGGCCGCACAGCAGGACCAAAGAGCAACAGCACAAGCCCGCGCAACAAAATCAGCAGACCGACCGTGACCATGACCATCGAGAACACCGATTCACCGATGAGCTTCGTCAGGAAAATCCGTTCAATCGCGTAGCCGACCAAACCGGCCAGAACCAGCGAGAGCGGGATCGAAAGCCACAGGCTAAGGCCCAGCTGCATGGTTGTGAACCAAACGATGAAACCGCCGATGATGACAAGTTCGCCCTGCGCGAAATTAAACACCTTACTGGCGCGGTAGATTACGACGAACCCCATCGCGACCAATGCGTAAAGCAGGCCGATCAAAGCCCCGGTGATGATGTCATTGATGAAATAAACCAATTTCCCCGACCTCCCTTAAGTTTGCGACTGCCGCGTGGCAGCCTTTGATGCATTTTCGACATCCGATACCCGAACCGTGGCTTTGAGAACGCCCTGACGGCCATCTTGATAGGTCACGGCGATTTCCAGATCGGTCATGTCATCACCGCCATAAATCGCGTCGACGAGTTTGGCATAGCGCTCTTCCAAAAAGGCCCGCCGCAGTTTCCGGCTGCGGGTCAGCTCGCCTTCGTCGGGGTCGAGCTCTTTCGGGAAATTCGCAAACCGCGCCACGCGGGAGCCTTCGGGCAACAGCGCATTGATGCGTGCCACTTCGCCTTTGATAAGCTCCAAAATCTCGGGCTTTTGCGACAGGTCGGTATAGGTCGAGAAGCTGATCTTGTTCTCTTCCGCCCAACGGCCGAGTACTTCCATGTCGATATTGATCAAAGCGCTGACGAAACCCCGGGCTTCGTCGCCCAAGGTCATCAGATCCTTGATGAAAGGGCTGTAGCGCAGCCGCGTTTCGATGAACTGCGGCGGGTAGCTGTGCCCATTCGCCAAACGGCGCATGTCCTTGACCCGATCAAAGAACAAAAGCTCTCCGTCATCGGTCATCGACACCGCGTCGCCGGTTTCATACCAACCGTCTTCGGTCAGCGCCTCGGCGGTCTTGTCGGGTTTTCCGTGATATCCGCCGAACCCCGATCCGCCGCGCACATGAAGTTCGCCTTCCGGCGACACCCGGTATTCCAGCAAATCGCCGTAGGCGGTATTGGTTTGCATCCAGCTGCCGCTTGTCTCAAGCTGATAGCTCTTGCCCATATGCGCCGTCAAAAGCCCGATCTCGGTCGCGCCATAGACGTTGCGCAATTTGACGCCCATCGCGTGGAACATCCGGAAAACGTCCGGCGCCATCAATGCGCCGCCGCTCATTGCGTTCTTGGCCTTACCAAGGCCAAGGTTGTCGCGCAGATGGTGCAAGACCAGCGCCTCGGCAAAGGGCAGTTGTAGCCGCGCGGCAAGGCGCGGGCTGCGCCCTTCCAACCGTTCGACATGCACGTCACGGCCGACCTTCATTCCCCAATTATACATTGCGGTGCGGAACTTGCCGGCGCCGAGCATCCGCGCCTGCACGATGGAGGCGAGATTTTCCCACTGCCGCGGGCTGAACACCAATGCGTCCACCGCCAGTTCGCGGATATTGTCGAGCACTTCTTCCGGCCCTTCGGGGAAGTTCACGACCATGGGCGCGATCAAACCGATGGACAGGCCAAAAATCTGTTCGGTCACCCAAGCAGGTGAAATGTAAGTCAGATATTCGGTGCCCGGCGCGATGTCGATGGCCCCCATCACCCGCGAGGAGTTGTCGAACAGGTAGCGATGGCTGATGATAACGCCCTTGGGCTTTCCCGTGGTCCCCGAGGTGTAGGACAGCATGGCAATATCTTCGGCGCGGCCGCGTTTGACATGTTCTTCAAAGCGCGACGGCTCTGTGGCGTGGACCTGACGACCGGCATCGCTTATGCTGTCGAAGGAATTCAACAGCGGATGCTCGTAGTTCCAAAGCCCCGATCCATCCCAAAACACAATCGCAATGGCGCCGTTATATTTGTCGGCCACTTCGATGCATTTATCGACCTGCTCCTGATCCTGTGCCAGAAACACGCGGGTCTGGGAATCTTCTGCCAGATAGAGAATTTCATCGGCCGTTTGATCGGGATAAACAGACAGGATTTTCCCGCCTAAAGACTGCACCGCGTATTCCGCCCAAAAATGTTCGGGCTCGTTCTCGCCAATCAACATGACGGAATCGCCGGCTTTCAGGCCCTTTGCCTCCAGCCCGAGCGCCAGCGCACGGACCTTTTCAAGCACGTCACTCCAGGTGAATTCGCGCCAGATGCCAAGGCGTTTGTGGCGTTCAGCAAGCGCGTCGGGCGCGGATTTTGCGCGGGCCAACAGGACTTGCGGCAGGGTTTCGCTCTGCGTGACGGCGGGGTCTGTGTAGACCATTGCTGTTCGTTGTTTGACCATTCCGCTACCCCAGATATGCTTTGATCACGGCTGGATCTTTCTGGATCTCCTCGGGGGTGCCTTCGGCGATCACACGCCCGAAATCCAGCACCACAATCCGGTCGGCAAGATCCATCACCACGCCCATGTCATGTTCAACCAAAACCACCGGAATTTTGCGCGCCTCGCGCACGTCGAGAATGAAGCGCGCCAGGTCTTCCTTCTCTTCCGAATTCATGCCGGCCATCGGTTCGTCCATCAGTAGGATCGACGGTTCTTGCGCCAGCGCACGGCCCAGATCGACCCGCTTGCGCAGACCGTAACCCAATGTGCCCACTGGCCTGTTCCGGATCGCTTCGATTTCCAGAAAATCGATGATTTCCTCGGCCGCTTCGCGATGCTCCGATTCTTCGCGCATCACCGTGCCATATTGGAAAAAGGCCTGAACCACATTTGACTTCATCAGCATGTGCCGGCCGATCATGATGTTTTCCACCACGGTCTGCCCGGCGAAAAGATGGGTGCCTTGAAAGGTGCGGGCCAAACCGTGTCGGGCGATTTGATCGACACGCTGACCGGTGACGTCTTTGCCGGAAAGCTCGACACTGCCCTTTTGTGGACGGTAGAACCCGGCCGTGACGTTCAAAAGAGATGTTTTTCCGGCCCCGTTCGGGCCAATGATGGCAAGCAATTCGTCATCGTTTACAGTGATGCTGACATCGTCAAGCGCCGTCACACCGCCGAATTTCAATGTTGCGTTGCGAACCGCGAGCGGCGCCGCCGTCATGACGTGACCTCGGTTTTCCCGCGACATATTGTACGTACAGACATAGCGGCATCTTCCGCGCAAGCGCGGGTGCAAGGGATCATTCCCATTATTTCTCCTCCCACCTCTTTGTTCAGAGGTTCACTCGGCAACTATGCCAAGCACTCACCAGACAAACCTAACATACGTTAGAAAGGCAAATCAACAGTTGACTTATCCTAGCTCCAAAATGATGTAAATTACTGATTAATAAACATAAAAAGAGAAGAAGTCGCCCTCATTCCGGTGCCAAGCCGTATCTGTATCATCGCTTGAGAGGCCGTACCTGAGACGTGAGGCTGCGGAAGGAAATTGTCCGTGCGCGTTCACACAGGTTTTGCGGTGCGATTGAGGGCCGTGTGCATTTGCACCGGGCCATGGGCGACAAGCACGGACTAGGATTTGGTGTAAGACGCGGCGCGTGGTCGTAGTGAAGGCGGTGTGCATTGAATGGCCGCGCGCAGTACCGAACAACGACCGAGGGCCGAGGGCCGAGGGACAGGACTGCTTTGGAGTGTCATCTCCTCTGGCGCGGCGGGTCGGTGCGGCGCCGGTGAGGGCGCCTTGAGACCGCGAAAGATTGCCGACTGACGTCCCGGACTGCAAAGCGCGTCGCTGGTTGAGTATGCGTGCGTCACACTCGGACCATCGCAGCCGTTTTCGGAATATGCATTCCCGTCCATCGCAAGAGGCTGGTCACGCGCGCAGGCCATCAAAAACGGCTGACCTCCCTTGCTCTGCCAGGGCGGATTAAGACAGCGATCCAAACGACGACGGGATCGACGGCGATTGCGCCCGCCGCACTGTTTTGGCCCTATAGTTCTACCAGCTCTGCCGAGGGTGCCGACGCTATTGCGCGGTATAGCCACCATCAACCACCATTTCCGATCCGGTCATGAAGGAGGCATCATCGGACGCCAGGAACAACACCGCCCGCGCCACTTCTTCCGGCTCGGCCGGGCGCTGCAAGATCGTTGTCCCAAGCATTGCCTTCTCGACACCCGGATCGCCCAGAAGGCCTTCGGTCATTGGGGTGCGTATCACGCCCGGATGGATCGAGTTCGCCCGGATGTTGAACTCGGCGTAATCCACCGCCGTCGATTTGGTGAACAATCGCACCGCACCTTTGGTCGCTTGGTATGCCGCCGCCGAGGGCGCGCCGACCAAGCCGTAGATCGACGAGATATTGACGATCGATCCGCCGCCTGCGGCCTTCATGTTCTCCAAAACCGCTTTGGTGCCCAAAAACACGCCCTTGGTATTGATCGAGAAAATCTTATCCCAGTCGTCTTCGGTGGTGTCCTGAACGGGCTTCATGAGCAAGATGCCGGCGTTGTTGACCAACACGTTGATGTTGCCGAAGGCCTTGTTTCCCTCTGCGATGGCCGTTTGCCAGCTTGCGGCGTCAGAGACATCCAAATGAACCGCTATCGCGCGACCACCCGCGTTCTCGATGTCCTTGACCACGGCACTTGCGCCCGCGTCATCGACATCGGCGACAATGACCTGTGCGCCTTCTTCGGCAAAGAGCCGCGCTTCGGCGGCACCCATGCCCTTGGCTGCACCGCTGATGAGTGCGATCTTTCCTTCAAGTCGTTTCATATCGATCTTCCTCCACAATTGCTGTGCAGCAATTGTGGAGGATTCGATTAGTCCTTCATATGACGGAGATCAATTCCCGCGCATGAATATCTTAGAAGGAGCGGGGCATCCCCAGAATATGTTCCCCGACATAAGACAGGATCAGGTTGGTCGAAATCGGTGCCACCTGATACAAACGGGCCTCGCGGAATTTGCGTTCGATATCATATTCGCGCGCAAACCCGAACCCGCCGTGGGTTTGAATACAGGCATTGGCCGCTTCCCAGCTGGCCTCGGAGGCCAGCAGTTTGGCCATGTTCGCCTGCGCCCCGCAATCCTGACCCGCATCGAAGCGTTTACAGGCTTCAAACCGCATCAGGTTGGCGGCCTCGACATTCACGAATGCCTTGGCGATGGGAAATTGAACGCCCTGATTTTGCCCGATGGGACGGTCAAAAACGATGCGTTCGCCCGCATAGGCGCGGGCCTTGTCCACGAACCAATAGCCGTCGCCGATACATTCCGCCGCGATCAATGTCCGTTCGGCATTCAAACCGTCAAGGATATGATAGAAACCGCGCCCTTCGGTCCCGATCAGGTTCTCGGCCGGAATTTCGAGATTGTCGAAAAACACTTCGTTGGTCTCGTGGCCGGGCATGTTGGCGATGGGGCGAACCTCCATCCCGTTGCCGATGGCATCCTTTAGATCGACCATGAAGATCGACAGACCCTGAGATTTCTTTTTGACATCCTTCAACGGGGTGGTGCGCGCCAGCAGGATCATCAGATCCGAATGCTGGATACGGCTGATCCACACCTTTTGGCCGTTGATCACATAGCGGTCGCCTTTTTTGACGGCTGTGGTCTTGAGCTTGGTGGTGTCGGTCCCGGTGGTGGGTTCGGTCACGGCCATGGATTGCAGGCGCAGTTCACCGCTGGCAATGCCGGGCAGGTATTTTTGCTTTTGCGCGTCCGAGCCGTGCCGCAGAAGCGTGCCCATGTTGTACATCTGCCCATGGCAGTGGCCGGCGTTGCCACCGCAACGGTTTACCTCTTCCATGATGATCGACGCTTCGGTCAGACCAAGGCCCGATCCGCCGTATTCCTCGGGGATCATCGCGGCCAACCAACCCTCGCGGGTCAAGGCATCGACGAACTCCTCGGGATAGGTTTCATCCTCGCCGAATTTACGGTGGTATTCCGGCGGAAACTGCGCGCAAAGCGCACGCAGCGCATCACGCAGGTCGGTATGGTTTTCTGGGGCCGAGGTTTGCATGATTTACGTTGCTCCGGGGCCGGAGGTTTCGAGGATTTCCTGCTCGGCACGCTGCCACAGCTCATAGGAAATCGGGTTCTCGCTTTCCTCAAGGATATGCCCGACCAGTCCGATAGACCGCGCCATGACACCAAAACCACGCACGATTTTCCAAGGGAAGCCGAATTCACAGCAAATCGCACCAATCGCGCCGGTGGCGTTGATCGGCAGCATCTTGCCCGACTTTTCTTCGGCCACGGCCTGAATTTTCTGGATCAATTCGATGTATTCACCAGACTTGCCGTTCTCGGCCGCAATTTGGAACAGACGCGGAGTGCGCGGATCGACCGGTTTGTGCACCGGGTGGCCAAGCCCCGGCACGATGGTCTTTTTGGCGCGGAATTTCTCGACCGTTTCCAAGGCAATCGCATCCAAATCAGCGCCAGTGCCCAGTTTTTCTGGTGGCAGCGCCTCATAGAGCATCTTCGATGCGCCTTCCATGGAGCCGACAAACACCGTGCCCAAACCACATAGGCCAGCCGCGACAGCCGCCTGAAGCGATTCCGGCGCGCCCATATAGGTCATGCGCGCGGCCATGGCGGACGGTGTAATGCCGTGTTCGACCAAGGTGATCACGATGGCGTTGAAGACGCGGCTTTCCTCTGGCGTGGCCTTGCGGCCCGTCAGTTGCAAAAAGGCCAGATCACCAAGGTTCATGTGACCCAGGATTTCGTTTGGCAGGTCGAGCCCGCGCACGCTGATCTTGTCGGCGGTGCTCCATGCGATATCGGAGCTGATTTTTTCTTTGCGCTTACCCATTAGACCGGATCCCATGAAAAGACATCCGCCGACACTTCGAGCGGTGTGAATTGCGATTTGAGCGCAGGAATAGCGCGCTCGGCGATTTCATCTGCGGTCCAACCGTCACCGGAATGCACGGAGCGCACCGGACGGGGTTGGTTGAACAAGAAGATTTCGTTCTTGCGCACAGCAAAGATTTGTCCCGTCACGTCCGCTGCGCGGTCGCTCATCAGGAAACAGGCCATGGGTGCCACCTTGGCCGGTGTCATTTCTTTGATCTTTGCAACCCGCGCTTTTTGCTCGTCCGTGTCGGTTTTGATCGACGAGATCATCCGGCTCCACGCGAAGGGCGCGATGCAGTTCGAGCGCACGTTCCAACGCTGAAGGTCCAGCGCCACAGATTTCGAGAAGGCGGCGATGCCCAGTTTCGCAGCGGAATAGTTCGCCTGCGCCAAGTTGCCGATCAACCCCGAGGTCGAGGTCATATGCACCAAGGAGCCGCCCTCTTGCTCGCGGAAATAATCGGCGGCGGCGCGGCTGGTGTTGAAGGAGCCATAAAGATGGACCTTCACCACCGCGTCGAAATCTTCATAGGTCATTTTGTGGAAGAACCCGTCGCGCAGGATGCCGGCATTGTTCACCACGGCGTCGATGCGGCCGAATTCCTTCACACCGGCTTCGATCATGGCGCGCGCGGCGTCGGGGTCGGTGACGTTGCCGCCATCGGCAATCGCATCGCCGCCTGCGGCTTTGATTTCCTCAACCACTTTTTGCGCTGCGCCTTCGGTCTGGCCGGTGCCTTTCAGCGACGCGCCCAAATCGTTGACCACAACTGCGGCGCCTTCGGAGGCTGCCATCAGGGCGATGTCACGTCCGATTCCGCCACCTGCTCCGGTGACCAGAACTACTTTTCCATCAAGTGCCTTTGTCATCTTCGTCTCCCTCAGCTTGCTTTGCGGTATTTGTCGAGACCGCCAGTGTGCATGACGCGGCCCATAAGCGGCGCGGCAATGATCTCTTCCGCCTTGACGGCGGCGGCGATCAGTTTGTCCAAATCGATGCCGGTTTCAATGCCCAACTCGTGGCACAGGAAAACCGCATCTTCGGTGCAGACGTTGCCCGCAGCACGCGCATGGCCGTGGCCAGCGAAAGGACAACCGCCAAGACCGGCGACAGAGCTTTCGAACATGTCCACACCCATCGACAGGGCCGCATGAAGGTTGGCAATACCAAGTCCACGCGTATCATGGATGTGCATCCCGATGCGGGCCTCCGGTGCCATGTCGCGCAGCGCGCCGATCATCCGCTTGACGGCTTCGGGATTGCCCCAACCCATCGTATCGGCGACCACAAGGATGGGCAGGGGAATTTGCTCATCTTTGCAAAGCTCAATGATAAAGCGAAAATCGTCCAGAATGCGCTCTTGCGGGATGTCGCCCTCGAAGTTGCACCCAAAGGCCGTCATCACATAGGCCGCATCAACGGTGTAGCCTTCTTCTTTGTAAAGCCGAACCCAATCGCGTTGTTTTTCGCGCATCTCTGCCGAAGAACAATTGTTGTTCGATTGCGCAAAGGCTTCGGAGGGGTAGAACAACAGGCGCGGGTCGATATCGACCTCATGCGCGGTCAGGGCCTTGCGGAAGCCTTTGTCGTTCAACCAAAGCGAGGTGTAGTTCACGCCGGGTTTGCGTTTGATGCGTTGAAACAGCTCGCCGGTATCTGCCATTTGCGGCACATATTTCGGGCTGACAAAGCTGCCGACCTGAATGCGCTTCAATCCGGTTTCGCTGAGCATGTCGATCAATTCGATCCGCTCTTCGATCGGGTAGATCTTTTTTTCGATTTGAAAGCCTTCACGCGGGCCTTCTTCTCTGAACTCGACGAATTTTGGAAAATCGCTCATTTTATCACTCCTCGGATGGTAGTATCTCGGCGATGACTTGGCCGCGATCGACCATGTCCCCATTCGAGACGGATATGTTGCTGGCGATCCCCGCAGCGGTCGCGCGGATCGAGATTTCAAGTTTCATGGATTCCATCACCGCGATCACGTCGCCTTCGGTCACTTCTTGACCATCGGCCACCTTGATTTCGACGATCATACCGGTGAGCGGCGAGGCCACAGCGCGATCGCCGGCTGCATCGCCACCGGCGAAATCCAAAGGCGCGGCAGGACGGAAGACAAGGCGTCCCTCAGGCGTGTCCATTTCAATCACGCCCGCATGCAAGCGCGCATCAATCAAGAAGACGTCATCGCCGTCGCTAATGCGCCACCGACCCGAAGTGATTTCACGCATGGCCAAAGTCAAAGCATCGCCGTTTTCCGACAGGACGGTGTAAGTATCCACAGCTTTGATCGGCCCGACGCGGAACTCCTCGGAGGTGTCGGCAGCATCGGTTAGCGTGACATGCTGCCCTGCTTCCATCGCATCACCGCCAAGGCCAAGCCGCCATCCGGTAAAGGTATCGCGGTTGGTCCATGGATTGGTGCTTGCGTCGCTCCGCGATGCGGCCACGAAAAGAATGGCTGCGGCGGCTTTCCAAAGCGCAGGACGGGACAGGGTATGCGCCTGCGTGAGCTCATCGAGCCTGCCGTCGATCCAGCGCGTATGCACCTGCATCTGTTCAAATTCAGGATTGCGCGCCAGAGCTGTCAAGAAAGCCCGGTTGGTTTGCACCCCTTCGACCGCGACGTGGTCCAAGGCTGTCGCCAGCCGCGCCAATGCGGTTTCGCGGTCGGCGGCATGCACCACCAGTTTGGCGATCATCGGATCATAGAAGGGCGTCACTGCGTCGCCCTCTTCGACACCGCTGTCGATGCGCAAACCCTCAGGCAAGCTCAGCGTGGTCAACGTGCCTGTCGAGGGGGCGAATTGCATCGCCGGATCTTCGGCATAAAGCCGTGCCTCGACCGCGTGGCCGTTGATCTTCAAATCATCCTGTACCAAGCCAAGGCCCGCGCCTTCGGCAATCCGCAGGTGCAGCGCAACCAGATCCAAGCCGGTGATCGCTTCGGTCACGGGGTGTTCCACCTGAATACGGGGGTTCACTTCGAGGAAGAAATATTCTTCCCCCGCGACCAGAAATTCCACCGTGCCAAGGCCGCGATAGTCAAGCGTTTCGCCCAGACGCACCGCGTCCTGCGCGATCTTGTCCAAAAGCGTGCGGGGCAGGCCCCAAGCCGGCGCTTCCTCGATGACCTTTTGGTGACGGCGCTGCAGCGTGCAATCGCGTTCAAACAGGTGCACCACATGCCCCTTACCATCGCCCGCGATTTGCACTTCGACATGGCGCGCTTCGGGCAGGAACCGTTCGAGCAAAAGCCCTTCGGAGCCGAAGGTCGACTTTGCCTCGCGCAGCGCGCCTTCGATGTCTTCCACAAGGGTGGTTTCGTCGGTCACCAGACGCTGACCGCGCCCACCGCCGCCACCGACGGCCTTGAGCAAGACGGGCAAGCCCATCGCGCGCACCTCGTCGGCGATCTCTTGTGGATCAGACCGCGCACCTTCGGCGCCCGAAATAACCGGAACGCTGGCGGCCACGGCGGCCTCTTTGGCGCTGGCCTTATCGCCGAACCGTTCAAGCGTGTCCGGGGTCGGCCCCATAAAGACCATACCGGCGGCTTCGACCGCACGGGCAAAATCGGAGTTCTCGGCCAAAAAGCCATACCCGGGATGGATCGCATCCGCGCCGACCGATTTCGCGGCGGCAATCACCGCGTCGATCTTCAGGTAGCTTTCGGAGGCCGGTCCGGCCCCGATGCAGACGGAATGCCCGATTTCGCGGACATGAAGGGCATTGGCATCGGCATCGGAATGCACGCCAACAGGGGTGATACCGCTGGCCCGCGCGGTGCGCGCGATCCGGCAGGCAATTTCGCCGCGATTGGCGATTAGAAGCGTTTTGATTTTCATGGATCGCTCCTCACATCCTAAACACGCCGAAATTGGTTTCGACCTTGGCTCTGCGCGACGTCACATCCAGCATAAGCGCCATGACGTTGCGGGTTTCACACGGTTCAATCACGCTATCGATCCATAGGTTCGATGCGAAATTATAGGCCCCTTGAAATTCTTCGTATTCCTTGCGGATCGGGGCCTTAAAGGCTTCCTCTTCCTCTGGGGTCCAGGTTTTGCCTTCGCGTTCGTTGATCTGGGCGCGCACCTGCGCCAGAACGCTGGCCGCTTGCTCGGGGCCCATGATCGCAGAGCGGCCCGTGGGCCACGCGAACATCGCGTCCGGTTGGAACGGACGGCCCAGCATCGCCAGATAACCGGCCCCGTAGGAGCCGCCGGTGATGATGGTGAATTTAGGAACCCGCGCCGAGGACATGGCGGTGATCATCTTGGCACCTGCTTTGGCGATGCCCATCTGTTCGACCTCGCGGCCCACCATAAAGCCGTTCACATCGGCCAGGAACAGCAGCGGGATATCGCGCTGGACGCAAAGATTGATGAAATGCGTGGCCTTCAACGCGGCCTCGACAAAGAGCACGCCGGTATTGGCGATAATGCCGACTTCGTGGCCATGGATACGGCCCCATCCGGTCATGATGGTGTCACCATAGAGCGGTTTAAACTCGTGGAAATCACTGTCATCGACCAGACGCGCGATGATCTCGCGATTGTCGGTCGGCACCTTGGGATCGCGGCTGATAAGGCCGTAAATTTCCTCGGTCGGGTAGGCCGGCGGACGCGGTTCGGCGGGTGTTTTACGGGGCACGGGCTTCTCGCCCAAGTGACGCACAATATCGCGGGTGATGGCCAAAGCGTGCGCATCATCTTCGGCCAAATGGTCGGTCACACCGGAGACGGAGGAGTGCATTTTGCCGCCACCCAACTCTTCGGCTTCGACCTTTTCGCCGGTTGCGGCAAAGGTCAATTCCGGTCCGCCCAGATACATAAAGCCCTGACCGCGCACGATCACGACTTCGTCGCAGAGCGCGGGAATATAGGCGCCGCCTGCGGTGCAGGGGCCCATAACCACAGCGATCTGCGGAATGCCGTCACCGGACATGCCGATCTGTTGGTGGAAGATCGAACCGAATTGACCCTCATCAGGGAACAGATTGGCTTGGTCAGGTAGGAAAGCACCGCCGGAATCCACCAAGGTGATGACAGGCAGGCGGTTTTTCCACGCGACTTTCTGCGCGCGCACGTGCTTGCGGCAGGTGATCCCGAAATAGGTGCCGCCCTTTACGGTGGCATCATTGGCGATGATCATGCACTGACGGCCTTCGATCACACCAATGCCGGTGATGATGCCGGCGCCGGGCGGAACGCCCTTGTGCATGTTCAACCCGGCCAGTTCGCCGAGTTCCAAAAACGGCGTGCCCGGATCGATCAAGCGCTCAACGCGCTCGCGCGGCAGGATCTTGCCTTTGGATTCGTGCCGTTCGCGCGCCTTTTCGGGGCCGCCGACGCGCTGCGTCCGCCGAAGCGCATGCAGATCGTCAACTTTGGCGCGATACTGCGCATCGTTTTCCCGGAAGTCATCAGACCCGGTGTCGAGGAGGGATTTCATTTTTGTCATGGCAGATCTGGATATTCTCTCAGAACAAAGGCGACCTTGGCGGCGCCGGGTTTTTCAAAGGTGTCAGGGGCCACCAGATGAACATCGGCCTTGAAGACAAGAGCGTCGCGCAGGCGCTGTTCGATCTTTTTCTTGAGGGCCGCGTCATCTGCGGGGTCACGGTCGGGCCCGCGTTCAACAATCACCGTCAGCGCGCCCTGCGTGGTGTGGCCGGTGAAATCGGCCACGATGCGCATGACGCCATTGGTGTCCGGCACCATTTCGGTGACCACGCTGTTGACCGCCGAAGGGAACACATTGGCCCCGCGCACAATCAGCATGTCGTCGGTCCGGCCGGTGCAGCGGATCTTGGGCCCGGTACGCCCGCAGGTGCATTCGGTGTCGATCACTTCGATATAATCGCCGGACCGGAACCGCACCACAGGGCTGGCCTGACGGCCAAGCGCGGTGTAGATCATTTCGCCTTCGGCGCCCTTTTCCCACGGAATGATTTTGCCGCTTTCAGGGTCAAGCAATTCAGTGATGATATAGTCCATGTTGACCATATGCATGCCCGATTGGGCGTCGCATTCGGCCCAATAGGTCACGCCGAGATCGGTGCCGCCCAGCATTTCACAGCATTTCGCGCCCCAAGCCTCTTCAATCTTGGCACGGATGGCAGGAATGCCGCCGCCGGGTTCGCCGCCGACGATCACATGTTCGACGCCCAATTCGCTGGCTTTGCAGCCAAGCACCTCAGGCGCTTTTTCGGCCAGATGCAGAACGAAATTCGGCGCGCCGACAATGCAGCGCGGGCGCGTGTCGGCACAGGCGCGCAAGAGCCGTTCGGCCCCGCCATCGGCGCCCACCGGCACATCGACTGCACCCATGTATTGCAAACCTTGCATCACCGGAATACCGCCAACAAAACCTTTGGCCAGTGCAAAGGCATGCAGCACCATATCGCCGGGGCGCACACCATTGGCAAAGAAACAACGTGCGGTCATCTCGTGCCACATCTCGGTATCGGACTCGGTCATCGCCACGTAAGACGGGCTACCGGTCGTTCCGGACGAGGCTTGCATCTGGACGATGTCCGCCATCGGTGCGGCCCGATGCTTGCCAAAGGGCGGCTCCGCCGCAAGGCTTTCGCGGATCTCGGTTTTATAGGTATAAGGCAGCTTTTGCAGATCTTCGATGGTGCGGATATCATCAAAATCCACGCCCGCCTCGGCGAACTTCTCCTGATAGAAGGTCGAGTTTGCCTTGAGATAGGCCATTTGATCGCGGAGCCGCTCTTCCTGAATCTGGCGCACTTTATCGAGAGGCATGCCCTCGATCTCGTGCCAGAAACGATCATTTACCTTGTCGGCGGCGTCCTGCCGCCGGAAGCGCATTCCAAATTGCATATCGTCCTCCGTTCCGGGCTGCGCGATCAATAAGATCGCGGCAGACCCATGACCTTTTCACCAATGAAGCTGAGGCACAGCTCGCGGTTGACCGGCGCCGTGCGCAGCAAACGCACCAGCGGGTACATCTCGTAAAGCCCTGTATCCTCGGTAAAGCCCGATCCGCCATGCGCCTGTAGCGCGGCATCTACGGCCTCGATCCCGGCTTCGGCGGCGGCATATTTTGCCATGTTCGACGACGCACCAGCAGGCAGTTTGTTGTCAAACTCCCATGCCGCGCGACGGGTCATCAGGCTGGCCATTTCGACCGCTGTGTGCGCCTTGGCCATCGGGTGTTGCACGCCTTGGTGCGCGCCGATCGGTTGACCGAATACGTTGCGCTCGGAGGCATAAGCCACGCCTTTGTTCAGCGCGAACCGGCCGATGCCGCAGCACAGTGCGGAGAGGATGATGCGCTCGGGGTTAAGGCTGTCGAACAGGATCGAGAAGCCTTCGTCCACTTCGCCGACCACATCTTCGGGGCCCAGATCCACGTCATCAAAGAACAATGTCCACTGTTCTTCGGGCAGCGGGATCGAGATTTTTACCCGCTGCTTGTCGACGCCTTTTTTCTTCAGGTCGACCGCAAAGAGGGTAAAGCCGTCGGTCTTACGGTCGACTTCATTGTGGGGTTTGGTCCGCGCCACGACGAGGCAGTAATCCGCCACTTCGGCACCGGTGATAAAGGTTTTTTCGCCCGACAGGGTGAACCGGTTGCCATTGCGCTTGGCCAGTGTGGTGGCCTTCATGGTGTTGGATCCAGCACCGGGTTCGGTGATCGCGAAACAGAACTGGATGTCACCGCGGCAGGCCGCCGGCAGCAGCTCTTTCTTGTGGAATTCGGTGCCGTGGCTGGCGAGGTGGGCCAGCGACATGGTTGGCCCGACCACCATCATCAAAAGCGGAATACCATGGTTGGCGGTGCCTTCCATGAACAACGCCATTTCGGTCATGCCAAGGCCGGCGCCGCCGTATTCTTCCGGCACCATGATCCCCAGAAAGCCGTCATCGGCAATCTGTTTGAACATGTCGTGCGGGAATTCATGCTTGCGGGCGTGCTCGAGCCAATAGGTGTTGTCGTATTGCTGGGCCAGCTGGCCGCCGTATTCGTAGATCTGACGTTGTTCGTCGTTCAGAGTAAAATCCATGGTTCTTCCTTAGCCCTTGAATTCAGGTTTGCGCCGGTTTTCGAAAGCATTAAGGCCTTCGGCGACGTCATCACTCGGCAAAGCGCGCACAGCTGCGTCGCGCTCAAGCCGCATTTGCTGATCGATGCCAAGATCGGCACCTTCGCGCGCCAAACGCTTCATCTCGGCGATACCGGGACGCGAGCGGGTCGCGATCTTCTGGCAATATTCCAGCGCGGCCTCGTGCAAATCCGCATCCGGCACGATGTAATTGACCAGCCCGGCCTCTTTGGCCTCGCCTGCTTCGAGCCAGCGCGCCGAGAACATCAGATCAAGCGCGCGGCGCTGACCCATCAACCGGGTGAGCCGTTGCGATCCGCCCCAACCGGGGATCAAACCGAATTGCGCGTGTTGATCGCCAAACTGGGCGCTTTCGGCAGCGAAGCACACATCGCATGCCAACATAAGTTCGATCCCACCGGCCAGACACAAACCCTGCACGGCCACGACGACAGGGAGGGAGGAGGTTTCGAGCGCACGCAGGTTTTCCATGCCAAAAGCAATGAAATGATCCAGCGCGGCGGGATCGTTCAATTTACCTTTCACTTCCGTCAAATCGGCACCGGTGCAAAAATGCTTGCCCTGCGCACGGATGAGGATCGCCCGGATGTCCGGGTTTGCCTCGAATTCCGCACGCGCGGCAGTGATGCGTTCATGCACGTCAAGTGACAGGCAATTGAATTTCTCAGGGCGGGCCAGATCAATGATGCCGGTGGCACCTTCGATGCTGGCGACTACGGGGTCGCTCATTTCGATGCTCCCTTCGCCTTTTTGTCGTATTGCAGCGCCATCCGGCCGACTTTTTCACGCGCGATCACAAGTTTCTGGATCTGTGCGGTGCCGTCGCCGATTTGCAGGCCAAGAACGTCGTTGTAACGCTGATGATGCGGCAAATCAGTGGTATAGCCATAGTGCCCGTGCAGGATCAGGCATTGGTGCAGGATCTCGCAGGCAGTTTTGGGCAAATACCATTTGCACATCGCCGCTTGTGACGTGTGCGGCATGCCGCGATCACGCAGATCTAGCGTGTAATAGCAAAGCTGACGCATCATGGTCAGTTGCGTTTCCGCCTCGGCCAGCGGGAAGCTGACGCCTTGGTATTGCACGATGGGGGCGCCGAACGCCTCGCGTTCCTGAACATAGGCCCAAGTTTCATCTACCGAAGCTTGCGCCGCGCCCAAGCATTCCAGCCCGATCAACGCGCGGGAATAATCGAAGCCCGCCATGATCGTGCCAAAGGCGCGGTCCTGTTCGGCCATCATATTTTCAGCCGGCACGAAGACGTCATCGAAGAACACCGACCCGCGTCCGACAGGCTTGGTGCCGATGTCGTCGAAATGGGTGCGCTTGATGCCCTCTTGGTTCAGGTCGACAAAAAAGGCGCTCACGCCGCGTGCGCCGCCGTCCGGATCGCCGGTGCGGGCAAAAACCACCGCCGCATCGGCCTGGCTGGCAAAGCTCATGGACGTTTTCTCGCCGTTCAGAACCCAACCGTTGCCGGATTTCTCGGCTTTCAAAATCAGGTTTGCCGCATCCGACCCGCCACGCGGTTCGGTCAGGCCCAAACCAATCACGGCCTCGCCGGACACAACCTTGGGCACCCATTCCATCGCAATCTCTTTGGACGCGTGTTTGGCGACCATGCCGCCCATAAGCGAGCCCAAAAGCTGCACGTAGCTGGCGTTGAAATCGGCATAGGCGATCTCTTCGACAATCAGCCCCGAGGTGACAGAGCTTTGCCCCATCCCGCCGAACTCTTCGGGCAAATCTGCCCCGATGAGACCCAGTGCGCCCATCTCCTTGATCAGCGCGCGATCGAATGTGTGGCCGCTTGCGCGCTCCAAATAGCTCGACGCCAGCTTCTCTGTTGCGAATCGTTTCGCTGTCTCGCGAAACGCCTTTTGATCTTCTGTTGCTTGGAATTGCATCGGTGCTCCTCCCCATGACCGAAAAATATCTTCTTCCCTAAAATCTAACAAATGTTAGAATACACTTCAAGAGATGTTTTGAGGAGGAGGACCAAAATGAAAAATTCGCAGAAAGACAACTTCGACACCATGCTGTCACCGATCCGTGCGGGTCAACATATGTTGCGCAATCGCGTTATTATGGGGTCGATGCACACCCGGTTGGAAACCGAACCTGATGGTATTGCCAAACAGATCGCCTTTTATGCCGAACGGGCACGGGGCGAGGCGGCGATTCTGGTCACGGGCGGATTTTCGCCCAATGCCGAAGGGATATTCGACCCCGAAGGGCCGCGGATCGACGATCCAAAGGAGGCGGAAAACCTGCGCCCGATCTGCGAAGCGGTCCAAGCCGAAGGCAGCCTGCTCTGCGCACAGCTTCTTCATGCCGGGCGCTATGCCAAGATCGAAGGCTGCGTCGCCCCCAGCCCGATTCGCGCGCCGATCAACCGCTATGTTCCGCGTGAAATGACCGATGCCGATATTCGCCGCACCATCGAGGATTTCGCCAAATCCGCCGCCAATGCACAGGCCGCAGGATTCGATGGCGTCGAAATCATGGGCTCCGAGGGCTATCTGATTAACGAATTCACCGTCCCCCACACCAACAAGCGCGAAGACGATTGGGGTGGCAGCGCCGAGAATCGCCACCGCTTTCCGGTCGAAATCGTGCGCGCGGTGCGCGAACGTTGCGGGCCCGGTTTCCTTGTTATTTACCGGATTTCGGCCGCCGATCTGGTCGAGGGCGGTGCGCCCGCCGATGAAATCGCAGATCTCGCGCGCAAGATCGAGGCGGCAGGCGCGGATATCCTCAACACCGGTATCGGGTGGCACGAGGCGCGCGTGCCGACCATTGCCTATCCGGTTCCGCGCGGCGCATGGCGCAAGGCGGCGGCAAACGTAAAAGCGGCGGTCTCAATTCCGGTGGTCGCCTCCAACCGAATCAACACCCCCGAGCTTGCCGAAGACATTCTGACCTCTGGCGAGGCGGATATGATCTCGATGGCGCGTCCCTTTTTGGCCGACCCGCATTTCGTCAAAAAAGCGCGCGAAGGCCACGCCGACGAGATCAACACCTGTATTGCCTGCAATCAGGCTTGTCTGGATTTCATCTTCTCCGACCGACCGGTCGGCTGTCTGGTCAACCCACGCGCGGGGCGCGAAACCGAATTTCGCGACACACCAACCGAATCACCCAAGAAGGTGGCCGTTGTCGGCGGCGGCGCCGCAGGCATGGCCACGGCCTCCGAGGCCGCAAGACTGGGCCACGACGTTACCCTGTTCGAGGCGCAAGACAAGCTGGGCGGTCAGTTGAATTTGGCGCAAGCGGCACCGGGCAAAGACGAGTTTAACGAGACCCTGCGCTATTATAGCGGCCAGTTGCAAAAGCACGGCGTCAAACTGCGCCTTGGACAGCGTGCCGGGTTGGACGATCTCAACGGTTTTGACCATGTGGTTATTTCCACCGGAGTCACGCCGCGTATTCCCGACCTGCTGGGCGTCGACCATCCCAGCGTCGCGACCTACGCCGAGATCCTCTCCGGCGCCCGCGCCGCAGGCGAAACCGTCGCGGTGATGGGGGCAGGGGGCATTGGCCATGACGTGGCCGAATTCCTTGTGACCGAACCGGCCGAAGCTCATAACACCGACGCGTTCTGTGATACCTGGGGCGTGGACCCGAAATTTGCGACATCGGGTGCGCTTGCCGGTGATCCGTTGGCGCCGAAGCCATCGCGCCGCAAGGTTGTCATGCTTCAACGCAAGGCCTCAAAGCCGGGCACGGGGCTTGGCGTTTCGACGGGATGGATCTTGCGGAACGCGCTGCGCAAACACGGGGTCGAAGCCTTGGGCGGCGTGGTCTATGACCGGATCGATGACGCAGGCCTGCATATCATGGTGGATGGCGCGCCAAAGACCATTGCTGCAGACACCATCGTGCTTTGCACCGGTCAGGAGCCGGAGCGCGCCTTGGCCGAGGATCTCACGGCCCGCGGGGCTACCGTCACCATGATTGGCGGCGCAAAGGAAGCTGCGGAACTCGACGCCTTGCGCGCCATTGATGAAGGCGTTCGGTTGGCGCAAAGCCTCTGAGCTGCCAAAGCAAGAGAAGATGCGACGGTTGACCGAGCCACCCACCGGCATATCGCGCGGTGGGTGGCTTGTGCCGCGCAACAGGCGGTGATCGCTGCAAGATGCGATCGCGTAAATTCACTTCAGTCCGCTTCACGGATCGCCGCTATGAACCCTTCGCAAGGTCGACCGGCAGGCGTTTGGGATCTGCCGCCGATGAAAAACCGCGCAACCCATGACGCACTCGGCGCACAATGGTTGTGCGGCTGCGCTCACAGGCCCTTGGGTGAACGCCTAACGTATCTATATTTTCATAATATTACAATCACTTACGTGAAATGTTGGAAATCCTCTACAGTCGGAGCAACCGGCTGCGGCTTTGGATCGAAAACACAATCCGCTTTCATTCGGGAGCCAACCTTCCTAGGTCGGAGCCATTAGGATTCAAGCAAAAGGTGTACCGAACCATGACGAAAGTCGCGATTGTCTATTACAGCGGATATGGCCACACAGAAGTGCAGGCCAAGGCCGTTGCCGAAGGGGCCAAGGGTGTCGAGGGCACCGAGGTCGAATTGCTGAAACTGTCCGAAGACGGAGAGCTGAACGAGGCAGCATGGGCGGCGCTCGATGCGGCCGATGCCATCGTCTATGGCAGCCCGACCTATATGGGCGGCCCCGCATGGCAGTTCAAAAAATTCGCCGATGCCAGCTCGAAGCCTTGGTTTACGCAAAACTGGAAGGACAAGATCGGCGGCGGCTTCACCACCTCGGCCACAGTCAATGGCGACAAGTTTTCGACCATCCAGCAGTTCATTACATTGTCGCAGCAACATGGTCAGCTCTGGTGCGGCGTTGGCTTGATGCCCGCGAACACCAAGGCCGACGGCCCGGAAAAGCTGAACTGGACGGGCGGGTATTCCGGCCTTCTGGCGATTGCCCCCTCTGACAGCTCCCCCGAGGAGTATCCGACAGGCGGCGATCTGGACACGGCGCGCGCCTATGGCCAACGGTTGGCCGAAGTCGCCCGCCGCTGATCCGGTTTTGCAATACATGTTCCGGCCGCCCGAGCGCGCGGCGGCCGGAGCGCTTTTGGCGCAAGCGCCCGCCATTCAGCAGCGCCACACCGCCCAATTCGCGTTTCGGCCGCCATCACGACCAATTTGCTGTCCTGTGCGTGAAAACCTAGGCGCGCATTTCGCAAATGGTTTGGATTATGCCCCGCTCCACCACATCGGCGACATTCAAAACCGTTCGTCAATTGACGGGATGGCTGTTTGCGCGCGCCAGATAAACAAAGCTGCGGTGCAAAGGACAACAACGAGACGGGCACACCCTGATGACCCCGTCACCCACATTTGCTTTGTCACTCTAAGTATTACAAATACCAAAAAGCCTCAATTTCCGCGAAAATAGTACTTGATGCGCGTCAATTACGCCAAGGGCAGCCATTTAGTAATTAGCAAAACGAAACTTATGCTGGTGAATTCGCTTGATGCATGGCGGTAATCCTGCCAAATATTCTTGATGCACTACAAGGATGGCCTCCATGGATCGAATTGACAGCAGCCTTGTCGCTCTGCGCCGCATTCTGCGCACGACCGAGATGTTCGGGCGGGAGTTGGCGCAGTCGGCAGGCCTGACTGCGGTCCAGTTCCGCGTGCTGCAAGTCGTGGCGGAAACGGGTCAAACCACAGGCAAGGCAATCTCCACCCGGATGCGGGTGAGCCAGGCCACAATCACGGCCCTTGTCGACAAGCTGGTGGCGCAAGGGATGGTCATGCGTGAAAAATCGCAAGCCGATCGCCGGCAAACCAATATCATCATTACCGAACATGGCCGCCGCACGATTGAAAATGCGCCGGACCCGTTGCAACAACGCTATGTACGCCGCTTCAAGGAAATGGAGCAGTGGGAACAGGCAATGCTGCTTGCATCACTGGAGCGCGTCGCCACGATGCTGGATGCTGAAGAGCTTGACGCCGCGCCAGTGCTGGATGCCGGTGATCTCCGGCAATAGGGCGACAATAAATGCGGCAAAGCGCTGAATGGCCACCGGTCATGCGAACGCAAGGGCCAAGAATAAAGCCTGCCCGCAGCGGCTAAGATCACGCATGACATTTCACCATCGACGCGACTGCGCGACCCCCTTCCGATCCTATGGCAGGTGTTTACTTGCCCAGAGCAGGTGCGGCTCACGCCGCGTGTGAACCCCTTACGGCCTAACAATTCAATTGAAATGATTAGCACTGTCGAAGTAGTGGCTCACCTCGCCCCATGAGGCAAAAAGCATTCACCACAGGCATTTTGCATGAATTATGACTGTGGCGCACCGCCTATTCGGGTATTTTGGGGTTCGGGTTGACGTTCCAACCATCGCGCACTACTTAGCTTAGCTAATAAACGAGAGGTTAGACCCATGCCGAAAGATATCGAAAACTCCGCAACGCAGATGCCGCATCTGCGCAAACCCGATACGACGGATGGGGCCGATATCTGGGCGCTGGTAAAAGCCTGCAAGCCGCTCGACGAAAATTCGATGTACTGCAATCTGGTTCAGGCCGACCATTTCCGCGACACCTGTGTCGTCGCCGAGATGGATGGCGAGATCGTTGGCTGGATATCGGGACACATGATTCCCGCGCGCGATGAGCTTTTCGTCTGGCAAGTGGCGGTCAGCCCCAAGGCACGTGGCCTCGGACTTGGCCGCGCCATGCTGCGCGAGCTGATCGAACGCGACGCTTGCGATGCGGCGACGCATCTCAAGACCACGATCACCAAAGACAACGACGCATCATGGTCGCTGTTTCGCAGCCTGGCCCGAGATATCGGCGGCGAACTCACTGATGCACCGCACTTCGAATGTGAAACGCATTTCGAAGGGCTCCACGATACCGAACACATGGTGACAGTCACGCTGCCCGCCCCAGAGGCGATGGCCCGCGCTGCCTGAACCATTTTCCCCGTAATAAATCAAATAGGACGTTTCATGACTTCGGATATGATCGACTTCTCTACTATCTTTGATCGCCGCGAAAGCGCCGTGCGCTCTTATTGCCGCGGAATGCCCGCAATGTTTCAAAGTGCCAGCGGCTCGGAACTGAAAGATGCCGACGGGCGCAGCTGGATCGATTTCCTTGCCGGATGTTCATCGCTGAACTATGGCCATAACGACCCGGATATGAAGGCGGCGCTGATCGACCATATTGCGGGCGACGGCATCGCACATGGTCTTGATCTCCACACCGGGGCCAAAGGAAGCTTTCTCGCCGCCTTCGAACGGCACATTCTGGCCCCCCGTGATATGGACCACCGGGTGATGTTCACCGGCCCCACGGGGGCCAACGCCGTCGAAGCGGCGATGAAGATCGCACGAAAGGTCACCGGGCGCACCAATATCATCGCCTTTACCAACGGGTTTCACGGTGTCACGGCAGGGGCCTTGGCCGCGACCGGCAATTCCTACCACCGAGGGGGCGCGGGCATGATGCTCAATGGCGTGACACGCATGCCCTATGACGGATATATCGCAGGTCAGTCGGACACGGCGGATTATCTGGAGGCCATGCTTGATGACCGCTCCAGCGGGCTCGACGCGCCCGCAGCAATCATCCTTGAAACCGTGCAGGGCGAAGGCGGGCTGAACGTCGCCCGTCCCGAATGGGTCCGGCGCATCGCCGAACTGGCCAAAAAGCATGGGGCCCTGTTGATCATCGACGATATTCAGGCCGGCTGTGGCCGTTGCGGGACGTTCTTTTCCTTCGAGGAGATGGGCGTGACCCCGGACATCGTGACCATGGCGAAATCACTTTCGGGATTTGGCCTGCCGATGGCCTTGGTGCTGGTGCGGTCAGAATATGATGTCTTTGAGCCGGCCGAGCACAACGGCACGTTTCGCGGCAACACTCACGCCTTTGTCACCGCACGCGTCGCGATCGAAAAATTCTGGGCCGACGAGACGTTCCAGAACGAGCTGACACAAAAGTCCGATCTGGTCCGCGATGCGCTGTCCGATCTGGCGGCGCTCATCCCCGGTGCCAAACTCAAGGGCCGCGGCCTGATGCAGGGGGTTGATGTCGGCTCGGGCAAGTTGGCAGGCGACATTTGCGCGCGCGCCTATGACAAGGGACTGGTGATAGAAACCTCTGGCAACGAAGATCAGGTCGTCAAAGTGCTTGCACCGCTGACAACGTCACCTGAAACCTTTGGCCAGGGCTTTGACATCCTGCTCGAAGCTGCGCGTGAGACGCTGACCGAAACGACCAATATAGCTGCGGAGTAAAAGACATGATTGTCAGAGACTTTAACAAAATTGTCGAAAACGAACCTGATCGCGTGGTTTCGGATGCAAGCTGGACCTCGGTGCGGTTGCTGCTGGCGGATGACGGAATGGGATTTTCCTTTCACATCACGACGCTGGATGCGGGGTCCGAACACACGTTCGAATACAAAAACCACTTTGAAAGCGTCTATTGCATGCAGGGCAAGGGGTCGATCACCGACCTCGCCACCGGCGAAACCCACAAGATTGTGCCGGGGGTGATGTATGCGCTGAACGATCATGACCGCCATATCCTGCGCGCAGAGGAAGAACTGGTCATGGCCTGCTGCTTTAATCCGCCCGTCACCGGCACCGAAGTGCACCGCGAAGACGGGTCTTACGCCGCCGCCGACGAGGCCTGATATGAGCCACACAGTTGAGAAAATCGGCGGGACATCAATGTCCCGTCTGGATGAACTGCGCGATACCCTCTTCATCGGGGGCCGCGAAGGGGCTGACCTGTACGGGCGCGTGTTTGTGGTGTCGGCATTTGGCGGCATCACGGATCTTCTACTGGAGCACAAGAAAACCGGTGCGCCGGGGGTCTATGCCTATTTCGCCAATGACGATACCAACCATGGTTGGCACGATCAGCTCGACTCTGTGGCCGAAGCCATGAAAAAAGCGCATGGCCGCATTCTCACCCATTCTGCGGACCTTCAGCAGGCAGATGCCTTTGTCGATGAACGCCTGCACGGCGCGCGCGGCTGTCTGATTGACCTGCAGCGGCTGTGCTCATACGGCCATTTCCGTCTGGCAGAGCACATGGGCCAGACCCGCGAACTGCTCTCGGGGTTGGGCGAGGCGCACTCGGCTTTCGTCAGCATGCTGTTGCTGCAACGTGCGGGCGTGAATGCGCGGTTCGTCGATCTGTCGGGCTGGCGCGACGAGGGCGACGTGACCTTGAACGAACGAATCGCCAAGGCCTTTGAGGGCGTGGATCCAAGCACCGAGATGCCGATCGTGACCGGCTATGCGCAATGCGCCGAAGGGCTGATGGGGGAATATGACCGGGGTTATTCTGAGGTGACGTTTTCGCGGCTGGCGGCGCAGACTGGCGCACGCGAGGCGATCATCCACAAGGAATTCCATTTGTCGTCCTGCGATCCAAAGCTGGTTGGGGAAGGAACGGTTCGCAAGCTCGGCCGGACAAATTACGACGTCGCCGACCAACTGTCGAACATGGGGATGGAAGCAATCCACCCCAAAGCCGCAAAAGTATTGCGTCAGGCCAAAGTCCCGCTGCGCGTCACCAACGCGTTCGAGCCAGAGGATCCGGGCACGCTGATCGACGATCAACCCGCTGAGGAACCGGGTGTCGAAATCATCACGGGTCTTGAAATCGTGACACTTGAAGTGTTTGAACAGGACATGGTCGGAGTGAAAGGCTATGACGCCACGATCCTCGAGGTCCTGAAGCGCCACAATGTCCCGATCGTGTCAAAGGTGTCGAACGCCAACACCATCACGCATTATCTCGACACCTCGCTCAAAAACATGCGCCGGATCGAAAAAGATCTCACGACGCATTATCCTTCGGCCGATATCACCACGCGCCGGTTGGCCATGGTCTCAGCGATTGGCCGCGACCTGACGTCCCTATCTGTGTTGTTGCGCGGACTGCGGGCGCTGGAGGAGGCAGGTCTCGAAGTGGTGGGCGCCAGCCAAGGTCCAAGAAGTGTCGATGTGCAGTTTGTTCTGGATCAGGACGCGTTGAAACCTGCGATCCAGAGCTTGCATGCGGAGTTGATCGAAAAGCATGAGCCGCGCTTAAAACGCGCGGCCTGATACGCGTTTCAGACCTCTCGAATTAACGGGGCCTTTCAATGCGCGGATAGGCCCCGTCGCAGATCTTGAAGGGAATGAGGTCCGCATCTTCCCGATCCGGACGCCATGCCGCGCATGTCGGCAGTGCCCATCATCATTTTATCGGGGCACATTGGCTATCGCGTGCTCTCACTTCGCCCTATTCATCCGTGACGGCCTATCTCACCCCGTCGTGGCAGCGCGAAGCCGAAACAAAAGCCAAAAGGCAGCCGGACGCTGACAACACGGCGCGCCGGGTGGCCCGAACCGCCTTGGCGCGCGGGGTGTTGGATTACATTCTGCGCGTCCGCTGCCATCCCGGGCAACAGAAGGGGCGGTGGAAACTGCGCGGGCCGCGACAGGGTAGGGCGCGCGACACAGGCAAATTGCCGCCACCGGCCCTGCCGAACCTCACAGAAAAGATAGTTGGCGCACCGCCCGCGTCCACCGCCGCGCAGGAGAATCTGATCCAGCTGCGCCGCCACACCTGCGGAGCGTGTTAGCTCAACATCGAGCGGCGCAGCCGTCTGGTCACTGAACGAAGGCGTCCCGATTCTCGGTGACAAAATCGCGGAAGCTGCGCGCCGGACGTCCGAGCACATCACTCACCGTGGTTTCGATGCCTCCGAGGTATCCCTTGGGCGCGATCGAGGCCAGTTCCACCATCGCGGCGGCGACTTCGTCCTGCATTCCGCCCGCGACCATGGCCGCCTTGGCCTCATCGGCGGACAGGGTCACCGAAGTAATGGGTTTGCCGGTCACCTGGGACAGAACCGCCGCGATCTCGTCGCCGGTGAGCGCTTCGGGGCCGGTCACGCCATAACCCTTGCCCGCGTGATCCGCGCCGGTCAGCGCCTCGGCAGCGACATCGGCGATATCACGGGCGTCGATCCAGGACACGGGTCCGCCCAGATCGTCGTAATACACCCCATTCTTTGCGATGCTACCGGCCTGCCACATCAGGTTTTGAATGAAATAGGTCGGCTGCACAAAGGTCCAGTCAAGACCGCTTTCCTTTAGCAATTCCTGACTTTCGGAATGCCATTTGCCAAAGGTCAGCCCCGCCTTGGGCGATGCGCCAAGTCCGGTGGCCAGAACCACATGTTTCACACCTGCGGCCTTGGCCGCCGCAATCGCATTGGCCTTCCACTGACGCATATCCAGATGCGCAGGGGTCACCAGATAGATCTTTTCGGCTCCGGCACAGGCCTGTTCCAGCGCGGCAGGGTCGGTGAAGCTCGCGGTGACGGCCTCACATCCTTTGGCCTTCAGCTCGTCAATCTTGGCAGGATCGCTGGTCACGGCGCGCACGTCCGCACCCTTGGCCAGAAGGGTCTCAACAAGCGGTGCGCCGGTGGTTCCGGTGGCTCCAAAGACTGTGATCATGGCTTTTCCTTTCTGAGCGCCGCAATGGGCGGGATGGTTTCGGGATTGTTGACGGATGACAGGTCACCGAGGTCTTCATCAAGGAAGGCTGCGCGCACGATCCGGCGCATGGTTTTCATGCTGCGGGTCTTGGGCAATCCCTCGACAAAATAAATCTCGCGCGGGCGGAAGGGTTTCGAGACGATCTCGCCCACCTGGTTTTTGAGCAGTTCGACAAGCGCATCATCGGGGGTCACCCCCGGTGCCACCACGCAGACGCACACCACGGCCACGCCCTTGATATCGTCAGGTGCCGCGATGGCGGCGGCGTCCACCACTTTGCCGGTTTCGGTCAGCGCGGCCTCGATCTCGGGCGGGCCGATGCGTTTGCCGGCGATGTTCAACGTGTCGTCGGAGCGCCCCAAAATATACCATGTGCCGTCCGGGTCGCAGCGCACCCAATCGCCGTGCCGCCACATGCCGGGGAAGGTGGACCAATAGGTTTCCAGATACCGCTCGCGGTCGCCCCAGATGGCCGGCGTCAACCCCATGGGCGGTTGGGTCACGACCAATTCGCCGACCTCGCCAAGGGCGGCTTCGCTGCCGTCCTCGCGCAGCACCTTGGCCCCGACACCCAGGGCCTGCGCAGAAAACCCGCCGGGTTTGATCTCATGCAGCACGGTCGACGTCAGGATCGCGCCAAACAGCTCGGTCCCGCCGGAAATGTTCAACGGCACCGCGCGGCGGCGGCAGATATGGTCAAGCTGCCAAAGCCATGCGTCGTCGGTCCAAGGCTCGCCGGTCGAGGCGACAATGCGCAGCGGCGACAGATCATAACCTGACAGCGGCACGCGATCTTGCGTCATGAATTGCCGCACCAAGGTCGGCGCAACACCCATATGTGTGACTTTCATTTCTGACGCGAGACGCAAAAGCCGAAACGGATCGCCGGGCATCGATGGCGCGCCCTCGGCCAGAACCAGGGTCGCCCCCGACAAAAGCACCGACAAAAGCGTCAGCGGTCCCATGACCCACCCCATATCGGTCATCCACAGATGCCGGTCGTCGCGCTTCATGTCGAGCCCCAACAGGAAATCGGATGTGGCCTTGGCCTGCACGCCAAGATGGGTGTGCACCACGCCCTTGGGGCGTCCGGTGGTCCCAGAGGTATAGGCAATGAGCAGCGGCGCGTCCGCCTCTACCGGATGCGCGGGATAGGCCGGATCGGCCTTTCCGACGGTCTCTTGCCAATCGAGATCACGGGCCGGATCGGCCACCGCGCCATCAAAGCGGCGCAGGCTGATGACGGTATGGGTCGAGGGCACCTCTTCGAGGGCTTCGGCCAGTTTGGCCTCCATCCAGACGGGCGTGCCCCGACGCGGCGATGCATCTGCGGTCAGCACCGCCACGGCTTCGGCATCGTTGAGACGGCTGATGATGGCATGCGGTGCAAACCCCGAAAACAGCGGCACCGCCACGGCACCCAAACGCGCAATCCCCAAAAGCGCGGCCTGAATTTCAGGGATCATCGGCATGTAGATACCCACCGCCTGACCGGGTTTCACTCCGCGGCTGGACAGCGCCGACGCGATGCGCGCGGCCTCATTGGCAAGTTCGGTATAGGTCCAGCTGCGGCGGCTTCCGTCCTCGCCGACCCAGTCGATTGCGATTTTGTCGCCAAGTCCGTCCTCGATACGGGCGTCAAGACAGGTTTCCGTGAGGTTCAAAGCGCCGCCAACGGCCCATTTGATCGATTCTGGCCCATCGGACATATCTCGTAGCTTGGTGTAGGGGCGGGAGAACCGTATTCCGGCGTAGTCGATAACCCGACCCCAGAACCAGTCCGGCTCGTCATTGGCCCGGCGGGCGAGGTCCTCATAGCTGTCCGCACCGCACTCCTTCAGGAAGGCTGTAAGTGTGCTTGAACGCTGAATGTCAGAAGCTGGCTGAAACATGTTTTATCTTTCTTCAACGCAAAAAGGGCCGCGCCGTTGGCGCGGCCAGTTTGGGAGGTAACCCTCTTGAATATGGCTTGGCGGCCGTGCCCTGTGACAGGCGCGGCCGCCGCCAACGGTCAACCGTGCATCGACAGACCACCAGAGACCGAAATCACCTGACCGGTAATGAAACCGGCGTCGTCGGACGACAGGAAGCAAATGGCGCCGGGATAATCGGCCGGCTGTGCCAGACGTTTCATCGGGATGGCCCGCTTGAGACCCTCTGCGATCTTTTGACCGGCTTCGCCTTCGGCAACTTGGGCAAACAGCGGTGTGTCGGTCGGGCCGGGGGCAACAGCATTCAATTGAATGCCTTTGCGCGCCAGTTCCCGCGCCACAGTTTTGGTGAAGGAGATGATCCCGCCTTTGCAAGCCGAATAGACTGCCTCGCCCGAGGATCCAACGCGACCAGCGTCCGACGCGATGTTGACCACGCGGCCGCCACCGTTCTTGACCATGCCCGGAAGCACCGCATGATGCATGTTCAGCGGGCCATAGAGATTGATGTCGATGACTTTCTTCCAAAGATCGGCATCGGTATCGAGAAACGGTTTGATCACGTCCCAACCCGCGTTGTTCACCAGCACGTCGATCGGACCGCCCGCTTCGAAGGCAGCAACCGCTTTATCGACTTCAGCGCGGTCAGTGATATCCGCCTTATAAGCCGTGGCTTTCCCACCGGCGTCCTGAATCAGCTGCGCTGTTTCTTGCGCGCCTTTTTCATTCATATCGAAGACAGCGACTTCAGCGCCCTCTTGTCCAAACCGTTCGCAAACCGCGCGACCAATGCCGCTGCCGCCGCCTGTCACGATTACCCGTTTTCCACTCAGCCCTCGCATATGAAGGTCCTCCTCTTGCATTAAAATCGTAGCAAAGAACTTGATTCGATGGTTCTTTGGTGTATTCTAACAGTTGTTAGATTTATTGCAATGGACAGCCTTGCCGCTGACAAGTATCGACACAGAATGGTAGAACAGTATGATGTGGTTAATAAAATCGTCGACGATCTAAGCAAGTCCGAAAGGACACGCGAGGGCATTCTTGCTGCGGCCGCTCGGCTTTTTCGGCATGAAGGCTATTACGCGACGACAATGCGCGACATCGCGCAAGAATCCGGCATTGAAGCCGGAAGCATCTATTATCATTTTGAATCGAAGGACCAGATTCTGAGTGAGGTGCTCGATATCGGTGTTCGCGAGCTCTACGAGAGCGTGAGTGAAATCGTCCGTTCCGCGCAAGATCAATCCATCGGGTTTCGGGAAACCTTCTCGCAGCTCATTGAAACACATCTGACCTACCTTTTGACCACCAGCGACTATACCTCGGCCAATATCCGAAACTACCCGATGTTGTCGGATGAAGCACGCGCTCCGCACCGTGAGTTGCGCGCCTCTTACGCTCAGGTCTGGAGCGATTTTCTCGAAGAGGCCAAGCGTGACGGCCTTTTGAGAAAGGATATTTCTGTTTCGGCCATTCGGCAATTCGTGCTCAGCGCGATGAATTGGACGGTCGAATGGTATGACGTGAACCGATATCCGGTGAACCTCCTTGCGGAACGTATGAGCACGCTCATCCTTGACGGAATGTGTTCACAACGAAGCGCCGACACCGCCGGGCGGAAGATGCCCAGTGATATTGTGTTCAGAGCTGTTGAAACCTCGGGCAAGGCGGCGAAAACCCGTGCGGAAATCCTGAAAGCTGCGGCGCGTGTTCTACGAGACAACGGATACAAGGCCACGACGTTGCGTCAGATCGCAGACGATGCCGATATGAAAGCGGGCAGCGTCTATTACCATTTCAAATCCAAGGAAGCGATCGTCGACGAGGTTCTGAACGCCGGGTTGAGCGATCTGCTTTCTGGCGTCAGCGCCGCAGCCGACGAGTTCCAGCCGCCATATGATCACCATGCCCGGATCGCGACTGCGATCTGGACCCATTTGCATTTTCTGTTCAAGGCAAGCGAGTTCACCTCCGCGAACATCCGAAGCTATGGCATGCTCCCCAATCAACTCAGGGAGCGGCATAGAGGCATCCGGCATCAATACGGCAGGCTCTGGGATAAAATCCTGCGCGACGCACAAGAAGATGATGCGATTAGATCGGACATCAAAATTGTCCCGTTGCGTCAGGTGATGCTCGGCGCGTTAAATTGGACGGTGGAATGGTTTGATTCGGACAAGGCAGGCGTAGATGGGTATCTATCTTTGTCCGAATTCTCCGGCATGCTCATCAAATTGCTTCTCGAGGGCATTTGCGACAGGGAAAACATCACCTTCTCAGAAGAAGAAAAAGGGGCGCGTTAACCGCAGCCCCTTTCACAATCACACCAATAGGAAGTGATACAATCCCTCTGCGACAGGTCTATCCCGGTCTGTTTGCCAGGTGATCACGCTGACGCTTGCGATCCGCTTACCCTTACGGGTCACATTTGCACGGGCAAAGAGCGGGCCCTTCACGCCAGGTCTCAAATAATCCACCGTAAGATTGATCGGCTTGGCCGGCGCTTCGCTGAAATCAGGATGGACAGCGATAGCCGCCGTTGCTTCCATAAAGCTCGCGATGATTCCGCCGTGGTAGTGATCCATGACCGGATTGCCGATATGACGTTCTTCAAAGGTCATCTCCGCTTCGGCATGGAGGCTGTCCAAGCTCTGAACTTCGAAGTTGAGAAACCGGAAGAACGGCACTCGGGATGCGTTGGCGTTTACAGTTTCCAAATCAATCACGAGGCTTTTCCTTTTGTCATCGCTTCAAACAGGCTGACGTCCCCGCGCGTCAATGCAAACGAGGCAGTGCCGCGGGCGATTTCCGCATCCTCATGGCCATCGAACCAGATGCTGCCGGCATTAAAGGCAATATGGCGGGTTTTGCGGAAGCAGTGCGCTTGCACAATGACATCCGCGCGCGAACGCGCCGCGCGCAGATAGTCAACTCTGAGGTCGAGAGTCGCCATGGTGCTGACGCCATCGATGGCCACAAAGTTCGCCAGACCGAAAACACTGTCCAAAAGGGCGGTCAGGATGCCGCCATGGAGCAGGGTTTGATCTTGATCGACGCAAAAGTCCGGATTGAACGGCATGCGAACCCGCACGCCATCACTCGAGACCTCTTCGATTTCGAGCGCCATATGGGTGATCAACCCTTTGCCACGCGCATTCCACATCTGCGCGATCTGCTCCATCTTCTCTTTGCTGATTTCAGCCATACGTTCTTTCCTTAGCGCCCAGTAAAATTGGGTTTTCGTTTTTCGATAAACGCAGAGATCGCCTCGTGGTGGTCTTCGGTCTGATGCATCAGGGCCTGATAGGCCGCTGCGGAATTCAGGAAGTCCGGCAGATCCATCCGTTCGGCATTGCGCATCAGGCGTTTGGCTACACGCACCGCACGCGGTGGTTTCGCCGCGATCACGGCCGCGCGTTCGCGGGCCCGATCCAACAGCGTATCATGCGGCACAACCTCAAGCACCATGCCGATGTCCAACGCCTCTTTGGCCTCGACCATACGGCCCGAAAAGGTCAAATCGGCGGCCAGTTGATGGCCCAGACGGCGCAATAGGAACCAGCTGCCTGCATCGCCCGGAATAATTCCGAGGTTCAAGAATACCTCACCGAACTTTGCCTTTTCCGACGCGATGCGCATATCGCACATCATCGTCAAATCGCACCCTGCGCCAACCGCCGCGCCGTTAACGGCCGCGATGGTCGGGATGTCGAGATTATAGATCGCCTGTGGAAGGCGTTGCACACCGTCGACATAACTTTGCGCCGCAGCGAGAGGTTCCTTGCGGAACACGCTGTCGGGGTCGTTCATTTCCTTGATGTCACCGCCGGCACAGAATGCCGAACCGGCCCCTGTCAGGATCATGACGCTGACCTCGGGGTCGGCCTGCACCTTGGCAAAGGTTTCCAAAAGCGCCTCGATCATATCGTTGCCGGTGATCGGGTTACGGCGCTCCGGATCGTTCAACGTCACTGTGGCGATGCGGTCTTTGACGTCCAGAAGGACACAAGGCTTACTCATCTTTTCCGTCTCCACGTTCACGATTGTCAAACATCTCGGGATTGATCATATCGCGGGCATCATGACCCATGTGCAAGGTTTCTCCGCCATCGATATAAATATCTTCGCCGGTGACGAAATTGCCCAACTTCGAGGCGAGGAAAATAATCGTACCCGCAATATCCTCGGCCGCGCCCATCCGGTTCAGGACCGAACGGTTCAGCTTTTTCCACTGCTCAGGCGGAATCGGATAGCGGCCAAGCGCCTCGGTCTTGATCGTTCCGGGCGCGACGCAGTTCAGACGAATGCCATATTCGCCCCATTCGGCGGCCAGCGTTTTCATCATGCCGGTCACACCGGCGCGGGCGGCAACCGTATGGGTAAAGCCGGTGAGGGCCGTGCGCGCCGAAATCGCGGTCACGAAGACCACCGACCCACCGTTCTCATACATGAAATGATCCGCGACGGCGCGGGTCATCTGCCACGATCCGATCAGGTTGTTGCGAATCACCGCCTCAAAACCCTTGTTGGTGATGTCGCGCGCGGCGGCGATATATTGGCCTCCGGCGTTATTCACCAAAACATCAAGCTGTCCGTAATGGTCCTTAATGCGCCCCATTGCGACTTCGATGCTGTCCTCGTCGCGGGTATCTCCGGGCACGACAAATGCCTCGCCCCCCGCCGCGCGAATCATTTCAGCGGTTTCTTCCAATGGCTCTTCACGGCGCGCAAACAGCGCCAATTTGGCCCCGCAAGCGGCCATCTCAAGCGCGGTTGCCCGCCCCATCCCGGAACCCGATCCGGTGACAAGGGCCACTTGGCCGGCCATCAGATCCGGCGCGTAACGCGGTGCTTTATTCTCAGTCATGTGTTTCCCCCTCAGCCTTTCAAAAGTTCGCCAGCGATGATCAGCTTGCGCACCTCTTGGGTACCCGCGCCCACTTCAAGCACGCGGCCCGTCCGGTAAAGCCGGTTCACTTCGGTATCGCGCATATAGCCGGACCCGCCGTGGATCTGGACGGCCTTGTCGAGCACGAATGACGTCACCTCGGCGGCCTTGAAAATCGCGGCGGCGGTCAGTTTGTGAATCTCGCCGCGTCCGCCTTCGCCCTCTTCCAGACCCTCGCACATGGCAACAGTTTTCAGGGACAGGCTGCGCGCCGCTTCAAGGCGGGTATACATATCGGCCAACATCGCCTGCACCATCTGGAAACTGGCGATCGGTTTGCCGAACTGCTGGCGCGTCTTGGCGTAATCGATGGAAATATCCAACGCCCGTTGCGCAATACCCAAGGCATTGAAGCAAACGATCGCGCGTTCAAGATCCAGCCCCGACATCGTGACCGCAACACCGCCGTCCAATTTGCCAACCATGTTTTTGGCCGGCACACGGCAATCTTCGAACACCAATTCGCCGGTGGGCGAGCCGCGAAACCCCATCT
>MAAC01009381.1_pt1 | contig 126031 bp, 99 predicted proteins | sample 1115981 | NCBI WGS metagenome assembly MAAC01 (sample SAMN04961126, study PRJNA320927) | seawater metagenome | isolation source: sample BD02T64 sea water enriched with oil for 64 days | place: USA:Gulf of Mexico | collected 2013-07-27
AGTGAAAGCATTCCCGTCATCAAAACAACAAGTAATACTTTTAAGACCAAATCATATCCTCCCATGTTCCAAAGCAAAGATCCAATTAGGGCCGCGAAAGCAGAACCAATCAGATACGGTACTGCTTGCACTCCCGATTTAACCCCAAAATTTTCAGCGCCTAGGATTTCGCGACTTACTATCGGTTTCATGATACTTATCACACCATTTGCACCACCATGCAGGATAATGAAAATAGCCAAGAATGCCGGTATGTACTCCGCGATCATCAGACATACAACGGCAATCATTGCAAATGCAAAACAAAGGATCACGGCTGCAATGTCTGAAATATGACGCGCGCCAAACATAATAGCAAGTCTCCCTGCCACCTGCATTGGACCGATAAAGCTCACGGCTAAGACAGCCGTTCCAGCGTCGAATTGCCGATCTTGCAAAAGCAATAGCAAGTGATTAATCAACGTAGTATGTGATATTATAAGCAGTGTAAAAGCAGCAGCAACCAGCCAAAACACTGGTAATCTAACAAACGAATATCTGTGCGTTTTTGGTTTCGCTGCTGTCAATTCCAATGCTTTTGCAGCACCCTCATCTTGGCGCAGATTATTCGCCCCAAACCACATCAGCGGCGCCGCGATACAGCAGACAAGCACTACAAACACCAATATGGCAACCCGCCAACCAGCAAAATCAGAAACAAAGTGAACCAATGGGAACGATATTGTACCAGCAAGACCCGCAACCAACGTTATGTGGGTGATATATTTTTTGGCCTGCACTCCTTTTGTTCTGATAACGAAGGCAAAACAAGGTTCGTACAGTGCAAACGCCATGCAGACGCCAAGCCCCGCCCAGATTAAATAGAACAGCGGCAGCGCATCCACAACAAAAAGTAGGGACACGAATACCCCTCCCAGAAAAGCCCCTGCGGTCAAAGTTTGAGGACCATACCCCTTATCAATCAAATATCCCGAGACAGGAGAAAATATAGCTGATGCCAAAATTGCGAAAGTAAGCGCAGCGGTAATTTCGGAACGTGACCAGCCAAAATCAGCTTCCCACATGATAATCAACGCTGGAAAAATATAAAATACTCCTGCCCACACAAAAGTCTGGCCGAAAGCCAAGCACCAGACAGCTTGCCGATCACTCATTCCCTACAACTCCAGTTAAATAACAAAAAGGGCAATTTTATTGCGCGAGATATCCGCCGTCGATAGGGATTGCACTACCTGTCATGAACTTAGCCTTATCAGACGCTGCGAACAATATACCCGCGGCAATGTCTTCAGGTTGCCCAAAATGCCCTATCGGATGCAAATTGCGAAGTTTTTCGCCAAATGATCCAGGTGTCCCCTGTTGCTTTAGTACGCCTTCAACCATCGGGGTTTCGATGTATCCGGGCATGATAGCGTTTACGCGTATATTGTATTTATAGTGTGCACAATAAAGCGCAGCAGCTTTAGTAAAATTTTTAACGCCCGCCTTACTCGCGCAATATGCCGGCGCGGCAAATATTCCAACATCTGCCGCGATAGAAGCGATATTCACAATGGCACCGCCAACAGGTTTCATCTCTTTGATCGCGTATTTCACCCCCAGAAAAGTCCCATCTAGATTTACCGAATTTTGAAACTGCCATTCCTTCAATGTCATTTCCTCGAGAGGTGTGGAAACAGCTATACCCGCACTATTCACTAGGATATCAAGTTTACCGAAACGTGATCTAACAAAAGACATGGCATCTTGCCATCCCTCCTCCGTTGCGACGTCATGTTCAAAAAAAGCAGCATTTTCGTTGTGGGGAGCTTCTTCACAAAATCGCGTTCCTGCTTCAACGTTTAAGTCAGTAATCAGGACATACGCACCTTCTATCAAAAACTGTCGCGCTGTTTCTTTACCAATACCTGACGCGCCGCCAGTCACTAATACAACTTTACCTTCAAATTCTTTTGCCATTCTAAGCTCCCCTCCCATTCTTATTATTTTTCTTCTCTATGACCCTATAGGGGATTTGCGCAAAGCTCCAGAAAGGTTACACTCTCAAAAAAACAGTACGCCTGAATAAATAAAAACAAAGGCCAATAGAATGCCCAGAAATATGCTCGCAGGTACGACCGATGCGGATTTGAAAAATGCCCTCCGCGAGGCAAACATTCCAACGTTACTCATCACGCTCGCCCAAATTACTGGCGACACCTCACTCCTTACTGGAGATCAACTTCCATCCAGAAGTTTGGAGGGTGTAAGAAACATCTCCCCAGCGCAGCAAGATCAACTTCGTGATATGGCATATGATGTTTTTCGGGATATCCGCGATGGACAGAGAGACATAGCAGAAGCGCCAAAGCCGGAATATTTACAACGCATGCTATCGGTCTATGTAGGAGAACACGTGGGTTCAGAATATGTTCCGATGTTTCTCGAAGATATGGGATTTTCTAATGCGCTAGAGACCCACATTCAATGGAACCAGGCTCCAGAGGAAAACACATTAGATGATAATCATGTGATTATTATTGGGAGCGGCCTTTCTGGTATCAGCGCAGGTATTCATCTGAAACGCGCAGGCATACCTTTCACCATATACGAAAAGAACGATACTTTGGGTGGTACTTGGTATGAAAATACATATCCAGCATGCGGCGTTGATACGCCTAACCACTTCTACTCCTTCTCGTTTGAACCCAGCCATAAATGGTCATCCTATTACTCCAAACGAGATGAGATATTCTCCTACATTCGCGAGGTCGCAGAAAAATACGGAATTGTAGAGCATATCCAATTTGGAAGGTACATGAAGGATGCTGAATATTGTGAAACATCCAAAAGCTGGGGAGTAAATATCGCTGACAATAAGGGTACGATTGAAACACTTCACACCCGCTTTCTAATAAGTGCAGTTGGTCAACTTAACCGCCCGAATATTCCTGATTTCAAAGGTAGGAAAACTTTCCAAGGGCCCTCATTCCACTCTGCAAATTGGCATCATGACGTTGATTTAAAAGGCAAAAACATTGTAGTTGTTGGCACCGGTGCCTCTGCCATGCAGTTCTGCCCTGAGATCGCGAAAGAAGTCAACAAATTAACCATTCTGCAACGCACTCCACATTGGATACGTATACTCCCTGACTATCATAAGACCGTCAGTGACGGTAAAAAATGGCTCCTAAAACATCTCCCATTTTATCAAAACTGGTATCGCTTTAGACTATTCTGGAGTTATGGCGACGGTATCTGGGACTCACTACATTTTGACAAAGACTGGCCAGATAAAGACCATTCATTAAATGCTGAAAATGCGGGGCATCGCAGAGCCTACATCAAAAACCTCTCTGACGCGTTGGATGGTGACGAGGCGCTTCTAGCCAAGATAATCCCTGACTATCCGCCTTTTGCAAAACGGATGCTGATCGACAATCATTGGTGTCGAATGTTAAAGCAAGACAATGTGGAACTTGTGACCGCAGGTGTTGGAGAAATCAATGAAACAAGTGTCGTTGATGATCAAAACGCTTTGCATGAGGCTGACGTCATTATCTTTGCTACCGGTTTCCATGCAGGTGACCTTTTGGGCTCAATGCAGGTTAAAGGCCGAGACGGAATAGATTTACACGAGAAATGGGGCGAAGATGCCCGTGCCTATCTTGGAATGACAGCACCGGATTTTCCCAATTTCTTTATGTTTTATGGCCCGAACACAAACCTTGCCCACGGTGGCAGCCTGATTTTTCACATTGAATGTCAATCTCGCTATATCACCAAATGTTTGATGCGTATGATCGAAGAGGGTCATTCAGAAATTGAGGTCAAACAGGATATCCACGACACCTACAATGAAAAAGTAGATGCGGAACATAACAGTATGGTTTGGACCCATCCAAATGTTGCAAGTTGGTATCGCAATAGTGCTGGTCGCGTGGTTGCTAATTCCCCGTGGCGACTTGTTGATTATTGGAGCATGACATCAAAAACTGACATGGATGATTTCAGTCTCAGAAAATAAGCCGCGACAATGCGGCGACTTGCCACAGTGCATCGTCAGCTATTAGGAGTATGTTTAGAGAGTAAATTTTATAGGCGTGAAAGGATCCTGATATGGGAGCAACCACCGACGTAAATTTAGACCTTCACATAAAACCAAAAGATTTGAGCGATCATTTCGCGTTTGCATTTGTTAAATTTCTCCGCGTCTTCGCCGATTTAGTTTTTCGAAAACAATATGGGCATAGAGCCGTTGTTCTGGAAACCGTAGCTGCGGTCCCCGGCATGGTAGGCGGTTTGTTACAACATCTAAAATCAATCCGCCACATCCGCGATGATCAAGGCTGGATCAAGACCTTGTTGGAGGAAGCAGAAAACGAGCGAATGCATTTGATGACATTTGTTGAGATTGCCAAGCCTTCCCTATTCGAGCGTTTCCTCATCATGGGCGTGCAGGCAATATTTTATAACTTCTTTTTCTTCCTCTATCTTTTTGCCCCAAAAACAGCCCATCGAGTTGTGGGTTATTTTGAAGAGGAAGCTGTTATCAGCTACACACGCTATCTCGCTGAAATTGATGAAGGGCGTCATGAGAACGTCCCGGCCCCTCAAATCGCTATTGATTATTGGACGTTGCCCGCAACAGCGACCCTCCGCGATGTTGTGCTTGTTGTTAGAGAAGACGAAGCGGGCCACCGGGATGTAAATCACAGATTTGCAGATAAGTTAGCCGCTGAATAACAGAGAATATCAGGTGCGTCAGGCAATCGGCGCAACGTGCCTATTTCTCAAACTGACCATAGGTTGTAAATTTTTCGAGGATAAGATCCATTTCTGCATCATCGATTAATTTACCGCCGCCAATCTGTAAGACGCGCCAGTAAATTTCGCAGAGCTTTTCAACTTCAACGGCCATTGCAAGAGCTTGCTTCAAGTTTGAACCCGTAGCTAACATACCATGATTGCCCATCAGACAAGCTTTGCGATCAGCCATCGCCGCTATAACCGCGTCACTTAACTCTTGTGTTCCAAACGTGTGATATGGAGTGCAACGAATTGTTTTTCCGCCGACAACCGCAATCATGTAATGAAACGGCGGAATCTCATCACCAAGACAGGCAAGTGCTGTTGCAAATGCAGAATGTACATGAACGATTGCCTCTGCATCCGGACGGGTTGCATACAAATCTTGATGGAACCGCCATTCACTGGACGGCTTCAAGGGGCTAAAAGCCTCTCCGTCCATGGACATATGCACCATATCGTCGAAGGTGCAATCCTCGTACAACATGCCTGTTGGGGTAATAATATATCCTTCTGGTGCCCGAACACTGACATTTCCAGCTGAACCCTGATTAATGCCTTTTTCGTTCATCGCCCGCGCAGTGTTGAGCAGCTGTTGCTTCAAAATATTGATATCAGTCACCGAATAGTGCCTCCAAGTTATCAATATAGGGCGCTGTTACGATTTGTTTTTCCGTAATTAAACCAGTTACCAGATCATGGGGCGTAATATCAAAGGCAGGGTTTCTAACTTTTATTCCCTTCGGCGCAGTTCTTCTGGCTCCAAATTCCGTTACTTCGGTGGGATCTCGCTCCTCAATTGGGATATCTGCACCAGTAGCTGATTTCAGATCGATCGTCGATGACGGACACGCCACGTAAAACGGTATACCGTAATAGCGGGCCAGGATAGCGACACCGAGAGTTCCAATTTTATTTGCAACATCGCCATTTGCAGCCACACGATCTGTCCCTGTGATCACAAGATCAATTAATCCCTGCGACATAAGATGCGCCGCCATATTGTCGGTAATAAGTGTCACATCCAAACCCGCATTCTGTAACTCCCACGCGGTAAGGCGTGCCCCTTGCAACAACGGCCGGGTTTCGTCTGCATAAACCCGAAAAGAAACACCATTGTTATGTGCCAAATACATAGGCGCTGTTGCGGTACCAAGTTCAGAAGTCGCAAGTGAGCCCGCATTACAATGGGTCAACACACCCATACCAGGCTTTATCAATTCTACGCCATTAACACCCATACCCCGACAAAGGGCTTTATCCTCTTCATGGATTTTTACGGCTTCCTCAGCAAGAAGGGCATAGAGGTCAGTCGCTGTTTTAACATCTGTTGATTTTGCGAAAGACACCATGCGGCGCATAGCCCAACCCAAATTGACAGCTGTGGGGCGCGAACTGTCCAGATAATCTGCGCGATCTTCAAGAAAACTCATGAATTGAGCCAAAGTTTTATCTTGGTGATTTTTGACAGCAACACATAGTCCGTATGCAGCTGCGATACCGATTGCAGGAGCCCCACGGACTTTCAAAGCATAAATAGACGCCCATACCTGCTCAACTGTTTCCTGTTTTTCCATGACCACGGTTAGCGGTAACTGTGTCTGATCTAGTAAAAATAACTCACCGTTTGTCCACTCAATGGCACGGGGAACAGATTTCAAAATAAGATCTGTATCTGGCAAAACACTCTCCAGCTTCTAACAAAAAAGGGGCAGGTTTAATACCTACCCCCTTCGGTAACTTGGGTGCAATCAAATTCAAGAAATTATGCGACCGTAACGAACAGAGCTTTCACCCTTTTTAATATCAAGCGAGGGCATAACCATCACGCAGTTATCATATGGAGTTGCCACAGGAATATCACCGTCGTGCCCATAAACTGTCCCGCCTTTTTCAATTACTTCCATACCGTGATAGGTATTTGCATATTTGAAATTATCTGTCTGAACTGTGTAAGGGCCACTGACTTCGACAAATACTTGACCGACGCAATCAGTTTCAGATGGGCCAAACTTATCCATTAGATCCCTTGAGACCATCTCAAACTCGCCAAGAAGTTTGTAAACCGATTTAATGGCTAGATCGGCCGACTTTTGTTCCCAATGGGTTCCGCATTCAATGAGAAGTGCGTTTTTTGGGCTTTCAGGATTTATGAAGTCCCCATAATCGCGCATCCGTGTTCCATTATTATGTCCAGCATCAGAAATCACGTATTTAGGCAGGCCAATCTTTCGTGCGTAATCCCGTCCCTTAGAAACAGGCCCCGCCATCATCAACGGGTCTGTCGAGATCAGCATAGAATGAATATCAAAAAGATAATCCACTTGCTCCACTATCGGGCGAACCGCTCGGGCGCGGCGAAGCTCAACGCTATCGCGCGGACCATCCAATGTCTCCGTAGTCCAAACCCGATTAAAATCTTCATCGACAAAACGAGATTTCGTTGGGTCTTCGGGATTAAAGCTTTCAAATGCAGCAATATTCATAAATGCCAGCGTCAATTTTCCTTTAAGGGGGCGCACATTTTGTTTGAATAGATGATCGACAGCGATTGCGCCACAAAGTTCGTTTCCGTGAACCACAGCACTGATCATAATATGTGGCCCTTCAACACCTGAATCGAACGTAGAAATGTAATCGACCCCAGTGTTTCCTTCTTTGTAAGGCGAAATATCCGGGGCTTGCAATTCCATATCAAATTCTCGCTGTGTTTTGCTTGTCATCTTCGTTTTTCCCATTTGGATGATTTTGTAAAATTCATTGTGATTTGGTATTCTCTGCCACGTAATTTTTTAAATGAGTGGCAAAAATACGGGTGATTTCTGAAGGTGGTTGATTAGCCGGAAACGCAAACGCATACGCGTAATTCATAGAATGACGAAACGGCCTGACAACTAGACCTTGTTTTCTATGTCGCTCTGCAGTGATTTCGTTCACGATGGTAATCCCAAGTCCTTCTTCTACAAGAACGCACGCCATCTCAATGGTCGATGTTTCGATTTTCACATCAAGAAGTATTCCTTCAGCTGCAAATAATTCATCAATTCGATGCCGAGAGTTATGGCTTCTCGATAAAGGAATAAGGTTTTCTCCCTTTAAATCCACAATATCGATTATGTCTTTTTCGGCCAACCGGTGGCCTTTGGGCAAAACGACAACAGCCTTCGGTGTCGCCACAAGTTCTGTATTTAGACCCGGATGCGTTATGGGCATCGACACCAAAGCAGCATCAACTCTCCTGTCCGCTACCATTTCCATAGAACTACGGCTCGTTCTTGTTTCAATGGACACTGTAACTTCAGGATATTTTTTTAAAAATGATGTTAAGGCCGATGGTAGTAGGCTCATACTCAGGCTTGGAACCGCAGCAATATGTATTTGCCCACGTGTTATACTTTCTTTATTTCGCGCAGAAGACACGACATCTTCGAGACCTTCAAAAGCCTTTTTGGTTGCAGCATGTAGCCGAAGTGCCGCTTCGGTCGGAACAAGGCGCCCGCCTTGTCTGTTAAACAAAGCAAACTCAAGATCTTTCTCTAGCTGCGCCACGTTTCTGCTTACCGCAGGCTGAGACAATCCGAGCCGCATTGCAGAACGCGTCGTAGATCCCTCCTCTACGACAGCATTAAAAATCTCCAACTGGCGAAAATTTAAACCAGAAGCAAAATTTGACATTTTTATTTGATCCCCACACTCGGTTGTATGCGCTCAACGAATACATTTAAAAAAACACTATACACATACGCATAAGATGTCTACATTCTCTTCAGATCATTTTTAAGAATGGTCAACAAATTGCTATTTACGTTATCCCTCGGTTAACGGGGGCAAGAAATATCTCTAACAGGGAGCCTAAAATGGTATTAAAAAAGATCGGCCTGGCAGCCTCTGCCTTGGCTGTTGCGCTTGCGTTGCCTGCTGCGGCACAAGCCTCAAAACTAACAATGGGTATGGATTCAGAGCCAAGTTCTATCGATCCACATTATCATAACCTCGGTCCAAACAATGCACTACGTCGCCATATGTTTGAATCACTTGTTGATCAAGATGAAAAGCAAAATCTCGGCCCACTTCTTGCTCTTTCCTGGAAACCAACGGGTGAAACAACTTGGGAATTTAAACTCCGCGAAGGCGTGAAGTTCCATGACGGTTCAGCATTTACCGCACGCGATGTAATTTATTCTGCATGCCGTATTCCAAACGTACCGAATAGTCCGTCAAACTTCACAAGTTTTACGAAAGCCATTTCTGGTTTTGAAACACCAAATGATCACACATTGATCGTTCATACTTCTGTTCCAACGCCATTATTGCCAACATACTTCTCCAACTGGGGTGTTCTTTCCGCTTCAGCAAACGGTGTTAAAGGCGATATCAAGTATGACAAGGAAAATTGCGGTCTCGCAAATTTCCCTACCACAGTTGATTTCAATAGCGGCAAAGCAGCCATTGGAACCGGTCCTTTCACACTCAAAGAATTTGTAAAAGGCGACCGTTTGGTAATGGATCAAAACAGCGGGTACTGGGGCACAAAGCCTGAGTGGACTACTGTTGTCATGAAACCGATTACCAATGCTGCAGCCCGTATGGCAGCCCTGCTTGCTGGTGACGTTGACTTTATTGCCAAGCCGCCAACCCAAGATTTGGCAAAACTTAAAACCAATCCAAAATTTGACATCTCTCAAGGACTGTCAAACCGTGTAATCTACCTTCACATGGATCAGTTCGGACCATCCTCAAACGGTGTTAAAGGAACTGGCACGCCAACAGCCAAATATGAAGGCGAAGGCCCTTGCGCATCCAAAGATTGTGAAAAGAACCCGTTCCTTGACAAACGTGTTCGTCAAGCACTTTCAAAAGCCATTAATCGTGAAGCAATTGTTGCCAAAATCATGGGCGGCGTAGCTGTTGCGGCTGGTGAGTTGTTGCCACAAGGTTTCTTTGGAACTAACCCGGGTGCAGCTCCTGAAGCATACGACCCAGAAGGCGCGAAGAAACTTCTCGCTGAAGCTGGATATCCAGATGGGTTTGAACTTGTTCTTGCAACACCAAATGATCGTTACATTAACGATGCAAAAGTTGCACAGGTTATCGCACAAATGTTTACACGTATTGGCGTAAAAACCACTGTAAACGCAATGACTAAGAGCGTTTTCTTTAAAACTCGTAACAAGTATGAGTTTTCCATATACCTAGCCGGTTGGGGTGCTGGTACAGGCGAAATGTCTAACCCACTTCGCGCACTTGTTGGCACACGTAGCAAAGAAACAGGTCTTGGCGGTACAAACCGCGGTCGTTACAGCAATGCAGATCTCGATAAGAAAATCTTGACTGCACTGTCTACTGTTGACGATGCAAAACGGGAATTGATTTTGAAGGCTGCAAGTAAAATGGCGATGGAAGATTATTCTATTCTGCCACTTCACTATGAAGTCACTACTTGGGCCTTGCGCAAAGGCCTAAGCTATAAAGCCCGTGCCGACCAGTACACTGTCGCCACAGGCGTTTTCTCAAGCAAATAAGTATTGAGGTAATCGGGCTACAAATTCTGTAGCCCGATTATTTTTCACAGGAGAGTATCGTGCTTGCCTTTACAATTCGACGCCTATCGCAAAGTGCCGTCGTTCTTTTCATCATGTCTATTATCGTTTTTGCAGGCGTTTTTGCGATCGGCAACCCTGTTGATATTTTGATCAACCCGGAAGCGGATATTGCAGAACAAGAAGAAACCATTCGCAGACTGGGTCTAGATAAACCCATGTGGGTACAGTATGGCGCCTTTATGTCAAATGCGCTGCAGGGCGATCTTGGAAATTCGTTTGTCCATAATATTCCTGCACTCGAAATTATTGTCGCACGTCTACCAGCAACGCTAGAACTTGCGTTCCTCGCGGTTGGATTAGCGATTATTCTGGGTGTCCCTCTGGGTATGTATGCAGGACTTAAAGACGACAGTTTTATTGGCAAAGCTATTATGACAGGCTCGATTTTGGGCTTTAGTCTACCGACCTTCTGGGTCGGGCTTATATTTATTATGTTATTTTCAGTAACCTTAGGGTGGCTTCCGGCATCGGGGCGCGGTGATACCGTGGACGTATTTGGCATCCCTGTCAGCTTTCTAACATGGGACGGCTTATCGCATCTTTTCCTACCCGCCCTTAATTTAGCGCTCTTCAAAATTTCCTTAGTCATCCGTTTGGCCCGCTCCGGTACAAGAGAAGTATTGCTTCAGGATTATATCAAATTCGCCAGAGCCAAAGGATTGTCAAACTCTCGAATTATCAATGTTCATGTTCTCAAAAATATTCTTATTCCAGTCATTACAGTTCTAGGTCTGGAGCTGGGTAACGTCATCGCATTTGCTGTTGTGACCGAAACCGTATTTGCGTGGCCCGGTATCGGTAAGCTTCTTATTGACAGCATAGCTAATCTGGACCGACCTGTTGTTGTTGCGTATCTATTGATGACAGTGACCATGTTTATTCTCATTAACTTCGTCGTGGATATTCTTTATTCCATTCTTGATCCACGTGTCCGTCTGGGAGGATCCAACTGATGGCTTCCGTGACTATTGATAAAGGCATTACCCCTTTACGCCGTTTTATTTCTGATTTTGCAGAGAAGAAATTGGCAGTGTTTGGCTTATTCATTTTTGTTGGATTAGTCCTCGCTGCCATATTTGCACCTTGGATCACTCCGCAGAACCCATATGACCTCACTCAAATTGACTTTATGGATGGTCGATTACCGCCGGGGAGTCCGGGTGCCACGCTCACATATTGGCTTGGAACGGATGATCAAGGTCGTGATTTACTATCGGGCATATTCTACGGCCTTCGTACGAGCCTTTCTGTCGGTGCCATCTCAACCGTCATTGCATTATTCTTCGGCGGATCTCTTGGTTTGATTGGCGCCTATTTTGGGGGCCGTGTAGATACGATCATCATGAGAATTGCAGACTTGCAACTCAGTTTTCCAGCCATTTTGATAGCTCTCATCCTTGTATCAGCTATGGGACAGGGAATCGATAAAATCATTGTTGCCTTAGTTGCGGTACAGTGGGCCTATTACGCCCGAACCATACGAAGCACTGCACTTGTTGAGCGCCGCAAGGAATATATGGAAGCTGCCACATGTCTTGCACTTAGTCATCGCAGGATCGTATTTAAGCATTTGATGCCAAATTGCACGCCTCCACTAATTGTCGTGGGAACTGTTCAGGTGGCCCATGCAATTTCGCTTGAAGCCACACTTTCCTTTTTGGGGATCGGTGTTCCTATTACTGAACCTTCTCTGGGCCTTCTGATCAAAAACGGTTTCGATTATATGCTAAGCGGCGACTATTGGGTGAGTTTCTACCCAGGTATTGCCTTACTTATCACCATTGTCAGTATCAACCTTGTGGGCGATCAATTGCGTGACGTCCTGAACCCGAGGTTACAAAAATGAGTAATTCAACACCCACTCTTAAAGTGGAGAATTTGAAAACACAGTTCTTCACCAAAGCAGGCATTGTTAATGCCGTGGATGATGTCAGCTTTTCTGTAAAACGCGGTGAAGTTCTTGGATTGGTTGGCGAGTCAGGCTCTGGAAAATCAGTAACTGGTTTTTCTATTCTGGGCCTTGTGGATCAACCCGGAAAGGTAACTGGCGGTAAAATACTGTTTAAAGGTGAGGATCTAACTTCCTATAGTGAAGAGCAATATCGCGCACTTCGTGGATCGCGAATTTCCATGGTATTTCAAGACCCAATGATGACCTTGAACCCCGTGCTTCGTGTTGATACACAAATGATCGAAGCAATCCGGGCCCATGAGAAAATTAGCAAAGCTGATGCCTTTGCACGGGCCCGCGATGCTTTGGGGCAAGTAGGAATTCCCTCCCCTGACGAAAGACTAAGATCCTATCCGCATCAATTCTCTGGTGGGATGCGTCAGCGCGTTGCTTTTGCAATCGCCTTGCTTAACAAACCAGATTTGATCATAGCTGACGAGCCGACGACTGCGCTTGATGTAACAATTCAGGCGCAGATCCTATATGAAACGCAAAAACTCTGCCGTGAAACAGGCACATCTCTTGTATGGATTACGCATGATCTGACGGTTGTTGCGGGCCTTGCTGACAACATTTGCGTTATGTATGCAGGTAAAGTCGTTGAAACCGGAAAAATTGATAGTGTTCTGGACGATCCAAAACACCCCTATACCGAAGGCCTGATTGGATCTGTTCCAAGTCGTAACAAACGGGGCGTGCCACTAACTCAAATTCCCGGAATGACGCCATCTCTGCTCAACCTTCCAAAAGGTTGTGCCTTCCGTAAACGTTGTAAATATGCCGGTCCGGAATGCGAAATAGCACCCAAGATAACAACCTGTGAGGATGGCCGGCTTGTCCGCTGCCACCGAGTAGAGGAGGCACATGCTCATGCCTGATCAAGCAAATATAAAGCCGGTTCTCGAACTTCAGAACCTCTCGAAAAAATTCGTCAAACCACTGGATTTCGCAGGAAAAATTGCTCAAAAGCTGGGCTCTAACATCCGCGATGAAATCGTTCATGCTGTCGATAATGTTTCATTGACCATTAATAAAGGCGAAGTTGTCAGCCTTGTGGGCGAGTCAGGTTGTGGGAAATCCACGCTTGGCCGCATGGTCGCTGGCATTCTCCCTCAGACATCTGGCGACATCTTTTATGAAGGCCAGAATGTTGCCGAACAATCGGCGGAGAAAACACGCGAAACAGCCCTAAAAATCCAAATGATTTTTCAAGATCCCTTTGCATCTTTGAACCCTCGTTTACGTGTTAAGGATATTATCGGAGAGGCACCACAATATCATAAACTGGTTAAATCATCCGAGCTTGATGCGTATCTGGATGATGTGATGTTGCGCTGTGGTTTGGACCCGGATTACAAGCTTCGCTATCCACATCAATTTTCAGGCGGACAACGCCAGCGTATTGGCATTGCGCGTGCGCTTGCAGTCAATCCTGATTTCATCGTTTGTGACGAAGCAGTTGCTGCGCTGGATGTGTCAATTCAGGCACAAGTCTTGAACTTGTTCATGCAGCTTCGCGAAGAACTGAATTTGACATACCTGTTTATTTCTCACGACCTTGGTGTCGTTGAGCATATTTCAGATAGAATCGTTATTATGTATCTGGGCCGGATTGTTGAATCTGCGAATACTGAGGAATTGTTTGCAAGGCCAAACCATCCCTATACACAAGCCCTCTTACGCGAAATTCCTCGCCTTGAAACAAGGCATTCTGATTTCACTCCGATTGAAGGTGAAATCCCCTCCCCGCTAGACCCACCAAGTGGATGCCATTTCCATCCACGCTGTCCTTTTGCGATAGATAGGTGCCGCTCTGAAATCCCTACTCTCCAAGAAATATCTCCAGGCCATCACTCCGCGTGTCACCTGAACGAAAGCAGATAAATGAAAGACGTTAATCGATCCAGCGCTCTGTATGTTGCAGAGCCGAAAAACAAACAAGTTCCTTTGGTTCTGGACAGCCCGCACAGTGGAACAGATTATCCAGAAAATTTTGGATACGCCTGCGACCTTAATGTTCTCCGTCGCGGAGAAGATACTTACATTCACGAACTTTACGGCAATGCACCTGACCAAGGTGCCAAACTTATGGCAGCTAACTTTCCAAGAAGCTACATTGATGTAAATCGGGGGCTGAATGAAATCGATACGTCAATGATCGATGGGGAATGGGATGGAGAGACTAGCGACAGCGAGAAAGCTGCAGCTGGTATCGGATTAATATGGCGCGTAAACCAAGAAGACAATAACATTTACGACAGACAATTACCTGTAAACGAAATTAAAAACAGGATAGATAATTGTTGGCAACCATATCATGATTACTTACAAGCAACACTGAACGAGGTGCATTCATCGTTTGGCAAAGTTGTTCACATTAATTGCCATTCCATGCCCAAAGTGAGCAACGAAAGCTCTAAAGAAGGTCCCGGTGTTGTTCGCCCTGAGTTCTGTCTTGGGGATAGATACGGCACCACGTGCGATCCGGCTCTAACCGCGATTACAAAAGCAACATTAGAAGAATTAGGATACGAAGTTGCAGTAAACGAGCCTTATGCTGGTGTTGAACTTGTTCGCGCTTATAGCAATCCATCGAATGCACGCCATAGTCTGCAAGTAGAAATCCGCCGTGATCTATATATGGATGAAATAACTTTCGAAAAATCAAACAACTTCAACAAATTAAAGTCTGATCTTGATGTTTTAGTGGAGAGACTGGCTTCATTTTCAGCTGACCTATAATTTTCCCAGTACCCTGTTAGTACAGTATCTGATCAGGAGGGAGTTTAACAGCCGTTGGACCCCTCCTGCCTAGAACACTCTCTTACGCGATGTCGTCAAATTCGATGACTTCAAATTCGTCTTTCTCTGTATAAAAACAAACATATTCCTTAATTGAACTGCATTCAGAAAAAGGGTGATCATATGCCCATGCCCCTTTTTCCAGATGCACCTTGCCTACAGATAAATCCCAATAGCGGGCGTCGCCTTTAAACGGACAATATGTGACGGCGTCATTTGCAGTTAAAAATTTGTCAGACACATCAGATTTTGGAAAATATAGGCGTCCTTGATATTTTCCTTCCTCCAACAATATTGCATTGTTCGATCGGGCAAGGAGTTTACCGCCAAATGTCACTTCATAGCCTTTGGTTGCCGGCACGAGGTTCATTATGTAGTCCGGATGCGTCTCGAACCCTGGGGCTGCTTTTAGATCGCTCATACTTGAATTCCTCTTATTCCTGATAAAAGGGACGTAAAAACTATTTCTGAGACCACTTACCACTTTCAGAAAGGAACCATGTTCCCTCCGGTGCTTTGCTCGCTATCTGTGTCGCGTAAACCTTACCAACTTGCTCGGTACTCGCGCCTTGTGACTTCGCACGTTTAATATATATTTTCCGGCGTTTTTCATTAACGGAAGCAGAGTAACTTTTAGCAGAGGCAGCGCGAGCGCGTGTGAAACCGTCATATGCCTCCCCCAGCGCTCCAGACATCCGCAAATCATCAAGTTGATCTGCCTGAACCGGCATAGAGACAAGCATTGCGAAAGAGAGCATTGCTGCGCCAGATAAGCCGATAAAAGTTCTACGTTTCATATTCATGCTTTTTTTTGCAGTCCACATGTTAGAAAATCCCCGGATTATTTTTGATATCGTCTTTAGCGTTTTCTTCAATCTTAAGCCTAACTTCCGCGTCCAGCTTAATATTCAAGTTTATGGTGATGGGTTCTGTCGGGGCTACAACCTTGACGGTTGGAGAACAGGCTTGAAGCACAAACAGTGCTGCGACCAAGGCACATGGCACCAATAGAGGGTCAGATCTCTTCACAAAATTCCCCTTGCTCATTTGTTTCTACTCCTCACGGTAGCACGCAGTGCTTTTTCCGACAAGCGATAGCCATCCAGTAGTGTATTAAATATGCGATCCAAATTTGTCGAAAGATTGACATTCAAAATAACAGCTCGATTATTTTCGACATCTGGATTTGCGCCTTTGGTATGCAACGTCACCAAGTCCTCACCAGATGCCGGTTTTTTGATCTTCAGAGATAGCTCCGAGTAGTTGAAATTCTCCAACACATCAAAAAGCAGCTTGGTTTGTGCTCCGCCCGCAGACAACGCTTGCCTTGCCTTATCCGATTTAATTTCGAGTTTACCGGGCCCGTCACTCTCCAATACACCTAATTTGACTGTTAGTTTCTCGCCGTCAAATGTAAGAGGAATTGTTCCCCTTAACTGTCCAGTAGCAGCAACACCTTCCAAATCACTCAATGCTAAAAGTTCATCAAGGGCTAAACTCGAAAGTTCCAGCTCCAGCGTATTCACTTCTGCACTAGTATCGATGATTGCATCTTTGATGTCGGCTGATCCGCCAAACACACCAAATTTCAGGTCATCAATATACAAGACCGGTGAAGCATCTCGAGTTTTCAGCCTAAATTTGAGAGCAGGCCGTTCAATCAGAAAACCTGCGAATATTTCCGAGGCTGTAATTTCTTGAAGGTCAGATATGGTAATAGGATCGAGACTATCCATTTTTATATTCCCGTTTAATCCGCTCACCTTCAATCCGTCTTGCGCCACTGAGACATCCGAGAGCCTAATTGATCCGCTATTCTGAACTCCATTTTCACTAAATGATAGATGCATATCACCACCAACTTCGCCGTTTACGATTAGATTTTCGGGAGCACCGCGAATAAGGTCATCCGGCGTAAGACCCTCGTCGTCAAACGGGATATTCAATAGGTTCACATCCATATCCCCTGCATTTTTTTGCAAGTGATAATCGCCTGAAAACTCTACAAATTTGCCCAACAGATCTGTTTTCACACTGCCGCTAACTTTACCGACATTGCTTCTTAACGCTCCCTGTGCTGAAACTGTGACAAACAGTTTGAAATTCATTCCGTCCCCCGGGATGATCTTCAGGGCTTTAAGGACAAAATCCCCACTCTTCCAATTTTGTAAAAAATTAGCTTTGAGGTTCCCGCCTGCAAACTCAAAATTCCGCGTGTCAGCCTCTGCTTTTCCGCTTATCTCTTTTCCTGTGATAGAAAACGGGCCGGACGGTACCATGTATGTTGTTTCCAATACCGCGTTCACGTTTTGGAGCGTTATATTATCCGCTTGATAAGCCGCATTTATGACATGTGCTTTTAACTGCACGGACGGCACGAAATCTGCACCCCATCTAATGTTGGCGGTTCCAGAGATCACTCCAGATAAATCTTCCTTCAATTCTAGTAACAATGACGACAAATGACGTGGTTGCAGTTTGTTGGGTTGAAATTTAATTGAGTTCAAAACAACATGCGCATCACCGCCACCGCTTAAACTATGTTGCCCTCGACCTTCTATTTTTAACGGTATTTTATTTCCGACAATTTCTCCCGAAAATTTTATGTTCCCTGCTATCGTTTCAATAGTCGATTTCAACGTCACTGACGGGAAGTGAGGTGTCTTTTCCAACTCGGCGTCGATGAGTATTTCTATAGCGTCCAGTCCCTGTCCGTGGGCAGTGACTTTTAAGGCTCCAACATCGTATGTTTGCCCATCCAAGGTGGCTGTTAGATCTGGCGCCCTTAAACTGGCCTCGCTTTTCAGGGGCGTACCCTTGGTATCCGCTGTTATATGAAATTCAATTTGTGGAGAGTTACTGACTATCTGTCCTTGCGTAAGGAAAACGCTCAATTCCTTTAAAAGAATACTCCCCTGAGTGGTTATCGTATCTGCGTCCCATTGAATTTCACCAGTTGAATTTACGTGGGCATTAAATTTCGGTATTTCGTTCAATGTTGGCAATAGATGAGAAGGTTGCAACACATCACGGTCAAAGACCAGATCATCGATTTGATACTCTGCACGGCCTACATTTGTCGTTATTTCGTGGAAACCCCTAAATCGCGCCAGTGTCGTGCCTTGATCGGTCTTAATATTGGCATCAAAACTGACTTTCAAAACATCTACATTCGCAACAAGGTCAATTTCCAACAGATTGAACGCGGCATCCTCTCCAGATTGGCTTAAACGCACCCCTTTTAGGGTAATATCCCCCTCAAGGTTTTGCAGACTTCCTGTTAAGATTGCCTCTGTCTTCTCCAAATTTATAGGACCGGTCGGTGTCTTCAGCTTGCCTTCGATAAGTGCAGACGCGTGGAGCGTCAATTTCTCATCTAGTTGTCCATTCAATACAGCTTCAAACATCTGTTTTGAATTTTGGCGAACAACCCTCAAATTCCTAAATTGGATAGTTGGTAATTTTACCTGGGATTTTGTGGTGTTTTCATCGGCTTTAATGAGTGCGCGGATTTTACCAAATATCTCGGCCTGAGGATCTGATAAATCCGTAAAACCATCCTCAATCGTCAAACTCTCTACTGAGCCATCTACCAGTTCACTGAAAGTGTATGTTGCGGATATTCGCCCCGCCTTCACCTTCTCGTCGAGGAAGAGATCGTCAAGAACAACTTCATCTAGTTCGAAACTTACAACGGTTAATGATGCATCTGAAAAACCTAAGAGTTGAAGACCCGTCTCCGCCAGATATTGTGATGCAGGCACACGAAATATCCACGCAGTGGTGAGGGCAAGCCCAATGAGTACAGCAACTACTGCCGCAACTTTTACAACGCTTTTTATGACAGTTGATCCGATCATCACCACCACGAAAATGGGCTTTATGTGCCCGTTCAAGATCCATAATTCTCTGACTTGAGAGCCTATCGGATCAGGTGGTAATGCAAAACTGTTTTTTCAACTATATAGAGGCTGCGGCCCTAGCAGCCTGATCATAAAGTCCAGAAACACCCCGCAATACAGTTGCGGATTTACTAATTTCGTTGAAATTACGATCTGTTGAACTTGCCGTTTCGATAAGGCACAACTCTCGTATTTTTCGGTATTCAGCGCAAATCTCCTGCCCCTTTTCCGTCGTGCTGTAGAACATTTCCTTGCCGCGCTTCTTACTGCTGATCAATTCGGCTTTCATAAGCTTCTTCAAGGAATAATTAATGGTGTGGCTATCTTCTACATTCAGCATAAAAGCCACATCCACTAGTCGTTTTTCTCGCGCTCTGTGGTTTACATTATGAAGCACAAGAATATCAAGACCGTTGAAATCACTATATCCAACGGCCGTCATGCAGCGAACCATCCAACGATTAAAGGCATTGTAAGCCATGACCATACCATACTCCAACTCACTCATCTGCCATCCGTTTTCTGAGGCAAGATGTTCAGAGGATACGATGTGAGGCTTTTCTTCTTTGGTCATTTCCGGCTCCTACATGGGCGATATTTTACACATTATTTGGAAGAAACGTTGCAACCTTCGGTCCTAGAATAACAGCCGCAAGCGCTACAAACATAAGCAAATAAAGTGGTCCCGCGGCTTTCGCCTCATCCAATATATTCCGCCCGGTTAAAACTAAATTCTATGCGTCAATTAGCGTGAAAACGGTATAAAAACGTTGACGTTTTGTCAATGTTATTTTAGCGTTAGCAAGTTAGTGCCTTTTAGGAGAAAACGAATGTGGCAGTTTTGGGTGGATCGCGGCGGAACCTTTACGGACATAGTGGCGAAAAAGCCGGATGGAGAACTTGTCTCTCACAAACTCCTATCTGAAAATCCAGAGCACTATAAAGACGCCGCCGTCCATGGCATACGTGAATTGCTCGATTTAGCGCCAGATGCAAAAATCCCCGAAGCAACGATCAGTTATATCAAAATGGGAACGACTGTTGCGACCAACGCTCTCCTTGAACGCGCAGGCGATCGCACCGTTTTCGTTACGACAAAAGGTTTTGGAGATGCCCTTCGCATTGGCTATCAAAGCCGCCCCAAACTGTTTGCACGTCATATAAAACTTCCGGAACTTCTATATGAAAAGGTAATCGAAGCTGAAGAACGTGTTGACGCGCATGGCAATATTATTACCCTGCTCAGCATCGCCAGCGTCCAAGAACAACTTCAACAATCCTACAATGATGGCATTCGTGCGGTTGCGATCTCGTTCATTCATGGATATCGCTATAATGATCACGAAACACAGATTGCAGAACTAGCGCAGCAAATTGGTTTTACCCAGATTTCCACCAGTCACGAAACCAGTCCGTTGATGAAATTAGTGAGCCGCGGTGATACAACCGTTGTTGACGCATATTTGTCCCCGATTTTACGCAGATACGTAAAACAGGTATCTGACGAACTAGGCACCTCATCTGGATCAGGTGCTCGTTTGATGTTTATGCAATCAAACGGCGGCTTAACTGACGCGGGCCTATTCCAAGGAAAAGATGCAATCCTATCGGGCCCCGCGGGCGGTGTTGTCGGAATGACCCGAACAGCAGCTATGAGCGGCTATAAGAAACTCATTGGTTTTGATATGGGCGGAACATCAACCGATGTCACGCATTATGACGGCGAATATGAGCGCAGCTTTGAGACTGTCGTCGCTGGTGTCCGCATGCGGGCACCAATGATGCACATTCATACTGTGGCTGCAGGTGGTGGATCCTTATTAACATTTGATGGTGCGCGCTATCGTGTCGGACCTGAATCTGCAGGTGCCAATCCCGGCCCTGCCAGTTACCGGCGAGGCGGTCCTCTGGCGGTTACTGACTGTAATGTCATGTTGGGTAAAGTTCAGCCCGATTATTTCCCGCCCGTTTTTGGTCCCAATGCAAACGAGGCGCTGGATGCTGATGTTGTGCGCGTTCGCTTCAGTGAACTTGCACAAGAAATTGCCGACGCAACGGGCGATCCTCTTCAAACTCCTGAAGAAGTGGCAGAGGGTTTCTTACGTATCGCTGTTGAAAACATGGCAAATGCAATCAAGGAAATATCGGTCCAGCGCGGCTATGATGTAACCGGATATACACTCAATTGTTTCGGCGGTGCTGGCGGACAACATGCCTGCTTAGTCGCGGATGCCCTTGGGATGACACGGGTCTTCCTGCATCCATTCTCAGGCGTATTATCTGCATACGGTATGGGGCTTGCTGATATCCGTGCAATGCGCGAAGCTCATGTTGAAAAAACCTTCAATGATGAGGCTGAACAACTTTGCCGTGGTATAACCGCCCCGATGGCAATAGAGACGAGAGAAGAAGTCGCCGCCCAAGGCGTTGATGCCGAAAACATCTCCAATACCTTCAAAGTTCATTTGAAATATGAAGGTACTGATGCCGCGATGCTTGTAGATCTGGATAGTCCAGATGCCATGAAGTCTGTGTTTGAGAAAATCCATATGCAACGCTTTGGTTTTATTGCCGAGGACCGCGCACTCATTATCGAAGCGCTCTCTGTCGAAGCCATCGGCCTTACAGATTCCGTTGAAGATCCTGAGATGGAAATTGTTGATGTAGATACGACGCCAAATGAAGTAGCCAAGGTGCCTCTTCGTTGTAGCGGTGAGTGGAAGCAATCTCCGCTCTATGACCGTGACACGATGCTGCCGGGTCAAAAAATCGCCGGACCCGCAATTATTATCGAGAAAACAGGGACAATTGTCGTTGAACAAGGCTGGCAAGCCACGCTCAACTCTCGTCTTCATTTGATCCTTGATCGTGTTGAAGCACGCCCCATTACCGAAGCCATTGGCACAAAAGCTGATCCAGTCATGCTGGAAGTGTTCAATAATCTGTTTATGTCAATTGCGGAACAAATGGGTGCAACCTTGTCCAACACCTCGCAATCGGTGAACATTAAAGAACGTTTGGATTTCTCCTGCGCAATTTTTGACACCGATGGCAATCTGGTAGCAAATGCCCCCCATATGCCAGTGCATTTGGGATCTATGGGAGAAAGCATCAAGGTAGTCATCCGAGAAAATGGTGGCAAGATGCAACCGGGAGATTTTTATGCCCTCAACGCTCCTTATAACGGCGGGACCCATTTACCCGATGTAACAGTGATTTCACCTGTATTTGACGATGCTGGGGATCACATATTGTTTTATGTAGGATCACGTGGCCACCATGCTGATATTGGGGGACGTACACCCGGATCTTCACCGCCAGATAGTACGCACATTGAAGAAGAAGGTGTGTTGATCGATAACTTCCTGTTGGCGTCCAACGGTACCTTCCGAGAAGCGGAAACCCGTGAAAAGCTTGCGAGTGGAAAATATCCATGCCGCAATATCGACCAAAACATTGCTGATCTCATTGCACAAATCGCGGCCAACGAAACTGGCATACGCGAACTTCGCAAAATGGTCATCCATTTTGGAATTGATGTGGTGAATGCCTATATGGGGCACGTTCAGAACAATGCGGAAGAAACTGTTCGGCGCGTATTGGATGTGCTTAAAGACGGCACTTTCACATACGAACTGGACACTGGCGCGATTATTAAAGTTGCCATAACGGTTGATCGGAAAAATCGTAGTGCCACAGTTGATTTCACCGGAACATCGCCGCAAGATACTGGAAACTATAATGCACCAAAATCGATCAGTAAGGCGGCTGTATTATATGTGTTCCGCACTTTGGTCGATGATGAAATCCCCCTCAACGAAGGATGTTTGAAACCGCTTAATGTTATCATTCCAGAAGGCAGTATGCTGGATCCGAAATATCCGGCAGCCGTTATCGCTGGAAACACTGAAGTTTCACAATGTGTGACGGACTGTTTATACGGCGCACTCGGTGTTCTGGCATCGTCGCAAGGGACAATGAACAACTTTCTGTATGGTAATGATACAATTCAGAACTACGAAACCATCTGTGGGGGAACCGGCGCCGGTGCAAACTATCCGGGAACGAACGCAGTGCACAGTCATATGACAAACACTCGCATGACAGATCCAGAAGTTCTGGAGTGGCGTTTTCCAGTCAGGGTGGAAGAGTTTTCCATTCGCCGGGGTTCTGGCGGCAACGGAAAATTCAAGGGCGGCGATGGTGCTGTTCGTCGGATGCGGTTCTTGGATCCAATGACAGTTACTTTCCTCTCACTCCACAGAAACACAGATCCCTACGGCCTTGAAGGTGGGGAAGCCGGTGCACAAGGACGCAACTATCTACTTCGTGCAAATGGTACTCAGGAAATGCTGAAAGGCAATGATGAGGCTGAAGTTCAGCCCAATGATGTCATTGTGATCGAAACTCCCGGTGGCGGCGGTTTCGGATCAGCCTACTAAAACATCGAAGGAGCATGCGCTATGCGTATGCTCCTTCTTTAACGAAAACCGACAGCATAAAGGGGAAAATTTCTTTTCCTCCCTGTTTATGTATCTAACTGCTTTTAACAGCACCGTTGGAAATTAATTTCTCGATATCTTTACCAGATGCTCCAAGTGCGCTTAATATTTCTTTGGAATGTTCACCGATATGTGGGCAATGCGCCATCTCGTCGCCGCTTTCAAAGCCCTCAAATCCCGGAATACGCGGCAAAGGGATTTTGCCAAGTCCGTCGTGATCTACCCAATTATAACTTTTCACTGCTTTGGCTTGCTCATTTTCCAAATAATCGCCGTAACTATTAATAGGACTATGAATAACACCTGCTGCACTTAGATCTACTGCCCAGTCAGTTGTTGTCTTTTTCAAAAACTCTTTTCTGATTTCAGCCATAAGTGTTTTTTCATTATCAACACGCTTTTGACGACTATTATAATCCTCATGACTGACCAAATCTTCGCGGCCAATTACGTCGCAAAGTGATGAATAGTGATGTTCACGCATTACTGCGATACCTATATAACCATCAGAAGTTTTCATAGTTCCCGCGGGGACATATAGAACAGTAGGTTCTCCGCCTTCAAGATAGTGTTCGAGAATTTTCGCGCTTTGAAACGCCGCAGCTGCCTGCATCAAGTTACAGTCGAGATACCTTCCCGTGCCTTTTATCCCTCGTGAGATAATAGCTTTGAGAATACTTTGATAGGCGTACATACCGGTCAGGAAATCGATGAGGACCATACCACTTTTCATGGGCATGCCATTTTCATCCCGAGTAATAGACATCCAGCCAGAGAAGCCTTGGATCGCACTATCTGTTACCGGGCGATCATTGTACGGTCCTTCTTGCCCAAAGCCTGAAACAGACAGATAAATCACGTCATCATTTGTTTTACGAACAGTTTCATAATCCAAACCAAATTTAGCCATAACGCCTGGACGGAAAGATTCAATAACGATGTCTGCATTCTGTGCAATATCGCGGGCGATTTTCAGACCATCTTCGCTTTTAAGGTCCAGCGCGATAGATTTTTTGCCAAGATTTACAACAATTGCATGCGCGCAATAATCACCATAGGCAGTTCCGAGTGTACGTCCCCAATCGCCGTCATGTGGCTCTACCTTAGTGATAGACGCGCCAGCCTGCCCCAACATCATGGCAGAATACGGGCCCGCAACACCTTGGCTGAAATCCGCAACCACGAGACCTTCTAAAGCATTATCAACATTCATTTTTCTATCCTCTTAGTGGGAGTTTTCAATATAGGAGGTTTTTGCGGACATTATGATACGAAATCCATAAGTTGCCTACCAGAAAGTTCTCACAAAATACAATTGCCAACAATCTAACGTATGTTAGATTGAAGATATTACTTTGCAAAAACATAAATTAAACAAACGCAATTAGTAGCACTATATCAAGGGGGATATAATGGATTTCAATCTTAACGACGTACAGAGCCAAATATATGATTATGGCGGAAAACTGGCGCAAACCTATGATAACCGCTATTGGCTGGAACATGCACGCGCACATACGTTTCCAAAAGAAATGTTCAAACAAATTGCTGATGATGGTTTTCTAGGCCTTATGGTTCCCGAAGAATATGGTGGCGCGGGTCTTGGCATGACAGAAATGTCACTTTTTATGGAAGGCACCTCTAATCATGGCATTCCCTTGCTGATGATGGTAGTCGGTCCCTGCATGTCGATGTCACATCTTGCAAGTCATGGAAACGATTATCACCGCAAAGAACTGCTTCCAGCAGCAGTTAGAGGGGATATCCAGTTCTGCTTTGCCATTACCGAACCTGGTGCTGGATCAAATTCAATGAAAATCAGCACGATTGCTAAACCAGTTGGCAATCGCTTTTCACTCTCCGGTGAGAAAACCTTTATTACGGGCGCCGATGTTTCAGATTACTGCATTGTGGTCGCCAGAACCAAACCGCATGGGGATGTGGCCAAAAAAACGGACGGTTTCACGTTATTTGTTGTAGATCTCAAGGCTAAGGGCGTTGAAATGCAACGGATCAATGTTGCTATACCGCTTCCAGAGCAGCAGTGGTCGCTTTTCTTTGATGATGTAGATCTTGGACCCGAAAATGTTATTGGGGAAGTGGACAATGGCTTTTCTATTCTGTTTGATATGCTTAACCCCGAACGCATTATTCTCGCGGCTTTGTGCTCCGGTGTTGGGCGTTTCGCATTAAACAAAGCCGTGGAGTATGCGTCTGAGCGCAAAGTGTTTGATGTTCCTATCGGATCTCATCAAGGGGTGCAACATCCTCTTGCCCGCGCCAAAGCGAATATCGAAATGGCAAGCTTGATGGGGCGCCGGGCGGCATGGGAGTTCGATAATGGCTTTCCCGCCGGGGCGTCGGCCAATATGGCGAAATACGCCGCCGCAGAAGCGGGTATCGAAGCCGTAGATGCCTCGTTGCAGGCTCATGGCGGCGCAGGTTTTACGGAAGACACCGGTATTTATGAGCTATACCCACTAATGCGACTGCTTAGAACCGCCCCAGTAAACCGGGAACTTTGCCTGAGTTTCATAGGTGAAAAAGTTATGGGACTTCCAAAATCCTACTGACAACGTTGAAGAAGAGCACTACCAGTCCTTGATCAACGTCTCAGTTGGTTCTATCCTGTTTGCTCTTCTTCTTTTCAGGATTTATCTGCAAATGAAAACCTACTTTAGAGCTGTTCTCGCCTCTTCCATCATGCTTTCCGCTTGGCACACTCCAGCAACTTCTATGGAAACACAGTTTGAAAACAGGCCCCTGCAGATCATCGAGCAAATGCAGGAAAGTAATCTGAAGCGAAAGCTACTATCTTGCGCCAAGCAATCCACAACACCCAGTTTGTTTTCTATCGGACATCGCGGGGCGTCTCTTGGGTATCCGGAACATACAAAAGTATCATATGAAGCCGCCGCAAAAATGGGCGCTGGTATAGTTGAATGTGATGTAACCTTTACCAAAGATAAAGAACTGGTATGCCGCCATTCACAAAATGACCTACATACCACAACCAACATTGTCGCAACGAAACTTGGTGAAAAATGCACTACAACTTTCTCTCCCGCTGATGGCTCATCGAAAGCATCCGCAGAATGCCGTACGAGTGATCTGACACTTGTCGAATACAAGTCGCTTCGCGGAAAAATGGAAGGTGCGAATAAAGCAGCCAAAACACCAGAAGAATATCTGGATGGCATGCCGAAGTGGCGGAAAAATCTAGGAAATCCAATCGGTTCTGAACTTATGAGCCATGCAGAATCCATTGAACTTTTCAAATCACTCGGCGTAAAATTTACACCAGAGCTGAAATCTCCAAAAGTCTCCATGCCATATGACGGGTTTACGCAAGAAGCTTATGCACAAAAGATGCTGGATGAATATAAGGCTGCAGGCGTTGCTCCCTCAGATGTCTGGCCGCAATCGTTCGATCTTAGAGACATTCAATATTGGCTTAAAGCAGAGCCCGAATTTGCAAAACAAGCTGTGTTTCTGGATGGCCGCTACAGAAGTGGGTTGAACCCGCAGCGTCCAACGTCGTTTTCGCCAAGCATGGCAGACCTTAAAGGCATGGGTGTCAATTATATTGCGCCGCCTATGTGGATGCTTGTCACACTTGAAGATGGCAAAATCAAACCGTCAGCTTACGCCATCGAGGCAAAAAAGGCGGGCTTAAATCTGATCACGTGGACATTGGAGAGAAGCGGACCTTTGAAAAACGGCGGTGGATGGTACTATCGATCCATCAAAAGTGCGGTTAATTCCGACGGGGCGATGTACGAACTGCTGGACGTTCTGGCAAAGGATGTCGGCATATCTGGTATTTTCTCAGATTGGCCAGCTACGGTCACCTATTACGCTAACTGCATGGGTCTAAAGTAAGCACAATAATCGCATTGTTACGAAATCCAGTCGGGCTCCATTCCCCGAGTTATTTTGCCTGCGTTACAATGCAGGCAAGTCTCTCCGTCCTGAAACCATTTATCCGCTGTATCGTTAGAGGAGCAACTAGGACATCCAGGTTTTTTTGTAGCCCCTGTTTCGAGCCAACTGTGACGACAGCTTTTACAAACGAATGACGTAGCGAAGCCAGAGTGTGCCTCCTTATAGGCCTTTTGCGCATCTGTTGTCTTAAGCTTCTTCCATGCATCATGTTCTTCAAAGAAGTCAAAAATAGCATTCAGATTGTCATCATCACATATTTGGATGCTTCCATCAGGCTCCTTTAAGTAATACTGATCTGGACTTACAACTTCACTATAGTCGCAGTTTGAACAGCTATATGTATACCCCACTCCCATACTCTTTCCTTACTTCTTCATCGGCCAAATGATTTGCCTAACGTCGTTATTGCTTTTAGTAATTTCAAAGACAAGCCTTCCATCTATTTCTTTGGAACCAATAGGCCAATTGGAAATATGATGGGCGAGCATAGATTTACTTTTAAGGGACGGATCAAAAACAAAGATTTGTTCACCATGGACACCCCGAGACCAGAGAGCGACAATCACAGGGTTTTCGTATCTTGGAATATCAACAACCTCAAGAGAGATGAACCGGTCTGTTCCCGCAAGATCTTGAAAATGTTGAAAAATCCTCTGACCATTTTCCAAATTTGAAACAGAAAGAACTTCTTCATACGGGCTATCACGATGCACGAGAATACGCCACGGAATTTCGGCACGCTCTGAGTTATATTCTTGATAAAATGTTATACCGTTTTGCTTTAAAGACAGCAACCGTCTCTCCACCCCATCAGCAGACGCGTGAGGCGAGACAAGCAATAACACGCCCATTACTGCGAGTAACCCTGCAGCGTTTATCATGAACGTTTAGAGCACAAAACAAGAGCCGAGCGCGTACTTTTAGTCGACCAGTGAGCCGACCCAACCTGTTTACCCGCTTTGTCTATAGTGGCGCTTTTATAATAAGTAACATCCATACTCTTCCAATATGTTTTACTTCCGCAGCGTCCCCCTCTTTTTACACGTTCATATCTTTTCTCGGTGCCTAACGTGACAACAGCGGTTTCATTGCTGTTGAAACGACCGGCCCCTAAGAAACGAGGCTTAATGACCCATTGATCAATCCCTTTTGTTTTATATCCCCAACGCTTTCCATGCTTCTCTTGAACCGGATGTAAATCCAATTTTGACAGTATTACACGGCGATTTTTTGACAGAACACCCAAAGCAGTTTTCTTGTCAGCCACCCATTTTTTATAAGTCTTGGTATCTGTTTCAAAATTAATCAGCGCTGTATTTAGCTCAGCGACTTGAGTTTTCACCCATTTTGAAACCTCTGTTCTTGCCTTATCGTACTCATCCGCAAGAGCTGGAACCCGGTAACTTTCCGGCACGCCATCAGCAAGATTTTTAAGGGAAATTGCAAGTTTCGTTCGAACTTCGTCCAATGCAGTAATACTTCCAGCGCGTGCCAACTGATTTTCAAGAATTTCAAACTCAAGCGCAATATCTTCTACAGGCAATCCCGCATATTTTTCAATTGCTTTCAAGTGTTTGCGGGCACCTTTTAACATATACTCCAACGGTGCCTTATCCGATTTTCTTCTAAGCCACCTGAGAGCTTCTCCAAGTTTTACTTTGGCGGAAACATTTTGCGCCCAAACACTGTATAAATTCTTTTCTTTAAGAACGGCTTTGGCTTCTTCTTTTGAAAAAAACGTATTCATCCCGGGTCTGGTTACAAACTTATCCCATGCTGGCGATCCTGGAACGTTGTAGCTCCACTCGTTTCCATCTGCGGCAGGCACACCGGCATCAAACGTCACGTCAGCACTGGAAAAGCGTCCTCTATCTGAGATTTCAGAAAAACCTATCTTCACTTTGACATCATAAAGCCGAATGGTTTTTTGAATTGATTTTGGCAAATCGCTTATTGCAAACCGTTTGGAATATGCATCAAACGGTGTAAGTTTTTCGCCAACAATTTCAGCCCCGAACGGGAAGCTCCAACGCATTGAGAGATTGCGAACAGGCTCCCCCATAAGCGTACCCAACGACCATTTCACATCAAACTCAAACGGAACCGTTGCCTCATAAAGACTTGTTGCTTCGCCTGTGTTATTTACATGTTCTCCTTCAAACGCGAAGGCAGGCGATGGAATAGCAATCCCAATACAAATTATGCCTATTTTGCAAATATCCATGATCGGGCCTCCCGCGTAAATTCTTCTGTTCTGTTAAATCGTTTGAGAGCGGGATTACGATGACGATTATATAAACGACGCCAGCGTCTTTCCTCAGGTTGGCCTAGCGTTTCCACGGGCTTTCCATCCTTTGCACGCGGTATCCTTATAGATTTTGAAATTGTTTCCATGGGCTTCAAAGGCGGGTTAAAGGTCACTTTTCGCCATTTACCCACTTCAAAAGGATCGACTTCCAGCGAACCAAGTAGCCCGTTGCTGTTATTTACAACATCAAATATCAGCACAAAATAATCCCTATTTTTAGCATTTTTGTCCCAGCGATCATCCTTTGTCACGATTACATTGTTGGCTTTAACGACCGACATCAGTTCAGCGTCCCAGCTAAGAATTTTTTCTTTTCTAGCGGTAGCGTCGGCAAGTTCCGCTGATTTTTCTGCTTTATGCTTTTTCTCGGTTTCCAAAACAATCGCGCGTTCTCTCTCTGATACTGGTGCCTTAAGGAATTCAGTGAATTGTGGGAGTTGAGGCATTACAAAAAAGGTTGCCGTAAATACTAGAGCAGCGCCAACACTTGAGCTAAGAGAACTTTTGCTCCATAGCGTGAAGAACATGCCAAGCATAAAGGCCCCAAACAACCATATAGGCGTGCTCGCATTTCCAATGAACTTATATGTTAATAGGCCAGCTATCCCACCTAAAACGGCCATAAGCACTATTTGCTTAAAATAATCACCTGCGTTTTGCGTTTCAGTGGTTTGCTCTGACTGAACACCATCGACACTGTGTTCAGCTTCCAGGTTTTCCAGTTCCTTCTGAAAATACCAGAGTTTCGTGAGCTTCTCGCGTTCCTCGTCTACCATTTCTTGAAGAAATTCTATCGGTCCCGGTGCGCCGGAAAAGCTACATTCCTTGTTCGTTAATTCTCCTGCAGCCACTTCGACATATAGAAAGCTCGCATCTTCAATAACCAGATTATCGCCAATGCTCGGAATCGGTTCTGAAACCACACCCTCTAAATGACTGACGATCCAGTATCTTCCAATTTCAGTGTTTATAAGAAGAATTCGAGCATCAGATCGAATTTCCTCCCCCACTTTGAATACCACGGCTTCGACTGTCATATAGCCGAAATCTCGTGGAATATTGTTTGATGTTATTCTTACTAAAGGCACGCCAAATTACTCAAATATATACAGATTAATGTTTTTTGTAGTTCGTTTATCTAAGATTTAATAAAGCTGTTGTATAAAAAATATACATCTAAATTCAACTGGATTTAATAATGCCACATAATTGTGACATTAGGCTGCTCATATATTTAATTGCTTTCGTCTCATTTACCGCTAATATCCAGCATTAAATTAGGTCAACATTTGGCACAACAGTATTATTTACGCGAGGAAAAATGGCGGAAGTATCTGCCTGCAATATCAAGCAGGATGAAGAACTGAGCACAAAGAGCAATGCCGTTAATTTGCCTCTTGCGCCACAAACGCTAAAAGGCGCCCTTAAAATGGTTCGCCCCTACGCTAAATCAAACTCACTAAAAGCGAGCTTTCAAGTCGTTACAACTGCCATCCTGTTTGCCGCTGTTCTAGGTGCGATGTTATATGTTGGCGTTGAACATGTTTGGGCGACATTGTTGATGGCCGTTCCTGCTGGCCTCCTGTTGCTTCGAATTTTCACTCTTCAACATGATTGCGGCCATGGCAGTCTATTTAAATCCCGCTTCGCCAATAACTTTTTTGGCAGTATCTTGGCCTTTGTTACGCTAACGCCCTATCAATACTGGCGCGCAGCCCACGCTATCCATCACACCACTACCGGCAATTTGGATAAACGCGGGACTGGTGACATCGAGACATTGACGATCCGTGAATATGCGATGTTGTCTCTTAAATCAAAAATCAGCTACCGACTTATTCGCAACCCATACTTTTTGTTTGGGCTTGGCAGCATTCTGCACTTCGTGATTAAACAACGCTTTCCAATTCCGCTTAAGAGAATGAACAAAAAATATCTCATGAGCGTACACAAAACGAATTTGGCGATAGTGTTAGTTTTGATCCCAATTCATTTCACATATGGTATTGTTGATTTTCTAATCATCTACATTCCAATTGCCTGGATAGCAGCCTCCGCTGGCTTTTGGCTATTCTATGTCCAACATTCATTCCATGACACCTATTGGAGCCGTGAAAAGGACTGGGATTATCGGAAATCCGCCGTTGATGGAAGTTCTGTGATTGATATGCCCCCAGTGCTTAGATGGATTTCGGCGGACATTGGTATTCATCATATTCACCATCTGCTACCGGCAGTCCCGAATTATAATTTGAGAACCTGTTACAAAGAAAACCCCAGTCTCTGTAATCCCAAGAAACTTGGTTGGAGAGATATGTTTACGACACTGAACCTGTCTCTATGGGATGAAGACAATCAACAACTGGTGCCTTTCAAAAAAGTAAGCAAAGAGGCTCTAATGCCAACTGCTCCTACGATAGGCATTAATGAACCGGCTGAATAAGCCTTTATCACTCTTAGTGAAGCAGTTTCGTTATGTGCTTCACTAAGAGGATATTCTTCGCTACCCCCTCATCAGAGCGAAAGAAAGCCTAAGTAGGTTGGATTGGCTCCACACTCTGTAGTATTCCTTCGTTTAACAGCCAATCTATTACCCTTTGAGCCGCGTAGCGTGGTGCACGCCCTTCAGTCTGAACAATCCAGATCGAATTTGGGAGAGGGATTTCCAATCCTTCGAAAGGCCTTACTAAAGAGCCATTTTCCAACGCATCTTTGGCAAACCTGTGCCTCGCCAACGCAACGCCCAGACCTTGCTCAGACGATCGCAAGACCAAGTCTGACGACGTATATCGTGGTCCCTCGCCCACGTTCAATTCAATCGGCCCAAACATATCTCTCCAAAGAGACCAAGCGGCACTTGGGTCTCTATCATGTATTAGCCTCAATCCTAACAAATCTGCGGGCTTGTCTGGTTTGTTGGCATTTTCCCAAAATGTCTTACTCATGACCGGATATAGGGCATCATCCATCAATGCTGTACATTTGAAACCAGCCCACGGTCCCTGTCCCATTCTTATTGCTATATCGCTTCTCTCTTCGGATGGATCGCTCAATCGCTGATCAACAACGATGGACAGTTCAATTTTGTTGTTATCGGCCTCGAACTTCTCCAAACGCGGGAGTAGCCAGCGTGCCGCAAATGAGGGTGTTGTCTCAATTGTGACAGAATTTCCAGTATGTCTTTCCTTCACCGTATTTACAGCTCTCTCGAGCTCTGACAATGACTTTAGAACCGCCCTGCCAAGAGCCTCTCCTTCAGGAGTAAAGCTCACGGATCGCTTTCCGCCATGACGCTCTAATAATTGGGTGCCTGCCCAACCTTCAAGATCGCTCACAAAACGGCTCACCGACGAATGGGTCACACCAAGCTGGCGAGCTGCGGGCCGAATACCACCGCTCTCATATACGGCTGCAAATGCTCGCAGCATATTTAGGGGTAAATTTTTCATGGTCACAAAATTAGACCAAAAATACATATTTTTGAACCATAAAATCAGATGACTATTTGCTAATCTCCGGCTTCAACACAGGAGAGTTCAAAATGGGTATGATCATAAAGGGTAAATGGCGGCAAGAAATTGATGCCTCTATTCAACAAGGCGCGTTTGTCAGAACGAACAGTTGTTTCGATAACGTCTTGCCAACCAGTGTCGCAGAGGAAATTAAAAACGGAACTAGCCGTTATATACTGGTTGCATCCATGAGCTGCCCTTGGTCCCATAGGGCCATGCTGGTAAGGGCATTCAAGAAAGCGGAAACACACCTCCCTGTGCATATTGCAGGCGGGCCGAGAGTGCAGGGATACGGCTTACTCGCCGACGGTCCTTTAACAGACAACCTTGGTCAAAATCTCAGACATGTTCATAAACTGTATGCGCTGACAAATCCCGCCTACACTGGAAGATCAACTGTCCCGCTACTTTGGGATACAGAACAAAATAAAATTATTAGCAACGATTCCGCTAATATCATGCGATGCCTTGACCTTATTGATGGCGCTGATGGTTTTACACTTGTTCCTGACGCTCATAAATCCGAGATTGAAAAACTTAACCAGCTAATTCATGAAAACTTGGGGAATGCGGTCTATAAAGCAGGCTTGGCACAGAAGCAGCAGCCGTATGAAGAGGCTGTAAATTCTGTTTTCAAAACAATGGAATATCTGGATAACAGATTATCGAAACAAAGATTTCTATTTGGAAGTTTCGTGAGCGAAAGCGATTTACGTTTATTTGCAACCCTTGTACGCTTTGATGCGGTGTATAATACACATTTTCGATGCACACGTTTCAGACTTACTGATTTTGAACATTTATGGGGATATAGCCGTGATCTATATCAATGGCCCAACGTTCAAAAGACAGTTGATTTTGGAGTCATATTGGATGGGTACTACTCTAACGATGGCGCGCAAAACCCATACAAGATAATTGCTGAACGCCCGTCATCGGAGTGGAACAGCGCACACAAGCGAGAAAAATTGGGCGTAGGTTACCTTTGGCCCCGAAAACGCGAACTCGAAATAACTCAATAGTTAAAACGGGTTATTTGGTTAAGATCACAAAACAACGGAATTTGCACCAAAATAAGGCAAAATTTAGGCAAAATTTGCTTGATAATTTAGCATATTAGTAATATAAAATTTAACTATTGAGGCGAATAAGAACTCGTAGTTTTACAGTGTGTAGAAACTATGTGCCCGAAAACAGGCAACATTCTTTTTTAACTCTTATGCGGAAAGTAGATTTACCGGCTCTCATCACCTCATAGTTTCGTTCCACTCTTTGAAATACTCTTTTAAAAAAATTAGGAGTAGTCATGAAAAAAATCTTACTAAGAGTTGGTGTTGCACTTGGTTTCTTGATTTTGCCAAGTCTGGCAGTAGCTGACTCAATTGACCCAGCCATGTATATGGATACCTTGACCGTTGGGGAATCAGTAACTATCACAAAAACAGTGACTGTTACTAGGGAAGCACCTACCGATGCAAGACTTGACGTTATGTTCCTTACCGATACGACAGGTAGTATGGGTGGCGTAATCGGGGCCGTTAAAACTGCGGCGAGCTCAATTCTTACCGGTTTAGGTGGTCTTGGCGACGTTCACTTTTCCGTTGCTGAGTACAAAGATGATTTTGATGTTTATGTCACCAAATTGAATACAGCATTAGGTCCATCTGCAGCAGCTGCAACAGCAGGGATCACTAGTTGGTCTGCATCTGGTGGTGGAGACTTCCCAGAAGCTAACCTTCATGCTTTAAGTACTTTTGCCGGATCAACCCCATGGCGGGCCGGGTCAACACGTGTAATCGTTTGGTTTGGTGACGCCCCAGGGCATGATCCAAGTAGTGGCTCAAGTCTAGCGTCTACAATCGCTGCATTGGGTGCGGAAGGTATCGTTGTGCACGCCATTGATTCCGGCTCTCTAGATTCAACAGGACAAGCAACTGCTATTACTGGTGCAACAGGGCTGGTGTTGCTGCGGCTATTGTATCAGCAGTTGGATCAACATTTGATGATTATACGACAGTTTCACTTAATCCTGTGGGTAATCTTCCAGGTGTTGGTGTTATGGTAGATCCCCCAATCGTAGGAGTATTTGACCGTTCAATTGAAAGAACTTTTGACTTCGACGTTACGTTTACTGGCCTCGAAGAAGGCGAACATCACTTTACAATAGAAGCATTGGTTGACGGTGGTGTTGTCGCGATAGAAGAAGACTGGATCACAGTTACAGCTATTCCACTTCCAGCAGCATTCCCACTTTATGGTGCTGGCATGCTTCTTCTTGGCTTCTTGGCAAGAAGAAAAGCTAGCTAACTATCAATCGTTTTGAAGAAAAGGGAAGCTTTTGCTTCCCTTTTTTTTTGCATTAACAATATAAGATATAATGCGAATGAATACTGGAGGGTGATAAACATGTCATTTTCAAACGCAAAGCTCCGGGGGAGTCTTAAAGTTATTGTTGCAGTATGTTGTTACATTTTTCTATCGTCTAGTTTAGCAAGTGCCATTATTAAGGATTACACAACATCTCCACTGCCGACATCAGATCCAGTGCTAACCGAAGCGCTTGACTTGATAAATAAAGGGGATCCAAAATCATCACTGGAAATAGTGAATGTCTATATTCAGAATAATCCAAACTCAGCCATCGCGTATGAAATACGCGGTATAGCCTATGCAAAATTGGGAAACCTGAATAAAGGTAAAGCCTCACTTCAAACAGCTATTTCCCTTAACCCCAAACAGGCTACTGCTTACGTAAAGCTGGCAGATATAAGTTTATTTGAGGGGAATGTAGCAAATGCGAAAGAGCTTTTACGTACAGCAATTTCACATGACCCAAAATTAAGTCGCGCTCATCAACGCCTTGGCGTCATATTCGAAGAAGAAAGAAAAATTGAACAAGCCATAAATCATTATGAACAGGGCTTGATTGGTGTCCCTAATAACTATTTGGGAGTTCGTCTCAATCTTGCTTTTTTATATAATCGAGTAAGTAAGCCGCAATTTGCGGTATCTCTTTTAGAACCGTGGTCAGAAGACAAAAAAAGTAATCTGTTGGTGCATCGTGCACTTGGAAACGCATTCTTGGCACTCAACAAATCGCAACGTGCAATCATGTCATATAATGCCGCGATCGCTCTTGACCCAAAAGACACATTGCTTTTAATCGGTCTTGGGGCGGCATACAAGCAAGCTGAAAATAATGAAGCAGCAATCACCACATATCGAGAAGCCATTGAAGTCGACAGTGCGTCCTCAACCGCCTATTTTCAGCTGTCACTCCTGCTGACCGACAGTAAAGAATATGATGAAGCACTCATGAATTTGAAGCTGGCATCACAACATAGTTCTTCGCCAAGAAATTTGGAGCCCTATCTGTCTCGGGCTTACGCAAATACAGGGCAAATGGAAGAAGCCGCGGACATATTCAAAGGTCGTCTGGACGTTTCCGAACCTTCTCTTTTAGATTTCACGGGTCTTGGCATGACCTACCAACAATTCTCTGAGTTTGATAAAGCTGAAGAGGTATTTAAAAAACAAATTGCTGCCTTTTCAACCTCCGTTGAAGGTTATTATCGCTTAGGATCCCTCTATGGTCTTCAACAAAAATATACTGAAGCCGCAGCGACTTATGATAGAGGCCTTGAAACATCCCCGGATAATATTGTTCTATTAAAAGGAAATAGCCTCAGTAATTTGAGGCTCGGCAATAGAAATCATGCGATCCGTCTTGCAGAAAAAATTGTCTCTCTTGTTCCTGAAAGCGCACGAGATAATTTCTTTCTCGCCACGCTTTATGAGGGAGATAGGCAATTTGAAAAGGCAATAACGATCTATCGCGAAATTATATTGAAAGCTCCAAACCATGCCTTTTCCATGAATAACCTGGCAGTCCTGCTCGTGGAAACTGGGGACGAAGACGAAGCCCTTCAACTTGCCAAAAAAGCAGTTGAACTAGCAAGTGGAAATGGAATAGTCCAACACACACTTGGACGCGTGCTCTATAGCCACAAAAAATATAAGGAAGCCATAGACACACTAGAACATGCTTCCAAATTACTTCCGAATAAACCCGTTATTCGGTATGACTTGGCACGGTCTTATCGTGCCATCGGACAGATCGATCGTGCAAAATCGGAATTACGGGCGGCACTTGATATGCCAACACCATTTGCAGATTCTGATGATGCCAAAGCCTTACTTGAAAAATTGTAGATCTGAACAAGCATACGACACAAAAATAAGGCGGCTGTTACAGCCGCCTTATTTAACAAGTTAAGGAAATAACTTTTCTAATTGTAAATTGGTATTTTTGACCAAATCCCATACCTCTTATATTGAGGTAACTGGCACGATCTTCATACCTTACTTAATCAATACGTTAGCTGGTACAATCGCGATTTAAAAGCGACTCAATTCGGCTGCAAAAACATTTTAATAACAAGGAGGTAAAGCAAATAACTAAATCAAATACAGCCTATTATTCTATATGCTCATGAGTATCCGGTACATATAAATAACTAATTTTTAATATACCAAAAAGTTGATAAAATTTCAACCAAATACCGCACAAATTTACCGATTTTTAACTCTGAAGAGTACTCGGAGATCTGCATATCACTCCCCATCATCCTCTTTGCTTCCTGGTTCCTCAGTAGATCCCTCGACTATGAATAGGGCAGATCCGGCGTGCACTGATTTCAGTCATGACACGCCATTACATTTCTAACCCGCCTCGACAATTCCTCGGCGCAATTGGTCACGTTCTATGGATTCAAACAGAGCTTTGAAGTTCCCTTCACCAAAGCCTTCTTCTTTTTTACGTTGAATATATTCAAAGAAGACCGGGCCAACCTGCGTTTCAGAGAAGATTTGTAACAACAATCGTGGGTCTCCGTCCGTTGTAGACCCATCAAGCAAAATGCCGCGGGACTGAAGCTCTTCCACATCTTCGCCGTGATCTGGGAGCCGTTCTTCCAACATTTCGTAATAGGTATTTGGCGGGGCCGTCATAAACGGAACGCCTCTGGATTTCAGCAGATCCCAACTCCCAATCAAGTCGTCACTTGCAAGCGCCACATGTTGAATACCCTCGCCGTTATAAGCCATTAGGAATTCTTCGATCTGGCCGATACCTTGCGATGCTTCTTCGTTCAGTGGAATACGGATTTGTCCATCCGGGGAGGCCATTGCTTTGGACGTCAGGCCAGTGTATTCTCCTTTAATGTCAAAAAAACGAATTTCTCTAAAGCCAAACACACGCTCGTAGAATTCAGCCCAATGCGCCATTCTGCCCCGATAGACATTATGTGTCAGGTGATCAATAAACTTAAAACCACAACCAACAGGATTACGGTCAACACCTTCGATGAATTTAAAGTCAATATCGTAAATGGATTTGCTTTCACCATAACGGTCAATCAAATACAATGGTGCGCCGCCAATACCCTTAATTGCTGGCAGGCGTAGCTCCATCGGCCCCGTTGGAATTTCTACAGGTTGCGCCCCTTTTTCCAGCGCAAGTGGATAAGCTTTGTGCGCATCTTTTACTCTGAACGCCATACCACAGGCGGAAGGGCCATGCTCTTCTGCGAAATACGCTGCGTGGCTGCCTTTTTCACTGTTAATAATGAAGTTGATCTCGCCTTGGCGATAGAGCACAACATCTTTTGAGCGGTGAACAGCAACTTTGGTAAAGCCCATTCTTTCAAATAGCGGTTCAAGAACACCGGGCGTTGGCGAGGCCCATTCAACGAACTCAAATCCGTCCAAACCCATTGGGTTATCAAATAAATCAGTCATAAAAATCTCCGTTTCTGAATGTAAACATTGGTTAAACAATCAGGAATGGAAAGGCGGCGCCCCCGGGATGCCACGAACGGTTTTCCCTAAAATTACGCCAATGACGAGCGGCTGACAGTTATAAAATGACATCACATGGTACCCGTAAGTATCAACGATAGTGCCGGAATGGCTATCAGTAATATAAGGCGGAAGATCTTTGCAATCCAGAAAAGGATAACATCTTTTTAGGTCTATATTGTCTTGGTACAGTTTATTCATTTGCAGCAAGCGCAAATGCCCGGCTCAGTATTTCGCGGTCACCAATGTGGTTGGCGAGTATCAAAATCAGCCGCGCGTTTAGAGCGTTACTATCATCTGTACTCCGTCCTTCATGCAAAGAAAGCAATTCCTCATAAAAACCGTCAGGATCCTTCAAATTTGGTGAAGTCGTTAAGTTACCCATTAGGTTCGCTCCTTCATTTTGCGTCCGACAGCTATATTGAGCGCATTGATCACCGCACTTTCATCAAAGGACGTCCACCGAGCGGCAACATGCTGATCGGGCCTCATGAGATAAACAGCAGAGGAAGCATCTCCGAGGTATCGTTCTGCAATATCGGTGTTTTCTTCAAGACGAAGTGCCTCAATTTCTATTCCGTCTACAATCATAGCATTTGGGACATCGGCATTAATCGCGAGCAATTGGAATTTGTTCCCCAACGCATCCATAAGCCAGCCGTCTTTCGTTCGCGCATCCACTGCTGGAGATCCTGGACGCGTCCGAGATGGCATATCTTTACAATCGGCACTATTTAGTGAAGATCCGTCATAGGTACAGGGAACTGACAAACGACCAGAATTAACCAAAGGACGCGCAAATTCAACTTTTTCAGATAAATCTAATACGGCATCCCGGAACAGTCGACTTGTCTCTGACTTAGGTGTAATAAAATCTGTAGAACGCGAAGAGTTCAGGATATTTTCGTCGGCTCCATAAATACGTTCTTCATCATACGTATCGAGCAAACTTTCCGGTGCCTTTCCATCCATCACCATCTTCAGTTTCCAGCAGAGATTATCTGTATCCGCAATGCCGCTGTTCGCACCACGTGCGCCAAACGGGGATACTTGATGCGCAGCATCGCCCGCAAATATTACATGGCCGTGTCGGAATTTCTCCATTCTGCGACACTGGAACGTATAAATCGAAACCCACTCCAATTCGAACTTCACGTTATCGCCAAGCATCTTTTTAAGGCGGCCCTTTACGCGTTCGGGCTCCATTTCTTTTTCTCTATCAATGTCCCACCCAAGTTGCAGGTCAATGCGCCATACATTATCGGGTTGTTTGTGCAGCAAGGCTGATTGACCTCGATTAAAGGGAGGGTCAAACCAAAACCAACGCTCTGTTGGGAAATCAGCTTCCATCACCACGTCTGCAATAAGGAAATTATCTTCGAATATCCGCCCCACAAAATCCAAGTCCATCATGGTACGGGTGGGTGAAACGGCTCCGTCACAAGCGATCACCCAATCAGCAATTAACTTATAATGCCCTTCAGGCGTATCAATCTGCAGATCAACACCGTCTTCAGTATCTTTTACTGAGACAACTTTATTCCTACCGCGCAGTTCAATCGGTTTGCCAGCCTTGGCAAGCTCATGAACACGATCAACTAAGTATTCTTCCAAATAGTATTGCTGTAAATTAATAAAAGCGGGGCGTTTATGATTACTTTCAGACAAAAGATTAAACTTGTAGACCTCACGTTCATCAAAGAACACCTTGCCGGTATTCCAAGTCACACCTTTATCAACGAATGCGTCCCCACACCCCAAACGATCCAAAATTTCAAGCGGGCGTTTTGCGAAACAGATCGCTCTTGATCCCCAACTGACTTTGTCATTGTCATCGACAACGATCACAGGAATGTCTTGCTGCGCTAAATCGATTGCGGCACTTAGGCCTATGGGTCCTGCCCCGATTATGACAACGGGCCTTCGCACCGGTTCTCCAGCGTCTTGATCCAGCGAACGCACATAGGGATACATGGGCATTTCAAATATTTTTTTCATGACGCACTCGCTCGCCTTTTGCCGACCCCAAGGTTGTTTTCATTTTACCAAGCGGACTAAATAATTAGTTACAACTGAAACTAAGTCAAGATAAAACTCAACCTTTAAGATATTCAATCCATAACAGCTCTTCATCCAACAAAGGTAAATGGATTTTCATTGTGGAATAGTTTCGCTTTATCAGAACACTTGAAAATAGTATCACTTGTAATTAAAGTGACTAAATGAAACAAAATGAGCCAACCGGAAAACACATTACTGATAATGAAGATCAACCTTCTGACGGTTTTGATCTACATAACTTTTTCCCCTACCTTGTACGCATATACTATCGCTCGGTGAGCCAATCTGTATCCAACATATATGCAACTAAATACGGCCTATCTGTTTCAGAATGGCGGGCCATGGCTGTGCTGGGCCCATATGGCACTTTATCCGCCAGTGAAATTGTCAAACGCTCCAGTATGGATAAAGTAAATGTCAGCCGTGCAATTAAGGGTTTGCAAAAAGCAAACTTCTTAAAGCGAGATATTGACGGGGATGATAAACGGCGAGCGGTTCTACGTCTTACAGAAGAAGGCCGAAAAGCTTATTCAACACTCGTTCCCATGGTGAAAGAACTTGAAGAAAATTTGCTTGTGGATCTGGATGAAAACGAAGTTAAAACTTTGATTTCCTTAATGGAAAAGGTTCGTATTAAAGCGGAAAACCTTTCATAGACAAGCAACTGTCACAGTAGCCGCTTTATTTTCCGTCATCTTTGAACACCATAGGTGAGATCGAGAAAAGTAAAGCTTATAGTTATTTTGTATTTTCCGTTCTTACATTAGAGTTAAAACACATATTTCGTCTCAGCGTTATTGTTTTTATGTTTAAGCTAGTCTGTGATATGGCGAGGTAAATAGATATCAAATTTAGTTCCCAAATCTTGCTCACTTTGAACATCAATATATCCGTTTGATTGACGAACAAAGCCAAAGACCATGCTCAACCCCAAACCGCTTCCCAAGCCAACATCCTTGGTTGTAAAGAATGGTTCAAATATTTGTTGCATCACAGCAGGTTGAATGCCTTCCCCTGTATCAGAAACCGAGAATTTGACGAACTCTCCAGAAACTAGGTCTTCGACATATTCAAACTGTCGAGCCTGTATTTTGCATGGCGTCTCTTGAATTGATACAAAGATTGAGTAGGCTGTTTTCCACTTGCCCTGGATCAACAAAACAAGACCAGAGGTCATCCTTCAATATCGTTTCCATGGATATCCTATCTCCTACTGTGCTTTCCAGTAAAACAAGCATTTCCTCAATATTCTGATTAAGATTTGTAATCTCTGGTCGAAGGTCCATTTTTCGGGAAAATGACAACAACTGCTGGGTAAGTTCCGCCCCTCTAAGTGAGGACCGCATAATTGCATTTAGATTATTGGAGACGGCGTCTGAATGCTCTGACATGCTTTCCGCCAGCAATTCTGTATTTCCAAGAATAACCGCCAGCAAGTTATTGAAATCATGGGCAATCCCGCCGGTCAACTGCCCGACTGCTTCCATTTTCTGGGCTTGGCGCAATTGATCTTCACGCTTGTATTGATCAGTTACATCAATGCGAATGGACGCGACCGCCCCAGAAGGGAATTTTTTGTTTATAATCTGCAGCCAACGGTCGCCATATTTTTTAATATCAAGCATGTTCTCTGGGGGATTGAGAAAATACTCCAATCGTTTCCTGACGTATGTTTCAACTCTCTCCGGAGCTGGATCGACAAGTCCGTCACGGATTCCCTGGCGGATAAACTCTTCAAGAGTAAATTTCAGGACCTCGTTTTCATCGCCACCTTCATTATGAGTGTATTCTTGATACCACTCTAACCAGACAGAATTTCCAAGAATACGTGTTCCATCCGGCTGCCATAAACTAAATGAAAATGGGAGACTGTCTACAATCTCTCTTAGTAACCGCTCATTCTCGCGGATGTCTTTCTCCGCTTGAACTCTTTCCGTAATGTCCGTGTATGTAGAAATAAAGCCCACATCGGGGATATAGTGGCCTTCCACCTCCAATGATATGCCGTCGCCTCGAATTCGATCAAATTTATGGGGCAAGAATTGACGAGCCAATTCTATGCGACTTTTAACAAGCTCATCTACATCGCCGGGGCCATATTCACCGCGTTCAGCGTTGTAGCGTAAAAACTCTGCCAGATTAGTCCCCGGTTGACTGTATTTTTCAGGGAATTCGAGTAACTTCAAAAATCTCTTGTTACAAAAAATCAAATCAAGGTCATCATCAATAATCGTAATACCCTGCAACATAGAATCCAGTATTGCGTTCAGTGTCTTGTTTTTTGCCTTTAGCTCGATCGCAGCCGTTATATCTGTGGAAATAATCGCTAGTCTGTCGCAATCCTCATAGGGCAGCAATGCCATGACAGATTTTACAGTACGAACCTCACCGTCTCGCCGCGCAACATCCAAGACGGTTTCATCTAATTGTTCGTTTTTCCGAAGACTAGCAATTGTGGCCTCCAACAACCCCTGTTTACCCATCGCAGAAATAGCTAGCGATTTGGTTCCGGTCATTTCTTGTTTTTCTTTACCGTGGAATTCAAGAAGCAGTGGATTTGCATCAAAATATGTGAGATCTCTTGTATCAGTGAGTGAAATGTAGGATTGGCTTGTTTCAAACAATATTTTAAATCTGATATTTGCAAGCTCTTCAGCTGTTTCAAGCCTTACAATTTCACTTAAATCCCGCAAAATACCGCGAAACCCAGAAAACTCATCTTGTTCATAAAATGGCTCAAACTGCATCTCGACGGGAACAATCTGATCATTTCCCTGTAAACCTAATCGGAGATTATTTATTGGCGCTTGCGATTTCAAACATTGTTGCAATCTGTCGGCATCATTGGGATGCGTTTCTAATGCGCTGAAGAGGGTACAAACGTTTTTGCCCAATAGTGCGCATTCACTAACCAACATGTCGTTAGAGATATAAACAATATCAAGGTTACGATTACATTCCCAAAATAGGTCTTTCTGCATTTTTAAAAAATGCGCATCCCTATCGATATCCAAATCACTCTTCACATTCATTCACGCTAATTTTCAAAAATGGTTTTCACCACCACTAAGTACAGTGCTGCATTTAATATTGTCAGTCTATTCGTTATAGTTACGTTATTGTTATCGCTTGTCTATTCTTAAATATGTGTAACGCAACTCAACCCATACCACATTATCAAATATGGAACGCCATTCTCTAAAGAAAGATTAAGATAATATGGAAGTTGTACGGGCCGAGCATCAGTGGGCGCGAATAAGGGCAGCGAAACTCCACAAAACTAAGCTTCAATGTAAGCAATATTCAGCAAGCATTAGAGACAGTTATCAGCTATGGTATTGCCGCCAAAATTACAAAAAACACTTGGGGCTCCTGCATCAATATTTACGACCCTGATGGCAATCGAGTTGGCATCAGGGAAGAGTAAACATTTAGCGTACAACCTGCGGTGATTTAAGTTGCGGTAACGGCTCGTTTTTTCTACTATATCGCCAAATGTTTGATACAGGCTTTACCTTGGACGGTGGCGCCTATCTCAAAAAGAATGAAGCATCTTGAGGGGGATTACCCAGATGAAGTCGACAGTTGAGTCTAAAGCGCTAAAAAAAGCACTTCTTGGCGGTGTATCGATTATGGCTTTCACAGTGGCTGTGGGGTATGGCGGAGTAGTACTCGCTGATGGTGCGAGTAATGCTGATGCGACGACGCCAATAATTGACACAAATACGATCACGGCAACTGATGCAAGTGGTCTTGATTATGATACCCAGGCGACTGGCGCAATCACAATTGATAGTGACACTGCTGCCATCACTTTAGGTGCAAGGGACACAACAGATGCGATTACCAATGTTAATGGAGGAGCGACGAGCACCTTAACAGTCAACATTGATACAACGGGTACTAATAACACTGTAACTTTCGCCGGTGATATTGACGCACAAGGTGATGAAAGTATCGTCATCAACGCTCTTGACACAACAACCGTCTTTGAAGGGGATGTTGATGCGGGCACTGGCGCGGTTTCGCTGACCGTCGGCTCTGGCACCAGCACCTTATCCACTACGTTTGATACCGCAACCAATGCAAACAACACCATCGACATGACAATCGACGCTAGTGCGGCTGGCGATACGATCACTGTCAATGTCACAAATTCTGAAGGAACGTCAGGGAATACAGTTACATTCTCCAAAGACATCGGTGGCACGGAAGGTGTCGACGCTTTAGTACTCGGTGTCAGCACGACTACAATTTTTGATGGGGTTGTTGTCGCAGATAGCATAACCTTCAGCGGAGTAAACGCAACATTTAACGGCGCGGTTACTGGTAATGTGGCTCTCAATAGTACTGGTACCGTGACGTTAGGAGATACCGCCACCATTACAGGGAATGTTGATAAAACTTCCAGCGTTGCAACGATCGGTAATTTGGTCATTGAAGATCAGGCCGGAGATATCATAGCTGTAAGCGGTTCGATAGGCGCAACAAAAGCGCTAAATTCAGTTACTGTCGATATTACTACAAGCGATGTGACGTTTGGAGGGAGTGTCAGTGCGACGACAATCACCGTCACCGGTGATGACAGCAACGAAATGGCAATTTTCCAAGGAGATGTGACTGGCGCAGTTATTATCGATACAGACGCCGTGATTAATCTCGCAGCTGATATCAAAGTTGTCGGCAGCGTTACTACGAATACCGATGGCAAAGGTACGTTGGATTTTGATACTGCAACTGCTGACACAACATTGGTAAGTGGCGCTGTTGGTGCCAGCGGCGGTACCGCTCTTGAACAAGTTATTGTAAATACCGGTGCCGGTGTTACATCAACTTTCGGCGGTACAGTTGATGCAGATACTGTGACACTTGCAGGAACAGGTACGGTTGCCTTTTCGGGTGATGTAACCGCAGATACAGCATTCAATTACACCGCGGACACAATAGCAACCTTCTCTACAAACAGGAAAATTATTGGTGACGTTACCACCGATACCAACGATGAGGGTACTTTAAATCTTACCGTCACGGCAGATACAACATTCGTGGACGGCGATGTAGGTACGGGTGCCAACAAATTGAAAGCCCTCGTATCCACAGTAGCTGCTGGCGTAACAGGATTATTTAATGGTGATGTAAACGTAACAACCTTTAAAGTCGCCGGTGCTGGCACAACATCCATTGCAGGAAACGCCGCAGGTGATTTCAACATATCGGACGGCGGCACATTGTTATTGGCTGCAGGTAAAACCATTACTGGCAGTGTCGACAACACGTCTGGTGCTGACGGTTCTGGTACTTTGTCTATTGGAGCAATCGGTGGCAACCTTACTGTTGTGTCCGGAATAGTTGGTGCAACCAACACATTGAAATCTGTAACAGTTGATACAACAGGCGGTGCTGCGACGTTTACAGGCGCCGTTTCTTCAACAACTATTACGACAACGGGTACCGGTACTACTGTTTTGACGGGCGGTGGTACAATCACTAATTTGACAGCCTCTGGTGATGTAACTTCCGGCGCTGGTGGCACCCTCGCTGTTAGCGGTACTGTAGCGCTTACTGGCGGTGAACTAGTTGTTGGTGCTGGTGGCGTAGATTTCGATGGCACAACTGCGCAAACTGTGACCGGTGAAGTTGAAGGCAGCGGAGATATGACAATCACCAACACGAGTGGTGTCACGTTTGCAAATGCTGTTGGTAGTGGAACTGATATCGGCGCATTGACCATCGCATCCACATTTAGCGGTACTTTTAATAGCACACTTGATGCCGCCTCCATTGACTTGGATGGCATCCTTCAAATTGAAGACCAGGTTAATTTGACTGGTAATTTTGATGCCGGTGCCGGCTCAAAAATTGTACTGGGAGACGGTATCGTTGCGGGTGACACTGCGATCAATGCCGCAGATTTTGATTCAGCACTAACAACCACTATTGACGTATCAACTACATTTACTACCGGGACAATTACTCTAATTGCAACGGCTGGTGATGTCTCCGCAGATGTCGCTAATTTAACTGTTACCGATACTGCGCTGTATGATTATACATTAACAGCGGTTAATGGTAATGCGGACATTGATATCACTGTGGTGGCAAAATCCACCGCTACAACGGCAACCGAACTGGGGATTTCTACGCAGGATGCCGTTGCGTTATCAAACGCAGCGAGCGCGATTGCAACCGGGAGTCCAACACTTCTTGCAAATTTCGATGCCGCCCTTAATGCAGGCGGTGCGGATGCAACCAAAGCGGCCGAAACTGTCGCAGTTCAAGCAGATACGCTTGGTGCAGGCACCAATGTTGCTATCTCAACCGGTGGAACCGTTATCGGCATTTCATCTGATCGCTTGGGATCGCTTCGAACTGGCAATCAATTTGAAACATCGGCTTCGACAGGCTTTGCAACGGGTGACAACGGATCCAAATACGCTGTTTGGGCGAAACCGTTTGGTAACTGGGCAGAGCAAGATAATACAAGCGGTGTCGCTGGATTTGAAGCGACGACATATGGTGTTGCAATAGGTGCAGATACCGCGATTGATGATCGCTATCGTGCGGGTGGTTCGTTTGCGTACGCAACATCCGAAATTGATGGCAGTGGTGCTGGCGAGTCGACGGCTGAAATTGACAGTTATCAGTTTACAGCTTACGGCGATTACACTGGCAAAAATTATTATGCCGAAGCCTCTTTAGGCTACGCATATAACAAAAACCTAGTCTCTCGCGTTATTGATTTCATGGGCACGGATACTAAAGCCAGTGGTGATTATGGCTCCAGTCAGTTTATTGCAAGCTTTAACACCGGCGTTCCCTTGCAAATGCATGGAACAGCCTATTTCACACCAACAGCCGGTATTGCATGGACACATGTCATTTCTGAATCCTACACTGAAACAGGTGCAGGCGGGTTGAACCAAACTGTTGATATTGATGACATCGATGTTCTTTTGGGCTCTCTCGGCGCTAAAATGCATACGCAGATCAGATATCACGGCGGATATCTGGTACCAAACATCCATGGTAGCATGAGTTACGACTTCATCGGCGACAATACAACGGCAACAGCCACTTATACTGGCGGCGGCGCTGCGTTCACCGTTGAAGGCGCGGATGTTGAACAATTTGGCGGAAATTTAGGATTTGGCTTTACCTATGAAAGTGGGAATTTCTGGACCATCGGAGCCAATTATGATGCAGATATGAAGAGCGGATTTATCTCTCATTCAGCATTGTTTGAAGCACGCTTCAATTTTTAAGACATAATGATAGTATGATAGACAGTCCCGGGAGCAATCTTCCGGGATTTTTTTTGTTTTTCGCGCAGATAACTGAGAGTGAATTTCAATGACAACATATGATACAATTCCCTACCCCAGTTATTCATACGTGAACACCGATCCAGCGCGTCTTGGGGCTGTGGCGCGCGTTTTCGGAATGCAATCAGCGCCCCTCGACGGGGCGAATGTTTTGGAAATCGGCTGTGCAACCGGCGGAAACATCCTGCCTATGGCTGCGCGGTATCCAGACGCTACATTCACAGGCGTTGATCTGTCAGAAAACCAGATATCAACTGCGCAGGAAAAAGTAAAAGGAATGGGCCTTTCAAATATCAAATTGATCGCAGCCTCTATCACCGATATCAGTTTTGAGGGGCAGAAGTTCGATTACATCATCGCGCATGGTGTGTATTCTTGGGTTCCCTCAAACGTTCAAGACAGAATTCTGGAGATTTGCGAAAAACATCTTTCTGATACTGGAATAGCCTACATAAGCTACAACACTCTACCGGGCTGGAACGCGGTTAAAACCGTTCGAGATATGATGCTGTATCATGTCAATAAAATCGAAGTTACGAGCAATAAGATCGTTGAAGCCCGCAATATCCTGAAATTTGTTGCTGCTAACATTAAATCAGATAAAGGCCCCCATAAAGAACAGTTGGAGCAAGAGATTTCTACCCTTCAAAAGGCGGAGGATAATTATTTACTCCACGATCATCTGGAGGTCATTAATGATCCCTGTTATTTTCACGAATTCATGGAACAGGCTTCAAACTACAATCTGTCCTATTTGGGGGACTCTGAACTCCAAAGTATGTATCTGGGAAATCAAACAGACGAGGCTGCCAACGCGCTTAGCCAGTTGAATGATGTGGTTGCTCAGGAACAGTATGTCGATTTCATCACCAATCGTCGTTTCAGATCAACGATTTTGTGTAAATCGGGGTCTAATCTTACTCGAAAATTGTCCCCCGAGATATTAGACGGAATGACGCTCGTTCCAAACTTCGGCATTCAAAAGCCCTTAAAGCTCGATCAGGGCGAAGTACTAGAAACGTTAACACTAATCAGTCTCCAGGACGGTGAAACACAAGCATCTCTGTCTGGTGGGATTGCCTGCGCCGGTTATCTGAAACTATTGCAACGCCTCCCCTCTCATCATACACTAGAGAGCGTTGTACAAGCGGTAAGTCAAGATCTACATGACACACCAAACGATGAAATTAAAACCGAAATCTCCGGTATAATTTTAAAACTTGTCTTCAGCGGCATCGTATCCCTTGTCACTGAAACAACACCTTGCGTCACAATCCCACCAAAAAAACCAGCAGCCTTTATATCTGCACGGATAGAGGCCCTTACTAAAAATCTGGTCCCTAATCTACATCATGATAACGTAAAGCTATCAAATGATCAGCGTTTGGCGATCCAATATGTAAATGGCAGCAACACGACAGCAGACATCGCTGCTGAAGTTGAAAAACATATTGAAAAAGGAGAACTAAACTTGTCCGCAAATGGTACGCCAATGAAGGCTGGCTCTGAAACACTTGAAAAATACTTGCCAGAATACGTTGATACACTGTTGGTATTTTTAGCAAATAAAGCCCTACTCGTAGGATAATCCTGGTAATGAAATCCTGTCAGTTACTCTGGTTTGGAGCGGTACTATTTCTATTGGCGGGTTGCGGCACTCTCAGCGTGTCTAACCGAATAGATAACGCAAATGCCATTGCCAAAACTGCTAATTTTCGTCCCTATTTGTCGATCACTGACAATTTTAAAATCACTGGATTTTCACGGCTCGAAAATAAAAATTCACCGATCACGATATATGTCGAGGGAGATGGTTTCGCATGGGTGGATCGATATACAATATCGGCTAACCCAACCCCTCGAAATCCAATTGGATTAAAACTCGCCGTTCAAGATAAGTCCGACAATGTTGTCTACCTTGGGCGTCCTTGCCAGTTTGTAGATTCAAAAACAGAAATTTATTGCGGAGATAATAGAAACTGGACCAGCCATCGATTTTCCAGAGAAATTTTAAATGGGTATAACCAAACTCTAAACGGTCTCAAAAATAATTTTAATAATGTAGGGTTTCATCTCGTTGGTTTTTCCGGCGGCGGGGCAATTGTGACATTACTTGCGGCTGACCGGGATGACATTCTTTCGCTTAGAACTGTTGCCGGGAATCTCGATCACCGGGCTCTTAACAAACATGCGAAGGTGAGCCCTTTATCAGGTTCTCTCAACCCCATAGATGTTGCGAAAAAAATTAGACATATTCCCCAGATACACTTCAGTGGTGCCAAAGACACAATCGTTCCGGCATGGATTGCAAAGAGCTTCGTGTCGTCGGCGGGCAATGTAAGTTGCGTACAAGCCTACACCCTTCCTCATGCCAGTCATTTGGAAGGGTGGGCAACATATTGGGGAAGGCTCAGCACGAAGATGCCTGAATGTTAGAGCTCCCTCTAGAAGAGTTTAGAAAAGGCTTTCGTAAATCCGGAAAGGTCTGCATTTACAACCATTGTTTTCTTTGCGCCAAAAGCCCTAAATCCTACCTTCATGAAATTACCGCGCTTTAACTGAGCCAACAAATCATCTGTGAGCACCGATTGAATTTCGCAACCGGCTTTCGTACATTTCAGGAAAGGCGCTTTCATTTCCTTAGCATCATCAACCTTCAAAACCATTCCAGCGCGAAGATCGACACCCAACGGCAGTTGCATAACAATGTACGGTTTGCGATCATTTATGCCTGAATACAGAACGGCGACATTCAAGATCTGTCCCATTTGTTTTTTCTGGCCCTCGCCCCCTTGATTTACGAATAACTTTTGTTCGATACGGCAAGTTTGCGGAAGCTTTGGATCCGTACAAATATGTGTCCACTTTTCGGCGGACTGGACTTCTGCGCTTCCAATCATCGCTGACATAAGAGAAAAGAAAATCAATACTGCTGATATACCAATTTTTTTGTTCATAGGATCCTTCATTCATTTCCGCTTTTTATTTAGAAACTCTATAGGCATATATGGGAAATGAATAGAGGGATCCGTCGTCAATTGATAAGCATCCCTCCTCCAATATTTGCACCTATGCAATCTGTACGACCAACTTTTGGCGATGGCGATACCAGATAAGGGCTCCTACTATCGCTAGATTGAGAACACCAGCAAGCATAGCATTTCCGTAGGCGGTTACATAAGATCCCGTTAAGTCGTAAAAATATCCTGCCTGAAAACCGCCGGTCCCCATACCAATCCAACCCGTAGCCCCAACAATTGAAACAGCTAGTCCAGTAATCCGGATCGGAGCCGCCTCTCGAGCGCAGATAAGCAAGCAAGTCATAACACCGGAAAACGAAAAACCAAACAATACGGAAATCACATATAGCAAGGGTAGTGAGTTGGTTTGTGTAAACCAAAAGACCATGGCAGTCTGTCCGACTGATGCAACAAAATACGCTTTCAGCCCGCCAACTTTATCGGCCATGTTCCCGAAGAAGAGACGACCGAAAACACCACTTACCATCAAGACAAAAAGCAGGCTGGCCGCAGTTTTTGGATCCAATCCAATATCCATCCCCAGTGGGATTAAATGCATGAGTGGCGCCGCCATGCAAATACAACAAAACACGCCAGCAATCGAAAGCCACGTTAGTGAAATACCGTGAGGCATCCCCCATGAGTTCTGATTTGATTTTAGGGTGCCTGCTGTTGCTTGAGCGAGAACGGGTGGTGTTTTCAATAAGTACAATGCGGGCATAAGGGCGATAAAATAGCTTATTCCCAGATATAGCATTGCTTCGCGCCAGCCCCATGCCGAAATCATCAAACGTTCAGCAAATGGGATCAATCCTTGCCCCAGCGCCCCGCCTGCCGTCACAATTCCGATGGCCAGGCCTTTACGTTTGTCAAACCAAAGCCCAACTAGAGCCAAAATTGGCGTAAACAAACAACCAAAACCAACTGCGCCCATAACAAAATATAAAGAATAGATTATATAAAGATCAGATTGAAAACTTATTAGAATGGGGCACGCCGATAGAAAAATTGCGCCAATGTAAGCGATTTTCTTTGCCCCAAATCGATCCGAGAGCGCCCCCCATATCAGGCCACCCCCACCTGCCCCAATGGCAAGTAGAGTATAGGCAAAAGAGATATCGGCACGCGACCAGCCAAATTCTGTTTGAAACGGCGCAACTAAAACCGAAACAGTTAGATTAGCACCGAAACCAGCTGTAAGGCATAGAGTTGCCACTGAAACGATAACCCAGCCATAAGGAGTCTCATTTATTTGTTGTGGATCAGACATGAGGAGCTTTTCTTTTTTTAAAACGGTTTTTTTTGAGCATCATACCCATTCTTTAGTGGAATTACTCATTATTTGGTAAAAGATTTCAACAAATCTATCGCCCTAACCGACTGTAATGTTAATGGGATCACATTCAGTCAATCAGGGAAAATGAGAAATTTTATTATAGAAAATGGCTATCTATAATACGCAACTGGTTTTAGCTGCGCGTGATAACTACTTCAAGATATTCTGATGGGATGACAAGACTTCCATCATCGGCAACATTGAAGCGATTGATGACCTCCATCAAATCTTGTGTAAGCAGTTCTTGCTTGGAAGCATCTATCGCAGCGAATGCTTTGTGTACAGGTCCATAATATGTCCTGAAGATTACCATCCAATGATCGATGATATCTGAAATCAAAATCTCTTGTCTCAATTTCAATTTTTTCAGTTCCTTCACCGAACAGCTCTTCCAAATGAGACCGAGTCCCCCAAAGTGCAGGAGAATTTAACCCAACAGGCGGCGGCACATATTGACCGATTACTTTAAAGACAGCACCAATAAAACCTTCTGGTGTCCAGTTCGCCAAACCAATTTTGCCGCCTTTTTTACAGACACGAAGCATTTCTGACGCAGATTTTCTCTGATTTGGTGAAAACATTACACCAAATGTAGAACCAACAGCATCGAAGGATCCGTTTTCAAAAGGTAGGTTTTCTGCATCAACAATCTGATAGGTAACATCCAATCCATCAGCTTCAGCACGTCGCTTCCCGCGGTCGAGCAAACTTTGCACATAATCTGTAGATGTGACATCAGCCCAGCGCCTTGCCGCAGACAATGTAAAATTGCCATTACCAGCGGCAACATCCAATACCTGGCTTCCAGAGCGGATATCCATGGCTTCTGCCAGATTTTCGCCGGTAATCTGTAGTGTCATACCGATAAGTGAATAATCTCCAGAAGCCCATGCTGCATTTTGTTTTGTTTTAATGGACGCATAATCTGGTGAGGTTTCAATTTTTGGTGCAATAGTCATTTCTCTGCTCCTCAATGTTGCTGTTTCAGATTATTGAGTTTGGAGGAAATCAATTCATATCGCTGGGCGGAAAGCTGGAGAATATCTGATTTTTTCCTGACTAACGTACCCAAAATCCCGAATTTGGTTTTGTTTTTCATTTTTCTAAAGTAAATTCCAGATTACCAAAACTTGATTTACTCGTGGCAAATTGCCCGCCTTAATTGGAAATTCCACCCAATGATTTACAGTTTTGAAGGATTCAAGCTCGACATCGAGCGCCAAGAATTACAAAAAGGCGGCGTGATAATTCCTATTGAACCGCAAGTTTTTGCGCTTCTGGAGCTCCTAATCTCTAATCATGAGCGTGTCGTCTCAAAAGAGGAAATAAACGAAGTTATCTGGAATAACAGGATCGTTTCAGAAGCCGCTTTAAGCAGCCGTATTAAACTTGCAAGGAAAGCTCTCAACGATGATGGAAAGGCACAACGTCTGATTGGAACCGTTTATAAGCGAGGTTTTAGATTTAAATGCACACCAGAAACTCAATCTAGCGTAACAACCACTTCACGTAATTCACCTCCTTTAATAGAAGACACGACCTTTCCTCTCAAAAGAGATCGACCGACAGTCGCCGTGCTCCCCTTTGAGCTAATTAGTAACAGTACACAGTTCTCAGAATTCACATCAGCCATATCACACGAACTTATTTTGGAGTTGTCGCGGCTGCGATGGTTATACGTTATTGCTCGAGGATCTTCATTTCAGTTTCAGAGTTCAAGTTTTGATATAGCCTCAATCCAAAAAACTCTGGGAGCAGATTATCTCATTAGCGGTTCGATCGAAATTCAAGGAAATAGAAGCTTCGTTACAGTCGAGATGTCGAAAACCACCGACGGGAGGATTGTATGGGCTGAGCGATACCAGGGAAAATCAGACGATCTTATGTCTCTCCGCCAAACGATGGCTTCCAAGGTTGTTTCAAGTATCGAAATTCGTCTCCCAATAGAAGAAGCAGCCCTCACTTCTAACTTGGCAACTGAGAATCTGGATGCTTGGTCTGCTTATCATCGCGGACTTACGCATATGTATCGTTTCAACAAAGTTGACAATGAAATTGCTTCGATTTTGTTCCAAAGAGCCATATCGGATGACCCTTATTTTGCCAGAGCCCATGCCGGCCTCTCGTTTACACATTTTCAAAATTCCTTTTTGAACTTTGTCTCGGATAGTGAAGATGCAGTTGATAATGCTCGCAAATACGCTGAAAAAAGTTTGGAACTTGATCCGTTAGATCCATTTGTAAACTTGACAATGGGTTCTCACATTCACATCCACGCTATCGCTGCCGTAGGACATTATCTATCAAATGATTTGGAAAAAGCCAGTGGATGGGCCGCAAAAGTAAATAGCGCCAAACAGTCAAATTATAAGGAAAAATTCTTACGTTGCTTTCCATTTCGTGATCAGAAAATGATTAGACGTGTTGAGAGCGCCTTTAAGAATCTCAACATTTAGTTGGCTCCCCTCTACTGCTTCAAATTTAAATTTGTCACTATACAAGTATAAAAACTTGACCTCACCGACCACCGATTAAGTTGTATGTGTTTATTTCAGATCTATGCCATTAGGAGAGATGGCTTAGATTTATACTACTGTTAGTTTAGACTATATTAAAAATTGCTAATTTAATATCAGCTTCCGTTTGTTTGGGAGTGCAATTTATGCCTACTTTTGATCTATCGAAGCGTATTACCAAGTATCTCTCTATTGCCGTTGCAATGATGGTTTTCACGATCTTGGCCACCACATTATGGATGGCAAAAAAGAACAATGATCTAGCGGCTGAAAACTCTAGGACTATGGTTTTTGGAGGACTAAATGCTCAAACTGAAGAACTTGGTACACTGAATATAGATCACGCCTGGTGGGATGGAGCGGTCGACAACATCCGAATGGATGAAAAAGAATGGCTTCTTTCCAATATTGGATCTTCAGTCACAGAAACCGAAACATTAGACCACCTAATTATTGCCAAACCAAATGGCGATATTCTAGTTAGTTATTCCATAGATGCAGGTGAACAAGTAGGAACATCAACCGCACCACCTGAAATAACCAAGAAAATGTATGAGCTCGCGGCTCAGTTACCAATTTCCCCAGTGGTCGCTAAGCACAAACTTGTGAAATTTTCTGATACACTTTACCTCTTTACAATAGCCCGTGTAACACCCCAAAAAAACGCGTCGAAAACTGATCCTACAAGCCTCCCTTATATCATAATGGGGAGAGATCTTTCGAGTGTACGCCTTTCAGACGTCGGGAAAAAATTCTTGATAGATGACTTACGTTTCACTGAACAAAAGGTAGAAACTGGGCAGTTAATAGAGATTGAAGGCGAGAATAATACAATTATTGGGTATATTGCATGGTCCCCCTCTAAGCCTGGAAACGCTCTTTTACAAGCAGTGGTACCGCCTCTATCTATTTCTTTATTTGTATTTATTGCGATTGCTGCATGGGTAAACCGTCATTTCGGAAAAGCCGTTGCAATTGTAGAGACCTCGTTGATTAGTGCGCAGGCAGCAGACCAAGCCAAGACAGATTTCCTCTCTAACATCAGTCATGAGTTACGTACACCAATGAATGGCGTATTGACGATGGCACATGTGCTTAGCACAACTGAGCTCAACGAAGATCAATCGTCAATTTTGGAGGTAATACTTGAATCCAGTGAAATTCAAATGCAAATCATCAATGAAATTCTTGATTTCTCTATACTTGATTCAGGCGCTCTTCAACTTGAGGAATTCCCATTTTCCCTCTCAGAAATTATTACTTCAGCTACAACATTGCTTGACCCAAAAGCGAGGGCAAAAGATCTTAAGCTGACTTCATTTCTATCGCCCAATCTTTCCGATACAGTCGTTGGTGACGCTGTCAGAGTTCGCCAAATTTTCACAAACCTCCTAAGCAATGCGATCAAATTTACCGATAACGGGTCGGTTAAACTAGAGGTCTCTGGATCTCAAAAAGGGGGCATGGCACACCTGATAGTTGCTGTATCTGATACAGGCATCGGCATAGAGGAGGATCAGTTGATGAATATCTTTGAGCGCTTCTGGCAAGTAGATTCATCCAAAACAAGACGAGCCGATGGTAACGGTCTTGGATTAGCCAACATAAAAATAACTGTTGAAAAACTTAAGGGAAAAATTGATGTGGAAAGTGAAATCGGGAAGGGTTCTACCTTTACGGTATCCTTCGACCTTCCCCTAATCCAAGCAGTTAGCCTAAGTACCTCATCTCACAATGAAAACGAAAAAGCCGCGTAACAGTCGTTTCATATTTTACCAGTCATCAACGGCACGAAGTGAAGTGCCGGCACTGTCAGGAGAAGAAAATGATTCTTATTGCCGAAGATATTCTTATAAATCAAAAGGTGATCCAAGCTGTCCTGCGTATGAACAACTACGAAGCTACAATTGTTGAAAATGGCGCTGAGGCCGTTGATTATTTCCAAAACACCAAGCCGGAACTTATCCTGATGGATATTTCTATGCCGGTGATGAACGGTTATGATGCCACACGAGAAATTCGTCTCATCGAGAAGAAATTCGAATTACACACACCAATAATCGCCGTTACAGCACACGGAACGACGAAGGACAAAGAGCTTTGCATTCAATCGGGAATGGACAGTATTATTTTGAAGCCAATCGTGCCAGAAGATCTGTTAAGAGCCATCAGCGACTGGTTAGTCGGTCCTATGAAACGACACCTAAGCGATACACCGACACTTCGCGCCTAGTTTCGCATTAAGGCTTTTGTGGGGGATTTTTTAGTCTTAAAATTTGAAGCGAGCTTCAAGTTTCGCGGAATGGGAGAGGTATCCGCTTTTAATATCTGCGTCATAACCAGCGCCAAGGGACCAAATGCCACTGTCATAAGTAACACCAAGACCGACGTTACCGCCAAACTGTTCTACCTCGGCACCTTCGACTGTGAAGGCTGCTCCGCCACCAGTAAATGTAGCTGATGCACTGGCTTCGTCACCAATGAAGTCGTAATTCACGCCCGCATGGATTTCTGGGACAAGGCTACCGCCGCTATACTCGACTTGTGTATGAAATTTTGCACCCAAGGAGCCTATAAGTACGTTCAAGCTATCGAGGTCAACTTCCTGATTAAGGCCACCTGCGCCCGTTTCTGTATAACTTTCGGACACAACGTGTGTATAGGCCAACCCTGCAGTTGGTGTGAAGTACGCAGCTCCGTCGATTTGCAACGGAATACCTGCATTCATACTCGCCATGAATTGGTTGGAATTATATTCGCCACTTGCCACCGTATCGGTGCCCATAAAGTCAATAACACGAGAAACATCGTTGTCATTATAGGCATACCCAAGAGAGGCTTCCGCATAATAGCTTTTGCCAGTGTAATCCGCATATACAGTCAGTTGATAGCTGTTGATATCAGCTTCGGATTCCCCTGCACCATCTCCGTCTACACTCGAATTTGCATAAGCGAATGATGCACCAATTCGCGAATTGTTCGACACGTCCGTATCTGCTCCCAGTGCCAGTCCATAGGTAGATGCATTAAAACCAGCGATACCGCCACTTTTATCCTGATCAATCCAGTTACCAAATGGCTTAAACCAGGCTGCAATCATTGACGTGCTATCACCTGTTGCAATCCCACTAGGGCCAGAAAATGCAAACTGGCGTCCCTTGCGAAGCGACCCTAAACGATCCGACGAAATACCGATTACCTGACCGCCTGTTGAAACTGCAATATTCGCTCCAACCCCTAAAGTATCAGCCTGGATACCAATTGTTTCAGCTGCCTTAGTCGCATCCGCACCACCGGCAGTTAGGGCAGCATTGAGGTTTGCAAGAAGTGTTGCGTTCCCGGTTGTAATGGCAGTATTACCGTTAATCAGAGCATCAGCTTCTTGTGTTGTAACTGACAGGGCAGTAGCAACTGCGTCAGAAGATTTAAAAGTCGCGCTAAGTTCGATATCGTTGCCGTTCGCGGAAAGCGTGTAGTCGGTTAAAGATGTGTCGACAACTGTAAGATTAGCCAAATCAGCGGACGCATCAGCGGTGCTATCAAACAGAACAATTGTTCCTGTAATAAAGTCTGATGAAGGGACAATCGTAACCGTCGTTGTTGTAATCACATCTGCAACAATAAATACAGTCGAATTCGCTACTATTCCATCGCCTAATGTAACTGTGTCCGCATTGGTTAGATCTAGGTTACCGCTTAAAGTAACAGTATCTTCAACTTGAATTGAATCGTTCACAGTAAGGGATGAGGCATCCAGTGTACTTTTAAAGGTGGCACTACTACTGCCAGAAATAACCACTGCGCCAACATCGATTGCCGCACCAACCGCATTTTCAAATGTCACGCCGCTGGTATTTGAAACTGTTACATCGCCGCCACCATCAACAGCCGCCGTTACTGTTTGTGCGGCAGTTCCGTCAAAATCGACATCACTGCCGGCAGCAAGGGTGATGTTATCAGCGGTAATTGATGCACCAGCAAGTGTAGCATCGCCAGAGCCAACAATCAGATCACCACCAGTTACGGCTATTGTCCCATCTATATCTATTGCGCCGGCACCGGTTACTATATCGCCCGCAGCAGTCAAATTTGTGGCCGTTACAGATCCATTAAAGGTAGTTGTTCGCGTTGTACTACTTGTAACTGCGGTCGTGTTTACACCCCCGTTAAAGGTTGCTTCGGTATTTGCATCAAGCTGTAAAGTGCCTACTGCTTGCCCGCCGCCAATAGCCTGAGTGAACGCTATCGTATTACCTGCAGTTCCATCAGTATTCGAAATTTGTACCGTTATCGTATCACCGGCAGCACTCGCATCAATGGACATATCAACAAGATTTGCACCAGCTACAACAGTATCAAAGGTAGTTGTTAGTGTGCTTGAACCAGATCCAATTATCAACGAGACATTACCCGTTCCGTCTGAGACGTCACCTTGAAAAACAGTGGTCGTGTTCGTTGCATTCAGGACAATATTTTCGTCATTTTCCACTTCAACATCACCAGCGAAGGTAACTGTATTATTCACCCCCGAATTGGTAATAGCGTACGTTGCTGTATCTCCAGCATTAACACTTGTATCAAATGTAATCGCATCTCTTGTTGCCACGGCACCTAGTGTTATTGCACCGGCGTTACTATCTATTGTGACAGCGTGATTGGCGTCATCGTCATTTAGAATGCCATTTACATTTGTCGCTGAAACCGTGAACCCTGTATTCACATCGATCGTCGCATCGGCGTCATCTCCGGCCGCAAACGCAACTCCGTTCAAACCAAATGTTGCTGAAAACGCAACGACTGACATTCCGCTCAACAAAGATTTCTTTAGGGTACCCGATCCCATCAAAACTCTTACTCCCCCAACTTAAATCATCAAATTTGATTTCAGCCATCGATTAAATGCTACAATTAAATTAACCGTACATCGACATGTAATATTTGTCGCAATCTGACGTCACGGCAATCTGTGCAACTCTTATTCCGCGATATATTCGCAACAGTTTTAGCACCACCGAAGGTATCATGAAATTTTCAATACACAAAATATAGCGTAGCGATGAAATATCAAGCAGCTACCTTCATCCTAAAACCTCTCCGGATATAATCGGCCAGCAGCGTTGCTATATCCCGATTTGGACCCCTGGCAACAGATAAAGTAATATGGTATTCTGGTAGCGGCGGAAATTCGGGACTTTGGGAAATTTTCTCAAGTGTATTGGGCACAAGCGAGGACAAGAAAACGCCGACAGCCAGATCCATGCGGATCATTGCAAATATTGCATCAAGATTATTACTTTCATAGGCACGTTTCCAAGGGCGACCTATCTGTTCAAGTGCTGTAATCGCAGGAAGCCGAAACACACAAGCATCACTAGCGATTGATAACGGTAGTGGCGTACGTTGACGAGCTCGCCCCCCCTGTGCCCCTATCCACACGAGCTGATCACTAAATAGAATTTCGCCATTAAGGTTCTCGGGCAACTCTTCCATCAGTGTTAAATCAAGTTGGCCTTCCTTAAACTGCTGTTGAAGATCCAAAGTCGGAGCACAGATCAGATTGAAACCTATTCCAGGATATTTCTCTGCAAAAAGGCGTAGGATGGAGGGAAGTTGCCCCCCCATTAAATCCAAAGGAACTCCTAAAGAAATCATGCCCGAAAACTCATCTTCAGACATGTCCAACAAAATTTCGTCATTAATTGCCAAAAGCCTCTGCGCTTTAGCGAACAGTTTTTCTCCCGCCGATGTCATAGTCAAGCCTGATTTCTGGCGATTAAACAGAATACATCCAAGCTGTTCTTCCAACTTTCGAACTTGTTGACTAACCGCCCCCTGACTGAGGTTAAGGAGTGTACCCGCTTGTGTCATATTACAAGTCTCCGCAGTGGTGCGAAAAGTTCTCAAAAGTTGAGTATCAATATTGCGCATAGCCTTATCATTAGAAACTCTAATGCCTTTGATTACAAAAAATAGCTTTCCTAATAGTATCCAAATTCTTAACTTTAGCAAAGAAGAAAAAAAGCCAACGACTATTACAAGGACACCCTATCAATGCATACTGTAAATCTTGCAGAAAAATACGCCGAATTTTCAACTCACTGGCATCCTCATGTGGTGGCCGAAGCAAACGGTCAGCATGTTCGACTAGCAAAGCTCAAAGACGAATTTGTGTGGCATTCCCACGCAGATGAAGACGAACTCTTTATCGTCATCAAAGGTACCCTAACGGTAAAATTCCGGGACTGGGAGGAAACTGTTTCCGAGGGTGAACTGCTTGTCATCCCTCGTGGTGTGGAACACATGCCCGTAGCCGAGGAGGAAGTATATCTAATCAACATTACCAAGGCCGAAACCACGCACACTGGTTCAACAGACGCTGATATTACGGTTCAAATTGAAGATATGCCGGTTATATAGCTAATGTTCAGCGTAACCGCCTAAAAAAAAACTATTTGGGTGGTTACGCTTAATTCCGCGTAGCATTCAGTGCCAAATGCCGACCTTATGCAGATCTAATTACCTAAGGAACTTCTTCTCCGACTGAATGATAGGCATCTACTAGACTGGGAGAATCCTTACATCTAGTCCGCGGCAAATCGTCATGGAGAAACAACCACGGCATAGCGCTTTCAATACCCAGATGATAAGTAGGTGGATAATTTTCAGGGTTATCGAGACTATTCGTCGTAACCACTACCCATTCTGTCCAATAACCAATCAGTCCTTGATACAGAATTGCAGTACCGCAATCGCCACAAAACCCCCTTTTTGCAATATTGGAAGTCTTGAAATATTTAGGTTGTCCGCTCGTAAAAGTCAGTGCTTTGCCTAAAAACGTCGTTCCAGCAAGAGCTGGCGCACCAGAAAATCTCTGGCACATCCGGCATTGGCAAAGCATCGTGCCGAGCGCTTTGTCTGTTATTTCATAGCGGATATTACCACAGAAACATCCACCTTTCACGGTCGATTTTTCAATATTTGGCTTATCAATAAAAGGTCGGAGCACCTTTTTATCCGGGACATGCGACGGATCTGGGCTGTAATGATAGACACGCAAGGGTTTGACGATATTCTTGAATTCATGGGCACCGATATCTAAAAACAGATCGTCAATCACACCCTCTATATGGCCGAACACCGAGCTTGGTATCGCGACGCCATCAGGTTCAGCTATTTCCTGCAACCGGGCTGCAATATTAACCCCATCGCCGTAGATATCATCGTCTTCAATCAACACATCGCCGAGATTAACGCCTATTCGAAACTTGATCTTCTGGTCTTCCGGATGTTCCACATTGTAGCTGACAGTGCCTTTTTGAATTGAAATGGCACATTCAACGGCATCAACAATACTGTGAAATTCGGCGAGAATGCCATCCCCCATCAGTTTCACAATACGCCCACGATGCTGCCCCATCAGCGGATTAATAACTGCAAAACGTAGTTCCTGCAATAATCGCAGAGTTGCGGTTTCGTGAAGCCCCATCATTTTACTATAGCCGACGACATCGGCGACGAGTATAGCAGAAAGGCGCCTTTCGATTTTGTCTCCGGCCATAGAAATCCTCCAAACGTAAATTCAGATCTAGATTGACCCTAATCAGCTTTTGTCTGGCTGTCGAATAAAACTATTAAAGAAAACTGCCGCCAATTTGAACAACTTGAAAGACAACTATGCGAACAACCAAAACTGCATACTAAATTCGCTCATTCTCGATGATTTCCGGGTAACCGAACAGGGCTGGCGCGCCTCCTGTATGGAGGAATACGACATTTTGATCCGGGCGAAAATGACCGCTGGTGATTAGATGAATAAGCCCGGCCATGCTTTTTCCAGTGTAAGTCGGATCGAGCAATAACCCCTCGCAGAATGCACTCAGTCGTATGGCTTCTAGTAAGTCCTCATTTAATTGGCCATAACCGGGCCTCAGCATACGGTCGTCCACCCAGATGTCATCTTTGCTAATAATACCTGGACAACCAATCATTTCAGCAACTCTAACGGCTTTGTCAAAGGCACGCTTGGCTTGTGCCTCTTGATTGCGACGCACGCAGAAGCCATAGACTGGGGCTTTGCTTTCCAAAGCACGTAAGCCACACAACAACCCGGCGTGGGTCGTCGCGCTGCCGGAGGGCAGAACGATGCCATCAATGTTTAACGAGAATTGTTTAAGCTGAAGAAGAAGCTCCTCAGCACAATCTACATACCCCAAAGAGCCATAAGGGATATGGTTTCCGGAGAGAGGAATGACATAAGGTTTCTTTCCTGTTTTGCGAATTTCATCGGCGCGTTCATTAAGTGCTCTATCGGCTCCTTCTTCATCCTCCCCCACTGGATAATGGTGAATTTTGGCGCCCATCAATTTCATAAGATACGGATTGCCGGAACTAAAATACTCTGGCTGACGACCTTCTACGCGGTTTTCTAATTGCACTTCGACATCTAGGCCCAATTTGCGAGCCGCCGCAATCGTCATACGCACGTGATTGGATTGTACTGCTCCGGTAGTAAGTAAAGTATCCGCGCCTTTTGATAGGGCATCCCCAATATAAAATTCCAATTGGCGCGTTTTATTCCCCCCCATAGCAAGACCCGTACAATCATCTCGTTTGACCCAAATTTGGGGCCCGCCAAGTTTCTTGCTCAGATTGTTGAGCTGTTCCAACGGGGTTGGAGTATGGGACAACTTAGCGCGAGGATATTTATCAGTTAGCATATCGTTTTCTCTCTAAATTGAATCTCATCATTTGAAGGCAGATTTACAGGTTGAACAGCATGAATAGGCCGGTCATCAGCAAGATCACTAAAACCAAACCTTTGAAATATTTTTGGTTGATGCGTTTTGACAGAAAATCACCGGCAATTACGCCAATTAGAGCCGGCGGAGAAAGCAACGCGGCGGTTAGCCAAGTTTGAGCCGTAACTCCAATCATGGCAGCCTGCATCAACAAAGCGCCACCGTAGGAGAAGACGAAGAATGTAATAATAGTGGCTCGGATCTCGTTTTTACTAAGAGTTGTTCTGGAAAGATAAAGCATGACAGCAGGGCCTGGCATTGCCATGGCACTCGCCATTAAGCCAGAAGCAATTCCAACGCCTATCATGGGACCTGGTCTTTGTGGGCCATCATCTGGGGCGCTGTCATTTGTTGAACTCTTAAATAAATGCCATGCATTTTGTAGACTAATTAGGATTATTAAAATTGCTACAGCCATCTTAATGGCATCAAGGTTGAGTTGGTTATAGACCAAAATACCGAGAGGAAAACCGAGCAGACACCCTAACGAAAGCCATTTCAAAAGATGGGTTGGAGCCATCCCCCTTAACTTTGGCCAATGGACGCTGGACATTACCAATGTAACTATTATTACAATCTGAATGGCTGCCACGGAATCCAGCATGATAAGAAACGCAGAGACAGCTATTAATCCAAACCCAAAGCCAGTGGCGGACTGAACCGTCGCCGCAAAAAAGGTGATTAGGATGAGGAGCGACCATTCCATATTAGTATTGCCTTAAAGGGACCGTGAATCATTTGTGAGTATTATTATCTCTTTTGCCATGCATAATAGCAAATCAGTAAACTACTGTTCGGCATTACTAAATATTATGCTAGGAAAGCTAATGCTTTTCTTTTTTAGAGATTGTGAATTTTATGAATTTTCGCCAGATTGAAGCTTTCCGCGCGGTGATGATCACAGGGTCAGGCACGGAAGCTGCCAAAATGCTTTTTGTCACTCAACCTGCGATCAGTCGCTTGATCTCTGACTTTGAACTTAGCTCTGGCCTGCAGCTTTTCGTGCGCAAACCAAATCGCCTGAAACCTACGCCAGAGGCGCATGCACTTTATCGCACAGTTGATCATGCCTTTATCGGATTAAAGGAAATCAGCCGGACGGCTGAAGCTATCATCAACAACCAGAAAGGTAATTTGCGGATCGTAGCAATGCCAGTTTGTGTGGATAGTTTTTTACCTGCTCTAGTATCGGATTTTGCAAAACAACACCCTGACGTCAGCATAGAATTAGAGAGTGCGCCACGCCTACAAGCATTGGATATGATCCGTTCTCAACAATTTGATTTTGGTATTATTTCTTTAACAAATCGCGATCATATCGATCTAGAGGTACAGCCTCTGTGTCAACGAAAAGCAGTTTGTGTCTTACCAATTGGGCATCGTCTGGGTAAAAAAAACAAAGTCCATGCAGTAGATTTGGCAGATGAGCCTTTTATTTCTCTATCGTCAGGAAGTCCGTTTCGGGCCTTGCTTGACGAGATGTTCACACGTGAAAGTGTCAGGCGAAAGTTCGCCATCGAAACACGTACTCAGAGCACTATTTATAATTTGATAAAACGAGGGGCTGGCGTCTCAATTCTTGATCCCTTTGTCACCGAAAGAGAAAATTCTGGCGTTATAATCAAAACGTTTGTCCCAGAGGTAACTTGGAATTATGGCATGGTAGAATCCCCCTCAAGAACATCTTCCTTAATTGCTCAGTCTTTCAAGAGACTCATCACAGCACATTTTTCAAATCCGGAGCAAACATCCTCGTCACTTGCACAGCGTCTGAGCTCTAATATCCAGTGATATAATTCTCGATCGGCGGAAGTTCGTTGATGTAGCGGGCGATGGCGCGCAAGTCTTCATCGCTGAGATATTTATAGCCATCAACCACGGCTTCGCCCATCAAGCCATCAGCCCGCTCCCAATCCGGTTTAGTACCGGATTTGAGGAAAAATGAGAGCTGATCGATCGACCAGCCGATACCTGTTGTGTGAGCCGAAGTAATGTTGGGAGAGGCGTCGCCTTCGGGTCCTTCTTGCGCCCCTGCCATCCACATCGTGCGGTCGATGGCGCCCGCGATATTGCGCTGGGTATGGCATTCTCCACAATGGGACAGAGCTGTGGCGAGATATGCACCGCGGTTCCATTCTGCGTCCCGGGTCTCGTCCGCTGTATACTCGCCTTCGTCAAAGAACATCAACTTCCAGAAAATGAGGGGCCAGCGCCAGCCAAATAGCGGACCAACATCGTGTTCCTTGTTAATTTTACTCACAGCCGGCAAGGAGAACAGAAAGGCCTTGATTGCCAAGGCATCCTGGTCCGTCATCAAAGTATAGGAGGTATAGGGGAAAACCGGAAAATAATGGGAACCATCGGGTCTAATGCCCTTTTTGACGGCGCTGATAAAGTCTTCATCGCTCCAGTTTCCAATCCCGCTGTTTTCGTCGGGAGTTATATTGGGGCTGAAAAAATTTCCAAAAGGTGTCTTGAGGGCGCGGCCGCCGGCAAAGGGTTCGCTGCCGTTCTTTATGTCCGTATGGCAACTAACGCAGCCGCCTGCCCTTACCAGATATTCACCGCGCTCAATCTCCGAAGGCACGGCAGCTGCTTGTGATGCAGGTAACATTGCGGCGGCATAGAAGAGTGCAAAAATAACCCCGCGCACGCAAGATGCGGCGCGGGGTATTAGTTTCATCAACGTGCTACTGCATTTTTTTGCGTCGTTCAGCGTCACGAACATCATAATGGCAAGCATTACAGGCATTCATGACACCGGAAAGGGCACTCGCCAAATCTTTTTCTTCGCCTGATTTGGCCGCAGCGACCAGCGTGGCGGCGGCCTCAGCTACTTTTCCGTGGCCTTTTCTGACGACAGGAGGGAGCATTTCGATAGTGGAAATATAAGTTTCGCGTTTTTGCAATTCTTCGGCAATTGTCGCCGCACGCTTCATATCAAACACCATCATCGCAGCGGTAATGCTCTGGATGTCATTGAGGCCGGCAACCATTGCCCCCCATACAGGTTTTGGAGCATGCTTTTTCTCAGCAAGCGCAGCGCCTGTAACGATCAACGTTGTCCCGAAGATTGCGGCGATGGCTAGCGCGAGTAATTTTTTCATCTTTAAACTCCCTCATTGGTATTGGTTGATTTACACAAATACATTGAAGAGTAGAAATTGTAGCGCCAAAAAGCAGCTTAAGAAAGATTAAAGTCTGTATTCCAGCGCAATAACAGTCGTTATCATATTAATTGGATAACTAGAAGTATTCTTAAAATAGTCAAGAATCTTCCGGCCAAAGGTTCCCTATCCCCGTGCCGCGGTTTAACAAACTATCCGACGACAAGGATCAGGATTAAATTGCTGTTTAAGCGCCCAAACGTTTCCACATTGGCTCACAAGCAGTCTCTTTACAATAGAAACAACCCTGCCTGCTGTCCGCTTTGGTTGATAATTTGTACGCAAGGTAATTTGAACCTACAAGCTGAATCACTGAAATTGTTGACTACTGGTATCGTTTGCATGACCTGTGTGGTCGCTTTATTTTTGCGCTTGATTATCGGATCAAAATTTCGTGATCACCCCTTTTAGAAAAGGTATTCGGTATGGGCAAGTATCTGGATTTTGTCAGGAATTGAGCTAAACTAGGCTCCAGCACTTGTATTCGGCAACCTGATAATTAACAACTTTTATCAAAGTTAGGGCCTTAATGCTAAAAATTCAAAACGTCTCCAAAAGCTACGCGACCCCGCAAGGGCCGCTCGCAGTTCTGAAGGGTATCGATTTGGAGCTTGCTGCAGGCAAGAGCATGGCCCTTATGGGCGAGTCTGGCAGCGGGAAAAGTACACTGTTACATCTGATTGCCGGATTGGACAGCGCCGATAACGGCAGCATAATGATCGATGGAGAAGAAGTAACTAACCTTCCCGACAAGGCCCGGGCCGCACTTCGCCGCAATAAAATCGGTTTGGTTTTTCAGCAATATAACCTCATTCCCAGTCTCAATATTAAAGATAATTTGGCGTTTCAGGCAAGATTGGCGGGGCGGTTTGACCCAGTTTGGCAGACCGAACTGGTTGATCGACTTGGGCTTTCAGAGCTGCTGAACCGTTATCCGGAACAGCTTTCCGGCGGGCAGCAGCAACGGGTGGCCATTGGTCGATGTTTTGCCAGTAAGCCGCCCCTATTGCTGGCTGATGAACCAACGGGCAACTTGGACGAAACAACGGCCGACAATGCATTAACGCTTGCATTGGACCTTGTTGCTGAAACTGGATGCTGTTTTTTGATGGTGACACACAGCGTGCATCTCGCTGCCTATCTGGATCGCCAGATCACCTTAACTGCCGGACAGTTGATATGAGACCACCTATCTGGGTTTTTCTAACATTAATCAGTCACTGGCGTCGTAGCCCTATCCAGCTCTTTACTGTTCTGTTCGGACTCGCTATTGCCACTGCCCTTTGGAGTGGCGTCCAAGCGTTGAACCAACAAGCGCGTCTGAGTTATGATCGGGCAGTTCTGAGTATTGACGGGCAACAATCGCCGTTCTTGGCGACGGCCGACGGCACGAGATTTCCACAATCCCACTTTATTGCGCTACGGCTGGCTGGTTGGAATGTTGCCCCTCTCCTTGAAGGCCGCATTGAGATCAACAATCAGAATTTGCGTATTATCGGTTTGGATCCTGTGTCGCTGATGCAAATTTCCGATCAACAACGCATTGTCATGACGAATAAGTCGATCCTGCCCTTCCTGTTATCACCAGGCAGCACTCATATTTCAAAAACCACACTTGATCAATTTGGTTGGTCGAAAGGCGACAGGCCTGTCACTGAAAGTACGAAAAAACTGCCACCTCTTGTTGTTCAATCCGACCTCGCACCCGGTTTACTTATAGTGGATATCGGTGTTGCTCAGGATATTCTATCAGCTCCAAATCAGCTTTCACGATTGCTTGTAGGAGAGAAATCAACTGTTGAAAAAATACCTTTATTCGAGGTAACCGGAAATACTTTGACGCTTTTTCAGCCCGAGAAAGAAGGGGATCTTGCGCGGTTGACCGACAGTTTTCATCTGAACCTGACGGCATTTGGTTTCCTCGCCTTTTTTGTTGGCCTGTTTATTGTTCATTCCGCAATCGGACTTGCTTTTGAACAACGACTATCCATGATCCGCACATTACGATCCTGCGGCGTCTCTCTCAGTCTCCTAATTGCCGTGATGCTAATTGAACTCGTTCTAATCGCGCTATTCGCTGGCGCTATCGGCGTATTATTTGGATATTATATCGCCGCAACTCTTCTACCAGATGTTGCGGCCAGTCTGAGAGGACTTTATGGCGCCCGGATTGGCGGTGAATTGACACTGGAACCAACATGGTGGATTGCCGGTCTATCCATGAGCTTGGTTGGTGCCGTGATCGCGGCTGGCGGAGGCTTCTGGAAAGTCAGACGCCTTCCTTTGCTGGTCACAGCATTACCAGAAGCCTGGCATCAGGCTGAAGAGAAACGATTACGGCTACAGCTAATAATCGCAACTATACTATTTGCCCTGTTTTTCGTCAGCCTGATAATTGGCGACCATCTGATCACAGGATTTTTGATGATGGGTTGCCTGTTGTTGGGCGCGGCACTCATTCAACCGGTGTTACTTTCCATGTTGCTCAGGTTCTGTAAAAGGAGGGCAAAAAACCCTTTAGCTATCTGGTTCTGGTCAGATAGCCAACAACAACTTCCTGGATTGTCGTTTGCCCTGATGGCTCTGCTCCTTGCATTAGGGGTGAATATCGGTGTCGGTGCGATGGTTGAGAGTTTTCGCAATACCTTCACCGACTGGCTTGATCGCCGACTGGCCTCCGAAGTTTATTTCAATGCTTTTGGCGACGATCAGGCTCTCGACATCATCGCCTGGCTACAGCAACAGCCCTATGTCGATGCAATCCTGCCAATTCGGCGGATTGAAACAAAATTCAGGGAATGGCCGACACAGATTTATGGTTTTCAGGATCACGACACCTATCGCAACAACTGGCCACTGATTGAGAAAATTCCGGGTGTCTGGAATGCGGTTGAGGCAGGAAAAGCAGCTCTCATCAGTGAACAGATGGCATTACGATTTGATCTAAAACCGGGAGAAACGATTGCACTTTCAACGACCTCCGGAGACTGGTCATTGGCGATCGGCGGCATCTTTTCCGATTACGGTAATCCGAAGAGTCTGGTAATGGTCAATATCAATCCCTTCCTCACCCATTGGCCGAACGTAAGCAAAACGCGCCATGGTGTCCGGGTCGTGAAACACGCCATTCCTAAGATACTTGATGGCATCGCATCTAGATTCAACTTACCTCCAACACGGCTTTTCGATCAGGCAACTTTGAAACGTGAATCTTCAAAAATATTTGAGAGAACCTTTGCTATTACAGTTGCTCTCAACACACTGACACTAGGCGTTGCCGGCGCGGCCATGTTGACAAGTTTATTGACCTTGAGCGCGAGCCGTCTGCCACTGTTGGCCCCCTTATGGGCCCTCGGTATCACGCAACGACAACTGGCATGGATCGAGCTTCTGAAATCTCTCATGCTAGCAATCTTCACCGCGTTGCTGTCACTCCCCCTCGGGCTACTGCTGACCTGGTGCCTCGTTGCCGTTATCAATGTTCAAGCTTTCGGTTGGCGACTACCGTTTCAGCTCTTCCCGGGTCAATGGGGACAACTTTTCATTATGACCATAGTTGTTGCTCTTCTTGCCTCTTTGTTGCCTGTCATCCGGCTTCGCAATATGCCTCCAGCACAGCTGTTGAAAGTTTTTTCCGATGAAAAGTAACAGCCGCTTTTTTGTTCTTATCACATCAATCGTGCTGTCTCTGTTCATCGGCAGCGGATTGTTGGCGGCCCAAGGTTTTGCTGATTTGGGACGCGAAGCTGAAGGTTTTAGTATAGTCGTACCGAGTAAAAAGATCATTTTTCCGCGCGACCACGGTCCGCATCCCGATTTTCGAATTGAATGGTGGTACCTGACGGCAAATCTCAAAGATGAGAACGACAATAGCTATGGCATTCAATGGACATTGTTCCGTCAGGCATTGGCACCCGGGGCCCAGAAATCCGGCTGGGCCAACCAGCAGATTTGGATGGGCCATGCTGCACTCACCAGTGCGGTAGAGCACCATGCCCAAGAGCTTTTTGCACGCGGTGGTATCGGACAGGCAAATGTGGTTGCTGCGCCTTTTCATGCGTGGATCAACAATTGGAACTTCCGTGCCATCAGAGACGGAGCCGCAAACAAATCGAATAATTTCGTGCTCAACGCGACAGGAGAGAATTTTTCTTACCAACTCGAACTCAAGTCAGATGTCCCCCTTGTGACGCACGGGAATGCAGGCTACAGCCAAAAATCTGATCGAGGGCAAGCCTCCTATTATTACAGTGCCCCTTTTCTGAATGTAGCAGGTCACGTCACATTGGATGGGCAAAAGATTGCCGTCACCGGCGAGGCGTGGATGGACCACGAATGGAGCAGCCAACCTCTTGCCGCCGATCAAAATGGATGGGACTGGTTTTCCTTTCATCTGAAATCCGGAGAGAAAGTTATGCTGTTTCGTTTGCGTGAGGAGGACGGCGACGCTTATCACTCCGGCAGTTGGATTTATGCTGACGGTACAATCGAGCCACTCGGACCGGGAGATATTGAACTCCAGCCAATTAAAACCTCCGAATTGGCAGACCGTAGATTACCCATCGAATGGTCCGTGAAGATCAACCGCAAGAATTTCGAGGTTCATTCAATTCCGCTGAACCCTAACAGCTGGATGACTACCCGCATCCCCTACTGGGAAGGTCCAGTCCATTTCACTGGCACCCACTCGGGCGTTGGCTATCTGGAAATGACAGGATATTAAGGGAATTATTGGCATTGCCAGATTGTGGCTTTATACTGAAACATAGAAATCGGCGGCACCCTTTATGACATAATTAGCGAGACGTGAATATGGCGGAGAACAACACAAACCCAGCAACTGGTGGCTGTCTATGCGGTGCTGTCCGTTATCAGGTCGCGGGCCCTTTACGAAACGTCGTGAATTGCCACTGTAACATGTGTCAAAAATTGCATGGTGCCTTTGGTGCCCATTCGAAAGCCAAGAAAAGCGATGTTACGATCGTCGAAAATCGTGGCTTGAAATGGTATCGTACCTCGAAGATTGCACAGCGCGGTTTTTGTCAAGACTGTGGCTCCAGCTTATTCTGGCAACCGGATGAGCAAGATACGATCGGGATTCTCGCAGGTTCCCTCGACCAGCCAACCAACCTTAATACTATGGGCCATATTTTTGTTGGTGAAAAAGCGGACTTTTACGAAATCAGAGATCAATCTCCACAGTTCAAAAATTCATCGAACGGAGCGTTAAAGGATGACGGTCTATAATATAGATTACGTATTGTGGTTACAATTTGACAACAGCTCTAACACTGATGCTTATGCAATCTGGTCCTTATTATCTAAATCGCAAATTTTTGCGGGATAAATCTTGCACTGATTTACATCCCATCAATCTCATATCTCGTTCGATCTCTGTGCGCATCAAACCAAGGGCGCGTTCAACACCTAGTTGGCCCGCTGCTGCAAGTGGAAATAGATAAAAACGACCGCCGCCAACGGCCTTCGCCCCTAACGAGAGAGCTTTCAAAACATGAGTGCCGCGCTGGATGCCGCTGTCCATGATGACATCGATTTTATCACCCACTGCATCGACAATTTCAGCTAACTGGTCGAAGGGACTTCGCGAACCGTCCAGTTGTCGACCACCGTGATTGGACAGGATAATACCGGTACACCCGATATCCACCGCCCTTTTTGCATCTTCGACGCTCATGATCCCTTTCAGACAATACTGTCCATCCCAGAATTTAACCATCTCCTCTACATCTTTCCAGGTCATGGATGGGTCCAACATGTCCGTGAAATAGCGACCAATGGATAAAGCACCGTCACTCATATCAACATGTGCATCAAGTTGAGGCAGGCTGAATTTTTCATGGGTAATGTAATTAAGGCCCCACATCGGCTTAATGGCGAATTGCAGCATTCCGGCGAGGGTAAGTCGAAAGGGTATAGAGAAACCCGTGCGCAGATCACGCTCTCGATTGCCACCAGTAATACTGTCCACGGTCAACATCATAACGTCAACGCCAGCCTCTTTCGCGCTTTCCATCATCGCTCGATTTAGACCACGATCTTTATGGAAATAGAATTGATAGACTTGAGGGTTGCTATGTTTTTTCCGGATTTCCTGTATGCTGACAGTTCCAAGTGAAGAGACACCAAACATCGTCCCGTATTTTTCAGCCGCCGCCGCGACAGCATATTCGCCGTCATGGTGAAATAACCGTTGCAAGGCCGTCGGTGAACAATATAGCGGCATATCGAGTTTTTGCCCCATAACAGTGACCGACATGTCTATGTCTTCGACCCCGGCAAGCACATTGGGGACCAAATCACAGGCGTCAAAACTGTCGGTGTTTCGTCGATAAGTCACCTCATCATCCGCCGCACCATCAATGTAATTAAATATAGGACTTGGAAGCCGCTTTTTGGCAAGCGTTCTAAAATCTTGAAAATTGTGACAGTGTTTTAAGCGCATTGAAATCTGGTTACCTTTATTTTCGTTTATTTTCAGGTCGCTAGTTTGGGCGTTCAATAATAGATTAAATATATTGAAAACACAGTTGTTTACTTAGCCGCAGTAATTTGTGGGCAAGTATGACGGTCATTCCGACAAAGAAACAAGTTTAAAAGAGGTCCAACATGTGCCAATAGTCGGTTTGACCTGAAATATCCACAACTTGCTTCAGGTTAATGTGACAACACCGTGCTACGTATGACTTTGACGGGATTTACTCTAATCATCGGCGTTACGAAAGAACTGGAAAAACTTTGACATCAAACATTCAAACCCTGATTGACTTAGGATGGTCAGATTTTTATGCGCAGCAATTCGTCTCCGATGAGACAAATCAGATTATTCCTATGCGTATTTCCTCCGTTCACCGTGTTCGTTTGAATGCCCGAGCAGAGGATGGCCCTCACATACTGTTTCCACAAACCCACCAAAGCACGGGTGATTTTGCTGTCGGAGACTGGGTTCTTGCCGATCGTGAGAATGGACAAATTCAGCGTATTTTAGAGCGAAAATCAGTATTAAAAAGATATGCCTCTGGATCAGACAGTCGCAGCCAATTGATCGCAGCAAATATTGATACTCTCTTTATCGTCACTTCCTGCAATGAAGATTTCAAGGTTGAATGGCTTGACCTTTTTCTTGCCCTAGCGCATGAGGCCGAGGTGTATCCTGTTATTGTTCTGACGAAAACAGATACTGTAGATAACCCGGATGATTGGATCAGCCGAGCAAAGGCACTCTCCCCTTCATTGGAAGTTGTAGGACTTGATACCGCTGATGCTTTACAACTTACGAAACTCGAAAAATGGTGCCAGCAAGGACAAACCGTTGCTATGGTTGGCTCGTCTGGTGTTGGTAAATCCACACTCCTGAACGAACTTGCAGGGCTTTCCCAAGCGACGGCTGAGCTTAGCCGAAAAGTCGTTCAAGGCCGCCATACAACGACATCACGTTCGTTACATCAGGTTAAAGCCGGTGGATGGATAATAGACACGCCCGGCATCCGTGGATTAAGGCTATACGATGGGATGCGAGGGATTGAGAGCCTGTTTAAAGACGTTGTCGAGCTTGCAAATCAATGCCATTTTCGCGATTGTTCCCATGAAGGCGACCCTGGCTGCGCAATACAAGCGGCAATAACAGCCGACACGATTGATGTTGAGCGGTTCAATCGTTGGCAAAACCTACTTCAAAGCGGTACGCAAATGAAGAAAAGCGGCCGCGATGTTAATTCTTCCTACGGTGATCCAAATCGGAAAAACAAACCCGCTAAGAAAAAGAGAAAATAAACCTTCCCGCAGCTTTTCAAGACATATCAAATGAGTAAACCCAAGCCACTGATTTTAAACAACTAGTGCATATTTTCCGAAAAATCTCCAATTGGAATGACTTCGGTTAAGAAACAATCGACTCAAAAGATGGTCTTGTACAAAGAGTGTACGAATACCAACGTCCAAACACAGGCGTGAATTGGGCTTTGAACCGGTTCAGAATGAACAAATCATCAGCAGCAAATGATCCGATTTGGAGGGAGCCGGTTTAATTTCGGCTCCCTTTTTCGTTAGCTGAGTAGATGTTGCACAGGATGTGATTGCCTGAGAAAAATGGCTTGAGCAGTAGGAATTTTTGATTTGTATTCATCCATTGGACAACATTTTTCACAGAAAAGGTTATCTTTGAGGGGCGAAGCCCTTGCACATATTGGGTGGAAGAAGATCGCAAGAAAAGACGGCCGCCGACTTCTGATATCACTGATCGGATCGTTTGAAAATCACCAACGGGTCCTCTGCGAGCTTAGCAGTATCAGCCAACGTTAGTTTTTCGCGTCGAATGATACTCCGGATCAAATCTACATATATTTGACCAGTTTCAGCGTATACAGTCATGTGTTTGGCCAACTCATAGCCATCGAGGGGCCTATTTGCAAGTCGCATCTCCGACCTTTCAGTCCGCAGGTTAGCGTATGCCGGGTGAGAGTTAATGTTCAGCATATAGGCGACTAATGAATCGTAAGGTGTTTTGAAGGTCGCTAATTTGACATCACTTTTTAATGCCTTAATCCCATCTTGACTGTTGGTCCATTGGCCGAAGATCGCTTGTCCTTTACGTGCAAATCAGCCGCTTTCGATAGCGCCCTGTGCAATCATCAGGGACGGAGGGAGAGCATCTACTTTTTTAATTAGACGTCTTAAATGATCGGCTGTTATCTTTTCTTCTTTTTCGAATATTCTATACTGCTTGGATAACGCATCCAGCCAAAGGCGATCATTTGGCGACGAATTTACCAAGGAGAATTTTAAGAGCCGATTTCGCGTTATCATTATCTGCTCATTTGCTTGTAGAGTTGCAGATAAACCTAGGCGCAAAGACACCGACTTTCTCAACTTTACATTCTCGACCCATTGTTTAGATAATTTTTCAGGGAGCCGCGTGATCCTTGTTCTTGGAACAGTCTGAAGGCGTTCCGGATTATCGATCAAATCCACATAGCCAATTTCGACAAAATAATTTGCTACATCAACAGCGCTGTCCACAGCTATTACTTTTGATACATTTTCGGCATAAGCAAGTTGTAACCAAAGGGAAGAAAGCAGTATTGAAACGCCAATCGTCGTCATTCTAAATATCATAAACTCTCCTGTTCGTTAGTGTTGATTGACCCTTGCACTTAAAAACCGTCGAAGCACTAAAGTAATTTTCGCCTAATGAACCATAGATGTTTGCATTGCCAACTAAAAGTAATTTGACTAAACAAGTTATTGAGCGGCAGACCACTAAACTTAATGGGTTGGGAGCATTTATGTACAAAATGGTGAGTTCTAAGGGGTCAGGTAGTTTTGATCTCAGGCTATTTAAATCGGTTGCAGGACTTTTAAGTGCGATCCTTTTCATGGCTCTGCTGTCGGGCTGCAGCAGCACAGACCACACAAACAGTGCAAAGACAAATCCTGAGAATGTATCGCAGACTGAAATTGAAAATAGCGAATTAGATGATGCCGAAAAAGAAGCAATGCGGATGTTATTGCTTGAAATGGCGGGCAACACTCTAAATGAATTGAATTCTCTCGATCCGAAGCTTGAAGGAAAATTGAAGGATGCATATGCATATGCGGTATTCGACAGTTTTATGGTTAATCTAGTGTTCTACGTTGCAGGCAAGGGTAATGGTGTCGCCATTGAAACCTCTTCGAAGGAACCAACCTATATGCTCATGCTGCGCGCAGGCACAGGCCCAGGCATTGGTTATACGAAAATGCGCCAACTGCTTATCATCAAGGATCAAGACACCTTCGATCATATGACGACCGTAGGACTTGATATTCAAGTTTCGGCACATGCTGCTCTGAAAGTAGGTAAATTCGGTGGTAGCATGCTTTATGCAGAGTCAATAAATCCAAACATTGAAGTCTATACCATCGTTGATTCTGGAATTGACCTTCAAGCGAACTGGGGTGCAGTGGAATATATAAAGGATTGGAGCCTTAATAAGTGTCCATCCAAGGACGTCAATTAATGATCTGATATTGTAAATGGTAGCGAACCCAGTTCAAAGCCTATAGAAAAGACCAACTAATGGGCCATGACAACTCGTTACGTCCATAGTGCCGGTTCTAGAACCGGATTGATATTTAGCAATAGCCGTCTGGAAAGTAGCGTATCGATACGAAGAAACCGTTTATCGGCTTCTTTATAACCACCCGAGTTAGACCCATTTGCTATAGGAAATAGAACGGAAAAGCCTACTCAAATTGAATAAACCCCTGCACTATTTTTTTTCGTATCTTCAACGATCTACTCTTTGGAAATTATATTGGGGCGGTCTTCCTTTAATGGAGGTTGCAGCCCAGTTGACTGTTGAAGTTGTTGCGTTACAAAATCTGCTCACACTCTCAACCCTGCTGCGACCTTGTTAGTGCAAAAAGATCTTACCTTATTGTAGAATTTTCGTGATCTTTGTTTACTTCTCACGACCGACAAAATCTATTTGCAATAAATTCCTCAAATAAATATTACTTGCTCCTCAATTTTTTCCAGACAGATATGCTCAATTTCTATTTTGACCTCAAACTTTGCTTTTTTTCAGAGCTAACCTTTAATAAGGAATTACTGAATATACTGAGATGGACACTTTAGTTATTCCCGAAATTTTGAGGTAAGTTCTCCAGGATGAATATATCCAAACAGATGATTTTGCTTGTAGAGGATAACGTTCCCGTAGCCAGAACATATGAAAGCTACTTGGCTCAACAGCATTACGGAATTATTTCTGCCCAATCAATTATCGAAGCTCAAACATTACTGGAAGAACGAGAGTTTGATGTTCTTTTGTTAGACATCAACTTGCCCGACGGAAACGGCTTGGAATTATTGAAAATTGTGCAAGATAATTACCCGAGTTGCGCAGTTATAATGATTACTGCAGATGGTTCTGTTAATCAGGCTGTTGAAGCAATGCAAATGGGGGCAAAGGATTATCTGTTAAAACCCTTTTCTGCAGACAGATTACGCGTCACTATAAGCAATGCACTCGAACGGCGTAGCATGGCAAAAACGATTGAAAAATATCAGTCAGATTTCAATCGCACGACATATTGCGATTTTATCGGATCTTCTCTTGCGATGCAGAATATTTACCGAATTGTCGATAGTGCTGCGTCCAGTGAAGCCACTATTTTCATCAAAGGTGAGACCGGAACCGGTAAAGAATTACTGGCCAGCGCCATTCACCAAAAAAGTCCGCGGGCCAACAATAGATTTGTTCCGTTGAACTGCGCAGCGATACCTTCGGAGCTAATGGAAAGCGAAATTTTCGGACATATAAAAGGCGCTTTTACCGGCGCGAATGAAGAGCGTGCTGGTGCTGCTCAACAAGCTCATAAAGGAACTTTATTCTTTGATGAAATATGCGAAATGGACTATGCGCTGCAAGCAAAATTACTCAGATTTGTGCAAACAGGAACCTATCAAAAAGTAGGCAGCGATAAGCTTGAAAAAGTCGATATCCGCTTTGTATGCGCAACCAATCGCAACCCGTTGCACGAGGTCGAAGAAGGTCGGTTCCGAGAGGATTTATTTTATCGGCTACATATTGTTCCAGCAACACTCCCACCTCTCAGGGAGAGAGATAATGATGTGATGGAGTTGGCGACCTTTTTTCTGGATCATTTTGCAAAAGAAGAAGACAAGAATTTCAAAAAATTTAGCGAAAACGCTACAAAAATTATGATTGAGCATCATTGGCCTGGAAATGTCCGTGAGCTGCAAAATGCCATTCATCGAATTGTCGTTCTTAACGAAGGAACTGCTGTTTCTAAAGAAATGTTGCCCAATTCACTGCGTCAAACGCATCAATCCTTACGCTCAGCACCCGTATCGCACGGCAATATAAATTCTGTTACCTCCAAAAACGAGTTCACCATTTCGCCTATGCGGGAAATTGAGTTACTTCACATTCAAAATGCGTTGAAGGCCACCAAAAACAATGTCCCCAAGGCAGCAGCACTATTAGAAATGAGCCCGTCTACCATATATCGGCGAATAAAAGAGCACACTGATGAACCTACTGACTAACTATGATAGAATTGATCTTCAACCTCATCACTATCAAAACAAGAATGACTTCGCTGGCCACATTTGGGTTTCGATAAAATTTATCGGATCCAGAATTTCCGGAAATCTGATCATCGCTTATTTAGCATTAGAAGATATGGTCTCCAGCACTGTCTTTAATTGTGTGTCACCACTTTCATCAACCAATTAATCCTTTCTGGAACCGCTACGGGAGCCGTCCCCCCCCTTAAGGCCCCCATTACGTATCACTGCGTTAGTTTCCAGCAATTGTTTCCCTGTATCTAGCGATTTAGCATTGCATCGGACTGAATAAATACAACCTAGGGCCATTTAAAAGGAAATTAGTGTGCTCAAGACGGCTCTCCCACAATATCAACAGTTTTTTTGGTTTGAACTGGTACGCGACCGTAGATGTCATCAAGCCGAACAATATCATCTTCACCAAGATAATCGCCGTACTGTACTTCAATCAAATGCAGTTCTTCATCATACGGATTGTGCAATCTGTGCGGTGTGCCAACTGGAATATATACCGAGTCATTTTCATGCAGTGTCATCTCTTTTTCACCAACAGTGATAAGACCTGCTCCTTTAACGATTATCCAATGTTCGGCGCGATGATAGTGATATTGGTATGATAATTTTTCATCTGGTTTCACGACGATATGTTTCACCTGATGCGAAACGCCATGATGAATGCCCTTAAAACTTCCCCACGGACGTCGAACTTTCAGGTGATTGCTGGCCTCGACGACCCCTTTTCGTTTCATTTTTTTCACAATACTTGACAGCTGCCCTGCTCTCTCTTTGGGCATGATCAATAGTGCGTCATCCGTATCGATAATGGCGTGTCCCTCCAAACCAATGACGGTAACAAGTTTTCCTTCAGCGTGAATAATATTCTCAGAACAATCTTCTAGAAAAACAGGTCCATCTATACAATTTCCGGCATCGTCCTGTTCACAGATGTCTGCATAAGACTTCCAAGACCCAATATCCAGCCAATCAAACTGCGCTAAAGCCACAACAGATCTATCGGTTTTTTCCATGACAGCAATGTCAATTGGCAGTGCTGGCGTCATGGCAAATATGTCAGGATTGGTATAATGAACATTATTTCTTTTCTCGCCATTTTTTAGTGCTTCAAAACTATTTCGTAGAATATCCGGCGCGAATTTGTGCAATTCGTCGATCATTGTTTTTGCTTTAAAAAGAAAAATTCCTGCATTCCAAAAATGCTTTCCAGTTTTTAAAAACTTGGTGGCACGCTCGAAGTCGGGTTTTTCATTAAAGCTGGTAACATTGTATTTAACGCTGCCCATCCAGTTAGCTGGCTCACCAATTTCAATATATCCATAGTCGGTTGAAGCATGATTTGGCGATACTCCAAAGATACCAATGTCTCCGTTGTTGGCGTTTTCACATAGGTTTTTGACATCTTTACGAAATTGATTTTTGTCTTCAATTCTATGGTCTGACGGCATCACAAGTAGGATTTCATCCTCATGGCAAACGGCACAGGCAAGCGCAACAGCCGCAGCAGTATTACGCCCATCAGTTTCCAAAATTAATTCTGCATTCTGAATGCCCAACTCTTTCAAGTGGGATAGTAGGATGTGTTCAAATTTTTCTGCGCCAACAATAATTGGGGCTCTAAATAATTTCTCATCAGATACCAGAGATAACGTTTCTTGAAACATTGATTTCTCGGTGAACATACGAGCAAATTGTTTAGGGAAAGATGATCTAGAAACCGGCCAAAGCCGCGTACCTTGTCCACCACATAGAATAACGGGACGAACCATTTTTGAGGCCAATTTCAACATGTGTATTCTCCGTTTACTGTGAGCATTCGGACTAACAGCTGCATCTCTCATGCCAAGTCGAACTAAACCGCCTCTCCAAAATAATATGATGCTATAACAATGCGTTAACAAGGCTCGTTCGCAAATTATAATTTTCACTCACCCCCAAATCAAAACAGTTTTTCAATTTGACTGTCAAAATGAAAAACTTCTCGCAAGATCAGACTTTGACTACAAATTTTCCATTAAAAAAATTGTCTCTTCAATGAAAACCGTGCGGAAGGACGATCAATAAAGCCGTTTTTCACTCATGATGAAATTGTCTTTATGGTGGTAGCGACATCATAAAAGCTTATTTCCCCTCGCAAGGGCAGAATATCATTCTATTCGTCAGCATAATGGGTTGAAATATGGAATACATCGATGTAATGCACTCGCGGTACCACTCTGTCGTGGTTAAGTTATATTCCATTGAATTATCACCGCGACAAATACATGACTAGTATCTATTGGAATTATCTGTTGTCGGCTCTTAAAACATAGAATTGAATCACACCTGCAACTTAGGCGGTCAAACAGAGAGGCCTAAGCTCACTTGAAGCGCAAGGCCATTTTGATCTACTCCGGATCCAAATGGCAATTTTTCTTATCGGTTTTTACCTCAGTCTTTTAGTTGTCGGCACGATTGCCTACTCCGGTCTGATAACCTTCCCTCCATGCATGCGTTTTCAAGGATGTTTAACTAAACATTGCTTGTGTCAATTTGACAATCGCATGTCAAACTGAAAAACAATTACCGTTCCCACTTATTCAAATTCCATAACTAATTGAAATACAACATTTTTATTTCAGAAATAGTTGGCACGCCTAATGCAGTGCTCTGGATGATAATAAGGAGAAAATTATGGAAAACCAAAATTCAACCGTTCATCCGACACACCAAGAACTCGGCACTATTGATCCTTCAGTTAGAACCACCATTAGTGTCTTTGGTTTGGGATATGTCGGCATTGTATCCAGCGCCTGCCTCGCCAAAGCCGGGCACCGTGTTATAGGTGTTGATACCAATCTCGATAAAGTAAACCTACTTAATGAAGGCTATTCACCGATTGTTGAAAAGGGATTATCCGAATTGATCGGTGAAGGAATTTCCAACCATCAATTTATGGCAACCCGCGACATTGATTTTGCTATCAAAAATACAAAAGTTTCATTTGTGTGTGTCGGAACGCCAAGTGCCTCTGATGGCTCACTCGACCTTACCTTTCTCAAGCAAGTCTCTGCTGATATTGGAAGGTGCCTAAAAGCTAAATCAACAACGCATACTATCGTTTTCAGAAGCACTATGGAGCCGGGCACTACAGAGAGAATACTCACTCCCATTATCGAAGAAGCATCCGGGAAAAAAGTAAACTCTGACTTCTTTGTTTGCTTTCACCCAGAATTCTTACGCGAAGGGACTGCGCTAGATGATTTCTTCTCTCCTCCAAAGACAGTCATCGGATCGTCTTCCAAAACCGCTTCGGAAATCGTAGCAAAAATTTACAGTGATCTTTTCAAAGACGATATCATCCACTCATCTCTGGAAGTCGCTGAAATGGTCAAATATGTGGACAATACCTGGCATGCGGTGAAAGTTTCCTTTGCCAACGAAATTGGTCGAATTTGTCAGGCGTGTAATACAGATGGGCATACGGTAATGGACATTTTCTGCCAAGATAAGAAGCTGAATCTCTCGCCCTATTATCTTAAACCAGGTTTCGCTTTTGGGGGATCATGCCTTCCCAAAGATGTTCGGGGAATAAATAAACTAGCTAAAAATTCAAATGTTCAAACACCCCTTTTGAACAGCATCATAAACAGCAACGAAACACAAATCTCTCATGCCGTCGAAATGGTGAAAAAAATCGGTAACAAGAACGTCGCAATTCTTGGCTTAACGTTCAAACAAGGAACCGACGATTTACGGGAAACTCCCACCATTCCCATGATTTCTGAATTGTTGGATTTGGGGTTTACTGTCAAAGTATTTGACGAAAACATTAAAAGTAAAAAACCGCTTCTTCATTATCTACAACATGCGGAATGTGCCAGCATGGCGGTAAAGGATTTCTGTAATAACTTCGAAAAGTACCAATCCATGTCATTGGGAGAAGTGCTTAAAAATGCAGAAACAATCGTTGTTACCCATGACACAGAAATTTTCACCCAAATAGCATCTCAACGCACAGACAAACAAACAGTCGTTGATTTGGTTCGATTATATGCCAATCAGAACGGACTCATCGGGATCCAAGAAGTAGGCATGAATGATTTTCTTCAAAAGCCCGCCCTTGCTAGCGAATTGGAAAGAACGCTTTGCAAACACATACCAAACACCAGTGATCAAGGCATAAAGCATATTTTGCTCGCTGAAGACAACATTCCGATGAGTACCGTTCTCCAATTCAAATTGTCGTCGCTTGGATATCGTGTCGATACGGTATGTAACGGCCAAGACGCTGTTTACATGGCGAGAACGAAACCCTACGACGCGATTTTGATGGATTTACATATGCCGGTCTTAGACGGCTTTGAAGCAACCCGACAAATTCGACAGCTCGACGATGGCTCCGCTAACGTTCCCATTATTGCCTTATCCGGAAATATTACCCCCGAGATAAGTAATACGTATTACGGCTTGTGCTGGTAACCAAACAAGGGAGCTCCTCATGACTAAAATTGTGCAAAATCAAAATTTTGAAAAAACCATTATTACAAATGGAAACAGCCCGGATTTGTTTTTCCACCAGTTCGCCCCGGAAATTATCAGAAAGTACGATATCCGTGGGATTGCAAACAAGAACCTATTCGATATTGATGCCTATGCCATAGGCCGATCATTTGCCCAATACCTTACTGCGAATGGCGGAAAAACTGTCATTGTTGGCTACGATGGGCGCCATTCTTCTAATTTTTTGGAAAGTGCTTTAGTTAAGGGTTTAACGGAAGGTGGAGCCAATGTAGTTCGGGTAGGTCTCGGCCCTACTCCACTTGTTTACTATTCTGTGCAAAATTTGTCAGCTGACGCCGGGATAATGGTCACGGGATCTCACAATGCCGCTGAATATAACGGTTTTAAGATAACATTGAAAAATAGGCCGTTCTTTGGAAAGGATCTCCAACAATTATCAATTGACGCTACGCGCGGGTTACATCGAAAAAATGTAGGTACTGCATCAAATATTCAAACATCAGATAGCTATACCAAGCGATTAGTGAAGACTTATCATGGAGACAAACCACTTTCTGTCGTTTGGGATCCAGGCAATGGCGCCGCAGGCGAAATAGTTCAAGAACTTGTACTCAGATTACCCGGAAACCACTGCATCATTAACGGTGACATTGATGGGAATTTCCCGAACCATCATCCGGATCCGACGGTTCCCGACAATCTAAAGCAAATCCGCGCGAAAGTGTGTGATGGTCGCTACGATTTGGGAATTGCGTTTGACGGGGACGGAGATCGAATTGGCGCTATTGATGAAACGGGTAAAATAATTTATGCGGACAAATTACTTACTTTGTTTTCAATTGATATTCTCACTCGGCATCCCAAGGCGACATTTATAGCTGATGTAAAAACAAGCCAAACCTATTTCGATAAAATATCCGAATTGGGTGGCAACCCAATCATGTGGAATACCGGCCACTCCTTGATTAAGTCAAAAATGATCGAAACCGGTGCCCTTTTGGCTGGCGAAATGAGCGGGCATATATTTTTCGCTGATAGCTATTACGGCTATGATGATGCCCTCTATGCAGCGGTTCGCCTTTTGTCTCTAATCTCCACGTCGGGATCATCCTTGGCTGAATTATCCGATGCCCTACCCCAAGCGTTTTCTACGCCGGAAATTCGCATTCCATGCCCCGAAGCGGATAAACAGAGGATTATGCAAGCCATCTGTGAACAGGTGACAACGACTGATAGTCAAATTAGCAAGATTGACGGTATTCGCGTAAGTAGCCCAACAGGATGGTGGCTTATTCGGGCATCTAACACCGAACCTGCTTTGGTTGCCCGGTGTGAAGCAAATTCCAAAAATGACCTTTCCGTCCTCACTGACAAAATTCGAATATTACTGGGGAACCAAGGTCTGCAAATCACATCTGTTTTCATTGAGTAAAAGGAGGTCATCATGATCAATAGAGTGGATTTTAATGCACAATACCAAGTAAGGCCAGGCAATTGCAGTAATCGGTATCAACTTGCTAATAGGCTGATCAATACTTTTGGATATCACAGGGCGGTCAAAGTCTGCCGCGAAAACCATTGGTCAGGTGTCATGCAAACACTCGCTGCAATCAAAGACCTTTAATGCTCTTTTTCCTCATCGAGTGAGGCCTTGTCGTCTACAAATTTGCTGAGTTTATGAAGTGATATTTCAATTGTATCATTCAAGCTTCCTGCAAGTTTGTAGGCGTTTGCCAAATTGTTATCCTTCAACGACATTTCAATATTTCTGCATAAATGATGCAACGAAATCGCACCAAATGTTGCCGCACTCGATCCCAACGAATGGGCCTGAAATAGAAGAAGATCACTATTTTTGTTGGGAAGTGTTTGTTGAATATCCAACTGCCTTGTTCTTGTATCTTCAATAAAGCAAACAATTAATTCAGAAAGCATATCAGGATTAGTCTCCACGCCGAGATCCTCCAGAACGTTTTCGTCTACTGTGATCTCGTCACTGGTACATTTCTTCTCTTGGCCAATCCATTTTGCAACCATCCTCTGGATATCTTTTGCGGGCGCTGGTTTCTGAAGGTAATCATCCATTCCCGAAGCTAAAAACTCTTCTTTCTCTTCTTTTAAGGCATGAGCTGTCATAGCGATAATTGGAATTTTTGCTTCATCTCCGCTTAATTTTCTAATTTTTCGAGTTGCTGCTAATCCATCCATTTCGGGCATCGAGATATCCATAAATATGATGTCGTATGGAAAATGCTTTACAGCATCTACTGCTTCAATACCATTTCCAGCTAAATCCACTTCGCACCCAATATTGTGTAACATCTTACGGATAACCATTTGATTGGCGGCGTTATCTTCCACGACAAGCACACGTAAATTTTCTCGAATAACAATGTCTATCGGTTCAGTTTTCTCAAGATCGGAGGCAATTTCTTCGTCTGTCGCCCGCAGCAGAAGAACTTCAAACCAAAATCGACTACCATTTCCCTCTTCACTATCAAATCCGATTTTTCCGCCCATTAAGTCAACAAAACTTTTGGATATAGAAAGCCCCAAACCTGTTCCGCCATATTCGCGAGTATATGAACTTTCAACGGTTACAAACTGACCAAATAGCAAATCCTGTTTTTCCGCGGCAATACCAATTCCTGTATCGATCACTTCAAATTTTATCAGATCGGTTTGATCACTTTCCTTCCTCGAAGAAATAAGTACTCTAACGCCACCGGATTTTGTAAATTTAATAGCATTCCCGATTAAGTTCAGAAGAATTTGCCGTAGACGAGAGGAATCCCCAAGAAGATATAAGTTTTCCGAAATACTCTTTTCAAGCTGTAGCGTAATCCCTTTTGCAAAGGCGCCGGGTTCCAGCAAATCGACAATACTATCGAAAGCGACTGACGGATCAAAAACCGCCATTTCCAGTTCGACTTTACCAACTTCAAGCTTAGAGAAATCTAAGATGTCATTAATGACTGTCAACAAAATGGAAGCAGATTCCTGCCCCGTTGCAACGAGTTTTTTTTGCTCCTCATCCATTTTTGTTGAACCCAAAAATCCCAAAATACCCAACACGCCATTTAGCGGTGTTCTGATTTCATGGCTCATCATTGCAAGGAACTGGGATTTGGTTTCATTAGCTTGTGTCGCCAACTCCATTGCCTCTTTCAATTCTTTTTGTTGCTTTTTGAAAGCGGTGATATCTGATCGAATCCCAACCAGTCCACCATCTGCAGATCTCGTCTCAATAATTCTGACCCATCTGCCATTATTTAGCCGTTGTTCGATTGGTCCTTTAGGGTTTCGATGCCGCTGCATGCGTTCCTTAATCCATTCTTCGACCCGTCCCTTTGCATCTTCATATTGTCCCCGCTCAGCACCTGTACGAATAATATTTTCGAACGTATTCCCCTCAACCAATAAGTCCGAACTTTCAGAATAAATTTCTCTGTATTTTTCATTGCAGATAGTTAAACGATCTTCAGTGTCGTAATATACAAATCCCTCAGTAATCGCTTCTATCGCCTGCACCAGTTGAAGCTTTACATTTTCTATTTCAAACGTTGCTTGGATTAATTTATGTTCTTTGTCAGATTGCATCAAAATGCGTTGGTGGAGATCATCAACAGCAGCGCTCAAGTGTTTCAATTCTACGGAATGGAACATGGACGGTTCGAGTTTTTCATACGCAGATCCGTTTGAAACTTCCTTCAAATGATTTTCTATATTTTTGATCGGCCTTAACACCAATTTATTGGCTATAAGAAGAAAAATCATGATTGCAGCCAAAAAGCCCGACAATGAATAAATGACCACGAAATAAGCGTTCTTGTTTATTTCCTTCAGCCTTTGATTAAGGTCCAAGAAAATAGAAATACTGCCAATCACCGCTGTGTTTCCAATTACGGGCTGCGAAAAAGTCAGGATTTTTGCGCCAATCTCCGGTTTTGATTTAATTCTATCAATCAGCACTTCACCATTGTTCAGTACCATGCGAACGCGACAAATGTCCTTCGTTCCTTCTAATATATGACTAGTAAGAAGATTGAGGCTGCCCAGATCGTTTATTTCGAACGCCGGGGCTGATGACTGAGATATCAATTTTAAAGTTTGCAGTGATTGTTCACGCAAATTCTCAGAAAGTCGCTTTGTTTCAACGGTTTTCACCACATAACTCGCCAACAGGCTCATAACAACAGCCAAAACAACCGTCACAAATGTGAATTGCGTCGACAAATGGAGAGGCAGGAATTTATTTATCCAAGTTTTCAAATTAACTCCATTTCATGAGCCGTTTTGAAATACTAAATCAGATATTCTTAATTTATTACTCTTATAGAAAATTATCTTATTAATTGAATTTGTTGCTAGATAGCTCCGCCGATACCTGAAACCACTTATTTATATAATTCCTATATCGCAACCCAGGCCTCAGAAATGCAAAAAGGACCGACCAATCGGAGGGGCCCTTTTTTTTAAATTTGGTTGCGAGAGTCCGAAACCAATCTGTATTTGTAATTCAAATCAAAATTCAATTGTTAGGGGCAAAGTCGCGATCTTGCTCTCTCACTACCGCTCTCTTAAACTTCTATTTCTGTATTTGAGGACGAATGAGTGCACATATTCGTAGATCGGGAGTTTGTTGTTTTTGATGTCAACCACAACGGCATGCCGACTATGATGATGATCTATTTATAAACGAACTAGAATTGGTGGTGAGACATCACCAGTAGATCTATTCTAAAATAAACTGACTTATATCCAGATCCAAACTGTCGAAGTCGCTGAGTGTCACAATCACCACATCCCAATTTAATCCACTGCCGGTTTGGTCCAATTCGACGACTGTATCTCCTGAACCATTATCAGAATACTGGATATATGTATCAAAAACATCACTGGTATCGCTTATACCCAGATTGTCAAAAATTGAAGCGACATCAATTTGATCCTGGTCCCCTTCGAAATCAAAATCCGTGATGAAGTCTCCTATCTCATTCACTGACTTATAGACAAACCGGTCACTGCCAGCTCCACCAGTAAGGTGATCCACTCCCTTATATCCTTTGATTATGTCATTTCCATCGTCACCAAACAAACTGTCATCACCACTACCGCCAACCAGATAATCTCTTCCATTTCCCCCGCTGATATGATCATCCCCGCCGCGGCCATACAATCGATCTCGTCCATCTCCTCCTTCAATAATATTTTCAAGAAAATTTCCGTACAAGGTGTCCTTGTAATCTGACCCGATCAAATTCTCGATAGAAAATATTTCATCCTCTCCAATGCCAGTAGACGTTTTCGAGTTTAAATCCGCGCTAATACCGCCAGTCGCATTTTCAAAACTCAACGTATCTACACCAGAGCCACCATTAAGCGTATCGTCACCGATGTCAGCTATTAAATAGTCATTGCCGCTGCCGCCTGAGACATCATCATTTCCAGACCCACCATCAACAGTATCGTTGCCACTACTTGCAACCAAAGTATCTGATCCAGATCCGCCATTCAAATAGTCGTCACCGGAATGCCCGTCTAAACGATCCAGGCCATCACCTCCATACAAGCTGTCGGCCCCGCTTCCGCCTGCAATATAATCGTTGCTATTTCCGCCACTAAGTCGGTCATCTCCAGAGTTCCCATACAAAGTATCATCTCCAGATCCGCCATCGATAATATCGGAACCACTCCCTCCATTGAGAGAATCCGCCCCGTCTCCCCCATCAATTACGTCTGATCCCTTTTGGCCAAAGACGACATCACTTCCATTGTCACCAATTAAGGTGTCGTTGAAACTAGCAATTTCATAGGTTTTGCTTGAATCAAAAACATCCAATGCTTGATAACCGTTATAGGTCGAGCTCACAAAACCAATCCACGAAAATTGATCTCCAACTGTTAAGTCCAAGTCTTCGAGTGGGACTTCCGCTCTGAGCATCCCGTCACTAATGGAGAGCGATGAAAATGGAACTGCAGAAGCTGGCGAAGCAATACCTCCGAACACCTCAGCGAGTGTCATTGTCATTACACTGGACGTCATGCTAATGCTGATCAGCACGCCATCAGTATTCGGTAGGACAATAGTTTCGCCCGTATTTGAAAGAGTTAATGGTACTTTTCCCGAGACTAGAAATAGTGATATGGTTCCTTCATCTGCCAATAAATCAAAACCCTTTACATCATAAATTGAAGTGACAAAAATCAAATTATCATCACCGTTTGTTATCGTCATGTGACTAATGTCCCAATGATCAGTACCAACAGCCGATGGGTGCAAATAGTTAAAATCGTTTTCAAGATCAGATCTCACAACAACCACACCATCAATGACATCAAACCCTGCCGCACCATATTTTGAATGAGCATTCAGTACTTCAACATTTGCAGTACCGATATCAACCGAAAATACGGTATCGTCAAAATCCATATCTCCACCGTTGTAGAGATCTTCAAAACCAAGCTCCAGAACACCGTTTTGTACGTCAAGCTGTCCAACTGTATGAAGTATCCCATCTGAATTTAACGGCAACGTCTCGCCATATGCAGCCGTATGGTAGTCATTAAGCTGAATTAGGGTCACCGTGCCATCATCGGCAATGTGATAGAGAGTTGGATTTACATCATTAATGCCAGCTGGGTTTCCATATGAATCTCTGAACTCATATCTGCCGCCATTACTAGCTGCGCTTTCAAAAAAAGATGTATTTAGGGAATATCCATTTGAAACAATAAAAAACCCAATTTGATCGCCAGCAGAAACATCCAGTGACTCCTGGGTTATTCCCGGAACTAGATCACCACCGCTGCCAGTTTGAGATGCGTTCTTCCATATTATTTCCGCATCTTTTATCCGACCCGTTAAAGGATCAATTTTGTACCAACCGAAAGTATTCTTATACCCGGCCCCTTCTCCTTCGAATGTGACTGATACGGGGTAATCATAGGTTATAAAGACTTCCTTCAAGTCAGCATATTTTGGACTAGCGTCACCATAAAGTGTATCGTCCCCACTATTCCCATTAATTAGATCATCACCTTTGCCCCCCCAACCTTCATCATGCCCGCTATTGGATGTAATGATATCGTTCCCATTCCGACCAGAAATGACCTCACTTGCAGAACTCCCGTTGAGTGTATCGTCACCAACTGTTCCGTCGATGGGTGATATAGTAATACTCATACTGTTTCTCCTGTGTAATTAGTGTTTTGGCCGGCCACTTTTTGGAGGTTTCGGACACTTTTTGCCACCTATCCAAGCCATAATCCATCTGCGATCTAAATAATTTCCGTTTTGCTCCCCTCTCTGATTTTCCCTTAAACTCGTACCCATATAACGTGAGTAATTGTCGGAAAAATTGTCCTCGACTTCGGCACGTCTGAAATCTGAATTTGGCTATCAAGATGGGGATACCGACCATAACTTTGCACCTTGTGCAACAAGTACGAGAACAGGTCGTATCAAACAATTTTCCTGACTAGTCACTTTTTCAGTCCTTCAAAAATTACATTTACAATGAAGAGACGCATTAGTCGTGCCAACTTTCAGATTTTCAATAAACCGATGAAAATTATATTATATTACAATATCTTATGAGAATTTTTCTCTTCCTACCGATACAATTATTACACGCAAACTGGCATGAAAAATTCAGATTGAATGTCAGACTGAGAGTTTATCTACCACTCAATTGTTTTCCGCATTGAAGCTCCGCTCTTGTCATCGAGTGTTTTTCAAAATTTGGTAGGACCTGCACGCATCGCATTTTGACAGTCAATTTGAGAAATCTTAATTTTCTGGGGAAATATTGATTTTTCCATATTAGTTCAACTTAATTTTCTAGACCAGATCTGCGAACACATAACCAATTGTTTTTGAAGGAAAAATTAGAAAGAAAACGTAGTTAAAAAGTTCCTTTTCTAGCAACCAATTCACGTGGCATGGCTTTTGCTAATTCTTACTAGGAAGACGCCTTAGTAGATTTTCTAGCATCTTCACGGTGCCTATAAACAAGCGCAGTAATATTGCAAGGAAGGGTACAATGAAAATTATTAGAGAGCGCCCGAGTCAACGAAGACATCACCGTCTGACTGCGCGCCTTTTAGTAAATTTTGACGGTCTCGAACCAGTTCCAACTATTGACTGGAGCCTTGGAGGTTTACGTCTTCCGACAATAGCTGGGCTAAGTTTGAGTGCCGGTGATCAGTTTACTGTTTATCTCACGCTTTCGTTTCAGGGTTATGACATTTCTTTCGACGCTGAAATTGAAATTCTTCGTATAGATGGGACTGATGGGAGCATCGCCGTCAGTTTTGTTGAATTACCAGAAAGAACAGAGGATCTTCTCAAGTATTTCTCTGAAGACCTTATTAGAGGAAGCATGGGGACAGTCGAGGACAGCATTTGCAGGATAGATGTACCTGTCACACCGATATCAACTAAACCGACGACTTCTCATTCTTCAGAAACCCCCGTAAGCAGACTACCTATCAAGACAATAATCATGTCCTGTCTCTATATAACAATAGGGATCTCTGTTTTTTCTTATGTGATGATCTTGATTTATTCCAACTTTATGCGTTTAGAAATAGCAAGCTCTGTTGTCTCGACACATCTTCAAACTCTAAAAATGCCCGTGGACGGCATTGTAAGGCAGATAAATTACATTGAAGGACAAACTGTGTTGAAAGGGCATCAGTTGGCAGTCATTGAAGATGTCAAGCTTGAGCAGAAAATTAAAGGTGCAGCTCTTGATGTCGAAATATCAAAGAAGAATGTCTGGCAAATTCAAGAGAAATACCGGATCGAAACAGAACGGATGAAGCTCTATAAAATAGTCAGTAAAACTGAGACCAGTATTGCCAAGGCCCACCTTGCATCTTTGAAGGAAGGTTTAAGAGCTGCCGACGCGCGTCTTATTCGCGTAATTACGCTCAAAAGAAAAGGAGTAGCGACGAGCCGCCAGCTAGATGTAGCAAAAACCGAGCAAACCCGCCTTGCAGCTGAAGTCAGAGTAGCCCAGTTAAAACTTCAACAAAACACTGCAATGGAAGCAGCATCTGACAGACGTCACTACAACCACAAATCTTTTGTCTCGGATTTGGACATGGTAGCTGTTGAACTAGAAATGGCTTATGCAGATCTGAAGGTTGCTATGCAAAAATTGTATCAGCTGGAGGATGCAAAGAATAATTTAATCATGCGGGCTCCGTTTACTGGCAGAATTGCAGCTATTTATTTAGCAAACGACAGCCGCCTGATAAGAAATGATCCTCTACTAGTATTAGAAAAAACGGATGGGGTAACTGTCACCTCGTTCCTCAATCAAACGGAGATTATGGAGGTCGGTTTATATGACGAAGCCACGATCTTTGTTCCCGCATTGAATAGAAACATCTCGGCCATCGTTACCAAAATCGATCGTAGCTCCTTGTACCTTAATAAGAATAGAAACAACTACATCTGGCATGATGAAAAAGAGCGAACTGCCGCCGTTACTTTGAATTTGAAGGTTGATGGTCTTTTGGCGTCCCATATTACTGCCGGATTGCCAGTTGTCGTCATCTTCAAGCGACGTGAAGTCAGTGACATATGGGCTTCAATAATGAATATCTTAAACAACAATCCGCAACCGAGGTCCGAATATGACGAACATAAAAAAATATGATCGCAAGCGGTATGTTGACGATCCAACTTACTGGCCAAAGGGTTCTAGGAAGTGGACCCCATTCGCGCTTTTAAATATTGCGCTCTATTTGACGTGCTGTTTGGTCGTAATTTTGATTGTACCAAATCGCTTATGGGATCCCAATGTAAAGGAAATCACGTTGGTCGTTGGTTCGCTGGGTATCTGGCGATATGGGTGGTGGTTTACTCATGCATTTCGTGCCTCATTATATGGTCACTTTGTATATCCAAAAATGAGGAAAAAAGGCCAGGAAATTTGGAATAATGGATGGCGACCTCGCCACATGCATTTCATGATGACAACATATAAAGAGCATCAGGATATTACAGAAAAGGTCGTCCGTTCTATCATCACTGAAATACGGAACTCAGGTGTTCCCGGAACTATTTGGCTCGGATCCGCAGATCGTTTTGATGAAGACATCATTTCAAATTTCTTGCATCGAGAAGCAGAAGATTTAGATGTTACGTTGCGAATAATACGGCAAAATATATCAGGAAAACGAGCAGCAATTGGCTTGGTTCTACGGGCTATGAGCCGTTCCGGAGTAGAAAAGGATGACCTTGTTGTATTTATGGATGGTGACTTCATTCTATCTGAAGGCGCTGTCAGCCGCTGCATGCCACTTTTCAAACTTTATCCCAAATTGCAGGCCTGTACGACAGATGAGGAGGTTATTTGTATTGGGCCTCGATGGATTGAAACTTGGCTTAAAATGAGATTTTCACAAAGACGCTTAGCAATGCAATCTCATGCATTATCTGGCCGGGTATTAACTTTAACAGGCCGAATGTCAGTCTTTCGAGCGTCTCATTTGTTAAAGCTAGAGTTTATACGACTACTTGAAGCAGATCATCTCAATCACTGGCTTTGGGGAGATTTTCGATTTCTATCAGGCGATGATAAAAGTACCTGGTATTACATGTTGAAACATAAAGCCAAAATGCTCTATGTCCCAGACGCTTTGGGTTACACAGTTGAAGTTATTGACGGGTACGGGATTGAAAGGATGGTTCAAAACTTCCGTCGTTGGTCTGGTAATATGCTTCGAAATGGATCAAGGGCAATCTCTCTAGGACCGCGTCATATGCCGTTTTTTATTTGGTGGTGCTTGGTCGATCAGAGGTTATCTATGTGGACCATGTTGTTAAGTCCAGTTTTGGCTATCCTTGCAACCTTTATAGTAGGTGCCAGTTATTTATGGTCCTACCTTATTTTCATTGCATTAAGCCGCATGCTTTTATCTCTATTTTTGTTCAAATACTCTCGAAAAATTGAGATGTCATATCCTTGGATTTTATATCTTAACCAACTGATCAATGCGTCAGTTAAAGTGTATTGTATTTTCCGTTTATCCAAACAGAAATGGTCGAACCGCGGCAATCAAAAATCCGCTTCTGAAGGCAGTCAACTGGTAGAGATCGCGCGAAATGGTATGGCTTTTTGGTGCACGTCGATCGCCGTTGTTTTACTATTTCTTATTACCATGCACTATTCCCAGCTGGTGAACATTCCCTCAACCGAAATAATGCTCCTCGCAATTGGTATTGGGTGAAATCACATTGACAGTCATTCTGACACGATCATTTCCTCCTTCGCTCAACAATACTTAATTCTTTGTTTTTAATTGATTTTTCTCAATCACTGATTGGCACATCTATTGCAGTTCTCATTGTCATAGAGAAGGAGATGATCAATGAGTTCTCATTCGAAGATATCAAGAACCTACAGTATTATTGCTGCCCTTACTTTCATGATAGGTCTTGTTCCGTTCTTGCTTAATTTTGTTGTGGATCCCTATGAGATCAATCCGGTTATTGATCTGGGCATTGAGAAAGCAAAAATAAGCGAAAAATCTCATTATCCTCTCTGGAAAATTATCCATTTCCCAGCTGAGACTTCGGAGATTGTTGTACTGGGTGACAGTCGGGCGAGAGCTCTAAAAGAAAAATTCTGGCATCAACTCGGCCTAACGAACACGTATAATTTTGCATATGGTGGGGCAACAATCTACGAGCTCACTGATACATTTCATTACATCAAACACAGTCCAAACTTGAAGGCACTTGTCGTAGGCATACAGTTACGAAGCTTCGATCCCAATCATAAAAAGGGAATGAACCGGGTACCTGAGGCCATACGGCTCAGTAGCAATCTCCTCGACTATTATACAAATTGGTTCATATCGCGCATTTCAACCAAACTATTGGAAAAAAAATATGCCTCACAATTTCGAGCCATAAGCAGATTGAATTTATCTCCTCTCTCCTCTGCAATTGCTAAACCCCTTACGCAGGAGGATCAACATGCTTATCTGGAACTTATTGATGAAGAGATATGCAAAAACTGTAAACTTCCATCAAACATTCCCTCGTCACGCTATATCGTTCGGACTGGAAAACACGCCTACAATTTTGGTGATGGACTTGGAGTTTGGGGCCGATTGTGGCCTCCTATTGTTAGTCACAAACATCTAGAAGGCCGTTTTAATTCACAGGTAAACAAAAATGCACGGTCTGATTGGAACAACTTTCAATTTTCTGAAAAATTGTGGGCTCAAGTCGTAGAAATATCCGATTGGACAAAAAAGCATAATGTTAAGTTAGTCTTTGTTATTCCTCCAACCATTGTGGAAATGCAACAAAGAATAGTCCACTTTGGTTTAGGAGAATTAAATCATACTTTTCGCATGCGCTTAGCCAACTTGGCTCCTGTTATGGATTTCGATTTCATCAATCCTCTTACCAGCGATATCAGTAATTTCACCGATGCATATCACTTCAATTACATGGCAGCAAAGCAGATCATTGGTGAAGTTTCCCTACACATTTCAAATGATGATGAGGTCTTGAAACGAGCGCTCAAACGACGACAACAGATTATTTGCCCGCTTTCCAGTGAAGAAGCTGAGACAACAATTAGCGATAGCAATATTGAGGTTTTAGAAGGTACTGCTTGCCGGATCTGGAGGAAGCATCATGCCAAATAGACATTCGTTATTCAGGGTCATATTTCCCGTTCTATTACTGACGACAATAATTGCAACTGCTGCCTATTTCTCACAATCCACGTGGACTTCCAAGAATACAACGTGGGATCCAATGGTCAATGAAGACATGAACCAAGCCAAAACTCTCATGAAAGTTGGCAAAATGAAGGAAGCTCTCGCAATTTATGAGAAACATGCAGCAAATGATCACCCCGTTTCGATGTTCTACGCAGCTAAGTTCTATAGCCGGGGTTGGAGTACTTCCCCAAATCTGAACATTGCTAGAGGTTATTACCTAAAAGCAGTTGAATACAGTTTTCCTTACCGCGGTGAAACTGCCTACGAACTTGGTCGTTTATTTCAACGATCAAAAGGTCCTGATTGCAACGCAGTGGCTGTTGAATGGTTTCGAAATGCATTGAAATGGAACTATGTAAAAGCTGCACTCCAATTGGCCATTCACTACGAAAAAGGGTTAGGTGTCGAACCTGATTTGGACACAGCTAGTTCCTTTTATGAAATAGCTGTCGCGGCTGAAAACGAGCAAGCAATGATAAAGTATGCTCGTCTACTGATTAATCGCAAATATGGCTCCAAATTGGATCCATCAAAAGCTGAACTTCTCGTAGACCAAGCAATGGTATTGCTAAAACGCAAAGCACATTCTGGTTCCGGAAACGCAGCGAAACAATTGGGCCGTGTATACAGAGACGGTGACCTTGTTCCCCAAGACAAATCAAAATCAAAAAAATGGCTAAAGCAAGCTGCTCATTTAGGAAGCAAGGGAGGCATGCATGATTACGCTCACATTCTCCTTGCGGATATGAAGCACCCAGAAGAACATCAAAAAGCAATCCACTGGCTTAGAAGCGCTGCTGATCTCGGCCATGGGGCTTCCATGACAGCACTAGGACGGTTTCATTTGGATGAAAAGTACGGCCTAAATCGCGAAGCTTCGGTCATGTGGTTTGAGAGAGGCGCCGAAGTACCACACGGCGGATCACTACAAGAACTCGCGCGTTTGTACCATCGAGGATTTCTTGTAGTGCAAAACAAGGAAAAAGCCATTGAGCTTGCTGAACGAGGAAAACGTTTAGGCCACTCTGGATCTTCTAAACTACTCGCTGCAATACAGATTGAGAATACTGCATCGGAACTCACGTCCCCCAGACACAGTAACAATTAGGAGGTAACAGTCATGGTTTTCAGCTCCCTGGAATTTATTTACCTGTTTATGCCTCCTGTGCTGTTTGTATTTTTCATTCTACGTCATGTGCAGTGGGAAAAAGGAATTATCTGGTGGTTAATTGCATCCTCAATCGCATTTTACGCCTGGTGGAGTCCTGTTCATCTATTCTTGCTATTGGGTTCCGTGGCCGTCAATTTCGCCTTACATAAAATGATGCTGCGACATTCCAGTAAACTTATTCTGACTATTGGAATTATCGGAAATATGGCGACACTGGCCTACTTCAAATATGCCGACTTCCTCATTTCAAATTTTAACCTAATATTGGGTGTTGAGACGCCTCTTTTGCACATAGTTCTGCCACTGGCAATTTCATTTTTTACTTTCCAGCAAATCTCTTTTCTCTACGACACTTATGTTGGCAAAATTGAAAAATGCGATTTTGCAAAATATTGCCTGTTTGTCGTTTTCTTTCCTCAATTGATCGCGGGCCCGATTGTTCTGCAAAAACATACTATTCCGCAGTTCATGATGTCATCGTTCAACAAAAGCGCGGTTATTAATATTTCTGTCGGGGCGACATTATTTGTAATCGGATTATTCAAGAAAATTGTACTTGCCGATGGAATTGCCCCAATTGCCAATGCAGTTTTTAATGCCGGAGAGGCCGGCCATTCTATTCCATTTGAAGCTGCCTGGATGGGCACAATTGCCTATACATTTCAGATATATTTTGATTTTTCCGGATATTGCGACATGGCACTAGGTCTGGCTCGTATCTTCGGAATCCGCCTGCCTATAAACTTCAACTCCCCTTACAAGGCGGTCAATATTGTAGATTTCTGGCGGCGGTGGCACATTACACTTTCAACGTTTCTACGGAACTATCTCTATATTCCACTGGGAGGGAATAAGAAAGGTCTGTCGCGCCGATATGTCAATCTCACGGCAACTATGCTGTTGGGAGGACTGTGGCACGGTGCCAGCTGGAACTTTGTATTCTGGGGACTGTTACACGGCTGTTATTTGACAATTAATCACGCTTGGAATGCCTTCTTTCCACAAAAAGAAAACACCTCTGCTTTCCTCTTATTCATTGAACGTCTGGTTGCACAATCAATAACTTTATTGGCGGTCATGGTCGCTTGGGTGTTTTTCCGGGCAGAAAGTTTTGGAACGGCATTGGCTGTTTTAAAAGGAATGTTTGGGCAGACATTGTATTACGATACAAAAATTTGGAACCATCTTTTAATCGATACAAGCTTCTTTTGGTTTCAAATAATCATTCTAACGGCAATTGTCGTTATTGCTCCGAATTCTATTGAAATAGTTCGTAAATACCGCCCCGTCGTTGATCTTAAATCAAATTCCAAAATCCTTAAAAGCACATTTATCCCACTGCGAAATTTATTTCGGTGGCGGCCGTCGTTGGCTTGGTCTGCTTCGTTCTTTGTCGTTGGAATTATCAGCCTCGCTCAAATTTACCGACTAGATGAACTCACTGAATTTATCTACTTCAATTTCTAGGAGAGTGAAATGCGTTTTCTCATTTGTCTTCTGCCACTTTTTTTCTCTATCGCAAGTACGGGTAACTCTAATGCCAGAGAACAACAAAGTTGGATCGTCACACAGCAGGCTACTGGTTTTTCCTATGATACCGACACTCAGATGGGAAAACGGAAAAACATAGCACGTAAAGGACTCATTTCTGTCTCTACGAGCGGAACAAACCAGCTGATATCCTATTGGTCACCTGGGGCTTATCGCGCAACGATAACATTCAACGGTAAGGCGATCGTTGATGGTTACGATTTAGATGATGTTTCAAGAATTAGTAGTTTTCGATTTAGCAAGTCTGGATCGACTGCCTATATACGTACCACAAAGGGACCGACCGCTATTGTTGAGCTCTTTCTAGACAAGCAATCTGTCGTCAACTGGCCGCGACTATCAATCGTAAAGTTACTTAGCTACAAAAATTCAACACTCATAATCTCTCTATTCAGTGAAAAAACACAAACTACTGAATTTTGGCGATACATAAATAACAAAGACAGTCATCACCAGTTAGACGGGGAAAAAATTGGCCACCTAAATGGTTGTTCCGTACTAGGAAGTAAGGTTACAAAAACAGGCATCGCATTGGAAGTATATTGCAGCCGAAGAAGAGGCAGTGATATTAAATTTCTTGCCTTCAAAACAGGAGAGATTTCCACCATCGCTGCCAGCGAGAATGATGAGATACTGGCTTACTCCTTGGCCTCGCATGACAGCGGATCCATCCCAATACTGGTTGTCAGTGGTAACACAAATGCAAGACAATTCTTTCATGCATCGTCAGGTGCCCTCCTAAAAAACTTAGGGGAACCGATGGCATATGCCTCAGATGAAGGCGGCAAACAAAGTTGGAGCCAATCCTATCGAACTCGCGTCCTAGCGGCATTATTTCAAAAAACCAATCATGAAATATTTGCAACGCTAGCAATGCAAGCGATGAAGAATACTCTCGACCAAAGAAATGAAAACTTGGACATTCGAGGTCAATTCAATCCCCGCTGTGGCTGGGCATCCCGAATATATTCAACAGATAAGAAAAGCCCCATCTCATTTATGATAAATCAGGCAATGATTTCTGCCAGTTTAATAGAGAGTTGCAATCAATTAGGCAATAAATGCCACAGAAACCTTCAACGCCGCATTCTTGAAAACGCATCATGCTTAGTACGCGAAAACGAACAATGGTTCGTTGCAAGCGAAGGGTTATATAGAATTCCCTATGGGGCCCCCTTTCGCTATGACGGTGTTTGGGCTCCTTGGAATTGGCATATGATGTGGTCGATTGTTCTTGATTATGTTGGTAAAAAGAAGAAAGACAAGACTCTGAAAAAACGCGCAAGATCGATAACATCAGCCTTCGTAACCAGTTGGCAAATGAAAATGTCTCCTACATTAGAGATGGAGACCGCGGTATGGAGATATTGGACGAAGTCCTATTATGAGGGTTGGAACGAGGAAGACCAAATGTCTGTCTCTCGCAAAAAACAACGAAAAAAAGATATGAACTTAGAGCGATATGAAGACCTCAATCACGCAGGCATAAGTTTACTTGGTTTATCAGGGATAAATTACAGTTTTGCGCCCCACACTTCTCAAGCTGTTTCCAACAGAATTGATTTTCTTTTGGAAAATGACAATTTCTTGCCTCGAGACATGGACGGGAGTGGTCCAAGAAGTCCAAGATGGCGATTGGGTGCGGGCTGGCATCTATTTGCAACCGAAAGATTGCATAACTTATATGCCCATAAGCTTCCTGGCAGTGTAGCCAACGATCAGCATCTCGCCTACGCCCTTCTTTTTGATAGCACTGCGGACTTTGATTTAGAACTACGTCTAAAGCAGTGTAAAAAGAATACCTGCAGAGGTATCAATATCTGGAGGTACAAAACCTTCCAGGAGTTCCTAAGCCATAATCCCCTGACCAGAATTCACCCGAAATGAAAATCAACTCCATTCCAGTTTTTATTCGCCTTCCGGGACAGTTAGATCGGTTGGTTTTAAAATGAGAGAAATTTCAGACACAAAAATTGACGAGCAGAGAGTATACTTTGTCCCTACAGCTACAGAACTACTAAATAGAATAGAACGCCTGGCCAACAACTCTTAGAAATCGCAAGGAAACTACAGGAGTCATTACTCACGGGTATGCGAAACCCCGGGGGCATATTCTATAGGTTCCCAAAATCGAACATGTTCGCATGCACAGATCTGGAAATCCCATATTAAAAAGACAAAAAATTACCCGCATACATACTTGAGGTGATTAACTACCTCGCAATATTCCTGCGGCTAGCAAGATACGGCCAATATTTTTTTCAATTTATTTAAAAAATCTCCTGTGTTGCTTGCCCCATGCAAGTCAAAGGAGGTTGCTCCCCACTTTTCCTCCGTTTTGAAAAACCAGTATTCTATGACGTACTGCCCTTCATTTCCGAAGAAAGTTGATATTACTCTAGCGATTCTATTTCCGCAGTATTCCTTTCTTACAATAGTATCACTGATATACTCCCCAAACACGTCGGCGCTACCAAGAACAACAACTGTCTTTTTCTCTAACGCATTATAATCAACGCCTTCAAACCGTCTATCATTCCGGGCAGAATTCATAAACTTTTTTGCAAAACCTGAATGATCTCCCTTACGGAGTTCTTCATTAAGGACCTCAACTATTTCATCAACTTCATCTCCTTGTGCGGACAGAATTGGACTAGCAAAGATAGTAAAACTGAATATGAATAGAACTTTGATAGTCTGGCGCACTTTGATCTCTCCGTCGAATACTCAAAAATCAACCAATACGAATAACATACTCCGATCATACACCCATCTAGGTTGAATTGTCATTCCTGATTATGACGAACATTTAGAATCTACAAAACCGAACGCGCCCTCAAGAATAGTAGTGTGCCGGAAAATCAACCTGCTTTAGTGTCGCTGAGTTCCCCGCTAACGCCAAACGCCGTGTCCTATATAGGACACGGCGTTTTAATTTGGTTGCGGGGGTAAGATTTGAACTTACGACCTTCAGGTTATGAGCTTGAATATTTCACTACATAAACCGCTAAATTCTGCGTTATTCCGAATTTCGTGGCCCGTTTACGGTCCAGCGCCATTCGATATTTTGAGACCGCCATTGCATGCCACTCTATCCATCAGCTCTCCAGCTAATAGCAGCCTTATGATTTTAGGACGGGAACAGATGTCCATATCTGTACATCGTTACGGCAAGACTACAATGACCTGCGAAAGTTTGAACAGTTTTGGGTGTCAGTCCAACCTCAATCCAAATTGAAACCGCGTAATGCCGAAGGCTATGCCAGTTGATCCCGGATACGCCTGCCATCTTCAGCGCTGGCTTGTAACGCTGTTTGCTCAGATTACCATGACAGGTATGACGTACCTTTTTATTTAGAGAGACAAGGTCCTCATCATGCCAGAATTTCGACAAGAGCCTGCGTTCCTTTAACAAACGAGTTATCATTGCTGATAGTGGAATTGTTCGAACACCTGCGGCGCTCTTTGGGAGACCGTCTTCGCCACAAGAGTCAACTCGGCGACTGACATGCAATTCTTCTCTGGCTAAATCAAGATCAGCTCAGCGTTTTGACCACGGTTCCTTCTGCTTTTCTCTAAATGCAGCCTGCCTGCAAGAGTCACAACAGATCTTTGTCCGTTTGGTTTTCGTTCGCCTGTCGGAGATGATAGGTTACCTCACCATTTTAACCGATACTTTTATAGACTCTTGTTGGTTGCGCGCGCGAAACCATATTAAAAGCCGCTATGTCAATAATTTAGCGGTTTTTTTATGTCTGAATACTAGCAATTCTCACCATCTAGAGTGGTGCCGTGTAAGCCCTTGCATTAACTTGCTTTCCCTAGTTTTCCCTTATTGTAGTGACTAGTACTGGGCGCATGATGGGAGCATTGTTTGCCGCCCTAAGGCAATTAGACCAGAACCCCATTAGAACAGCTGTTGAGCTGGTAGCAGCAAGTGGTGTCCCAGGTGCTATCGTGCTGGACGCTTGTCAGGCTATAAGGGGCAGAAAAGAGTCGGGTCAGACGTTAGAAACCAGAGCCGCGCCCGATCCCCAACGTCTGTTTCAAGACAACAGCCGCACTCGGTCCCGGTGACATCGCCCCCAAGCAGTAAATTGTTCGAAACGTAAGCCAGGTGATAAGCGTCATTCTAAATGCCCCTATACATCTACATACTAAGCCTTCTGTAATTAGTCATATTCCAGCCAATGATATTAAATAACTCATGATTTTGAGGTTGTGAAAGTTTGTCAGGAAGTGATTTAGGCAGAACCGATTGAACACGATAGACCTACGACAACTGCCGGCCAGCGATATTTATTTTGTGGAAGCCCCCTAAATAATCAAGGGGGCGGGGTATTTTGAAATAGAGGCCTCCCCCTTCTCAGACAATCGGTTTTACAATGCCCGGTCAATTAATTTTCTCCAACCTCAAACCACGACCCTCAGATATTTTCGATGTAGGGAAGCACTTCTTTTACCTAAACACTAATGGTAGTATAGGGACGTTATTATTGATTGCAGAAAAACGACTGACCGTCCACTATCGAGACTTTTGAGACATTCGCTCTATGTCGTCATCAAGGTGTTTCATAGATAGTTTCTGTCCGCCGTTAAATGCTAGTGCTACAGTAGCCAGCAGCACGAGTGTGATATTGGTGCTCACCTTCATAGATAGTTTCTGTCCGCCGTTAAATGCTAGTGCTACAGTAGCCAGCAGCACGAGTGTGATATTGGTGCTCACCTAACTAAGCCCGAAGGAAATTCATGCCAGACCATGCTACGCAAGAAAAATCACTGCCAACCGACCGAATATTGCTTGGTTTGATTTTAATGGCACTTGCTATGTTTGTCATTCCGATGCGGGACGGTATCGCAAAACACATGACGGATGCGCTTCCTGTATTCACAATTGCTTGGGGAACATACGTTTCAGCAGCAATCGTAGCGGTTCCAATCGCTTTGAAATTGCATGGCCGTGAAGCCCTTGTCCCTTCTGGAATACGGTCTCAAACAGCACGGACGCTTTTGCTTGTAGGCTCCATGACGGTCTTCTTTTTTTCCATTCGAACTGTCCCGCTAGCCAACGCAATTTCCGCATATTTCGTCGCGCCTTTTATTGCCGCTGCTCTGGCTCCAATGGTTCTTAGAGAACGGCTTACAAAGACTGTGGTTGTTTCTGTTTCCTGCGGTTTCGTTGGCGTTCTCCTTGTCCTACAACCAGACGGTGACTTCGATGCCAATATCCTCTTAGCGGTCGTGGCTGGCGTACTATTCGCGTTTTATATGCTGGCCACCCGTCTGGCTGCGCGCCAAACGCCACCGCTGGCTGCCTTGGCATACCAATCGCTACTAGGGGCGGTCGTTCTAACGCCTTTTGCCTTTGGTGCGGGTTTTGAAGGTATCAGTGCATTCCTTGGCGCTTTTGCTGTTGTTGGAGTTCTTCAAAGCACGTCACACGGTCTATCGATTGCTGCGTTTCGATTTGCACCTGCAGGTACTCTTGCACCGCTCGTTTATCTCGAAATCGTGGCCGCTGTCATTGTTGGACTCGTCGCATTTGGGGACTGGCCACAAATGCAAACTTGGATAGGTATTGCTGTAATATTGGCTGCTGGCGCACTGGTCGCCGTAAAGCGGACCTGATTTTATACTGCTAAGAACAGTCGCTTATGATCCAAAGCGGACTCAACTATCTGGTGCTGACGGATAAACTTTAAAAAAATAACAACACTATCAAATGCGACAATAACCTTAACATATCACTTTCTATGGTAGATTTGTTTCGTTATCGGCTTAACCGGCACAAAGCTTGGTACCGAAAATTTCGAGGCAACGTCAATCGATGGCGAAATAGCGCGAGTTGGCCAAAATTCGCCAATATGTCATGTTGCAGCAATTGGAACGCGCCACTGCGGGGCTACCGTTATGCAAAATCGAGGACGGTTGCATGCGTATTGCCAGATCATGGCGTTGAATTTTACAAATGTCCGTTAATGGTTTTACGCACTAATATTAGAATTTTTGCAATTTTCAATCAGTTTTTCAAGGGGGCATGGAAAATATACGCAGTTGCCATTCCTCGTCTCATCATTAAGATAGCGCCATCAAATTTATACTAAGTTCAGGGTTTATGGTAATGGCGACCGCTAAAGAAATTAAGGCATATGCAGCAGCTCACAGTGTAACAAATGCAGAAGCTCGCAAAGCGCTCATAGAGCAAGAGGCCAATACGCCAGTCGTTGTGCCTGAAGAAACCAAAATCAGTGAGGCCGAGGCGTCAGAAATCACCCGTGCTTTAGCTAAAAGTGACGATACCATTGCTTTGGGCTTGGTGGTTGAAAAGCGCAGCAGCGGCAAGCCTGGCCCTGGATTGCCAAAGATCAAAAAGAACTCGCCCTTTTTCCGTATCGATGTGACCATCAAAGAAATTGAAGCAATGGCTTCTGCGACCCGGCATTCTATGCCCGGTATTACCATGGATGATATCGTCTTTATTATTGGCGATGGCCTCAAAGAAGATGCCCACTTGGAAAATGGCGAGCAGTTTGCCGCTATTTTAAGCGCCTATATTACTGGAACAGACGTGATTACTCAGCTCAAAGAGGGGACGGGGGATGTAAACTGTAAGGGCGTTATTATCCGAGTTATTTCATATAAAGACGGCTATATAATCCGCCCTGCAGACTATATCCGCTCTTATGCAGCCGTGGACCAAACCTTTGCTAAAATGAAGATACAAAAGTCCTCTCCAGGTTAATAAAACATCCACAGTTTACGTCACTCCCACGATAGCGGGAATCCAGAGAGGCCGATAGAATTCTGCAAGAAAAGAAACGTTCATTCCTTGCGGCTCTGGATCCCCGCTATCGTGGGAATGACGATCGTTAGAAGAGTTAACTAAACTTCTGCTTTTGGCATTTTTGAGACCCTCTAGGATTGGCGAGTTTATGTCCGTAACTGCGCGGAAAGCGGAAGTTATTTCTGTGAAATCCGAAAATCCAAAATCGATGTCCGTTATTGATGAGTATAGCGGACTCCATTTTCAGTGCCGGAAAAGGACAGCTCATGAACCACAGCAGAACTGATCAATGAGCTACGGCGAAAACCCGATCTTGTGTCGGTCGGGGAGAGAGGTCGCAATATCAAATAGGTGTGTTTGGGTGACAAAATAATGTTCAGGTGGGCTACTAAACGTGATTAAATTATCAAAACAGATTTGCCATGAGGCATCAGGGAATTTTCCCTCCATCGACGTTGGAATTTGATAGCGGTTGGCGTCGATTTCAACGTTGTTTGAGCAATGTCAGATAATATTTTACCAATTCACACAACATTATTACAATCAAATGCAGTTATTATTTGTTAGCCTAATGTATGTTATTGTATCTCTCCAATCATATTGACCATCGAAGACGGCTCACAAATGTAGAAACATGGTTGTTGTTTTATGAAGCCATGAGGCGATACAGCACTTTACGGAGCTAGCTATTGATAGAGGAAAATCTGGGAGTATTCAAATGACTGGTTTGACAAAAATAAGATTAGTTTTCCTGATTTTCTTTTGTATGTCGGTGCCGGTAGTCAGCGCCACTATTCAAGCGAAAGAACTGATAGTCGGCTTGGGTGAGCTCGATTACCCTCCCTTCTACTTTGAAGAGAATGGAACTCTTCAAGGAGCCGCTGTCGAAATTTCCCAGCATATTTCGGACAAATTAGGGCACACGCTTGTTTATAAGAGATTTCCTTGGTCGCGCGTCCAATATTCTCTTCAGCGCGGTGATATTGATATGATGATCCTGTATTTTAAAACACCTGAACGTGAAAAAGATGCCGTATTTACTGATTTTCCTCATATTTTTGAGTCCAGTTATTTGGTTGTCGCCAAGGATAGCCGGATATCATACGAAGGAAATCTACAGAAATTGAGATCCCATACATTTGGAAATGTCAGAGGATATTCTCATGGGAAAGAATATGACGATGCCAATTTCCTGGATAAACGAGCCATAGACAACGAAATACTTCTGCTCAGGATGCTCGTTCGCGCACGACTTGATATAGCTGTTGGAAATAAACCGGTTATTCTTGGATATGCTAAGCAGGAAAACTTGCAAGACAAAATAAAATTTCTTTCTCCCTCCATCGATAAAGGAGCAAATTACTTCGCATTTTCCAGAGCTCGAAAAGATGCATCCGAACTCGCCAAAGAATTTTCCAATGAAGTAGATAAATTCAGACACACCGATGCTTACAATAATATCCTAACTAAATTCGATTTTGACGTCCCTGATTAAAGTTATAGCTATTTTGTAGAAAGCCCGTTGTAGGTTGCAATGACAAACGAAACTAAACGAAATCCCATATCGCCAATTTCGCAACGACTGATCCTTTATTTAGTCCTATGTAGTTCAGCAATCACGCTCATCATTTCGGCATTTCAACTCTACCGCGGTTATCAAAGTGACATTTCGATAATCGAGTCACAGTTTGAAGAAATTGAAGTAGTCCACTTAAAAGGCGTAACGGCAAGTCTATGGCACTTCAATATTGAAGAACTTAAGACGCTCATTGGGGGCATGAAACTTCTAGGTGAAGTTAGTTATGTCTCAGTTAAAGACAGAAACAAACTTCTCTTGGTTGCAGGCGAAATTCCTGAAGCCAACTCTATGTCCCACACTTATCCACTCGTCTATGATGACCGAGGCACCGACAGGGAAATCGGTCAAATGGAAGTTATTGTCAGCCTGCGCAACACCTATCAGAGGCTGCTTGACCGAATCGTGATCATTCTCATCGGCAATACGATTAAAACAGCTTTGGTTGTCACTTTCATGATCCTGATTTTCCATTTTATTGTGATCAGGCATTTGATACGGATCACTAACTATTTGTCAGATATTGACTTAGTTGTTTCCCATAAGTCTCTTGTGCTGAACCGCAATAATAATTCTGCAGTTCAAAAAGATGAACTGAGCCAAATGGTGAATTCAATCAACGAGATGTCTGAACGCACCGAGCGTGCTTTCTCACTAGTTCAGATCGCTGAGCAACGAACACGTAATTTTGCGGAATCATCTTCTGACTGGTTCTGGGAAATGGATACCGACTTGCGCTTCACCTACTTATCCAAGCAATTTGAAGATACCACCAAACTTAAAATAACCGACATGATAGGTACGCGTCGTTGGGAGCGTCCGAGTCAGCGAGGGAAATCAGAGCTATGGGCCAATCATAAAGCCGATATGGAAGCAGAGAGGCCATTTAGAAATTTCGAATATTCTACATTGCTTGAAAATGGGAAAATAATTCAATTCAGTATTAGCGGCGTCCCGGTATTCGATGCTAACGGTATTTTTACTGGCTATCATGGCAGCACGACAGACATCACACATCGAAAGAGTCTGGAAGAACAAGTTCGCCGGTCACAGAAAATGAAAGCGGTCGGCCAGTTGACTGGTGGGATAGCACATGATTTCAATAACATTCTCGCAATCGTTCTGGGTAATCTACAAATTCTTGAATTTGAACTTCCAGATGATGAGAAAGCACTGGATCGGATCGAAAAAGCAAAGAAAGGAGCACAGCGAGGAGCCGAGATTGCGCGAAAACTTCTTGGTTTCTCAGGTACGGATACGGGAGACGTCAGTGTCATTTCAGTAAATGATTTTATTGAAAATCTTGAAGACCTTATTTCAAAATCTTTGACGGCTTCAATTAATGTTGAAACTGACCTTGCAGGCAATCTGTGGCGCGTTGAACTCAATTCAGGCGACTTAGAAGATGTTATACTCAATCTTTCTCTCAATGCCCGCGATGCAATGCCTGAGGGAGGCACATTGTATATTGAGACTAAGAATAAGACGCTTGATGAAGAATATTTTCACCGCAATCCTGAAGGCCAGCCCGGTGAGTATGTCATGATCTCCGTCAGTGACACCGGCGAGGGGATGAGCCAAAAAATTCAGGAGAAGGTATTCGAACCTTTCTTTACAACCAAAGAACAAGGGAAAGGCACCGGACTTGGACTGAGTATGGTTTACGGCTTCATTCAAAGATTCAATGGCCATGTAAAGATTTATTCAGAAATTGGCAAGGGAACAACCTTCCGTCTCTATCTGCCCAGAGCAATAAACCCGATCCAAGGTGAAATTGATACCGAATTTGATATGGTTAATCTGCCCATGGGCAAGGAAAAAATATTAGTCGTTGATGATGAAAGTGATTTGCTGGAAATCGCAATTTTCTATCTGAATGAACTTGGTTACGAGACAATAACAGCTGAAAACGGTAAACAGGCAATGGAGATTTTGCGGCATACTAATAATGTTGACCTTCTCTTCAGCGATGTCGTCATGCCCGGTGGATTAGACGGGTTTCAACTCGCATCTGCTGCACATGAACTTAATCCAAACCTTAAGGTACTTTGCACCAGTGGATTCACAAAAAGGCAGGCTGATTTTGACCAAAGTGAAGACGAATATCTGATCAAATTAAACAACAGCTTGTTGAGCAAGCCCTATAATAAGGAAGAACTTGCTTACGCCATTCAACGAACTCTGACTGAGAGTATCTGATAATCGCTGGAGAGGAACCCAATATGCTCTCGTTGGAATAGAGCCCCTTCCACTGGCTGATACTACGGCTAGTATATTCAAAAAACCCATACCGAATTTTCAAAAACAATAAATATTACGTAAACGTGTACTTTGCTAAATTGCGTTATATCCACAGCCAGTTTTCTTTATAGATACGGTTTTACCCGCAGTAAGTCCAAGTTGAGTACTTATCAGCTTTTGGCACAAAGCAGAAGTATTCTGACGCAACGGATAACGTCAGCTACATGGTGATAAGCAGACATCCCCATCGCAAAAATTAGGTGCCTTCGCGGATCTTTAGGTTATCAATAAGGCCACCATTATTGCAACAGAGTCCGTTCGGTAGCAGGTTGCTCCGACAGATATGTATAGTAATTCTGTGACATGATTTTTTTTGAGCTAGCACAATATAGGGTTGGCCTTGGGCCCGGTTAACCTTTGATGCGGTAGTTAGTAAATGAATTACGATATGCCCCGCAACTTCAGGCAGGTTTGTCAGACGTTGGGGCATGAACACATCAGGTTAGCAAAGTTTTTCCATTCTCCGGATCGCAGCCTTAGAGCCTGAGAGAGTGAAATTGATCGGCGCTCGCCCAGCAACATTGAAGCTCATCGTGCGGCCAGATACCAGCGCTGCCCGGATCTGAGACTTTGATTGCCTCGCTGGATTGGTTGGAGTGATGTACACATCGTTCAGTCCAGCATGCACAGAGAACTGTCCAAGAGATTGACCATTGATCACCATCTCAAGCTCGGCAAACGGCGTCTGAGATCCCCTCATTGCATACCCGCCCAATAACATCGGGGCGTCGCAAGTCACGCCTAATGCGTAATCTCCATTGGCATCGTTAATCCATGCCGTAGGCCATGTGTGGCATTCTTCGCCGCAATCACCCCATGCCTCCGGCGTGACATACCAAATTGTAGTGTTTACCTTCGCGGACTGCTTGACGGTTGGTTTGCAGAGGTGAAGGTCGATCCAGTCACCCTTAACGCCAGGTAATGATATCGAATAAGACTCAGGTCCCGGTCTCATGTTAACGCCCATGCCCAAATTCCCTCTGGTGGATCTCCCATTGATCTCACAGGTTGCATCATAGACCCATAGGCCGGTTCCGGCGGGTCGCTCGTTTGCTATCGCGCACCGGAAGCTTGGGCCAACGATTTTGCCAGAGCTAATCGTAATCCAATTCACTGGACTGCGGCACTGCTCTGGGGTCTGAGCGTAAGCCTTTTGAAGATCTGCGGTCTGGGCGAATACGCTCGATGCGGCGCCAAGCAGCATCGAGAGTGTCAGGCCAACTAAAAGTTTCATGCCGGTTCCTTCGAGGCTGAGAATAGTAATGTCAAGGCGACGCTTCAGGCCGCAGAACAATCAAACACAAAAACGGTTTAAACCAAATTTTTCAAACATACCAAATACTTTCGATCTCAAAAAGACTACCCACTTTGGTCTAAAACGAATTCTCCAATGCACCACAATAGTACGGATAGCCGGCGGCGGGTTATTTCAAATCTGTGACAGAAGCACATAAAACGCGTTGCAATAGTTACGCTAAACTTCGCTAATGTATTGATTTAATATTAGCCAACGCAATTTATGTATATACCTTAGTTTTATTATACACTAGTTACTAATATAAAGAGCAAGTCTAAACGCCAAAGTCGTAACAATACGAAACTAGAATACTATCATGACGTTTCTTTACGGTTCGAGATTACATGTCGATAAATATTATGGGGATAAAAATAATGAACTTTGTTAGAAATCTTATTCTATCTCTTGTTTTCGGAGGTGTCGTTTCTTTAGTTGCCACCACGACACAAGCTGCTGATTTCAAATATCAGTTTACTGCCCCGCACGGAACAGTTCATGGGACTATTACGCTTGGCCTAGATTATAAAGGCAAAATTGAAGCGACGAGATTCACAATCGATTAACTTTACCGACCTCGACCCCCGGACAATTATCCATAATGATTTCATCATAGATAACGGACAAATAACAAATTACAGGTTAGATTTCTTTACCAACGGAAATTACAAAACGGCCATAGTCATTAGATTTAATTCAGGTACAGCAGCCGATTTTATCGATTCACGCCAATTCCCAGACCGGAGGTGGTTTGGACATCCGGAATTCGCTCTGATTGGATTTATAGGACGGGCGCCCAACCAGTAACACCTCCGGTCTCGCAGTCATGAAATTCATAGACTGGCGTCGTTGTAAAGCCTGAGGGACATGAACAGGCGAATTCTCCAAGTCTCCTAATAAGCCAGTTATTCCTACGTCTGACATACTGATCAAGCACAGAGGGGATTTCTTCCCTCTGTTGCTTTTACGTTCCAAATAGTGACATATAAAGGTCCATTGTGGGTCAATAACGGCTGTTTTTGATAGCTTGGAAACACTTCTGCTTTGCCCCCTTATAGCGGCCATCTGCATTCTGAAATCGGATTTTCTGATTTTGGCTTCCGCTTTTCGCAAAATTACGGACCTATTTTGACCGCTCTGATATAGTCGGCTTTGTACTAAAAGCAGACATTCGGTGCATGCAACGAACGGTAATTATCAATAATCCTTCCCTGATTAACCGCTCAGGCTAATTCACTCGCAATGTAAATACTCGCCCACTACATAATCAAAGCCGATTGAAACATTTATTTTTTAGAAATTATCCTTAAAGTATTTTTTGCATCAATATAAATAAACTATAGCAATTAACCATTTGCCGCACAGCTTCCCAACGTTCTCCGATTTAGGCGTATTTGAGGTAAAAGAAGGTCAGTTATTAAGTGAATAGCAGGTCAATCATTGAAACCCCTCAAAGGACCGGGTTTGACTCACATCGGACATTTACGTAAAAAAAAGCAGCCCCGAAAGACTGCCTTTAAAATTTGTATATGGCATCCGTCAGACAGTGACAACTGCCTTGCGTTTCCGACGCAAGCCAATGAAACCCAAGACGGCTATACCGGCTCCATATAGGGGGAAAGCTGCTGGAAGGGGAACCGCCGTCATCTGACCATACGTGAACGCAGTGATCTCAACGACGTCAACTAGATTATCACCGTCTATCGATGTGAATCCGAAGGCCACGGATATTTCGTCAGAGAGCTTTCCGTCGGTGACTTTACCGTCGGCAGTGTCAAAGATCCCGTAATCAAAGAACAAAGCCTGAAGAAATCCTCTGTCGGGTACGGGTAGGTAGTTCAGATGCTCAGTGCCGGAGAGCAAATCGCTGTTCGCCACTGGTGTGGACCACGCCAGATTGGTTTTTTCGCCCGTGACTGTGTTCCATGAGTATGCGGCGACCCAGACGCCGAACGCTCCGTAGGACTGCGGCGACGACCCCGACGCATCAAAGTCGACCTTGAAATCAACGGTGAAAGCTTCAACATCGTTGGTAATGCCGCTAAAACCAGCGCTCGACAGACCGCCCGCGGTCTGCCCTTTTGGAGACCCCGCCACGTCAAGATCCAGCTCCACGGTAGCGGTCCCGGCATTGGCGTTGCTGGCCGCGGAGCCGCTTTGGTTAGTTACGCCGTAGTCCACGTCACCGCTTAGAGCGGTGGGGTAATAAGGGGTGCCGTAGGCATTATCTTGATATTCCGAGATATTGTTGTACACATAGCCGACGCCACCCGCTGACTGATCGTCCACGAAGCTTCCGCTCCAACCGGTAATTGCCACGGAGCCGTTCAAGGTGGCGGCGCTCGCCACACCACCATAACAAACCAACACAAGCGCACACAAAAGGGTCTTAGAACCATTCATTAGATCTTCCTCACTTTGGGCAGCTTAGTTAGCAGATATATTTATATTAAAAATGCGGAACACATTGGGTCCAGTGAAGCAATTCTATCTGGCGTATGTCAAAAATTAATCTTTCGTTAACTATATTCTAGACTTAAAACAATCGTTTTAATGTGCTTTTTGGCATATTTATCACAGATATATAGTTAATACTGCCAATGACAATGAGTAGTATATTCACTATTTACGATATATTAGAGAATCGTATTTTTCTCGTTTTTCGGGTACAATTGAAGAAATATGCCATAGCGATCAGCCGAGGCTCTTCTGAATTTCTGAAGACAACCATTTAGTAAAGGCCGCGACGTTTTTGTTGCGCTGATTATGGGGTGGCACGACAAGGTAATATGTCAAACCTGCGATTTCACCCTGTAAGGTATCGTTGGCAAATGGGACAAGCCATTGTTCTTTCAAGGCGTTTCTGACCAGTAAAGAGCTTACAAGGGCAATTCCCTGACCAGCTAGAGCTGCTTGAATGACGTGATGTTCCTGGTCAAACCGCCTTACAGTGTAGTCAGGTTGGCTTTCCTCGCATCCGTGTTCAGTGATAATCGCTTCCCAGGCAATAGATGGCAATGATTTGTTCACCCACTCGGTCTCTAGAAGCTGAGCATCATTTAAGTTAGTGAATTTATCAAGGTATGTTGGAGTAGCATACATTCCAAATTTTTCAGTGACTATTTTTGAGGCATGGGGCTGCGTAGGATCGTACTGCCCATACCTGATCGCAAGGTCAATGCGACGATCGCGCATGACATCAATTTTTTGCTCTCCGGTTTGAATGGAAACATCGATGCCGGGATTTGCCTTGTAAAACTTATCCAGATTTGGCACCAACCACATAGAAGCAAAAGAAGATGTTGTACTAATAGTCAGCATCTCTTTTAAGCCGACGATATCGTTGACGGTGTCGTTAAGTTGTCGAAAGACGTTGAATGTGGTGTCTGAAAGTAATTCCCCATCTCTCGTTAGCCTAACAGCACGGGTCTGGCGCTCAAATAAGAGCGTTCCAAGACCTTCCTCCAATGCTTTTATTTGGTGAGAAACCGCCGTTGGCGTCACATGTAATTCTTCAGCTGCTTTCTTGAAGCTTTTCAACCTTGCAGCAGCATCAAAGGTTCTAAGAACATTAAGGGATGGTAACTTAGGGTACATAGAATAGATCCGCTATGGATGATAATTTTTCATCTATAGTCAAGAAACCATCATTCGTCAAACACCCTTTTAAGTGCAATATTTCTTTCAACAGACAACAGAACCTACGAAAGGAATGGCAAATGAAAACCTTGTTGCATATTGACGCTAGCGCAAGAGAAACAACCAATTCGGTGCCAGCACACAACTCAATATCAAAATCAATCGCTGCCACTTTTATAGAGAAATGGCGAACATTCAGTAATGAAGATAATATCATCCGCAGGGATGTGGGGGTCAACCCACCAGACTTTATCAGCCAAGACTGGATTGCCGCTGTTTTTACGCCAGATGACGCCAAAACTGGCGAGCAAAAGGCTTTGCTTTCCTTGTCAGATACATTGATCAGTGAGTTGGAGTAGGCTGACATCATTGTCATGTCATCATCCATGTACAACTACGGCATGCCTGCCGCCTTGAAGGCCTGGTTTGATCAAGTGATCCGCATCCACAAGACATTCACCTTTGACTTGGCTCGTGGGGATTTTCCGCTAGAGCCTATTATGTCTGGCAAAATACTGGTGTTGATAACTTCCAGCGGTGAGTTTGGTTTCGGAATTGGTGATATCCGCGAAAAAATGAACCACCTTGGCCCTCATGTACAGACATTGAGCCATTATTTGGGCGTTGAAACATTCCACGAGATCAACTCGGAGTACCAGGAATTTGACGACGACCGGCACAGAGATTCAGTCGCAAGTGCCCACAAGGCAGCAGAAGAACTGGCTCTGAAACTGGCCAATTCCTAGGAGCGTTATCACTGAAGGAAAATATCATTCATACTGACGTCGCGTGCATTCAAAACGGGGGCATGAAAACGAAACCCGAAGCCTGTTTTGGGTCATGAGCCGTCCTTTTTCGGCACTGAAAATGGAGTCCGCTATACTCCCCAATCAGGCATTGAAAATCGATTGTCAATTTTCTCAAAATTAACTTCCGCTTTCCACTCAATTGCTGACGTAATCTCGCCTATATTAATGAGTCTTAAAAGTGCCCGAAGCGGAAGTTCGAGGCCAAAGCAAAAACCAGCCCTGAAACGCTACAAACAATGGAATATCCTGATCCAATAACATATAAAAATGACTTAGAAATTACCCATGAATTGTATGTAAATCGACTGCTTCTAACTGAAAAAAAGCATAATGATAATAAATCTAACTATACTAACCCCTATTTATAGTTATCAAATCATCAGAAGTTGACAGGCCTAATTCACTCGATAACATGTATGATGTATTTCTAATTAAACGAGAGTGCGTTCTTCAAAGTATGAAGCGGAATAATTCGCATGTGTTGGCAATCGATATAAACTGAAAGCACCTTTCCAACTTGGGGGGAGTATATGGAATTTAAAAAAATGAGAACGCGGGCAAATCTTGCAATATCTATGTTGGCGGTGGCCTTCATGGGCTTTATAGGATGGCGTCGCAAACGCAAAACCGAAGCTAACGAAGGAACTGTTACATGACCTTTACCGCAGGCATCAAACGGACCACCATATTCGCAGCAACAATCGTACTCTCACTCGCCGCCACGGCAACCGCAAACGCAGGCTGTACGGACCCAGTCGCGCCGAACGTTGATTGGAGTGTGTGCAACATGGGAGGTGCTTCCCTGAGGAAGGCGAAAATGGGCGGCGCGTACCTGAGGTACGTGGACCTGACCCAAACGGACCTGAGTTCAGCAGGACTAGCCAATGTGAACCTGAGCGGAGCAGACCTGTACGACGCGAACCTGACCGGCGCGGACCTGACCGGCGCGAAACTGAGTGGTGCGACCTGGATTGACGGCAGGATATGCGCCAAGGGATCTATTGGTGTGTGCAATTAGCCTTGATCCGACGCTCAAACCGAGGCGGATGGCTCAGGCTTGAGACAAGCTCGCCCTAAATGACAACCGCACCGGTCATCTTGCAATCAGCCCACAAAGGAAACAGCATCCATGACTTTTACCGCAGGCATCAAACGGACCAGCATATTCGCAGCAACAATCGTACTCTCACTCGCCGCCACGGCAACCGCAAACGCAGCTTGTTCAAATCCAGCCGCGCCGAACGTTAACTGGGAGGGGTGCAACAAGTATCGTGCTTTCCTGAGGGGCATGAACCTGAGCGGTGCGAAACTGAGTGGCGCGAACCTGATCAGCACGGACCTTTACAAGGCGGACCTGAGGAAAGCAGACCTGACCCTAGCGAACCTTAGATACGCGCAACTGGACAGCGCGAACCTAAGCGGCGCGGACCTGACCAATGCGTTCTTGAGGAGCGCGGACCTGAGGAACGCGAATCTGACCGGCGCAGTCCTGAGCGGCGCGGACCTGAGCTGGGCGATCTGGATTGACGGCAGGAAATGCGCCAAGGGGTCTATCGGTGTATGCAATTAGCCTTGATCCGACGCTCAGGCTTGAGACAAGCCCGCCCTAAATGACAGCAGCACCGGCCATCTTACGTTCAATCCACAAAGGAAACAGAATCCATGACTTTTACAGCAGGCATCAAACGGACCAGCATATTCGTAGCGACAATCGTACTCTCACTCGCCGCCACGGCAACCGCAAACGCAGCCTGCTCAGACCCAGCAGCGCCGAACGTTGATTGGAGTGGGTGCGACAAGAAATTTGCTTCCCTGAACTACGCAAAACTATCAAGCGCTCGTCTGTTTCAAGCGAACCTTAGGGGCGCGCAATTGATGGGCGCGGTCATGGCGGCCTCGGACCTGACCGGCGCGGACCTGACGGCCTCGGATCTGACCGGCGCGGACCTGACCAATGCGGACTTGTCCCGCGTGAACCTGACCAGCGCCGATCTGAGCGCCGCGAAACTGGGCCGCGCAAACCTGAGTGGCGCGAACCTGACCAAAGCGGACGTGAGGCAAGCGGACTTGGCCCACGCTTACCTGGGGGACGCGGACCTGACCAATGCGTTCTTGAGGGGCGCGGACCTGACCAAAGCGGACCTGAGGCGGGCGAACCTGACCGGCACGGACCTGACCTACGCGATCTGGATCGACGGCAGGAAATGCGCCAAGGGGTCTATCGGTGTATGCAAATAGCCTCGATCCGACGCACAGACCGTGGCGGATAGCTCAGGCGTGAGACATGCCCGCCCCAATGACGGCCGCACCGATCCTCAAAACGGGAGGGTGCCTTGAGGAAGGCGACATTGATGGGCATTTGGTTTGGTTGAAGATACATAGGGCGATCATTGAGCTTACCGAGGCTGAGTAGGACGGCGAGACGGTTCACTAACTAACTCCCCCCGCGGTATATACGCTGTCATCAACATGTATCGCGACGGCTTCTTCAGCGTCGGCGAGTGGATTGGAATAGAAGGAGCCGCACGTGCCTTGCTTCGCACACCCGGTGGACACCACTACTGGCAGCACGGAAAACTCATTACGGACATTCAGTATGGATTTTTAAATTTCTCAAATATAACTTCCGCTTACAGCGCAGGTACGGACCTATTTTCACCTCTCTAAAATAGTCGGCTTTGTGCTAATAATCAGCTATGGCTGTTTAATGAAATGGCATATCTATGTCCTATGGTACAAGCGACCAGTTCGGAATTCTATTGATCGCCATGCAGCTTATTCATGATGCGACGGAGAGTACGCTTGGTGCCATATAGAAACATTGTGGTGTTGGCCGGTGATCTGTCAACTATTGTGGTGGTCTTGCCTTTATTAGGCCAGCCCTTATCCCTAATTTCGTTGCTGAGACCGTTTGGAACTGGATCCTGCCAACCATTATTTTGGCGCACCTTCCACGTGAGGATAACGGAAATCCACTTCATTATTCCTTGATACCTGTCTAGTTGATCCGTCCGCTAATGTGTACAGGAATAGTCGGCCTTTTCCTGTGGTATTGGCATGATAGATGACCGATTTGCTATCTTTCGTCCATCGGGGATAATCATACCAAAAGGGTTCATGCTTTTCGTTAGCGATTACTCTGGCATTTGCAACTTTCAGATTTTTTGTATCAAGGTCTGCGATTGATATCGCGTATCCAACTGTCTTGCGTTTGTGGCCTTTCAGGTGACCGAAGGTGATCATTTTCTCATCGGACGAAACGCTGATGCGAATTAGAAGTCCCATTCTAAGTAATCCGCCATCATCTATCCGTTCGTATGTGGACTTGCCCTTCGGCTTAGGGGTCATCAGATAGTAACCATAACCCATTTCCGGATGATTGCTTTCCACTAGAAGTCGGCCGTCTGCCAGACTTGAATGTACCCAATTATGGTAACTTTTATCAGTGAGAGTTTCAAATATCTCGGGCTTATTGCCGATCATGCTGCGGATAACCATGAAGTGGCCCTGCGGGTGCTTCCGATTCCAGAGCGGTGAGTTCTTCCCGTCACGTGTCCAGGTTGGATTGAAATTTGTATGATTGCCATCGGTCAGCTTCTGAAGGCCGGTGCCGTCGGCGTTTACAATGTAGAGAATAGTTTTCCAATTGACTACCCGGGGATCATTCTTAACGCGGCGAAAAAAAACGAGCATATCTCCGGTCATTGACCATGAAGGCTTGAAATCCTGCCACTCCTTTTCAGGCGGCACTACAATTGGATGTTTTCCTGTTATCTCAGAGACTTTATCCACATATATCCTGCCATTAGCGTAATAGGAAAACCGAATATCGGAATCGCCGGCACTTGTCTTGTCTGAGATTAGGAGTGCACAGGCAAAAAACAGCATGCTCAACGCTTGACTGAGTGCTTTAGTCATATTGGGTAATTCCTTTCAGATACCACTCTAAAAAATGCGTTTGCTTCGGAACACCAGATATCCATAATATTCCCTAAAAATACATACAAAAAGGCGTTAAACACGACGGCAAGTCGACTGGAACCCGAATTTAACACATATCATACGGAATTGCTGAAGCCGCAATCTGCAGCAATTTCTAGGCAACTTTCCAATGTCCGCCTTGGGTCAATAACGACTGTTTTTGTGAACCTAGAAATACTTCTGCTTTGCCCCCTTATAGCGGCCATCTGCATTCTGAAATCGGATTTTCTGATTTTGGCTTCCGCTTTTTGCAAAGTTACGGACCCATTTTGACCGCTCTGATATAGTCGGCTTTGTGCCATAAGGAGATACGTCGCGGGCAATTCATTAGTTGACGTGACCCAAGATAGGATAAAGGAGACACGGATATTGTTCTGAGCTGGCATCTCGACCTTAGCGTCTTGGAGTGGGCATGCAGTTTGGCCGATTCTTCCTTTTTTTAATACTTTTAGTGCAATACCAAAGAATCATGAGCTAATACTCCGGCATATTACCGTTACTCTAATGAAGCGAGTGTAATAAAAATGAATAATTCGTAGTAGTGCATGAATTAGCTCCATTTTTACGAGTTTAATGGTTAATTTATGCCTACCTAATTTAACTATTATTACGCATTATTCTAATATTAATTATGGTTAATTGTTTATTAAGCTTTGACAAGCCTCGAGAAACAATTGATTTTTAGAAAAATTGGGAATATTGGAGACAAAAGTAAATGAAACATTTGTTTTTAAAATCATTACTGGCGATTACTGCTACTGTATTGTTTTCATCGCCCGCTTATTCTTTGACATTTGATTTAACCGGTACTATCCGGGATTTTCACCAGTCTCATGTAGATATGGAATCTACGCTCGGCTTTGATCCGGGTATTGTCGAAGAGACACTTGGGGGCGACGGCAAACCCGTTTACGCTGGCCAAGCTGGTAATCCAACAACTCACGGGCAGGCGGCATTCGACGAGTGGTACAATGATGTTGCTGGGGTCAACCAGTCAGCATCTCTCGATATCACTTTGGACAATACGATCACGGCCGACGCTAATGTCTATACATACATGAGCAACAGTTTCTTCCCAATTGATAACCAATTGTTCGGAAATGAAGGCAATTCTCATAACTATCATTTCACGTATGAAATCCACAGCAGTTTCACTTATACGGGCGGTGAGTTCTTTTCGTTCACAGGTGATGATGATTTATGGGTCTTCATCAATGAAAAACTTGTCGTTGACCTCGGAGGTGTTCACGCTGCGATGACAGGCGGTGTTTCCCTTAACGATCTCAGCCTCACGATAGGAGAAGACTATAGTTTTGATCTGTTTTTTGCTGAACGGCATAGAACTCAGTCAAATTTCCGGATTGATACATCAATCGCATTACAGCCCAGTGTTGTCCCGCTTCCTGCAGCCCTTCCTCTTTATGGAGCTGGTCTTGCTGTGATGGGCCTAGTCGGATGGCGTCGCAAACGCAAAGCTCATGCCGTTGCTTGACGAATGTCGCATATGAATTTACAGAGCGGTCCTTCGGGGCCGCTTTATTTTTGCGCCGAATGTCTGCTTCGGGTCATAAGCGGCTGTTCTTAGCAGTATAAAATCAGGTCCGCTTAGGCCTCTCAATTCGGACATCGAAATTGGATTTTTAGGTTTCTCTGAAATAACTTCCGCTTACCGTGAAGATACAGACATAAACTCACCGATCCAAAAGGGGGCCCTCCTATGGACTGCCCGGGAGATCCGCAATACCGAGTATTGCTTCATAAAAGGGTGTGTACTTTTACGCCGGCCATTAGTGTATTTTTATTCCGGCGTTGACAGCCTTCAATATTATCATACACTCATGCACTCATACATAGCTTGTGCGATTTTATCACCCCTATATGGGATGGTCATTACACAATTTTGGAATGAAAAATAATGATAAAAAAGTATACAGCTGTGAGCGTTCTTTTGGCGTCTTTTCTTCTCTGCAACAGTGCTATGGCAAACTCAACTAAAGCAGAGAGTGATTTAAGTCGCGAAATGTCAGAGATCAACTATGATTTATTGCGTTTGTATAACAATTATGGCTCTAGAGGTAATGCATGCGTAAAGGCATTGAGCACCCTGAAAGTTAAATATAGTGAGTCAGTGCCACATGTTAAGTATTTAACTTGCGAACCTGACGATCAAAACATAGAGCCGCAACCACAAATAAGGTGGTGAGCATTCTCAGGTTTTGTAGGGTTAGTTTACATTAAAGAATATGCCCTCACTACAATCTTATATAGAGCCCCAGTATAAAGGGTCATGTGTCACCTTCATTAGTGACCGCTCTCCAAAAAATGATTATTAGCCCTGATTGTCTGAAATGATGATGGAAGCAAACAGAATTGGGAATTAAAATGTCTAAAAAAATGACGGTCTTCATCAGCTCAATGGTCGTTCTCGGTCTGTGCAGTGTGATAATAACACCTCGCGAGGCTCATGCTCAAAATTCTTATGGTCAGATAGTCATAGGACACAGCCAAAAGTGCGTTGACGTACCAAACGGTTCCATGGACGACAATATTCAAGTCAATCAATATCGATGCGATAATTCGCCTGAGCAAGCCTTTGCATTGGTAGATGCAGGCGGTGGCTATTATAGTATTGTGGCAAAACACAGCGGTAAGTGCTTGGACGTGCCAAACGGTTCCATGGACGACAATATTCCCGTCAATCAATATCAATGCGATCGCTCGCCAGAGCAAAGTTTTAACTTGGCTCCTGTTGGTTCTGGTTATTATACCATTGTGGCTAAGCATAGCGGCAAGTGTATCAATGTGTGGAACGGTTCAAACGATGATAATATAGGCCTCACCCAAGAGCAGTGCAACGGCCAGCAAAGCCAGATGTTTTCGTTCGCGGCGGGACCAACACAAACCCGAAATCAAAATCAAAACCAACAACAGGCCCAAACGTTGCCTCAACAACTAGCTGGACTGTTGGCTCAACAACTAGCTCAGCAATTAGCTCAACCAACAGGTCAGCCAACGGGTCAGCCACCAGCTCAACCAGTGTTTCAGCCCCCAGCTCAACCGCCAGCTCTACCAGTGTCTCAGCCACCAGCTCAACCGGTGGCGCCAGGAGGGCTGCTGGTGCCAAAGCCACTAATCCCACGCGCTTTAACTTTGGGGCAACCCATGGTCATTAATGCAGATCGCACCGGTATTACCGCTTTAGTGTTTAGCCCGGACAGCAGTTACATCGTCAGCGGCGGTTGGGAGAACAAGGTTAAATATTGGAATAGCAATACTGGGGCAGAAATGTCATCTATTGATCTTAAAGGTAAGGGCGACCTTATCCTTGATATTGATATGAGCCCCGACGGCACTAAAATTGCTACGGCCAATAGAAATTATGAAACCCAATATAATACGGTCAATGTTTTTAATATTGCGACAGGACAACCCTCTTATCAGTTAAATCGCATGCCGCAAAATGTTTGTATGGACGTTGAATTTAGTCGCGAGGGAAATTATCTTGCCGCTGGCTGTTTTAACTCCACATCAGGTGACATCACGACGCAATTGTGGAATTCACAAAGCGGGGTTGCAATGCAGACCTTTCAAGGAGCTGGCGCTCCTGTCGCCTTTAGCTTTAACGCAAAAATAATCACAGCTTTTGAAAACAATACCCTTAGTTCTTGGGATTCCTCAACGGGGAAACTATTAGGACAAATTAAAAATTTCTCCTTTAAAAGCACGGCTATAAGTAACGATTCTCGATTTATTGCCGGGGGCGGGTATAATGGAAATGTCGCCGTTTGGAATATAAACAGTGGAACTCAAATATTTACAATTAAAGCCCATGCAGGTGCGGTCAATAGCGTAGCGTTGAGCGCCGATGGTAATACATTGATCAGCGGTGGTATCGATAAAATTGTTCGTCTTTGGGATGTTAAAACGGGCATAGAAAGAGCTGCTTTCGCGAGCGATGGACCTGTTGAATCAGTTATTTTCAGCCACATGACCGATAGAATTGCCGTTGGGAGTTCGGGTAATAATGGCGGAAAAATATATTTAATCCCCGTTCATTGAATAATCATTAAGGTGTAAAAATCCCATTGGTCCAGCCGAGATGGGGCCGTACCAATGGGTGGATTTGGATCTGATTAGAATAGTAAATTCCGGACTGGGTGCTAAATTACTATTTACCCATCTGGAGGAATTTTAATGGCTCTCAAATTATGCACTGAGATGTTGTATCTGCGATAAACTCGAATTGAGTTTAAACAAATAAACAAATAAACAAATAAACAAATAAACAAATATACTGAAAATCACAGGAGTAGAAAGGCAATGAAGCAAGATAAATTTTTAATTATCATAAGCTTTCTGGCAATGTTTAGCGTGAACAATTGTTTCGCGGCCGAGTTCCCTAATCAAACGCTTGGGCTGACTTTCAACATTCCTGATACCTGGAAAACCGATGAAAGAGATGGCAACCTTACGGCATTTTCGCCTGACGAGAGGCTCATCATGGCATTCAGCGTGGCGACTGACGAACAGGGCCTGAACACATGGCAAGCCAAGGTTCAACAACAAATAACCAATCTTACAGGTAACGGTGAGCAAGTGCAGATGTCGCTAAGTGATGGTCTCGTAGCAACGGTACGCAAAGGCAGGGGCGAGCTGGATGAAATGGGTCAGGTAGACATAGCGACTTTTATTATTCAGAGCAAAAATCAGATGCTGTTGATTGTCACCGCGCAAACGTCGCAGTCTGCGTCAGACTATGAAACAGAAGCAGAGAATATTTTCCGCAGTATTCGACGATTGAACTAGTTGTGCCCACCTCAACGGATCGCAGGCTTTGTCTACGTAATTAGCTGTTAAACGTACTGATATACTGTAAGCGGTATGACTGTCCCATCTATTCTGGGGCGTAAAATCTGAGATTGTATTGATTTTCAAAAGGGATCGATACGATGGAAGTTTTGCGACAAAGAGAATACCCTTTGTTAGTGGATGCTGACAACAGAGTTTCCCGTTTGGAAAGTATAGAAGGCCCGACGGGGCGAAGCACTTGGCGCCGGTTGGCTCGTAGAGGAAAGCTGCCCCTCCAATTTGATGACGATCCCTGCTTTGCAGCCTAGATAGTGGATGACACGCACGCGCCCATCGCTGCAACATCTATCCCCTTACCGAAACAGATTGAGATGGAGGTCGCTGGCGTATTTGTCCGCCCGCCTGAAGATAGTTCTGCCGAACGGATCGGGGAAGATCAGGGCGGACCTTCGCCCCAGTTCAGTGGCTTCATGATTATCCCCGGTAAGAGCATCAAGATTGTTATCGCCACAAAGCCCGTTGATTTCTGCAAAGGACATGACGGCCTGGTTGCCGAGGGGCAGAACGAACTGCGGCTTGATCCGCATTCGGGTATTATTGTTTCCCTCCCTTCGATGACAGAGCAATGTGTAGGCGGCTTCAAGACCGATATTGGATTTAGACCTGGACAGCATCTTTGAACGTCCCCTTCAGAGGGGTCTGGCTCAGGCAGTCCGGTAATTTCATGTCTTCGACAATACACTTATGAGGAAATATTAAGAGGCCATATTCGGAATGTCAGGGGACCTAAGCGGACTTGTTTTCCGGTGTAACATTTAGGCCAGTTAGCACTTGATTGCTGACTATTGGTGAAGCCTCCCCCTGCAGAGAAAAAACCCACCCCCCCAATTATTCAGAGACCGTCTTATTGCTGACGGCGAAGGTTGACGGCGACCAGCTTGTTGATTGGCGGTTGAAGGCGGGCTTTTTGGCCTACCGCTGGATACTGACTGCATGCAGTAGATCAAAACCTTTGATGAGACAAATTCAGACTGTACGCTTACGCACAATGGGAACATTACAACAACCAAATCTAAGTAATATGCTCCACTAGTGGTCCACAGGCAAAATAAGACGACTAAAAGGCGAATTGATATTCATAAGTATTTCAAGGGCTTACTTGATACTCAACAAAACGATCATTTTTCTCCTATTTAGACACAAAAAAACGCCCTCCAGTTTCCTGCAGGGCGTTTTATTATTTGGTTGCGGGGGTAAGATTTGAACTTACGACCTTCAGGTTATGAGCCTGACGAGCTACCGGGCTGCTCCACCCCGCGATAATACAGTGTATGGATCTAGGTAAGCATTGCC
>MAAC01009718.1_pt1 | contig 125837 bp, 115 predicted proteins | sample 1115981 | NCBI WGS metagenome assembly MAAC01 (sample SAMN04961126, study PRJNA320927) | seawater metagenome | isolation source: sample BD02T64 sea water enriched with oil for 64 days | place: USA:Gulf of Mexico | collected 2013-07-27
GACCCTGTCAGCAATCCGCTAAGCAGGACCTCAACGAAGAACAAAAAGTCCGACATCAAAGTTTCCATAAAAATGCTCCTGTAAGGGGATTAATGACCGCCGCCAAGATAGGCGTCGATGACTTTTTGATTAGCACGAACTTCCTCGGGAACACCGTCCCCGATTTTTCCGCCATAATCGAGAACCATAACGCGATCCGAGATATCCATCACAACACCCATGTCATGCTCGATTAAGCAGATAGTTGTTCCGAACTCATCGTTCACATCGAGGATGAAGCGGCACATGTCCTCTTTTTCCTCAACGTTCATACCTGCCATTGGCTCGTCCAATAGCAGCAATTCAGGTTCCGCAGCCAAAGCCCGTCCAAGTTCCACACGTTTTTGCAAACCATATGGCAACCGGCCTACCGGTGTTTTGCGGATCGCTTCGATTTCAAGGAAATTAATGATGTCCTCAACATACCGGCGATGCTGCATTTCTTCTTTTTGGGCACTGCCCCACCATATCATGGAGGAAAACAAGCTGGATTTCATTTTCAGGTTACGCCCTGTCATGATGTTATCCAGTGTCGACATCCCGCGGAACAAAGCCACGTTCTGGAATGTCCGGCCAATACCCTGTGCCGCCGCTTCAAACGGCTTCATTTGACTACGGGTTTGACCTTTATATGTGATTGTTCCCTGCTGCGGATGATAAAACCCGTTAATGCAGTTCAACATTGATGTTTTACCAGCACCGTTCGGACCAATGATGGCACGAACTTCACCTTTCATAATATCAAAGCTCACATCCGAAATGGCGCGTACAGCACCAAAAGAAAGGCTGATGTCATCCACTTGAAGCAGGATTTCACCCGGTTTAACTTCTTGTTGTGTCATTTTGAAATAAACCCCTGCAAATTACGACGCGGCACGCATTGCCGGATAAGTTTCAGAATTAGCGACTTTAACAGATGCTTTGAGCATCCCTTTTCGGCCATCTTCAAATGTCATGTCGGACTCGATATCAGCGACACTCGCATCACTAAACAAAGCAGTGATTAGTGGCTCATAGCGTTCCGCAATAATCCGGCGGCGAACTTTACGAGTACGTGTCAATTCACCATCATCCGCATCAAGTGCTTTTGGTAAGATAAGAAAACGACTGATTTGGGCACCCGCCAGCTCACTATCGATACCAAGATCGCGGTTCACTTGCTCCACACATTCTTTGATTTGCGCGTAAACCTCATCGCGTCCTGCCAAATCCTGATAACTTGTGTAGGAAATACCGCGGCGCTCTGCCCAGTTACCAACAGCTTCTAGATCGATATTAATAAAAGCTGCAACCGCTTCTTTATCAGCACCATGACAAACAGCTTCCGAAATAAACGGGAAGAATTTCAGTTTGTTTTCAATATATTGAGGCGCAAACAAAGTTCCGTTTTTCAGCTTGCCAACATCTTTCGCCCGATCAATGATCTTCAGTTGACCATCGTCGGTCATAATGCCGGCGTCGCCCGTATGCACCCAACCCTCAGAATTTCTAGCTTCTGAAGTGGCTTCATCGTTCTTATAATATCCAACAAAAGCACCCGGGCTTTTAAACAAGACTTCACCTGATGCTTCATCAATCTTGATTTCACATCCTGGCGCTGGCGGACCAACTGTATCAGGGCGCACATCTTTATCATTCTGAATACAAACGTATGCGCATGACTCTGTTTGTCCATACAGTTGCTTCAAGTTCAAACCAAGTGAGCGGTAAAACTTGAACACTTCAGGTCCCATAGGAGCACCCGCAGTGTAAGCGACCCGGATCTGGCTAAAGCCCAGTGTATTTTTCAATGGTCCGAATACAAGCAGATCGCCAAACTTATAAAGCAACCGATCAACAAGTGAAACGGGCTTACCTTCCAGAATTTCGACACCACACTTTTTGGCGACACCAATAAAGTAATGGAACATTTTCTGCTTAATTGCGCTGGCATCTTCAATGCGGATCATCATTTGCGTCAGCATGGTTTCGAAAATGGCTGGCGGCGCAAAATAATATGTTGGACCAATTTCACGCAAGTCTGTCAGAACTGTTTCAGCGTTCTCAGGGCAGTTCACAGAAAAGCCTGCTTGAGTTGCTTGCGAATAAGAGAAAAGGTGGTCACCAACCCATGCCATTGGCAGGTAGGACAAAACCTTATCTTTCTCGTTCAAGCTTTCAAATTCCACGGAGAGCTTTCCAGCTTGCACCATGTTATCAAAACTCAGCATCACACCTTTAGGACGACCTGTCGTACCTGAAGTATACATGAGCGTTGCGATATCAGAGCCCTTAGCCTTAATTTCTTCCGCGCCATAAAAATCAGGATGCTTCTGATCGTATACATGACCGAGCTCCAAAACTTCCGCGTAAGATTTCACAAACGGCTGATCGTAATGGCGCATTCCGCGCTCTTCTTTATAAATCACATACTGGATGCTGGGACACTGATCCATAATGGAGAGAACCTTGTCGACCTGCTCCTGATTTTCCACAACAACGATTTTTGCTTCTGCGTGTTCGAGGACATATTGAATTTCTTCAGCGACGCCATCCTGATACAATGGAACAGGCAATGCTCCAACTGCTTGAGAGGCGGAAAAAACCCAATATAGCTGAGGTCGGTTAGAACCAATAATGGCGACAGCGTCTTCGCGCTGCAAACCCAGATCGACCATTCCCAGACCAAGCGCCCGAGAATTATCGTAAACATCTTTCCAGCTATATGTTTGCCAAATACCGTATTCTTTTTCTCTATAGGCTGGCACATTCGGACGCTCTTGGGCGTTTCTCCGGATTAGCTTTGGAAAAGTATCAAGTTCAAGATCTTTGCTTGTCATAGGCTCCCTGCATTCCTAACAAAACAGACGCCGGCCAGACACGCAGACATCTACTTACATTTGTGAGTATTCAGGAAAAACGCAGAAATAGCGCAAGTGCACCATTCCAGCGACGGCGCAAAACATGCACCCTCTACATCAGGACGTTTCTCCCAAAACAGCGGCCTTTTTGGCCATCTTATCGTTAGCTTCTTTTTGAGCCTTACGACGTGAATAATCAATTATGGCATGGCAGGTCAAGAGAAAATGGTATTTATTAAAAAAAAGAAAAAAAAACGGATGCTATAACTCAAAATTTGGAACTATAAATAAAAAACAAACATTTGTATTACAAATAATGATAAAGAATTATTCTAACAAAATAGTTGTTTGTAACTCAAACTAAGTAACATATTGCGAAAATTTGCATTGATAGAACTTTATTGCTATTTTTGGATCGAAATCTATTAATTGTTTAACTTAGTTTTACTTAATAATTGCGCCAAAAACGTAAAATTTACAGAATTCGAACGAATGTTTGTTTAATTACTCAAACGCAGTATTAAAACGAAACTTTCAACCCATTAGTTTCATCTGTCACCAACTATATAAAAGACGAACGGGCCGCAATTGGGCTCTAATCGAATCTAAAATGGGAGCCTCTTTTTACTGCCTATCAGCTTTTGTCGTTAATTTGCAATTATCTCAGGACACCTTTCATATTGCACTGCAAAGGAGCCAAAATTAGCAGAAGAGGCCGGCTTGGGCCTCATGTCTCGTCTTCCGTTCTCCCTTAAGGTCCTTCTGGAAAACCTTCTACGCCACGAAGATGACCGCACTGTAACTTTTAAAGACGTATCCGCACTTGCGGGTTGGCTGAAAGAAAAGAAAGCTGTTCTGCGGAACCTGTCTGCCTACTAGTTTTCAGGCAGTACAATAATCTAAAAAGCGGCGGCAGAATTGTTGCCGCTTTTTTTATACTCACCGAAGGGTGAATTGCGCGTGAACAAATGCGAGGTTATTGTCATCCAATGAATAAAATTAGCCTCGTTATACTCTCCGTGATCCTAGCTGGCACAGCCTCGTTTGCTCAGGCACGTGATGCACGTCAGCCAGACACAGTGGTTGAGCTCTTTACGTCGCAAGGATGCTCCTCCTGCCCGCCCGCTGATGCGATCATGGGTAAACTTGTCCAAAACCCAGACGTATTGGGTCTGACTTTGTCCGTTACATATTGGGATTACATTGGCTGGCCTGACACATTTGCAGATCCGCAGAATGACGCCCGCCAAACACAATACCGAGATCAGCTGAATGCCCGTTACGTTTACACACCGCAAATGGTAATTGCTGGACAAAATCATTTTGTTGGTTCGAACAAACACCAGCTAGAAGAAAATCTGCATCGCTTCAAAGGGCATGCAAAAAGCCTGAAACTCAATTGGCGCTTTTCTGGAAATCATATCATAATCGACCTTCCGGCTCACACCGGAGGAGGTGCTATCTGGCAGCTCGACCTTGACGATAAGAACGACGTGAAAATCCGCCGTGGGGAAAATCGAGGCAAGTCAGTCTCCTATCACAATGTCGTCCGGAAAATTCAATTACTGAAACAATGGGACGGGGACAAGCAAACGCTGAAACTTGATCTTGCTGAACTCTCAGCACTCGGTCGAGAAAAATGCGCTCTACTCATTCAGCAAGGTGATTTTGGGCCTATTCTGGCCGCCCTTGTTATTGATATATAAGGACTAGAGCCTCTCCCACATCCGCAATTTCTACCTTTTTCTTGTTGCTTGCCTTCCTTTAATGTATCAGGCTGTGGGCCTGACAATAAAAAGGAAAAAGAACGTCATGACTAAAGAGCTTGCCCCACTAAAGCCTGCTGCGACTGTCCTTCTGGTACGCGATTGCAAAGAAACTGATGACCAACTTGAAGTCTTTATGGTTGTTCGTCATCACCAGATCGATTTTGCCTCTGGCGCCCTCGTTTTTCCGGGCGGAAAAGTGGATAAAGCAGACTTAAATCCTGACTTAAAAAACCATCTGCCAAAAGACCAGCCGCTTGATGATCCTCTCCTCTCTTTTAAAGTCGCCTCAATTCGAGAGGCCTTTGAAGAATGCCACGTTCTTCTTGCAAGAGATCAGGAAACAGGAAAACTGATCACATCTGAAAGACTGGATGGCATGTCAGCCAAATACCGCAAAGATATGCAGTCCGGTGATATCGACATCTTAAGCATGGCACAGGCAGAGAAACTAGAGCTCGCAACAGATCTGCTGGCACATTATTCTCACTGGATCACCCCAACTTTTATGCCAAAACGCTTTGACACCCATTTCTTTATCGCGATCGCACCTGAAGAGCAGTTGGCGGTACATGACGGTGAAGAATCTATTGATTCAGTTTGGATTTCTCCGAGCAAAGCAATGAAGGGTGCGGAAGACGGCACTTATACCATCATTTTCCCAACTATGATGAACATCGAATATCTGACGCGCTTTACAAGTGCGGAAGAGGCAGTCACCAAATCTGGTGCGACAAAGACGGTTACAGTTCTTCCCAAGGTCGAAGTTACGCCTGAAGGTAAATTCCTCAACATTCCGGCAGAGGCAGATTATAGCCTTACACGTCGTCGCATTGATCCTTCTATGGACCCAGATAGCAAAAAGTAATCAAAGAAGTGACAGAATGAGGGAGAGGTCACGCAATAAACCATTGACGGCCTCCCCTGTTTGCTCAGCTGATTTAGCCCAGTCATGAATGGCCCGAAAACCACTTTCGCTTTCCTTTAACCCCTCAGTTACCATCCTATACTCTTCCGTCCGCGCGGTAATGGACTGCACTTGTTGTTCCTGAATTTCAAGATAAATGCACCTCTGAGCCTCTAGCAGGCGCAATTTTGCAGCGTTGGGCAGAATTGAGACATCTTGCTGATCCAGTAATTCTCTTGCTTCTTGCAAAATGCGCATCGCTTCTTGTTTGCTCGTCATTCGTTATTCTCCGGAGTTGAAGTGTCAAAAAAGGCGTCCATTCTTTTTGCGGTTTGAGACAAACTTTCTACCTGCGCTGAAAATTCTGAAACAGGGTCTGGTGATGAACGTGCGACGGTTTGCAGTGGAGGAACGCTCACAGGGTATGTTTTCGAAAATGCGGTTGCCAGTTGATGGTGCGCTGAAACCATTCTCACCAATGCTTCTTGTAGCATTTTCATCGAATGATCTTGCTGGCGCCCAAATTGCTCCAGGTCATGCAGACGATCTACAATTTGATTGCGAGTTGATGCTGCAGTGCTTTTGTTCAGGTTGGCCAATTGCAAACGAAGCTTCCAAGTTTGCTGATTTGAAGCAACCGCAGCTTTCATCAAGCCGCGCACACCACCACGGCAGAGCCGTAAACCTCCTATTTTATCGATTTGAACATCGGCGCGGAGCGGATTATCACAGTTTTCACTCTGATCTTTTGGAGTTCCTATATCCAGATATAGCAACGATGCAGCCTGCTCGATAAAAGGATGTGCACCGATCAGTATTTCTACAATTTTCTTGTCTCTTTTTGGGTAAAAGAGAAACTTGGAAAAACCGCTTAACGAAGCAATCAGTTTTTTAGACTGGGATTTATCCAATGAATGGGAGACGTCAAAATCTTCAATCTTCAAATTACTCAAGGATGAAAATGGAAGTGCGTTCACAGTCGTGGAAAGTGAAATTTCGGTGCTGTCTTCACTAGCTGCGTAGGCCGCTACCAGATTTGCAGAATATACCTGCATGGCGCTTAGAATGGCACGCCGTGCCGCCCGATCATCAAGTGTAAACAAATCTTCTCGCGTTACATCCGGGGATCCCCCCAGTTCGAATTGCAGATTTATATTATTTTTAAGGGCTGCTTTGTGCGCTTTTTCTGTGACGTCATACTTCCTATCCACCGTTACGGCGAGATCACTAATCCCACGGGCGATATCGTTCACTTGCGCTACCAAAATAGGGTCAGGTCCAAGTGCGCATCCTGACAAAAACAATTGAGTCCAGAGGATCAATATTAATTTCAAAAATCTATTTCTCATTTTATCACAAACCCGACCGCTAATTATGTATTTCAATCTACAGACGCGTTTCGAGGGCAATGAGTGCCAAAACTTTTGAACAATAAAAAAGGCGATCTCGAAAGACCGCCTTAATTAAGAGATTTTGATAGGTCTCCTTACAAACCCTCGGCCATAAAATTGGCCATACGCTGCGAGAAAGCAACCGGATCGCTGAGCGGTTCACCTTCAATGATATATGCCTGATCGAGCAATAAGAGCGCTGCGTCACCGACAAGATCCCCGGCTTCGCTTTTCTCTGCACGTTCCAACAATTTCGTGATTAGTGCATGTTTTGGGTTTATCTCAAGAATTCTCTGTGAGGCAGCCGCCCCGAATTGTTTGTGGGCTTTCAAAACTTTTTCCAGGTGAATATCCATATCACCCTCATCCGCAACCAGGCATACAGGACTGTCAGTAAGACGATGAGATTCCCGAACATCTTTCACTTTACCATCAAGCGCCAGTTTGAACGCAGCGATCAACGCAGAAAGGTTCGGGGTATCAGATTTACCTTCATCCGGCTTATCATCTTCTGCCGATGCCATTTTATCTAGTTCGGCTGAACCCTGCGTAACAGATTTGAATTTTTTACCCTCAAATTCCGTTTGACGGCTGAGCCAGAAACTATCAACCGGATCACTCAGTAGCAGAACCTCGATACCTTTTGCACGGAACCCTTCAAGCTGTGGGCTTTTCCGGATGGCATCCAGATTATCACCTGTGATGTAGTAAATATTGTTCTGACCCTCTTTCATACGCTCTGCATATTCCGAAAGGTTCGTATAGCCTTCTGAAGCGGTAGATTTAAAGGCCGAGAGTTTTAGCAGACGATCACCCTGCTCCATATCTTCATAAATGCCTTCTTTAAGGACTGCTCCAAAATTATCCCAGAATTTGTGAAACCCTTCGACATCATTTTTCGAACGTTTTTCAATCTCTCCAATGACGCGCTTAACAAGCCCGGTTCTGATTTTATGTAAGACAGGATTATTCTGAAGCATTTCGCGGCTAACATTCAGCGGCAAATCTTCCGAATCCACGATCCCCTTTAAGAAACGGAGATAAGCCGGAACCAGTTCCTCGCAATCATCCGTGATAAAGACACGCTTCACATAGAGTTTAAGAGATGATTTCCGTTCAGGACTAAACAGGTCAAATGGTTGCTGTTCTGGAATAAACAGAAGCAGGCTATATTCTAACACGCCTTCAACTTTACTGTGCAGCGTCGCCCAGGGCGTATCATAAGCTTGCCCTACATGATGATAAAACTCAGTGTATTGCTCCTCAGTTATCTCAGATTTTGTACGCGTCCAAAGAGCACTCGCTGTATTTAGAGTTTCATCTTCCTGCGGCTCTCCCTCCCCATCGTTATTTGCAGTAAGGACAACCGGAAGGGCAATGTGATCAGCATAAGTCTTGATTACGGTTCTAATACGATGCGGCTCTAGATATTCTGCGGCAGACTCCTTTATGTGAAGTTTAATTGTTGTTCCGCGGCCCTTACGTTCCCCATCTGATATTGTGTAGCTGCCGCTACCATCGGAAGTCCAGACAGTAGCTTTATCCTCACCTGCGCGACGGCTTGTGACCTCTACATTATCCGCCACCATGAAAGAGGAGTAAAAACCAACACCGAACTGCCCAATGACATTCATGTCTTTTGCATCGTCGCCTGTTAGCTGATCAACAAAATTGGATGTTCCTGAACGAGCAATAGTTCCAAGATTATCAATCATATCCTGTTCGGTCATGCCAATGCCATTGTCTTCAATGGTCAGGATTTTGGCTTCTTTATCGATAGTCAGACATACTTTGAAATCAGGATCACCCTGAGTCAAAGCAGGGTCGGTAAGCGCGGCATACCGTAACCTGTCACAGGCATCCGATGCATTTGATACAAGTTCACGCAGGAATATTTCAGTTTCACTATAAAGAGAGTGTGCAACAATATGCAGTAGCTTAGCTACTTCCGCCTGAAATTCATGCTTCTTTTCGGTCATTATCTATCGCCTCATACCAAGATTATTTCGTTGTTCTTTATATGAAGAGAAGCAGCAAATGGATCAAGGCCTTCTCGGAAAAAATTCAAATTTTACGAGAAATGTTGTTAAGGAGGACACAAATATTAGGGCTGGAAAGCAAAGGCCCACTCCAAGGGGCGCATAAATTTGGAGCGGGCCATATGATCATCAACCGATGTGTGTAGATTGGCGGTGATCAGTGATACTTATATATCTATTTGGAACGTGCGTTCAAGTTATATTTTCAAATACCGTATGTTTCCATTTTTATATTCTGAGGTATACGTTTCACAACTTCATGTCGGCTCCGTCTTGTATGCATTCGAAACAACATGAGAATGACATGACAAATATAATTCATCAGACAATTGCAAAAGGAATTGAAGCGCCCAAGCCTTTGTATGAACAGGTTAAATCCCACGTACTCGAGCATGTGCAATCAGGCGAATGGCCCATACATTTTCAAATTCCATCAGAACATTCGTTGGTTCGTGAATTGGGTATGTCACGTATGACCATTCACAGAGCCCTTCGTGAACTAACCCAGGAAGGGTTTCTCAATCGCATTCAAGGCGTGGGAACTTTTGTCGCGCAGCCGAAACAAAAAACAACCGCCCTTACCATGTCATATATTCAAGATATTATTAGTGGTCGCGGCAACCAACATGTCTGCGATGTCCATTTTTTACAAGCAGAGGCCGTAACCGCTGAATATGCCATCCGTTTGGGCGTAAAAGAAGGAGATCAAGTATTCCGATCATATTTCGTACATCGTGAAAACGGTGTTCCTGTTATGCTGGAAGATCGATATACAAACCCAGTACTCGTCCCAGATTTTTTATCGCAGAAATTTTCAGAAATGAGTATCGATCAATATTTTCTGGATACCTGCAGCATGGTCTCGCACGAGCATCAGGTTTCAGCAACTCTTTCGACAGCAGAATCCCATCATTTTATGGAACTGGAACAGGCTGCGCCTTGCCTCAGTATCAGTCGGAGAACCTGGAGCGGAAACAGAATTCTATCCGTCGCTCGTCTATTGTTTCCCGGACACCGTTTTCAATTAACGTGTTAAACTTTACCATCGCGAAGAAAAGCTTGTGCCGCTTTTCTTCCCTAGGTTTATTTGCCTATACACATATATCTAGGTATGTTACCTAAATCATAGATTAATTTTAAAAAGTAATATTATATAAACATGAAAATCTTTTTAGCTGACGATCATCCCTTATACCGGATGGCATTATCGGGCCTATTACAGCAACTTGAAGACGATGTGGATGTTGTGGATTGCTGCGATTTCGCTGAATTGCAACAACAAATAGAAACCGCCGAGACCAAGCCAGATTTAATATTACTTGATATCTGTATGCCTGGAATGAGCTTTGAAGATGCTTTGGCAAACCTGAAACACAATTATCCAAAGGTGCCAGTCGTTATCATATCTGCATCTGAGGATGTGTCTGATATGTCAAAAGCCCTAAATCTAGGAGCAGAAGGATACATTCCAAAATCCTCCTCCCGTGAAGTTCTTTTAAGTGCTCTTCGACTTGTTATGTCCGGCGGAAAATATATCCCGTCAGAAGCTTTTCAAATGAACAACGACGAGCTGCGAATTAACACAAGGCACACATCTGAATCAAGAAGTTCTACCAAGACAAACAGCAATACCAGTGCCCTAACAACGCGTCAGCGTAATGTCCTAGATTTGATGGCGGAAGGTCAGTCGAACAAGGAGATTGCTGCTGCTCTGAACTTGGCCGAAAGTACCGTCAAAGTTCATATTACTGCGATTTTCCGGACACTGGGCGTTAGTAATCGGACACAGGCTGTGTTGAAAGTAAAAGAATTCGCCTGAGCGAATTTAAACAGACACATTTACTTAAACAAAAATCACTCAACAGCTCGCAGCGGCCACCGTTTTATCTCAAGATTTCTGAGATTTAGCACTTGTTGAGCCAATACCTTTCGCGTTGGAAGTATACAAGTTCCTAAGTGCGTCTGTAATCAACTCTTCTGTAAAATGTGGTGCAACGCCCATATACTTACAGGCTGCGATCACCTGATCCACAATAAATTTTGGCTGGAAGCAAGCAAGGTCAAAGCTGTTCTTCACCTGAAGTTCATCGATAATGATTTCCAGAATTCTCTCCGTCATCTCCAACCCTCGCCCACCAGCAACGATTTTGAAAATTTCATAATACTGATCTTTGTTTGGACCGATTGTTTCCAATTTGTAAGGTATTCGACGTAAAAATGCCGGGTCCATCAAATCATCAGGTGAGAGGTTCGTTGAAAAAATAACAAGCTCATCAAATGGTAATTGAAAGCTTTTTCCAGTATGCAACTTCAAGAAGTCTATTCGGCTTTCAAGCGGCACGATCCAACGATTTAGCAGTTCTGTAGGGCTGACAAGTTGCCGACCAAAATCGTCAATAATAAATGTGCCATTTGATGCTTTAACATGAAGGGGAGCTTCATAATATTTTGCATTGGCATTGTAGCTTAGATCCAGCATCTCTAGTGTGAGTTCGCCGCCAGTAATAACAACGGGCCGATCACATGGAACCCAGCGCCCGTCAAATTCTTCTCGGCGAAGGCCGGATTTTGGAACGTCTTTTTCATCAGGTAACACAGGCACATGAATAGCAGGATCAAAAACTTTAATAATTTGCCCATCCACTTCAAAGCAGTATGGGATGTAAATTACATTCGCAAAGATCGCTGCAACTTTCTCTGCAACCGTCGTCTTCCCATTTCCCGGAGGACCATATAGTAGGATACTCTTACCAGCGTTGATGCCAGGCCCCAACCTTCTGACAAAGTCATCAGCAATCACCAGATTTTTGAAGCTGTTGTCAATCTTGGACTGCTCGACCCGTTCATTGGTGATTTTCTGCTGCATAATCCGTTCTTGATAACTTTCGAGCGACACCGGAGCAGGCCCGACATACTGATTTTGCTGCAGAGATTCCAAAGCAAAGCGGCGACCGCTCTCCGTCATCACATATCGGTTTTCTGAAAAAGTGGTTTGATCAGCAGATCCCAACGCCTCAATAAATTTTCGATCTGCAGCGTCTTGTACAAGACGATTGATAACTGGAATAGGAAGCTTGATAGCTGCCGCGAATTCAGAGGCAGTTTCAAGACTATTTACATAAATAGCCTTGAACAGCAGCCGCAACAAATTTGCTGTGGGGATGCCCGTATCCGAGATGGTTTTAGGAGCTTGCGGCGCTTCATAAATGAGTTTATCGACAGTATCCTGACTAAGAACACCCAAAGCCACCAGATTTTCACCTAATCGCCCGCCGTTTTCCTTTTGCCGGTGAAAAGCGAGTTCAATATCCTCTCGCGTTACTAATCCATGGGCAAGAAGAAGGTCGCCAATGAGCATCCTGGAGTCTCCATCATTAAAAACAATGTTCTACTGCGCGCAATTAGCAACAGTTAAGGTTAATTCTTATCTGGTTTTCGTTAACAGCCCGTTAGAAAGTATAAAAAATTTGATCTTTCTCTACAGATCAGAGAATACAATAATTGACTCCATTGAGATTTAAGTATGTGCTGGTTTTAGGACTGCTGATATTTTTCAAGCCGAGAGGATCCTCAATGAATAGCTACCAAGCGCTTTTATCTGTGTTCTCATCAGATCGAGTTGGCCTCATATCAGAGGTTACAAGCCATCTTTTCAATCAAGGCGTTAACCTTGGTGATACAAGCTTTGCCATTTTGGGAAAGGGGGGTGAATTTTCCAGCATCATCGAAGTCCCGTCACATTTGTCCGAAACAGAGCTCACAGAAGAATTATCCTCCCTCGAGGGATTGAAAGGCGCTGACATAGCCGTAAAACGGATCAGCCTTCCAGACGTACAAGCCCCCTCTACAGAGGTCACCCACAATATTCAATGCGAAGGCAGAGACCAGCCAGGACTTCTCGCCCGCCTATCCGAAGTCTTCACCGATTTTGGCGGAAATATTGTCAGACTAAAGTCAGATCACGTGGAAGCAGAAGAGGGTTGGCACTTCATTACACGCTTGTCTGTGAATATTCCTGCGAGCAGAGCTGACAATTGCCTCGCAGCGCTTGGAAATACCGCCGCTGAATTAGGCCAAAAACTTGTATCAGAGAAAATTTCCTAGTTGCTCAATCTTCGGCAAAGTTAAGGCCGCAAGAGCATAACTGCTTTGCGGCCTTAACTTTATGCGGATCGAACGTTCTTCAAGAAGCTAGAGACTTCCGCGTTCAACTCAGAGGAACGTTCGGCCAATTTACTTGACTGCTCCAATATCTGACTAGCTGCCGACCCGGTTTCTTCTGCAGAACGAGTAACTCCGGAGATATTGCTCGTCACCTCTGTTGTTCCATTGGAGGCTTCTCCCGCACTTCGAGAGATTTCCTGAGTTGAGGCCGATTGCTCCTCAATAGCCGCTGCGATCGCCGCAGATATTTCATCCATCTGACTGATGGTGCTGGAAATTCCCTGAATTGCATCAGCGGAGAGCTTCGTTGCTCCCTGAATGCCACTTATTTGACTACTGATTTCTTCAGTGGCTTTAGCAGTCTGGTTGGCGAGGTTTTTCACCTCTGATGCCACAACAGCAAAGCCTTTACCTGCATCACCAGCACGTGCGGCCTCAATCGTTGCGTTCAGTGCAAGAAGGTTAGTTTGTTCCGCAATGTCTGTAATCAAAGCAACCACTTCGCCGATTTTCTGAGAAGCATCAACCAGATACTGGATTTGCTGATGCGACTCTTCAGCCTGCTTCACAGCATCGCCAGCCACCCTAGTTGACTGTGAGACCTGTTGGCTAATTTCAAGAATTGAACTAGACATTTCATCCGCAGCCGTGGCCACATTCTGAACGTTACTAGAGGCTTGTTCCGCCGATCCCAACGCACTTGAAGTTTGAGTGTTTGTCTCTCCAACCACCAATAACATCTGCTCAGAAGAAGAATGCATATCACGAGCAGCGGCATCGACCGCTGACGCGATACTTCCAACTGACGCTTCAAATTCATCCGCCAATTTCATCAAATTGGCGCGATTTTCTTCTTCCTGACGTTTACGCTCAATCTCTGCAGCCTCATCTTGTTTCAACTTATCTGCATTCCGTTGAGCTTCTCGTTGGCGCTGCTCTGTTTCGTTTTTATCAGCCTCCATGCGAAGTTGTTCTGCTTCAACTGCGTTATTCTTAAAGACTGTCAAGGCCGTCGCCATTTCACCAATTTCATCTTTGGTATCCGCCGCAGGAACATCAGCCTTCAGGTTACCGTTGGCGAGTTCGTTCATGGCAGTCGTCATTTTCCGGATTGGATCTGCTATACCATTACCAATTACCAGTGCTAAGACTAAGCCCGCCCCAAGAGCACCCAGAACACACAGCGCAATTACGAGGTAAGTGTTAAACACAGTTGTTTCTGAAGCCTCAATACGGCTATCCATTTGCGTTTGCTCAACTGAGCGGAATTCACTTAAAACTTGGGAGAATTCACTGAAATATTTTTGACCGCGTGCTTTACCAACTAAATCAGCCATATCGTCCATAGTTCTGGCATCGCCAATACTACGCCGCAGCTCTATCGCTCCTTCGACCACATCTTTTTGCCAATTTGCAATCGTTGTTGCTGCTATTTTGAGAGCATCGGACTGTGCCGCGTCCCCTGAAACCTGATTGCTAAGTTCAGCAACCGCTGCCTTGAATGCGGAACTGCCATCTTTATAAGGTTTCAGAAATCCGTCCTGACCGGATAACAAATATCCGCGCATACCTGTTTCCATATCAACGGCAGCACTTAAAATATTATTTGCAGCTTCAATCGTTTTATAGCTTGTTGAAACTTTTTCTTCATTGACGATCATTGTCACCAATCCGGCCTCTACGTTCTGTTCGGCCGCTAATGCCTCTTCTTTACGATAGTAAATTCGGCCTTCTTCTGCCTCCGCTACACTGCCAAGTTCCTTTTTGAATTTTTCCAGCAAATCGCCGCCATGATTTGCGGCAATGAATTCGTTCAAGTGGGTAAGGTTCCCAAATCCGCTATCCACTGATGCGCGCATCTTTATCGCAGGTTTGATAGCCATTTCGATCCAGTTATAGACAAATTCATCGGCTTTTTTAACCCGTTCCAAATGCTTGGCATTTTCTTCAACAGTTAATCCCAGTATATCCAGTTCTGCAAACATCAGATCTACAGAACTTTCATATTCTCTTATGAAGTTTTTGTCTCCGCCGATTAAATATCCGCGCAATTCAGCCTGCATTTTGATAATGAGGCTATTTACGCTTTTAACCGCAGTTAAAACGGTTTGCGTAAACTCAACCGCGGATGCAGCCTTTTTAACAACTGTGAACTGGTCGGCAACAGCGTCTTTTGCCGTTGAGAATTCTGCTTTGCGCTTTTCAAGACGAGTTTGTTCTACGGTAATAAATTCATTTATCTGTTTACGGAATTTCTTAAAGAAGACTTCGCCCTTGGCCTGACCTACCAGTTTAGCCATATCGTTCATTGTTGGTGCGTCGCCGATCTGGCGTCGAAGTTCAATGGAAGGTTCAGTGACGTTTTTTTGCCATTCGCGAAGGATTTGTTCGGTTTTTTCGAGGCGGGCAATCTGTTCACTACTGTTACTCTCGCTTGATTTTGCTGTTTTGAGAGACTCCAGAAGGCGGTATGTTTCCGCTTCACCCTTTTCATAGGGTTTTAGAAAACTGGTCTGGCCCGCGAGCAAATAGCCGCGCATCCCTGTTTCCATATTCAGCGCAGAATTTTCTACCGCAGCTGCCAATTCGGTTAAGTTCCGGGACTCGTCCAGTTTGGCATTGGTTTCCACTAAACCATTGATATTGTATACCGCAACTATCCCGAGCACCAAAAGCAGTGCTAACGGCGAACAAATTCCAATAAGAATTTTAGATTTAGTCTTCAGGTTCTTAAATTTGCTGGATGAAAAATTGGATGTCTTGTTTTTTCCAGACAAAGGAGACTTTTTATTAGCCATGGCCCTATTACTTTCCTCAATCAACTAAAGAAACCTAGAAAAAGCCTCTCCGTACTTGATATGCTACTGTGGCCATTTTTAGTAGAATTACCCAAAAACAGCCGGATTCATTTTTTCAGTAGTTTTGTCGCAATTAATTAACATGTCCTTAAATCCGTAAGTTTTGTTCGAAATTTTAGCTAATCGCGAAGTTCTCCCACCAATGTTGAAGCCGAAACATCTAAATTTCACTGTTTGTGTGTTTTGATTTTCTGAATAGTCACAAGTCATTTGCAGACCCTACTTTCTGCCGGTATGCTCTCTCCCTAAACTCTAATTAAAACCAATAACAGGAGTAAGGTTTCATACATCGCGCTCTACCATCGGAATTAATGGTTGGATTTTGGAATATGAAACCGAACACACATGAACGATACAGATTTTAAGACACTCAAATATACGGTAACGGGACATATCGGCGAAATCACATTAGATCGCCCGCCGCTTAACTTGATTGATTATGAACTCACATATGAATATCTAGCAGCGTTGGATCTGGCTGATAATGATCCAAATGTTCGGGTTATTATTCTATCGGGCAATGGCAAAGGATTATCAGGTGGCGTGGATCTCAAATTTCTGGAATCTTTTGGACCAACCGAAATGAAAGATTTTCTGAGCCTTTTCTATATCAAAACCACGGAACGCGTTCGAAACCTATCCAAACCAATTATCGCGGCTGTTCATGGATACGCCCGCGAAGGGGCCTGCACCCTTGCTTTTGCATGTGATATGATTATTGCCTCCGACGACGCCGATTTTGGTTACCCCGGCGTTCCAAATCTAGCTTCCCCTCCGGGGATGCATGTATGGCATTTGCAAAAGCTCATTGGTCGCATGAAAGCCGCGCGTCTAATTTTTACAGGTGACCCTATTAAGGCTGACGAAGCTGAACGGCTTGGTCTAATTACTCAAATGGTTCCAAGAGCTGAGTTGAGAGTAGAAACATTCAAACTGGCTGAAAAAATTGCGAGCATGTCACCGCTTGCCCTCAAAATTTCTCGCGAACTCATGTATCGAGTGGAAGGTATGGATTTCAAACAAGTTCCGCCAACGGCTTTGGATGCAATGGCTGTAGCGTTTGGATCAGAAGACAGCCGAGAGGCCCGCAAGGCATTCGTTGAAAAACGTCCACCTGTCTGGAAGGGACGCTAGAGCGACCCTTCCGCAGCTTAAACCATAGGGCGAATTTCTATGAAAACGATTTATTTAGAAATTCGCCTTTATCATTCCGTTAGTACGATACAAAGTAAGTAAAATATCGATTTTCCATAATGGAGATAAAAATTGAGCGATCAAAAACCAGACGTCAAAACCATATTGCGTAGGCCGATTGATTGCGCTCCTAAGTTACTTCAGAATTTTATTGATATTGTCCTGATCGGTGGAGAAGTACCAGTTGCTAATCTGAGGCGCGGGGTTCCTTCGGCAGATATGCTATTCTTTGCCGTATTAGAAAAACAAATCATTGGTGTGAGTTGCCTGCGTTATCCAAACGCCAATTTTCATAAACATCTGTTCGAAAAAGCAGGTGTCCCTGAAATGTATAATCCCCTTAGTCTCGAAGCCTGCTGGTTATGTGTGAAACCTGAATATCGCGGGGTCGGCGCCTGGTCCAGCATCTTTAAAGCTAGAACAGAATATACCGAAGGCAGGCCTACTCATGCACTTCACCGCGCAGACAACAAATTGGTTTCTGATCCAGTCAAAAACATGGGGTATTCTCAGGCAGGAATAGATTTTTATGCTGATACAAGTGACGATAAACTTTGTTTGATCGTAAAAAATCATGATCCAGTTTTTGATCCTTCGAAAAAGATGAAATACTGCTAGTGACTGAAAATATCGAAAATTTACGCACTATTGTTTTGCGGCCGCAAGACTGCTCAGAAAAGATGAAAGAAAAATTCGTCCAACTTGTAGCAGCTGGCGGGGAGGCAGAGGAACACAGGGTTCGATACAGTCTTCCTTATTCAGAAGTTTTAATTTTCACCGGATTTGGAAACACCATCATAGGAGTAGGGGCTCTCCTCAGGCCGAAAACAAGTTACATTCAACACCTTTTTGAATGTGCTGGTGAGCCACAGATGAGCAACCCCTACAGTATTGAATCTTGTTGGCTTAGTGTTTCTGAAGCATACCGCGGCAAAGGAGTTTGGCGTCACAATAACTCTGCCAAGCTCGACTACATCGGAGACAGGCCATACCACACGATACGCCGCGTCGCCAATAAGAGTGTCGCGGATCTATCAAAAGAACAAGAGTATGTACATGTCGGCAAGGATTTTTTCAGCCCTATCAGCAAGCATAAGCTGCGATTAATGGCTGCTAATCACGACCCTGTTTTTGATCCATCTAAGAAATTGAGGTACAGTTAGTGTCTGAAAACGCACATGATTTACGAACAATTATTCGTCGTCCTCAAGACTGCTCAGAAAAAACGATAAAAACGTTTATCGAGATGGTAGCGGCAGGCGGGGAAGCTGACGCACATCGGGTAGAACATAGCCTTCCCTATACTGATGCGCTCATAATCAGCATGATTGGTAATACTATCGTCGGAGTTAGTGCTCTTCTCCGCCCCCGGACCAGCTACCTCAAACATTTATTTGAATGCGCAGGCGAGCCCCGGATGTGTAATCCGTATAGTTTAGAATCCTGCTGGCTAAGTGTTCCACCAGAACATAGGGGAAAAGGCATCTGGCAGCATAATAATGCCGCTAAACGAGTATATATAGGGAACCGCCCCTATCATTCAGTCCGCCGGGTAGAGAATAAAAACGTAGCCGATTTATCAAAAGAAAATGTCTACGAACATGTTGGAAAAGATTTCTACAGCCCTATTAGCAAAGACAAATTACGCCTAATGGCTGCTAATCATGACCTTGTTTTTGATCCCAAGAAGACGTTTGTTTATATGTGATCAGCCTGATTTTTTGACAAACTTTGTCAAAATCACAATCTGCTGACCATTGATCCGGCCTTCAATATGTTCTGCATTGTCAGGAACTAAAGATATCCCGCGCACGGCTGTGCCACGCTTTGCTGTAAAGCCTGCGCCTTTAACGTTTAGATCCTTGATAAGAACCACAGTATCACCAGCTAACAATGCTGCGCCGTTGCTATCCATATGCTGCACATCGCCACTGTCCGCTCGCTCCATTTCACCCGCTTCCGCCCATGCAAGTACCTCGTCTTCAAGATACAGCATATCGAGTAAATCCTGTGCCCAGCTCTCGCTTCGCAAGTAGCGAAGCATCCGCCATGCTAGCACTTTAACCGCAGCGGCCTCGCTCCACATGCTTTCGCTCAAGCACTGCCAATGAGCTGTATCAGCTGTCGCTGGGGTCGTTATTTGATCCTGACAAGTAGTACAGAGGTATGCAGAACTTTCGGAAGAAGTATCCGGCGCTTGCGTGACTTCGAAAGCACTTAAGGTTTCTGTTGATCCACATAGCTCGCACTTATTTTCGCTTCGTGCCTGTAGTTCACTATCAATAGTCATCTGCTTTACCTATGTAGAGTTTAACTGGGGCCCGTTTTCAAAATACTGGCCTGATTGCGCGCACCATATCAATCTGAATGACGAGCCGCAATTGCAAACACATCACGAATAAATAATTGCACTTTCCAGTATTTGTTGACCCAGTAGTGTATCGCTAGAAATGCCGCAAACATCCTCCAACAATTCGGCTCTACTGAGGTCCTGTTTTTTCGCATTAAACAGATCACAGTCGGCATAATTCAAAGCGGCGGCGATAACGCGGCTGATGTCTTGGGTGGGCTGCTTATATAGAGTCTGCAGATTTGCCAAATGAACAATGCGCTCCCCAGCCTGTAGTTTAATTTCAGGGTTTCGGCCCACTCGTGAAATGGGGTCATAAAGTCGGCTGTTTTTAAATCGTTTAAGCTCTTTGACACGATAAGCAGACAGAAACTCCTGATCCAGTGCATATTCTCCGTGTAGCAGATAGCTAATGCTGTCCATCAATCTTGTGACAACGCCTTCGATATCAGGGTCATTGCACGCCTGATGTATATATTCATGCCCCTTTTCTGCTCCAAGATAAGCAATGGCGGCATGGGGGGTGTTGTGGAGATATTTCTTACAGATCCAATGGGTCCGAACATAAGTATCAGAAAAAGTCTCTTCAGCCGTTTTCAAATAAGGACCTTCAAGAAACAACTCGCCAATTTCCGAAACCACACAAAGCGGATCAATCTGTTGTAGTTCTGCTGGCGCCGCCGAGCTTGTAATCACATCCGGAACACCAAAAAAGATGCTGTCAAATTTGGAAAAGGCATCTTTTAAAATTTTGACAGAATTATAGTCATTTTCCACTGAATAGATGGCCTTCAAAGAGTTCTTTTTATGCAATTTGGACCAAATAACCGACGCCGCGCTTTCGAGTTCTCGAATACCCACACAAAAGATAATATAATTGATCTTTGGTAAGATCTCCTCCACCTCTTCCATGGCATAACAGCGCTCATACGGTACTTGTTGCAGGACGTAGCCGTCTATTAATGCAATCGCACTTTCATAGGTGTTTTCGGGTCGCTGTTGGAATTTTTGTATAAGAGCTGTCGCCTGATCTGCAAAATGGATCTTAAAACCGCGCTTCACGAGCAAAGGAGCCAAAAAACCTCGCCCAATCGCACCTGCTCCGACGATGAGAACATGTTCAGTTTCCGGTGACCTATCTGTACCCAGATCCAACTTATTCATCGAGCCTATTTGTCCCCATAGCGTTCAGCATCTCATCAATCAACAAAACATCTTCAGGATAGGTTACTTTTATATTTCGCTTCGACCCTACAAGGCATTTAACACTAATATTCGCTTTTTTGCATAATGGCACAAGACTGGCTTCGCGCCACTTATTAGTTTTTGCAAGCGATAGAACCTCTACTAACACGTTAGTTTGGTACGCTTGTGGGGTTTTTAGAGCATACAAATTCTCTCGGGCCACTGGCACTGATACAAATTCGTTTTCCACATAGGTGAGCGAATCCCGTACTTTTATGGGAGATGTTAGCGTTACTGCGGCACATGTTTTTACGGCCTCTATCAAATTCAGGATATCCTCAGAAGGTACAAATGGCCTTGCAACATCATGCACCAGAATATTAGAGCCGCTGCAATGAGGGACTGCTAACTCAATCGTATCCTGCCTTGTTTTTCCGCCAACTATATATTGGCAAGGAAGTGCAATATGTAAATCGTCCAGCGCCTCAAGTTCCGCCTCAGAAAGCGCAACAATGATCTGACCAGAATAGTCTGCAAACAAGCTCACCAAGCGCGACAGATAGGTCGCGCCCCCCGCTTTCAAAAAAGCTTTAGCGTTTCCGCCAACCCTGTCACCAGATCCTGCGGCAAGCAGTATCGTGCTTATATTCGAGTGACTAGTCATCAAGAGCCCTTACCTTGCCGGGCAGAATTTCCCGTACATATTTCAGAGTACGCGGGCCTGTCTTGCCATCGGTTAAGGAGCCAAAAAGCGACGCACGGTACAAAGCCCTTTCTGCGCTCTTTAGTGAGGGATTAGACAAACATTCATTTATCGTCGTTCCCAATATTGCCATATCACCGATTTCGACAGCCATATCACGCCAACGCCATTCAATTCCGACCGGATCGTATTCTTTGACTTTAAATCGATCTGGATTATTTATGGCAACAATGGGTCTGTCCAAAGCCAAAAACTGAAACATCACACTGGAAACATCAGAAACTAGCAAATCGGCTCGTTTCAGAAGCGGAACAACATCTGCACCGGCATCGTCCACTAAATGAACGTTCGGGAAAAGCTTTTCAATTTCTTTTAACTTCACCGTCCAATCGGGATTGGCTTTAGAGGTTAGCGGATGCGGTTTTATGACGAAATCAACATCCCCCAATTTCTCAAAGAATTCAGTGTCGAGTATCGGCAGGACCATTGGAAGAGAGGTTAATCCTCCGGTAAAAGTCGGTGCGTACAAAATGCATTTGCGCTCCTTACGAAGCGGCAAGCCCGTTGGAAGTTCTTTATCCCAGAAAAGAGCGTCCATTTGCGCGTAACCAGTGACCCACACCTGATCCGGCCTGAAATTCCCTTGCTCTATAAATTGCTGACGTTGATCATTACTGCTGACACATACATAGTCACAACGTTTCGCCGCATTGTAGACAAAATTCTTACTGATCAGTCCATGGCGCGTATAGACAAATTTCGCCTCTGGAACCAACATACGCAAACTATTTGCTTGTTGATTAGCCACAAATATGAGAGCGGGTTGAAACTCTCTAATCCAGTTCGGATCAGCCGTCATGATGACTTCATATTCTGACTTAAGGGCGTCGAAAATCGGCTTCATTATTGATAAATGGAATGCTTCATTAAGGTGGAAGGCGACGCGTTTGCGCGGTTCCACTTTACTATTACCATCATTCGAAATAGCAGCTTCTAGAGTTAGATTGGTTACTTGCGTGAACGCATTTTCTGGCTCTTTTAATCTGGCTCGCTCAACAACTTCTTTAGCTGTTTCCAGATCACCCTTCAAATGAAGGTTAGCGGCACAGGACAATAGCATTCGCCGCGTGGCAAGAGGCGTATTTTGATATTTTTCCAATAAAGAATTTGCGTCATCAATCCGATTGATCTGGCTAAGGCTCTCTATGAGTTTTTCAATGAGCTTTTTGCTTTCATGCCCCAAATCCAACGTCGCACGGAAATAACGAACGGCTTCACGGTGAACACCAAGCGAGCTCAGGCAAAATCCGATGTTCATAAGAATAACCGGATCATCAGACCTTTGTACTGTGGCTCGCATAAAGTGCAGCAACGCTTCTGCAATCCTGCCACTTGTAAATAGGAGGGCTGCCATTTGGGCCAGCAATTGGGCATTAAACGGTTCCGCGTCGAGAAGCCGACGTAATTCGTTATACCGTTGATTTTTTTTAGAAATATTTGACAGTTTATTTCTCTGAGTGTTTTTAGTAATTCCCTGGATACAAAACTAGTATAGCAAAACTAATAAGAATTCGTTTCTACATTTATACAACAAACGTCAATTCTGGTTTAAAGAATCAAAAGAAACACGAACTTTATTTGGCAAATACTTTCACAGCATTACTATAGGGTGATTATCTATCTTTAGTGTTATTTAGTCCCGATATACATTGCTTCTCAGGCATACAAAAACAAGGTTTGGAGATCTACATGAATGAACTCGCAGGAAAAGTCGCTTTAATTACCGGAGCAAGCAAAGGAATTGGGGCCGCTACGGCAATTGAGCTTGCGAAAAACGGTGTAAACGTTGTCCTTGCGGCCCGAAGCATTAACGACCTTGAAGCCTTAAAAACGACCATCGTCGAGGGCGGCGGAAAAGCCGAAACAATCGTCTGCGATGTTTCAATTTTTAAGGATGTGTCAGCTGCTGTTGATCTCTGTGTCTCTACCTATGGCCATCTTGACATACTCGTTAATAATGCAGGGATTATCGATCCCATCGCGACAATTGCAGACTCTGACCCCGAAATGTGGGGGCATGTTGTCGATGTAAATTACAAAGGGGTTTATCATGGCCTCCGTGCTGCAATTCCGGTCATGAAAATCCAGAAAAGTGGGGTAATTGTGAATATAAGCTCTGGTGCTGCGACGGGTGCCTTGGAAGGATGGAGCCATTACTGTTCCACCAAAGCTGCGGTTCTCTCCCTCACCCGATGTGCAGATAAGGAATGCCGGGAAGATGGCATTACAGTTGTGGGCTTAAGCCCCGGAACCGTGGCGACCGATATGCAAACGTCTATCAGACATTCAGGCATTAACCCCATCAGTCAGTTGGACCCCTCCGTGCACATCAAAGCAGATTGGCCTGCCCGCGCCGTTGCATGGCTTTGCACGCAAGACGCGAAAGAATTTGCGGGAACGGACTTTTCTATCAAAACTGATGAAGGCCGGAAAAGGGTCGGTTTAATATAGAAAATTCGTGCCTGTAATCACATTCACCATTTATATACTTGATAGATTGATTATGGGCACGTTACGCTGCCTCTTCTAAGAAACGCCTTGGGGGCAGCAACATGTTCAGACTTCTGATTTTATTTGCGTATATTTTTGTGAGCTTCAACTCCACGGTAAGTGCGCAAGAGAATTCCTCCAAGGCAGACTTTGTTGCTCAATTCGATCGATACTTGGGGAGCCTGCAGAAAACCGGCAATACCAAAACCTTTGATCTTACTGCAGAAGCAACGACCCTTGAGTTTGGCGGTAAAAAGGCCGTTCGCTGGGCATATAATGGACAGCTACCCGGTCCCGTTCTACGCGTTCAAAAAGGGGATCGCGTTAAAGTAAAACTCACTAACAAGCTTCCTCAAAACACAACCATTCATTGGCATGGGGTCCGAGTTCCTAATGCGATGGACGGCGTTCCTTTCTTAACCCAAACACCGGTCAAACCTGGAAAATCCTTTACCTATGATTTCATTCCGCAAGATGCTGGAACTTATTGGTTTCACCCTCATGTTCGCGGACATGAACAAATAGAACGTGGTCTTTATGGCACATTGATTGTCGAAGATGAATATGAAGGACGATACGATCAAGATATCGTCTGGATGCTTGACGACATATTGACAGAAGAAGATGGCAGCGTTGATGACAGCTTTAGCCTGAAGTTTCTAGATACGGGGGGACGGCTTGGAAACATTCTCACCATAAATGGAGATAGGACACCAACCTTTAAATTTAGGGCGGGAGAGAGAATTAGAATTCGTGTGGTCAATCCATCCAATGCCCGAAATTACAGGCTTTCCTTCCCGAACCTAAATGCCTCCATTATCGCCGTAGACGGGAATTTGGTCGGCGTGCCGCAACGAGTGACCACATTCGATATCGTCCCCGGAAATCGGATCGATATTGATGTGAAAATCCCGTTGGACATGGAAAACAAGACCATAAATATCGATAACAGTTTCTTCCACAGAGAAGCGGGTGGAGATGCTGAGGAAGGACCGAAAACACTTGCTAAAATCATAGTTTCAGGACGCGTAGAAAACTCAAAAACCTTCCCTCTGCCCGTTCATAAAACTCTGGCTAAATGGGAAAATGCTTTGAATATTGCTCCAGATTTTGTGTTTGATTTCAACACTTCGTTTAACCTGGATTTCCTGTGGACCGATAAAGGATTTACCTCTTTTACCATCAATGAAAAAATATTCGGCGAACACGACATCACGCAGCTAAAAAACAAAACTTTTTACCGCATGCGCTTTAACAACGGAACCGGCCTTTATCATCCTGTTCACATTCATGGCGTATTTTTCAAAGTCCTTGCCAGAGACGGCATCCCTGTAGACGAGCCGTATTTCAGAGACACGGCCCTTCTTGATTATGATGGTTCTCTCGACATTGGCATTGTTCCCGCAGATCTTGGCGAATGGTTATCTCATTGCCATCTTCTGGAGCATGCTGCCCTTGGTATGAAAGCAACTGTGAATGTCAGTGATTAGCGAATTTTATCATTTCATTTGAGCTGCTTGATAAATGTGCGGATCTGTTCTTCGGCGTGGTCTGGACCGACTTTTGCGATACGTATCAGTCCGTCGAAATGTTGGGTTAAGGCCCTGATATGCTCGACGGAATGAACCACCAAATACATGTTTCCAAGATAAACTACAGCGCGGAGCGGTCCAAAAAGAGTATAGGGAGCTGAGTAGATGGAATGCTGATCATAGAAAAACAGGCGAAAAGTTGGATAGAAATCCCTAATCAGTTCCAGCATATGCTCTAACTGTTTGCGCCGGATATCAATTGACAGTCCGTTCCAAGTTCCCTCACCTTTCGCAAAATGCTCCAACGTTTGCAGGGGCATACAAACTTCGATATCAGTTTCCGGATATGATGCTGCCGACAGTTGCCTTCGGGCTTGTTGATCCTGTGCTTCTCGAATATCCAGATTATAATTTTTGAACTCGTACTCGCTCACTTCCTCAATACGGAGGAGATCTGGAATGGTGCTTGGAATGTAACGAATTTTGTATCCTTGAGCCTCTCGGTGCCACTCAACAAGTTTTTGGGTGGCCTCCTCTCCTGACATCCGTAATGTCTCAACGGTGGGAACACTGTCCTCCGTGTCTCCTTCAGTTGCAATCAGCCCCATCAACCAATCTAGCGACACTCCGCAAGAACGTGCGATTGCAAAAAGTGTCTCCGCTCTTGGTAGTCGCGTAGAGTCTGGCGCCATGAATTGGCTGAGCGCTGACCGATCAACACCAACGGATTTCGAAAACTGACTTAAGTTATAACCACGTTTGGCAATTAAGAGGGCCATGCGATCGCGAAAAACCTGAGCGATATCACGTTTATCCGAACTATCTGTTGGTATCTGCTGTGGATTCACATCATTTGTCCATTAAAGTATCAAAAATTTAACAAAGCAGCGAATTCTCATAAAAATATTCGAATTGTATACTTGTCAATAATGTTTCTCTCAAACATCTTAATAGTATATTGTATTGAGAGGAATGAAAGTGCGTTTAAGTGAAAGTTCCGAATGGCGAACCGTCATTCTTATTTTGTTTTGTTATGCAGCTCTGGCATTTGTACTACTGAACCCTATAAACCTACCAATCGCCGTGCAGGTTATTTTACTTGTTCCCTTAATTACTCTGCATTCCTCTTTGCAGCATGAATGTATTCACGGACATCCCTTCAAGTCGCAACTTCTCAATAATACTCTCGTATTCGCACCTATCGGGATATTTCTGCCTTATTTGCAGTTCAAGTCCGCCCATATCAAACATCATCAAAATTCCTGCCTCGCGGTTCCCTATGAAGATCCGGAAAGCTGTTATCAAGACCCTGATGAATGGGCGAACAGGCCAAAATTGATACAGAAAATATTTATTATCAATAACACATTGGCGGGTCGCATGCTTATTGGACCTGCTATAAATCTTACCCGTTTTGCCTTCTATGAATTCAGAAATGCGGATCTTTCCAGCTGCATAAATTGGGTATTCCATCTCATTTCATGCGCACTGATCTTAGAGGCTGTTAATTATTGGAGTAATTTGCCGGTATGGGTGTACTTTGTTTGCTGTTATTTCGGCTATTCACTGCTCATGGTACGTACCTTCTTAGAACATCAGGCTCACACGTCTTTACGCGCGCGCAGCGTGATAATCGAAGATACCGGATTTTTCAGTTATCTTTTTCTGAACAATAATCTTCATGCACTACATCATGCGTATCCAGCTGTTGCATGGTACCGTCTTCCTAAATTGTTTAGAAAGAACCGCCAAAAATTACTCGCTCTAAACGAAGGGTATTATTTCAAAAGTTACTGGGAAATATTCAAGCTTTATGCGTTTTCTGCGAAGGAGCCCGTAGCCTTCCCCACATTCCAAGACGAAAATAAATTGGGATTAAGCGCTCATGAATGAGCCACATATCTCTCTGCCGATGTATGACTGGCCGGAATTGCAATGCCATACAGATCAATTTCACGCGCTTCTAAAAGCGAGTCTTGGGGATCGAGGTTTTAACGCGTCGAACAGGCTAGAACGGGATCGAGAAAATTTTGATATCTGGCAAGACAAACACTTGCTGATGTCTCAAACGTGCGGGTTACCTTTTGTAAAGTTCCTAAAAGAAAAAGTCTCACTCATTGGAACTCCAGCTTATGACATCGAATGCGGAGCAGGATCTTATTACAGTGTAATCGTCGTGCACAAAGATGCATCGGCGAGCTCGATGGACGATTTGAAGGGTAAAAAATACGCTTATAATGAAAACACGTCCCAATCCGGATACTACGCGCTTCAATATACACTCTCATTGATGGAAAATGCAGCAACACACTTCGGTGCATCTTGCAAAAGTGGAAGCCATAGACAATCTATTCAAGCCGTTGCCTCAGGCAAAGCTGATTTCGCCGCGATTGACGCCATTTCATGGAAACATGCTACGCGACATGAAGCCGAGTCTCGTCATCTTCGCGTCATCGGAAAAACCCCTCCAACCCCCGGCCTTCCTTATATCACTCGACCTCGTTCAGCAAACGAATGTGACACACTCCATATGGCTGTAATTGATGCAATGATGGCCTTAAACGAGACAACACGGGATGCGCTTTTATTAACGGGATTTGCAAAAACAAATTTGATCGATTACCGTGTAATTGAAGAACGGATGCAGTGCGTTCAACAAGAATTCGGGCCAATGAGCTAATTCACCAATTCCGGCGCTGGAGAAATATGCGATGTCACAAAAAATCAGAAGAAGACGCGAAAGACGTACTGCGCGCACCAGCGATACTTTGCAGCAAATACCGTGGATGCAAGTGGAAAACCCGTACAAACCTTTCGATATTCTGACAGCAGAGCAAATTGATAAAATCTGTGACACAGCCTATGATATTCTAGAACAAGTCGGCATCGACATTCTGCAAGAAGAAGCAAGAGCCGTTTTTGCCAGATCCGGCGCAATTGTTGATGGAAACCGGGTTCGCATCGGCAGAGATGTGATAAAAGCTGCGCTGTCGACTGCTCCCAAAAACTTGATGCTTCATGCTCGAAATCCACTGCACAATCTGGATCTTTCACCGGGAAAAATCAGTTTTGGCTCAGTTGCTTCAGCCCCGAATGTGAGTGATATCGAAGGCGGCAGACGCGTTGGAAATCAGAAGGATTATCGGGCATTTCTAAAACTCTGCCAGTCGCTAAATGTCATTCACTTTATTGCCGGATACCCTGTTGAACCGGTGGACCTACCTCCGCGGACACGGCATCTGAATTGCATCGCAGATATGGCTATCCTCACGGACAAAGTCTACCATGCTTATTCTCTCGGAAAGGAGCGGATTACAGACGCCCTTACCATAACTCGCATCGCCCATGGTTGCGAAACATGGGAGGAGTTCGACAGTAAAATCAGATTGTTTACGATTATCAATACGTCTTCACCCCTACGGTTGGATGGCATTATGATCGACGGCGCTTTTGAAATGGCGCGCCATAATCAACTTTGTATCATTACGCCCTTTACCTTGGCAGGGGCAATGGCGCCGGTAACAATTGCGGGCGCATTAGCCCAACAGCATGCTGAAGCAATTGCTGGCATCGCCCTGCTTCAGCTTTTTAACCCCGGTTGCCCTGTGGCATATGGCGGGTTTACATCAAACGTTGATATGAAATCAGGATCTCCAGCCTTCGGAACCCCAGAAAATGCACAAGCCTCACTGATCGGTGCCCAGCTGGCGCGAAGAATAGATATTCCCTATCGTTCTTCAAATGCCAATGCGTCAAATTGTGTCGATGCGCAAGCCATCTATGAAAGCCAGATGTCCATATGGTCCGCCATAACCGGGCAAGCAAATATGATCATGCATGGCGCTGGCTGGCTGGAGGGTGGCTTATGTGCGTCCTTCGAAAAACTGATCATCGATGCCGAAATGCTACAGATGATGGTGAAGTTCCTTACTCCCCCCAAAATCACAGATGCCGACCTTGGTTTATCCGCCATCGCAGATGTTGGACCAGGCGGCCATTACTTTGGAACACAGCACACGTTGGATCGCTATGCGACCGCTTTCCATGCGCCAATGGTGTCTGATTGGCGAAATTTTGAAAGCTGGGAAGAAGCGGGCAGCAAAACCGCAACCGAACGTGCGAACACCCTCTACAAAAAGATACTGGAAGAGTATCAACAACCGGAACTAGATCCCGCGCGAAAAGAAGAAATTGATGCCTTTGTTGCGCAACGAATTTCCGAGGGCGGTGTCGAGGGGGATCTTTAAGCAAATGCAAAAACGTCTACACATTTTGTTAGGTACATTGGGGCACAGTAAATGAAAACTCATACACGCGTCGTCGTTATCGGGGGCGGAGTGGTTGGTTGCTCCGTGCTATATCATCTTACCAAATTGGGCTGGAACGATGTCATGCTCGTTGAGAGATCCGAGCTAACATCTGGATCGACATGGCACGCAGCAGGCGGCTTTCATACCTTAAACGCAGATACCAACATGGCCGCTTTGCAGGGCTACACTATCCGCCTGTACCGAGAACTTGAAGAAATTACAGGGCAATCATGCAGCCTGCATCATGTGGGTGGGCTGACCCTTGCCACCACACCTGAGCGCATGGATTACCTGAAAGCTGAACGAGCCAAACATCGTTATATGGGCCTGGATACCGAAATAGTTGGTCCGGAAGAGATCAAAAAACTCTCCCCCATAACTAATGTCGACGGTGTAATTGGGGCTCTTTACGATCCACTTGATGGACATCTTGACCCCTCCGGAACCACCCACGCCTACGCCAAGGCTGCAAAAATGGCCGGTGCGGAAATCAGCTTGCACAACCCAGTGCTAGAGTTAAACCCGCAAGAAGACGGCTCATGGGAGGTTGTGACAAAGAACGGCACTATTGTCGCCGAACATGTCGTAAATGCGGGCGGTCTCTGGGCACGCGAAGTAGGTGAGATGGTGGGTGTATATATGCCCCTGCATCCAATGGAGCATCAATATCTGATCACTGAAGACATTCCGGAAATAACAGCGCTTGGCCGCGAACTCCCTCATGTGATGGATCCTGAGGGTGAGAGTTATCTACGGCAAGAAGGCCAAGGCATCTGTATCGGATTTTATGAGCAAAATTGCACTTCCTGGGCAGAAAAGGGAACACCTTGGGATTTTGGACACGAACTGCTTAACAATGATCTGGATCGCATCAGTTCCTCATTGGATTTTACGTTCAAACGTTTCCCAATTCTAGAACGTTCCGGCATCAAAACAATAATAAATGGTCCGTTCACGTTTGCACCTGACGGTAATCCTCTGGTTGGCCCCGTTCCGGGTCTTCGTAATTTTTGGTCAGCTTGCGCCGTAATGGCAGGCTTTTCGCAAGGTGGCGGTGTGGGTCTTACGCTGGCAGAATGGATGATTGAAGGCGAACCCTCTCGCGACGTACATGCCATGGATGTGGCCCGCTTTGGGGATTGGATTACACCCGGTTACACTCGAGCCAAGGTACGCGAAAATTATCAACGCCGGTTTTCTGTCTCCTACCCCAACGAAGAATTACCCGTTTGCCGCCCGCATCAAACAACACCTGTTTATGGCGCTTGGAAAGAACAGCGCGCCGTATTTGGAGCCGGCTACGGGATGGAAGCGGTGAATTATTTTGCCCCTGAAAATGAGCCCCTACACGAAACGCCAAGTTTCCGCAGAAGCAATGCTTTTGACGCTGTTGGTGCCGAATGCCGCGCGGTAAGAACATCCGTTGGTATTAACGAGGTACATAATTTTGGAAAATACAAAATCACAGGCCAAGGTGCTCGTGACTGGTTGAACTACATAATGGCAGGCCGTATTCCAAAACCGGGACGCATGGCCTTGAACCCCATGCTCAGTCCACGCGGAAAATTGATCGGTGATTTCACAGTCTCTTGCCTTTCTGAAGAAGAATTTATGGTAACGGCATCTTTTCATATGCAGGCAGTTCACATGCGGTGGTTCCGCTCGCATCTGCCTGATGATGGCTCTGTCACCCTTGCGAATATTTCAACATCCCGGCTAGGTTTTCAAATAGCGGGCCCAAAGGCGATGGCGCTTTTATCACGCGTTACTTTTGAAGATGTTTCCCTCGAGAATTTCAAGTTTCTAGACGTCAAACAGTTGGATATTGGAAGCTGCCGCGCTTTGGTTCAGCGGGTATCCTATACGGGTGATTTAGGATTTGAGATTTTCGTAACGGCGGAAGAGCAGGTCAGTTTATATCAAACTCTAATGGACGCTGGTGCAGAATTCGACATCAAACCTTTTGGCATGCGTGCCATGATGAGTTTACGCCTTGAGAAATCCTTTGGTTCTTGGGGCCGGGAATTTAGGCCAGATTATCTTCCTGCTGAAACCGGAATGGATCGCTTTGTCCTTTATAAAAAAGAGGCGGAATTTATTGGAAAATCTGCGGCTACCGCTGAAAAACAAAAAGGGCCGGAGAGGAAAATCTGTAGCTTCATTGTTGACGCAAATAATGCGGATGTCTGGGGGGACGAGCCTATCTGGCATTCGGGCGAAGTAGTGGGTTTTGTCACTTCAGGTGGATATGCCCATTACGTGCAGAAATCAGTGGCCCTTGGCTTCCTTCCTGTCTCCCTTATTGAAGAGGGTCTTGAGGTAGAAATCGAAATATTGGGGGAACGGAGACAGGCAAAATTATACTCAGAGCCACTCTTAAATTCTGTTGGCAAAGCGTAGTTTTTTTTTGATTTTTTAAGAAACCACTACTTTTCTGTATAGGTGCCAAGTCGCATGGCCTAGTACCGGCATGATAACAGCGAGACCCAAAAATGCCGGTAACGCACCTAGAAAGAGACTAACCGCCACAATCAATCCCCAGAACGCCATTGGTTTTGGATTTGCGGCAACCGCCTTAACAGAGACCATTAGCGCTATCATGGGGCCCGATTTGTGATCCAAAAGATACGGAAAGGAGACAACACTGATTGTGAGAACAATCGCAGCGAATATGAACCCAACACCGACACCGGCAACAATCATTCCCCAACCAGCAGACGTGGTTAGAACATCTTCAATGAACCCTCCGATCGAAGAGGGAACCGCATTCCCGAAAAAGTGCGCGTAGATCATTTCGGAGGCAGCAAGCCACATTATGAAAATCGAGCCAAGTATGACACCAAGTGTGATAATGGCCAGTATGGAGGGTGACTTAAAAACATCAAAGACATGTGTCCATCTTGTGTCTTGTCCTGTTTCCATGCGGCGACTAAGCTCATACATCCCACAGGCTGCAACCGGTCCAAGCAATGTTGATCCAGCTATTATTGGGAAAAGCATGGGCAATACATCATAACCAGCCGCTGTACGGGCAATCAAAATCATCAATATGGGATATGTAATTATCAGAAAAAGATAATGGGTTGGCTTTTGATTAAAATCTGCGATCCCCCCTTTTAACGCAACAATTACATCCGATATTTTAATCTTACGAACATCTGGTAAAATATGATTTTCTTCTGTTGCACCCATGTCTTTGGCCATCACCATATCCCTATCTCCCATACATGGGCAGGAATACTAAACTTCACGGCGATGAAACTGATCAACCGCACACAACGTTTAAGTCCTGACCCACATTATTACAGAGCCTTAAAACAATATGTTAGCGATCAGAGAAATAGCAAGATTGGCTGACAATTCACATTTCGGCGGCTTGGCTGGCTTTGTCAAATTCCCTTGGCCGAAAACACGGAATTAAACCGTCCCCGCATGCGTTGTTAACCTGATGGAACTAGACAAAGCTGGATGGACGATTGTTCGCCCTTGATATATCTTCAAACTGTAGGATAAACTTCTATCCACTTCGAATGCGGTCTCTACGGCTCACGCTTAAAGATCAAAATATTCAAAAAATATGAGAAATTACGATTGCTTGACTAATTCCACATATAGGAGAGTAACTTGCATCAGGGCAACCAAAATGCCGACTTTGAATTGGAACTTCAGAGACTGAAAAATCTGGAAGTTAAAAACAACCCCAAGCTAAAACATGAAAACCTTTTTATCCCAGATAAACGTATTGGTGCCGGAACAATTGTATTTGCTGTGGTGATTATTATTCTTATTGGAACATTATTCATCTAAATTTTTCCATTAGCGTCACTTCTGACACTAAACCTGCTTTTCTTCGAAATTAACATTTTTTTGAAATAAAATGTCGATGCTGAAATGAGAATTGCCAGCCCAATGAATTTAAAGAATAATTTCATCACAAGGTAACTTTTAAAAAGCGCTAAATTGAAAATCTCGCTATCCAATATCAACATATTTTCGATGTGCGGATAAAAAACTCCCAATAGAATATAGTCCAGCATGGCCATGATTAGGTAGAAAGCAACCACAACAATTAGAAGGGGGACTATTGCTGCACGTACCTTTGACACAAAATCGCTTAAACTCAGGCTCTCACCCAGAGCGATTGCAGAACAGATGCCAAAACCTACGGTAAGTACCAAAACCTTAATGAGCAATCCGAAGAGAGTGAAAAGGTAAGGAGAAGATTGAACGCGAACTGCACTATTCTCGAATGCTAAATACAGTAATTTCCCAGCGCTTTTGTCCAATAAGATTAAAACAAAAATGAGAACGATATATTTGATCACTCCAATGCTCAATTTGTGAGGTACTAATTGCCGGATATCCAGAGATACTCCAGCTGAAAAATAATGCCAAGGCACCGCAAATAGGGCAAAGGCAATCGGCCAGATATAACTGTTTAAGGAGTATTCCCAATCCAAATAATTAAGCCACGGAACAAGCGCAAGAGCAACCATCCATGCTAAATAAAGCAACCCTATAAAAAGGCAGCTCTTGAAATTCGCGAAGACAAACGGAATCGCCCACTTAAAACTTTCAAAAACAGATGCCTTCGAAATCATTCAACTCAAGCCTATAAAATGAAATTTACTGTGCCAGAAAGTACAATAGAAACAAATCCTCCACTATTGGTATTTTAAAGTCGGAAAACATGAATTATTGTGTGTCAATCAACACCACGTTTAATCGGTATTTGTCTTCACTCTACTTTCAATGCGGGTGCGATTTACCTATATCCGAAAAAGTGTGAGACTTTCCTCTCTAAAAAAGTTACAAAGAACCTGAACGTTTGTTTACATACATTTTCGATGTTTTAAAGTTACGGCGAAATTTGAATTTCGATTTGACTCAAATCCCGTAAAATCAGACTGATAAAATATGCGTGTTTATCCTGCCCGCAGGAACAAGCGGTGCGATACGTCTGGACATTAAAATAGGACGCGCACAAATTTTAGGAACTCACAGGGAGAGTAACAACATGAAATTAATGGTAAAAGCTGCAAAAATTGCGGCGCTAGCTGTTGCGATTTCTGGCAGTATTACACTGGCAGCATCTGCACAAGATCTTAAATTCTTCACAATTGGAACAGGCGGCACAGCCTATACCTACTATCCAGTTGGCGGTGTTATTGCGAACGCAATCTCCAAACCACCAGGGTCACGGGAATGCGGTAAAGGCGGCAGCTGTGGTGTGGATGGTTTGATTGCATCAGCCGTCTCTTCACGCGGATCAGTTGATAACGTAAATGCTATTATTTCCGGCTTACGTAACTCAGGCTTTGCACAATCAGACGTTGCCTATTGGGCCTATACAGGCACAGGCACTATGGAAGGCAAAAAACCTGCCAAAGAACTGCGTACAATTGCAGCTTTGTTTGAAGAGCATATTCATCTGGTTGCTTTGAAAGATGGCGGCATTAATTCTGTTGCGGATCTGAAAGGCAAACGCGTTTCTCTTGATGAGCCCGGTTCAGGCACATATGTAGACGCAAAACTTATTCTCGAAGCCAACGGCCTTTCAACCAAAGACGTCACTGCTGAAGCCCTTAAAGGCGGCGCAGCGTCAGAAGCTCTTCGAAACGGCAAAATCGATGCGTTCTTTGTTGTCGCAGGTTACCCTACAGGCTCACTTGTTGAACTTGCATCCGCTGCAGACATCAAACTGGTTCCTATCGCAGGTTCCGGCGCGGCGGCACTTGCCAGCAAATATGGTTTCTTCTCACAAAGTAAAATTCCAGCAGGAACTTACAATGGTGTGGGCGAAACTAATACTGTTGCAGTGGGCGCTCAGTGGTACACAAGTGCAAAACAGGATGATGATCTGATTTACAACATCACGAAAGCACTTTGGAACAAAGAGTCTCGCAAACTTCTTGATGTAGGTCATGCAAAAGGCAAGACAATCACTACAGAAACTGCTCTTGCAGGTGTTGGCGTTCCTTTGCACGCCGGTGCAGCGAAATTCTACAAAGAAATTGGTTTGATTAAGTAATCAACCTGTTTATCAGCCCTGAGTGCAGTGCACTCAGGGTTTTTTTATGTTTGCCACTACAGTCCCAACTGGACACAGGAAAATACGATGACCGCGGACCAACCAACTGCAGAAGAGCTCAGCGAGATTGAACGAAAATTCGATCCTGAAACAGCGTTTCGAGCCTCTGGCCCAAAAATCGCATTTGTCATCTCCGCATTCCTTGTGGCCATGTCCGTCTATCATTTCTACGCCTCCGGTTTTGGGCTGGTGCGTGAATTACTCCACCGTGGTATCCATCTGTCATTCGTTCTTGGCTTGGTTTTCTTTCTATTTTCGTTTTTACGTGCAAAAGACACCCGCCTTCCAGAGCCCGTCTGGTATCGCATTGGCGGCATCAACATCCTTGATGCAGCGCTTGGACTACTCGCTGTTGCAGCATCATTATACCTCCCCCTTCTCCCGCCTGAGGTGGTTGCAGAGCGGGTTGGAAATCCGTCCCAGTTTGACGTCTTCATGGGATCGGTTCTGCTTTTGATAACTCTTGAAGCGGCCCGCAGAGCTGTCGGACCAACACTCCCGATAATTGCCATTATCTTTATTCTGTTTGCCTTATTCGGCCCACTCGCTCCCGGCGCGCTCAAGCACGGTGGAACCAGCTGGCTTGGGCTGATTAACCACATCTACATGACCAATCAGGGCATCTACGGTGTCGCCATCGGTGTCATGGCCCAGTATGTGTTCTTGTTCATTTTGTTCGGAGTCTTGGCAACACGCATCGGGCTTGGTCAATTGTTTATCGACCTTGCTATGGTGATCGCCGGCCGCTACACGGGCGGTCCTGCGAAAGTCGCGATTTGCGCTTCCGCCTTTATGGGCAGCATTTCAGGCTCTTCTATCGCCAACACCGTAACAACTGGCGCCCTTACCATTCCCGCCATGAAAAAAATCGGCTACCCCCCTCATTTTGCGGGTGCGGTAGAAGCCACTGCCTCAACTGGCGGGCAGATAACACCGCCGGTCATGGGCGCTGCTGCGTTTATCATGGTAGAATATCTTGAAATACCGCTCCGCGATGTTTTGGCAGCTGCGCTATTTCCAGCACTTCTGCATTATTTCGGCATCTTCATCATGGTGCATCTGGAAGCCAAGAAACTTGGCCTTAGAGGTCTAACAGCTAAAGAGCTCCCGGATGCGGTTTTGGTTCTCAAACAACATTGGATGTCGATTATCCCGCTGATTGTTTTGGTAACTTTCATCCTGACAGGTCGCACGCCCGATTTTGCTGCTGTATATGGCATCATTGCTTGCGTGGTCGTCGGTGTTCTCAACCCGACCAATAGGCTGACACTTCGCGATTTATGGAACGCATTAGGTGCCGGTGCTAAAAACACGATTGCTGTGGGCGCTGCGGCTGCTTGCGTGGGGATCATTGTTGGTGTTGTTACACTCACCGGTGTTGGTTTTCGCTTGGGCTATGTAGTTGTTCAAACGGCAACCGATATCGGTGCAATATTTGGCAACACTTGGCCGTTCAACTTTTTTGAAGTACCGCAGTGGGCGTTGTTCTTCTCGCTGGTTCTGGTTGCCATCGCCTGCATCATGATGGGCGCAGGTATTCCAACCACTGCCACTTATATCATTTTGGTTGCCGTTGCAGGCCCTGCCCTCGCGCAGTTAGGTGTAGAACCATTGGTCGCTCACTTCTTCGTCTTTTATTATGGAGTGCTGGCGGATATTACACCGCCCGTGGCGTTGGCCGCCTATGCGGCGGCGGGGATCGCCGGATCCAATCCATTTCAGACAGGAAATACAGCATTCCGTCTTGGTATCGCAAAAGCATTGGTTCCGTTTGTTTTTGTCTATTCGCCAGCTCTCCTTCTTGTAACGGAAGGGTTCACTTGGATGGCATTTTCGATCACGCTTGCTGGCGCTATGGCAGGTATCGGTCTTTTGGGGGTTTCTTTTTCAGGCTACTTGCTCACACCGCTCAGCAAGTACGAGCGTATCTGGGTAGCACTGGTTTCGTTGCTTTTCATTGCACCCGGACTTGCAACAATGGCCGCTGGCGCAGTTCTGATGCTCCCTATCTTTATTTTGCAGTATCTAAAAGTGAAAGCAGCCGCCAAATTCGCCTAGAGTAAACGCAAGGCTCACAAATGCCGGTGTGGTAAACTCACCGGCATAACCCTAAGAGGCTAGTTCGAATTTCGACTTTCCCCTTCTGCTTCACGCCGTTTACGGAGATCCGCTCAATGGTAATCGCACCCGCCTTTAAGCCATATTGACCTCTCACACGCACGCCACTTTTGACTTTGGCTGGAACCAATTGAAAGAGCCCTCCAAGCAACGCCGCATCAACGACCCGCGCAAATAGTCGGACGGGCTCACCTCCACTCAGAGAATGGTACGCCCGAATAGCGGCATGTTGTTTGATTTCCTTGGGCGGAAGGGCACCTGTACTCTGCCTTAAAAACAAACTTGTTCTATCGGGGTTAATTTTTTTGGGATGCCCACGACGCCCACTAGCAACATAAATCGTTCCTAATTTCGTCATCAAGCCCGTTTGTAGGCCCAAGCAAGTTTCAAACGCTTCGAATAATTTTCGCTTTTGATCGGAACGTTCGGGCCAAGCGATTTCAACATCAGGCCCTTTGCCTGTTTCCAGTAACTTCAACAGTACCCGTCCTTCCTTCACCGCGTCCTCTTTTGTTGTTTCTATTTTCACAGATATTTGCGTCGGTTCAGTCAACTTCAGAGATGGCTTTTCAACGCGCGGCTTCTCTTTCTCAGGTTTCGCAGCAGGAGGTTTTTGTTTCGGTGCTGTTATTGTAGGCGAGATAATTTTAGGCGGTAAAACCTTCGGAGAAGGCGCATGAGGCGGCGGTGGTGGCGGAAGAATAACCACTGTCATCGTTCTCACCTTCTGTGGCGTTTCAGGAACTGGAACTTCAGGCGCTGTTGGTTTCACTAAAGGGGTGTGATTAAGCGTGGGAAGAACCTGAAATATTATTGCAGCGCCGATAATGGCAGTCACAAACATTGACGCCTTTTCGGTCATAGTTCTTCCCTTAAGCATATTCATTGCACAGATACTTCTGCTGAAAACAGCTCCATTTCTTCGGACAGAGACTGAAGCTCTTCCTGTCTGTTTTCCCGCGTCTCAATGGTAAATTTGGTTGCTACGTCCGCTGAACCTGCCGGTTCCAGTATTTGCTCACGCCGCTTTGCTACATCAGGCGACAATTCGGCTAGATCAAGATCCGTTACCTCCGCAATATTGGAAGATTCCTCCTCCTCAAGGGCATCCGCCATTCTGGTTAAATCATCTGGAACTCCAGCAACAGGAACATATGCAACAGCATTCTCATATTCCGCAGATTTGGAAGCCGCTTTGTCAGGTTGCCTCATTCGTGGCTGGTCGGTGGGCTTGATTTGAACGACAACTTCTTGTGCTTTTCCCTTCAACTCCTGAACGGTATTGTGGGTGTCTTCCGCCACGGATTGATATGCGGCTTTGTCGCTGGTGAACAGAAAAATGAGTGCTGCGCCAACGACCAAATTAAACATCAAAAATTTCATAACCATTTTCCTTTTTAAATGAGGGAGAGGAAACCGGTGTCACGGATTTTTGTTCCGCCCCAGAAATAATTAAAATGGAACGCAAAAGGGCCGAAATCGGCAATCCAATGACGGTTGTCATAAATGCCAGACTGAAATTCGCAGTAACCTCGCGGATAACTGCTTGAACGGTTGCGGGGGTAAGTTCCTGGCCTGCAAGACTACCAATACCAAGACTTATACCGAGCAAAGTAAATGTCAGGGCTAACGTCGTAACGCCGTTAGCCGATTGAACCCCCATTTCCAGCCAGTATTCTCTGTCATGTTCCTCAGCTTTTCGCAGACGAATAAGGCTGAAGACGGAGAGAAAAACCAATACGCTCAACATTGAAACGAAAGACAATCCCAGAACGTTCAACGCCCAACTGGCAAGATCTAAGGGGTCCTTGGAAAACAACAGAACGGAGGCAGCGGCAGCGATAGTCACAAACCCGAGGAAGTAACTAGCTGCCTGTGCCAAATGCCGAGTATTTTTTAGAAGCCCGTCCATCTCAACGTCGTCCCATACGGGCATTTACTAACGTTTGTGTAGAAAGCCCGACACTTTGCAGCCAATGATCAGTTACGAAACGGCCTTTTTCGACAGAAGCATGAACCAAAAATGTCAGGTCATAATTCTGAAAAGCTGCCTGCACCATGGAGGTATTTTTTCCGCTTAGGCTTTTGTCACGTAGAACCATTCTTTCCAGATCAACAAGGCGAACACCGCTGGTCTCTAACTTAACCTGTCGCTCTTGAACATCGATATTTCCTGAAAGCATCGTCTGAACCAAAATGGCCCGCTCTCTTTCCAGATTTTCAAGTGAACCTGCCTGCGCGTGGGTCAGACCGGTACCAACAACGGCGATGGTGACGCCTATATAAATCAAATTTTTCATGTCTATTCTCCTTTCTATTGGTTGATGAAGAAATCAATCGCGTATTTTTGACGTTCTTCTTCGGGCGCACGGCCAAGATCTTCGGACGCAAATTGTGTTTCTTCAGATAACGCCAGTGCATCAAGAGAAATAAGCTTGGCCATATTTGCCACGATTGCCCGTTCCTGATTTACAAGACCTAACTCAGCTTCATTCTGAGAGATCAATTGCCTCAAATAGTCTTCTTGACTAAGCGGAACACCGTTTAGGGCCGGAGCTTGATTAGCCGGATGTGTATTGACAGCGGCGACAAGGTTTTCAAGTGCCGATATGTTTCTTGCATATTCTCTGCTATATCGGCTTTCTGACATGGCAACAGATTGCATGAGCTTCATATCAACCTTGGACAAGCTTGATTTCAATCTCTCACGGGCAGCTTGTTGCAGACTCACCAGCTGTTTCTGCCCCGCTGTATTCCCTTGTTTCTTACGGTTCAACTTGCGCAGCAATCGCTCATACAAACGGAGTTTTATACGGGCTCTTTTTTGCCGTAAGTCCTGATTTTCCTTCAACATCGTCACGTAGGATTTCTTTTCCAGAAGAAACTGATGCTGCAATTCATAGCGGGTCTCTCCTTCTGCCCGCTCTATTGCCCCTTGCAAATCACCAAGGGTCTCTTGCTTTAGTTTTGCACTGTCTTCTGTCTCAATCAGTGCTGCCGCCAACTCTGACTTGCGAAAATCACTTTCAACCGCTTTTTCAAGATGATTTCCAGGTAATTTAATAAGCCGTTCACTGGCCGTTGGCGCCCAACTGGAATCCGCTGCGATAGCGGAAGATGTCATGCTACTACCAATCAGAATTCCAGCAACAGGCAAGCCAAACATGAGGCTGCGGAAAACCGGAGTTGATTTTGATTTCATAATTAGTCTCCTTACGGGATATGCCACGATCACTTGTTCTTCCAGTGATGCATGCGGCGAATTTCACGTTTCAAGTCATCATTGACATTCAAGGCCGCGAAAGTTCCAAACGTCCAATCGTCGGTCCGCCCAAGAATGGCTTCAGACGACGCGACAAAAGAGGATCCATCTGAGAAATACAGATCATGTTGTGGATATTTTGACTTAAAGGCTTCAAAACTCCGCCGTGCTTGCTCCATGTCGCCGCCTTTGAAATAATTGACTATGGCAAGCGCACTAATCCGCATCTGCTCGCCTTTTGGCACAACATCAGATCCTGAACCAAGCTCGGAGACGCATTTGTCTGCAACACGTGCACTGGTTAGATATGCCCCAGAAGACCCTTTTCGCCTCGCGTCTTCATCGCGCTGCAATGCTTCATTACGGCAATTTTCAAACACCTGCTTGCGTTCATATTGTGCGTAACGTTCTGCCCTGAATTCTAATCCAGCAGTTGGATCTGGCGTTGTTGTGAGTTGGCAAGCTCCTAACAACAAGGCGAGCGAGGCAACACAGGCTTTAGGAATAATACGGTGGAAATCAAGTTGGGTGGACATGGGTGTCTCCTTTCGAAGTCGCAAGATTAAGTGTATGAATTGTTCGGCTATATTTACGCCGCAAGCGCTGAACGCGTTTAACGTATTTCCGGGTTGCCGGGATCACTCGGGCACTAGGAAGATCACCAACGCGAGAGCCCCCGTTGTAATAGGACAAAGCAAGATCAGTTCGACCTTTATACCGATCGAGCAAACGCCCTAGAAAATGCAGACCAACACGAATATTGACCCGTGCGTTCCAAAGCAGATCTTCTTCTATGCCGTATTCATCCCGCGCCGTGGCCGGCATAATTTGCATGACCCCACGTGCGCCCTTGTGACTTAAAGCCTTCGGATTAAAGTTACTTTCTGCGTGGGCGACGGCTAACGCCAAAGGAACAGGAATTCCAAGATTGACCGCTTCTCTTGCAACAAGAAGTTGGATATCCTGGCGATCCGGCTCGCTTGCAGAAATAGCTGTCGAACATCCCGCAAGCGCCAGAAGTGGCAATACCAGTCCCACTGCAAAGAAAATTGGGCGCACTACTTTGACCAAAAAATTAACGGATTTCATTGATCTGTCCTCCCGTTCAGGCTTTGTAATCGGTTCCGCCATTCTTGCGAGAACGGGGAAACCACAAGATTTGCTACAGACAATTTCTCACGAGCGGCTAACGCTGTTTCGAAAGGCAGCGCAGGATCTACTGCCAAAATGACGCGCCGCCCGTCCGCATTCGCCTGTCTCGTCACGTCTGCAGGGGAGACAAGGGCCAAGTCGGCATTTCGGTAATCGGTCCCGTCAAAAATCAAAATGATGTCCTTTGAATTTGACTGGATAGCGGCGGCACCCTTCGCTGTTTTATTTGCAACTATATCAAGCGCCTTAGCCGCTTCGATCCGGGTTGGATCCGCATTTCCCGTTTCCACGCCCATTGAAATCAACGTCAAGATCATCAGACTGAAGAAACCCATAGCCAAAGCCAAAGCAACCTCCGTCATTGCACTTTCATGTGTGGCGTTTTGCATTAGTTTTCTCCTCTACTCAGTCGACCAATCGTGTATCAAGAAACAGGTTGTTGAAGGTCTGTCTTGTAAGGCGACCGTTCACTTGCAATGCAGAATCCGATTGATAGTCACGAAGTGCTGTTCTGGTTTCATCGGTAAGATATCCATCTGCGATACCGGGCTCGTACCCCAGCTCGAAAAGACGGATTTCCGCTTGCTCAATAGTCGCTCTATAGATTGAGTTTCCCGAATGTGTTTTTCGTTGAATACTGAAAGTCCGCTCTGTAACTTGAAGCGCATTTTTCCTTTGCAGATAAGCGAGCGTCCTTGGTGACGTACTAACCAAAACCTGACCAGAGTGAGTTGCAACCGCCTGATATGACAGAGATACCTGACCCCGGCTTTTACTGACACGTCCTATGATCAGAATGTCTGCCTGGCTATTTTCGAGCAGAATATTAAGCGCATCCTCTTTACCTGCGACAGAACCATAACGATCACGTTCATCCACAAGGGTATTCAGGTTCGAGCGATCTATAAAATGAAAATTCTGGCCACCCAACCGATGTAAATTAGCAATGAGGTAACTGTTAATGGCTCCAAGCTCATATTTGGAGAGATCGCCCCCTTCAGCCAAGGAACGAAGAGCCACTTTTGACGCCTCGTACCCTGCTGAAGAAGAGATACGCCCAATTTGGGTATCGTTTAGGCCCTGAACAAGATCTGCGGCGATTTCTCTAAATTGTTTTGGATCTAGTTCCTGCGCCCGAACCGATGCAGTTGTCATCGATACCATCAATAAAACACACAACATTCCAAACAACCCGATCCGATAACTTAGCTGCGTAAAAATAAACATCTGACTTACCCCGTTACAAACTGGAGATCCTTAGCTCAACATTTTCCAGCGACCATCCGGGGTGCGACAAGCACGGCCCGTAACCTGTTCTTCAAAGCCGTCCACAAAAACCCATGTTGAATATTCACGGCAAGGAAGATTGGAGGAGGTTCTGTATGTTTTTGTAGGCGTCATTTCGTAATCACGACCAGTATCGGGATTACGCCAAGTTACCGTTTGACCGGTCGGGACATTCTCAAGAACATGCGAGGCTTGATTTTGATCCGATTTCTGCATGGATTTGCCAACTTCACCACCAATAACAGCCCCAATAATCGCGCCGCCGACAATGGCGACTGTACGGCCCCTCCCTTTTCCAAACTGCGTCCCAGCGGCGCCACCCAAAAGGGCTCCGATGATCCGACCACCCATTACCTTGTCAAAAGAAATGGAGGGCGTATTGGATGTTGGTCTGTAACGCGGCTCTTGATATTGAACGTGCTTGCGGTAGTACCGATCAGAACGTTCATTGTACCGTACGTATTTCACATGCTTTTTATGATGCTTGTGTTTCGCATGTTTTTTGTGTTTTTTGTGTTGCTTATGTGAATGTTGACGCTTTGGTTTGGAGACCTTGTAATACGTGATCCGCTCAACCTCTTTCACCCGCACAGTCTTTTGTCCATGGGCTTTAGCCCAATATGAATGATCGGCATAAGCTGCGCTCGTGGTGAGGGGCAATAGTGCCGCACTGGCAACAGATGCGGAGACGATCAATCGAACAACAATATTAAATAGCTTTTTCATTTTTTTCCTCCTGGAAGACCAAGACAGCATTTCGTAACTGAAAATGATTTTAGGAGGATCGGGATTTCGATAGTATGCCGGGGCTGTTAGGAAATATTAATGTCCCTAAATATCTCCTAACACACCTGTCCTATTTTATTTTTCCCCCAATAGGCTAAACTCATCAAATATGAAAAAATTTATGCGTCTATGTCTGCTCTTTTGGTTTGCTCTGGGGATATTTGTTGCTCCGGATATAGCCTCCGCTCGATCTGAAAAAACCAACTCTGCAGATCTTTCAAACGCCTTATCACGCCTAAAGAATAACCCCCGCTATTCCGGACGCATTCTGGGAACCCATCTTCGGAAAAGTGGCAAGGATTATGTCTACGAAGTTCGTATACTTCGGAGGGACGACTCGGTTATTGTTGTATTTATCAGTTCCAAAACCGGCGGTGTTATTGGAGACTCTGAACGTAGCCGCGGTGGCTCCTCTAACGCCAAAAACAGAAAAAACCGAAAAAACAAACAGTAAACGAAACACAAGTAGGACTTCTTTATGCGCGTGCTAATACTTGAGGATGACGAAGATCTTGCCGCTCAAATGCGAGCCGTTTTGCAAGATGAACATTTCGCCGTTGACGTTTTTCATGATGGCGAAGAAGGCTTCGAAATGGGATTGGAAAACGACTATGATGCCGTTATTCTGGATCCGGGCCTCCCCACAATGGATGGGTTTACGGTTTTGCGACGGTGGCGCGAAAAGGGCAAGACGATGCCCGTTATCATATTAACCGGATCCCGAAAAGAAGTCGCCGACATGAAAGAAGGCGTTCGTGCAGGGGCAACCAACTATCTTACAAAACCTGTTGATTTGGAGCTACTAATCAGCTGGCTGCAAGGGGTCGTCAATTCTAATGGCCCAAACAATTCACGATCTGTACTTGAACTGGGAACCCTTCGGATCGATACGCATTCACTAAAAGTCTCCAATAACGGTGTCCCAGTGAAGATAACGCCGACTGAATATCGTATCCTGCATTACCTAATGGTACATCAGCAGCGTCCGGTCAGTGCTGAAGAACTTGTTCGCCATAATTTTGAAGGCGACTCAATAAAAACGGCCAATGAAGTCCCGGTCTTTATCAGCAGGCTTCGTACCAAACTTGGAAAAAGAAGCATCGAAACTGTGTTTGGCTTTGGGTATCGTCTCGTCAGCCCACCGAATGATCAGGAGAGCTGATGCTGAGTTTCTGGCGAGCATCTCTTATTGGCCGATTGATCCTTCTGGCGGCCTTAGTCTTAGCAGTCAGCATTCCTCTGTTCTTTTTTCTATTCTCAACCTCTGTCCAAAGAATTTCTAACGGTGTTGTGGATACACGAATGCTGGAATTTGCGGATCAGGTAAGGGGCTATTGGGCGAGCGAACAGGCCAACACGCCGAACGGTTATGATGATACAGATCTTGTCATCTCTAGCTCTGGCCTTGGTGGGCCTGATATCGAGTGGGTTTGGCAAATTATTGTAGATGGGAAAGCAACCCGTAAATCAGAGCTCTTATTGCTCGCAAACGTAACAATTCTACCCTCGGTCTCCAATCTTGCCTCTAATTTTGTTCTGCGCACCCGTACCACTCCGCTTGGCGATATGCGGATCGCAGAACGTATTATAGAAGAGCCAATATTTGGGATGCCTGGCGAAACCCAGAAAATCCATTATCTCGTAGGATTAAGCGACACTCGCTACAAAGCATATGTCCAAGATCACATGGACCGGTTGAGCGATCTCTCTTTGATCGGCGTCATTATTGTGTCTGTAGTAATTCTCGCCATGTTGGCTCTTATAATTATCCTTGTTCAAAGACAGCTTGCCGGCATCAAATCCGCACTGAGCCAATATGAAAAAGGGGAGACGGAAGGCATAGAGGGACAATTCCCAACTGAAATACAATCTGTTGTCAGCCTGATGAACGATCTTCTAAGGCATAATCAAAAGCTAATTGCGCGAACGCGAAAATATGTCAGTAAGATCACGCACGACATCAATCATCCGCTTGCGATATTGAAGAACGGCCTGAAAACCGATATTGATGTGGATCTGTTCAATCGGCAAATCGCCCGCATGAGTGGCCTTGTGGATCGATATTCAAGCTTGGCCCGCGCCATTGGTCCCGAAGGGGAGACCCGAAAAAAGACAGATGTCTCAGCCTCGTTAAAGGACACTGCGGATGGATTTTCCATTTTGTACAGGCGAACACCTCTATCCATTCAGTGTGAAGTTGAGGAAGGTCTAACTTTCATCATTCCCCAGCATGACTTGGAAGCTGTAATCAGCAATTTGGTATCCAACGCCCACAAACACGCAGACAGTGAAATTATCATTTCTGCCAAAGTCGTAGATCAGAATCTGATAGTAAATGTAGAGGATGACGGTCCAGGAATTGCCCCTGAACAGATGGAAACTGCTCTTAAATGGGGGCAACGGCTGGACGAAGCCCCTCCCGGAACCGGTTTCGGCCTATCCATTGTCTGCGATATTCTCGATCTATATGGCGGGACCATACAGCTTTCGACCTCGCCCCTTGGAGGCCTCGCCGTTCATATTGAATTTCCCAGCCCAGAAAACCGCCTCTCAGGGGAATAGGCAAGCGGCCTAAATCCATAGAAAATTTAGGCCGAAGACAAAGTCCTGCTATCCGAAATAATCAAGGGCTTTTTCGGCGACAATATCACCCTGCTCTTGGACGAAATGACCAGCCGTTTCCATTTCCAATGGTTCAGGGCAATTCTTAATTTGTTTTCGCAAGTATGCCATAACCGGAGGACCTAAAACTGGATCTTGCATACCCACAGCCATAAAGGTTTTTCCTGACCATTCGGTGCCAAACCAATCACGTGCCCGTCTGGACAAAGCAGCACCGCCAGCATCTGGATTATCAGGGACCAGATTTGGGAATCTCCGAACGCCGCTCTTATGTTCGACATCTGGGAATGGGGCGTCATAAGCTTGCCATTCACCCTCGCTCATCCCAAGATTGCTTCTCTTGAAAAGCCTGCCAACTGCCATATCCGGGTTCGCATTATTAAACGTTCGCCAATCAAGGAACCCTTTCCCCAATGGAACGTCACCAGTTCCAAATGCAGTATTCATTACGATCAATCGGCTAAACCGATCCGCCATATCCACAGGTAAGGTTAAGCCGAGAAGTCCGCCCCAATCTTGGCAAACCAAAGTAATATTTCTCAGATCAAGTCGCTCAATCAAAGCAACCAGCATCTGACGGTGGAAATCAAACGTGTAGACGCTTTCATCCGTGGGTTTGTCTGATTTGCCAAAACCCAGTAAATCTGGGGCAATCGAACGATGACCGGCTGTAGTAAAAACTGGGATCATTTTACGATAAAGGTAACTCCATGCCGGTTGGCCATGCAGGCATAAAAATGTCTGTTCCGCATCGCTGGGACCTTCATCCAGATAATGGACCCGCAAACCTTCATATCCTTCGAGATCTTCCAAATAATTCGGAGCAAAACTGTAACCGGGTAAATTATCAAACCGTTCTTCCGGAGTGCGAAGAGCTTCAATAGTCATTCTATACCTCTTATTTTTAGTATTTAGTCCATGGATCATGGGGGGAATGTCGTGAAATGCTAGCGTGTTTTGATCTTTACCTACCCTTTTGCGGCCTATAATACCTGTAAAAAAATAACCCGTTCGGAGCTTCGAGAAAGTGCTGAATATTTAAGTTTCGGACTCGTTGCGGCCCCGTCATCGATAACCACGACAAAACGAGCTGAACTAGCCGCTGCGTAAGATGCGGACAATGCATATGCCGGGCTAAAAATATCTAAACCGTCGAAGGGTAGTTCCTTCGATTTTCCAGCAATATTTACGCTAATAACAGAATTTTGTTTATCTATTTCAGTGACATACCCTACATCACCTCCATTCATTTCGGATACGATATCATTGTGCAAAACGATCACTTTGTCGCCATTGCGGTAACGATAGCCAAAACGATCTACAAAGGGAGTATCTCCAGCGCTATTTAGGACCTGTTGCAATGAAGTGTTGAGCGCTTTCGACCCAACTGGTCCCGTGCTTTTTGTGCAGATAAGCTGAATGTCTGAAATGGCATCAAGTTTGTACCGTTCCGGAAGCCTGTTTTTCACAATCTCAAAACATTTTGCAATCGCTTGAGATGGATTATCGGCGTCAATGCAAAAGAAATCCGCTGTTTCTGGATCCACTGCCGGATCTTTGGAAATATCTAAGCCACCGCGTAGCAAGGTATTGTTTTTTGCTCGAGTGCTATCCTTATATTCTGGCAGATGCTCCCTTAAATATACTGTCCGAATATCACCATTTATGACGATTTCTTCTAGCGCTCGGCACCCAAACGGCGGCGTCAATTGGTCAGCGTCTCCCGTAATCAATACCGCTGCGGTCTCTGGGATTGCGTTTAAAACTGCTGCAAACAAGGAAGGCTCCATCAATGCCCCTTGGTCAATGATCATCAGTTGGCAATCAATCGGTTTTTTGGCGCTGTGTTTGAATTTTCCTGTTTTTTCCGACCATTTTAGAAGTTGCGGTGCTGGTTTCCCTTTGACACCGGTTAGCTCAGATAAATGAAGTGATCCTGCTTGTGTAGCCGCAGTTTGAGCAATTCCAATCCCCTTCGCACCGAGTATTTTACAAATAGCCCGGATCACATCCTCTCCGCCGGTTTCCTTATGAGAGGACAAAAACATACATTTTGTTGATAAGGCAGCTTCGATCGCGTCAAATTGCTGAGGCGTAAAAGTAACGGAGAGCTGACCTGCCGCCCAGTCTGCGGCCTTATCAATTGGCATTGCAGGCCAAGGGAGATCGCCGCTGGCAAGAGATTTTAGAAATTTACCAATAGCTTTGCCCACTTTTCGGTCCGCGGTTAGCCCCAACATCACTTCATTACTGCCCGACGTCTCAAAAATTTCTTTGTTGGATATTTCGACAAGAAGAGCCGTCTCCAATATATCCAGCGACAGCCCAAGCCGCGCAGAAAGTTGATCCAAAACTTCCGACTTCTTGCACGGTATGCGCGCAGTATCCAAAGCCCTATAAATTGCAGCCTGTGCACGTACTGGATCATCGGCCGTCAAACCGGTTTTCTGGGCAATACAATCAGCTACATTAAATGGCATCCACGGAATACTGCGTATAATACCATAAGGATCCGCCGTCAGAGTTTCCTCACATTTATCCCCGAGCACAGCATAAAGACGATGTGCGTGTAGGGGGGCAACCTTATGTTCTTTTAGGAAAGCTTGTAGTTTGGAAATAGCGTTTCGGGCCTCAATAGCTGTAACGATCTTCGGGCCAACACCTTTTACGGAACTGAGCTTTTCGGGTGTTTGTTCTAGTACATTAAAAACTTCAGCGCCAAACTCTGTGACTAACAATTTGGCTATTGCCGGACCCAGTCCCTTGATCATGCCACTCCCAAGGCGTTTTTCTATAGCGATAAGAGGATTGCCACCCAGATGCTCATCCAAAAAATCCTTACAGGCTTGAAAATCGGACGTATATCCCTTGGGCAGTTTTACGCCTTTTCTGTCCGCGATGGATTTTGCTGTTGCCACCATTTTTTCAGTGGGTTTTCCACCTGACTTTCCGAAATTTTTTGGAGCCGCAACCCCGGTTGTGATTTTGGGTGCCTTTGCGGCATTATCACGGAGCACCCCAATCAAGCGGGCTGTGGCGTCCCCAATTTCATCCCAGACTTGGCGGGCAGTTTGTTTACCAAGCAAGATATCATCCAGCTTCATCTCCCAAAGTGCGGTAACGCCCGGATCCACCAATTCGGGTGCTGTTGTTTTCAATGTCTTGAACAGTGTCAGGCCTGCATTGGTCGGGACAATATGCTTACCCTTTTGGGCGATGAAATTCTGCCTTTTGAGACCTGTAATGATGGCAGCACGGGTCGCGGGCGTACCAATCCCCTTAGCCTCTTTCAGGCGTTCCTGCACATTTTTGTCTTCAACAAACTTCCATGCATTTTGCATGGCATCAATCAACGATCCTTCGTTAAAACGTGGCGGGGCTTTGGTCTTTTTGGCATCAGTCGTCACGGGATGCAGATGCGCTATATCCCCGTCTTTAACAGGAGGCAACTCTCCTGCATGTTCTTCTTTCTTCTCCATCTCATCGGTAAAGACACTCCGCCATCCTTGCTCTTTAGGGATGTTACCGGTGATTTTAAACTCCATGTTTTTGTTGTTTGGACCGGGTACGTCCATTGCAACAACTGTCGACTCGTACACATAATCCGGCATTAAAATAGCCAAGTACGATCCAGCCACCAGATCGAACATCTTTCGTTCATCTTCGGTAAGGCGTGGATAGATTGTGTGGATGCGATCCATAGTATTTTTATTCGGTATGATCGCGTGATGGGAGACGCCTTTTAGACCTGCATCCGAGAAATGCCCACTTTTCCCCGTTCGAATTTGCGGATCAGCCAGATCAATATTCTCATATTGAGCTAAATTCTTAAGTCCCTGAACAATTTCTCCTACATCCTCAATTTGGTTTTCTGACAAATAGCGAGATTCTGCGCGCGGGTACGTTTGAATCTTTTTGCCGTTCCCATCATAAAGCTCTTGCGCAACCGACAAGGTTTTATCAGCGGTCCAACCCCATTTCCGGCCGCAAATTTTCTGCAATTCGGGCAAATCGAGCAACTTGGGCGGCTTGGTTTTTTTAATTTTCTTAGTGGCTTTTAACGGACCTTCGAACCCATCTGCTGCCGCGCGAATTAATTCCGCCTGTTCTGGATCCAGAATTCTTGCCTTGGGCGCATGACGTAGCGTCAGTTGCCCTGCATCTGTCGTCGCCGTGGCAGCTAGATGAAAATAATCTTGCGGCGTGAAGTTATCTATTTCCAACTCACGAATGCACACCAACGCCATGGTTGGTGTCTTAACGCGGCCAATCCCAATCGCGCCATACTCGCCCGGCTGTTTAAGCGCCACCGTTGCAGCCCGTGTCAACGAAAGGTTATACACCTGATCTGCCTGTTGGCGTGCCAATGCGGCTTGTCCCAAATTCAGATAGTTCTCATTGGGCTCTAAATTCTCAAATGCTTGGCGCAGGGTTTTTTCGTCTTGGGCAGTAAACATGGCGCGCCCAACTGACCCGCTAAATCCGAAATGCCGCAGTAATTCTTCACCAATCAGTTGCCCCTCACGATCGCAGTCTGTGGCTAGAATAACGCGCGTTGCAGTCTTAAGAGCGTTTTCAATCGCTATAAGTTTATTTCGAGCAGAGGGTGATCCGTCAGGGGCTGGGCAAGTGGGATAAAACTCGTCTGGCTTCAACAGATCAAAAGACCATTTCCCCCAGGCATCATCTACCTTTTGCGGCTCTTGCAAACTAAGCAAATGACCTTCCGCAGGAAAAATTTGGCCGTATTTGTTACCGATGGCAGCAAACAAGTCCTTTTTCTGAGACGTTTTTTCCGTGATGATTACAGTTGTCACGCCAAACCTTTGCCTAATTCAATATACATAATAACGATACTATTTGTGCTATTTCGTAGCCTGTCAGACTACAAATTTGGCCCCTTTATTGCAATTGAATTCACCCTGCAAGCGACGTTGCTTCAAGATAGTTCAAGAACCGCATCGAGAGACTTTCTTGGGGGGCGTTAGGGGGCCAAACCGCAAATACCTTCATGTCGGGGATTTTCCATTCTGGCAAAATGTGAACTAAGCGCCCGGCATTCAAGTCATCTTCCACCAGATATTCAGGAGGCGTCGCCAATCCAGCGCCATGCAAGGCGAGCTGATACATAGCTTCCACACTGCTAGCTTCCAGCCTTGGCTCGTAATGCACATTAAATTTCTCACCCAACGGTCCCAGAAACTCTCTCATGGGAGGGAGCATTTTCAATCGGATCCAGCTCCAACTTTCCAATTCCGCCGGGACGGACGGCCTCGCCATTGTCCCCAAGTAATCTGGAGCACAAACAAGTTTCCTTTTCACGGCTCCAATACGACGAGATTTCAATATACTATTGCTAAGCTCACCCGTACGAAGCGCCAAATCTATACCATCAGCAATTAAATCCACTCTCTCGTCTGAACAATGAAGTGAAAGACTGATATTTGGATATTCCTTAACAAAGGTAGCAATCTTTTCTGTAAACTCGCCGCGCACCAAGCCTGCCGGCATGGAAATCGTCAGCTTTCCGTGAGGAGACAAAGAATTTTCAGTCAGACTGTTTAACGCATCTGTTGCTGAAGAGACCATTTGGCGGGCGTGCTCGTAAAACCGTTTTCCATCATCTGTCAAAGACAATTTTCTGGTGGAGCGATACAAAAGAGCGACGGAGTAGGCTTCTTCCAATTGAGTAATTTGGTGACTGACAACCGACGGGGATATATTGAAACTGTTCGCAACGGCGCGAAAAGATCCAAGCTCAACGGCACGTACGAACAACGTGATTGCTCTCAAGTTTTCCAGCATTATACCAAATCTACGAATTATTTCTTTCAATTATTCTATATTATCACACACTATCTCATAATGATAGGTTTCGTCTTTTCGAAGGAGTTTAGATGTCTCTGATCTTTGCCATGATAACTTTTGCGTTTGTGATGTCCATTTCACCCGGCCCCGTTAATGTTATCACGCTAACGTCCGGCGCCTCCCGAGGAGTCTTAAAAACGCTGCCCTTTGTTTCAGGGGCTACTGTCGGGTTTACAGCCCTCCTTTTCGTTTTGGGGATTGGCGCGTCACAATTAATAGAACAATACCCAAAGTTTATGGAAATACTGGGCGTCTGCGGCGCTTTGTTCATTCTCTACATGGCCTATAAAATTGCAATGTCAGACGGCACCCTTTCAACAGTGCAACAAAAACAACCCCGCTTTCACGAAGGCGCCCTGCTGCAATGGTTAAACCCAAAAGCATGGATCGCTTGCATTTCCGGTATTGCCGCTTTCACAACTCAAGGGGAATTTTCCAGCCTGTTGCTATTTTGTGGGCTCTATTTCTTCATTTGCTATGTGGGCATTAGCTTTTGGGCCATCATCGGCGCGCAAACGAGGCGCTTCCTTACCACCAAAAATCACCTACTGTGGTTCAACCGTGTAATGGGCGGAAGTCTTGGTGTCGTTGGGATTTATTTACTCTTGTCGTAAGACATTCTGGATTGTAGCTGATTGGAAGCGTGGCTACCTTGCTTAGCGATGAAAGTTGCCAGTAAGTCATCGTAATTTGGCGGAACAGCATCTTGGACGGAATTCCGTGCCTGTAAGGCTCTACGCCATCTTCTAATCTTTGGTAGATCTTGGAATGGGTCCGATTTTGATATCAACGCGAGGGCATTAAAGTATCGAAAAATTGTACTGTAAACGATATCGATAAGATGAAACCCTAAAGGTGAAAAATACGTTTTTCCGGAAACTCTAGCTTCTAAAAGATGAAGCATTTTCGTGATTTCAGCCAGAGTAAGCTCAAAGTCTTCCAACAAACGGTCGCGATAAATTATGCGAGCAATACAATCCAAGATTTGTGTTCCAAATTCGATCCAAGATCGGTGATAAGCTTTCTCGGCGATGTCCACTGGATGGAGAGAGCTTAGTGAAATTTCATCAAGAAATTCAGTGATGACATTGGATTCAAATAGGACATGTTTTTCGCTGATGATCAGAATTGGGACTTTCTTGGTCGGGGACAAAGAGGTTAGCCAATGTGGTTTATCATCTAAATCGATGTCTATTCTATCATAGGCTATTCCATGTTCTGCCATGACAATTACTGCGCGCTGCACGTACGGGCACAATGAATGACCAATGATGTGGTAACGTTCGGTATTCGGATCCATAAGTCTCCTCCGGAATTTAAATTTTAGGTGTGGGCAGATGTAAATCATCACCTACCCACAGCATCAACTGCGTGTTTAGCCCATGCAATGCAGGTTCAATTTATTGCCATCCGGATCTCTGAAATAGCCCGCATAAAAACCGCTATCGCCGCGTGGACCGGGTTTTCCCTCATCGGCGCCTCCAAGTTCAAGCGATTTTGCGTGGATAGCATCGACTTCCGCTATATTTGCGGCAGTTAGTGCCACCATAACACCATTTCCGACGCAAGCAGGTTGTCCATCGATCGGAACGTGAACCGAAAAACAAGGCGCATTTTGCTCATGCCCCCAGACAATAAAATCACTCATTTCCATTAAACGCGATGCCCCAAGCATGCTCAATAACTCATCATAAAATGCGGCTGAGCGTTTCAAGTCATTGGTCCCGAGAGATGTATATCCGATCATTATAAGGCTCCTTTGTTCTTCACTAAAAATCTGCCGCTCTTCTTTGTGTTAGTCAGCGGCTCAAGTTGCTGTCCAATGAGTTATAGATCCTTGCAAATTTGCACGATATAGGCGTCTATGAAAACCATCTTTGCAAAAATGAAACGGACGATCATGAACTGGAACGACCTCAAATTGTTTCTGGCTGTTGCCGAAAACGGCACCTTGAAGGAAGCAGCGCGTCAGCTCGGGGTAAGTAATACGACCGTGTTCAGACATTTGAATGCATTTGAAGAGGGCATCGGCTCGCTGCTCTTCGATCGCTCCAAAGGAGGGTACGAGCTCACGGAAACCGGCGGAGAAATGTTGGTTCTGGCACAAGGAATATCTAACTCCTTTGATGACATTGACCGCCACATTATGGGCAAAAATATTCAACCAAAGGGATCCGTTAAACTCACGGCGCCCGGTAGTTTTGCATATGGTTTCCTGCCTCAATATTTAGCGAATTTTAAGCAACTCTATCCCGACATAGACATCGAACTCCTCGTCACAAATCAGGAGCTCAACATGTCAAACCGCAATGCGGATATTGCTCTTAGAGTCTCGCAATCTCCACCGGAACACCTAGTTGGACGTCAAATTCGTTCCATTGAATGGGGCGTATATGCCGGAACGGACTATCTTGAGAAATTTGGAAGACCCACGAATGTAAATTCCCTTGAACGGCATAAACTGATTGGGGCGTCCGGGACACTGCGCTCAAAACCTGCATTTTCGTGGTTAGAAAAAAATCACTCAAAAGAGATTACCCAACGATGTGACGACTTAATCGCAATGTCCTGTCTTGCATCCGAAAACTTGGGACTAGCTTTTCTGCCAAACGACCTCCAACGACCGGAACTGCAGAGGTGCTTTACATTTGAGCCCGCGGGCTTGAACAGTTTATGGATATTGACACATCCTGACCTTCGTAAAGTTGAAAGAATTAAGATTGTCATGCGCTTCTTAACGAAAGTCATCTCCGCTGACGAAAGGTTAGCTTAAAGCCCTATATAGATCTCCGCTAAAATAGTTGCGCTAACGTTTAACGTCTTTGTTTGCGTTCACGAATAACAGTGTAGAGACCACTTAAAACAACGATGGCGCCGCCTAGCAAGGTCAAGTTGTCTGGACGTTCTGCAAAAACAAGAATGCCCAGCGCCATAGCAAAAACGAGCCTCGTATAGCGGAACGGTGCGACAACTGATACTTCTCCAGTTCGCATTGCGCCGGTTAGGGCATAATATGCAATTACCCCGAACCCGATAGTTGCCGTCAACTGCATCCAGGTAACAGGGTTTGGATAAATTACCTGTCCAGACCACATCAATAATAAAAATCCGGCAACTGTCAACATGAAGAACCCGTAAACACCTAGCTGCACGTTAGATAAAGCCGGCGATGCCGCGCGGGTTGCCAAATCCCGACCTGCAAAACCAAGTGTCGCGATTACCGCAAAAAGAGACGCTGGCTCGAAACCACTTACGCCAGGACGTAAGATCAGCAACACACCGATAAATCCTACAATAATGCTTCCCCATCGATGCAATCCGACAGTTTCTCGAAAAAAAACAATCGCACCGACAGCAACTACCAGCGGTGTTGCCTGCAAAACAGCAGAAGCACTGGACAGAGGCGTCAAAGCGATGGCCAATGCAAAGAACAGGCGACCAGTAACCTCGCATATGGATCTGATAAGGATAGGACGAGACAAAACGGCTGGATGCAGAACACTCTCCCCACGGTATTTTGTCAGACCAATAAAGGCGAACATCCCACCCAGACCGAAAATAACAAGTGCCTCCCCAACAGGTATTGAGCTGGTGGCCGCTTTAAAGAACATGTCTTCCAGCGCAAATGCAGCCATGGCCAAGACCATAAGGATGGCGCCACGTAAATTATCCATTATTCAAGCATTTCCAAAATCGGATGAGGGGGAATGACGTTTATCATTTGGAGGGTGGGGCAACGACACAAGTATAACTTATTCAAGATCAATTGCCATAGGAGAAGACAACTACCTGAGCCCGTTAATCCGCATGGAGGTTAAGTAAATAAAAGAATACATTCTGGCGCTCAATATGATAAAAATCACATTGAACAATCTAAACACAACAAAATGAGGTCAACTCATGACAATTCCAGCTTCAATTAAAAATAGACTAACACTACCCGCTATTGCGGCCCCGATGTTTCTGGTCTCCGGGCCGGATTTGGTTATTGCCACATGCAAGGCTGGTGTAATCGGATCCTTTCCTGCGATGAATGCACGCACATCAACAGAATTTGCGGACTGGATGACAAAAATCATCGAAGAAACAGGACCTTACGCGGCGCCATATGCCGTCAACTTTCCGCTCTCTCGTATGAAGGGCGGTCAACTTGATGACTATTTTGACATCTGCCGCAAATACAGAACACCAATTATTATTACGAGCGTTGGAAACCCAGCTTCCATCGTTGATGAAATCCACGACTGGGGTGGTCTGGTCTTTCATGATGTTACAACCGTACATCATGCGAAAAAGGCAGTGGCTGCCGGCGTCGATGGCCTCATTCTGGTTTGTGCTGGAGCCGGTGGTCATGCTGGTGCGGCCACACCCTTTGCATTGGTTGAACAGGTCCGCGCCTTTTTTGACGGTATTTTGATAGTTGCAGGCGGGATAAGCACAGGCCGTGCCATCAGGGCCGCAGAAGTGCTCGGTGCTGACCTTGCCTATCTCGGCACCCGCTTCATCGCCACTAAAGAGGCGATGGCGGAAGAAGACTACAAAAACATGATACTTCAAGAAGAAACACAGGACATCGTTTACACAAATTCAATCAGCGGACTACCTGCCAATTTTATGCGCTCATCTCTACAGGCTGTAGGTCTCGATGCTAACGATTTACCAAAACCGGAAGGACCTTTTCGCCCCAACCTTCCAGATGGTATCACAGCCTGGAAGTCAGTCTGGAGCGCTGGCCAAGGTGTCGGTCTAATTGAAGACTCCCCTAGTACCGCTGACCTTGTGCTGCAAATGACAGCAGAATATCAATCAGCGTGTGCTATGGATTAGTTGCAAGGCTGGACAATGATTTTAATTGAGCGGCAAGCCAACGCAATGTGCACTTTTGTTGCGAAACACCAAGATCCAAAAGGGCAATGCGAAAAGGATCTGCTTCCCGCTCAATCATTCCCATACGAATTTCAGAAAAGAGTTTTAATTTTTTCTTGGTGCGTTCTTGCTGAGCTTTGAATTTTTGCAGTCGTTGATCAAACGGAAGGCGGTCAAAAAATTGCACTTTGACGAATAGAGAATTCCCTAAAAAGAAGTCATAAGCTGGCGCATCTTCTTCATGCACATCAGATTCTAACCAATCTATAAACCAGCCTTTTCCCTTAGCAGTAACTGTATAAATCGTCCTCTTTCTATTGCTTGCACTGACTTGTTGCTGCCCGGCTATGATACCATCAGTTTCCAGTTTCCGCAGGAGTGGGTAAAGCACTCCGTCATTTATTGATTCTGACGGCGACACTCGCGGTTCAAGAAGATGTTTCAGTGCATAAGCGTGATTGGGTTGCTCTAAAAGCAAGCCCACTAACGTCTCCCGCAGATTTGTCGACATACCACGCCCTTATTCAAATTTGACAAAGGCATGGTAGTTTTATGATCTAGAGAATGCAATAGATGCCAATATACACGACACAGTTAAAGGAACAAATCTCCGCCAAACCTTCCTCTAAGCTCGTAAATAATCTCCAACAATCGTATTTAACTCTTCTGCAGCCAATATCCGTGTGTGCCCGTAATCTTTCGTCTTGATTAGGGAAGCATCTGGATTAAGCGCATAAATCTTATCTCCCTCAGTATGAGGGACAAACCTGTCTTTTTCATCATACACAAGCAAAAGTTTTGATTTTGGATCTACATAGAACGCTGACTTTTCCAGTTCATCCCATGATATTTCGAATTGGTCGCTAATGTGTTCCTGGTATAAAGGCATCACCGTTTCTCGTGGATTAAGTTTGCGTTGAATAGCCTTTAACGGTGGAAACGGATAGGAAGGCGCACATACGCATATTAATTTTTCAGCTTCGATGCGCCCAAGATGATGCGCCGCCATCATCGTCACACCACCAGCAGAATGGCCTATATAGGCATATATTTTGTCGTTGAGTGATTGAGACAATTTCGTGATGTCGCGAATAAAATAGCCCCATTGCGTGTAGTTTTTTTCTGCGTTTCCATGACCTGTGACGTCAAATACGATGCTTCGAAAACCAAGCTTGGAAACTTCCATTGCATGTGGCGCCATTTGGCTCGCCTGCCCTCCCCAGCCATGAACAAAAATCACAATTGGGCCAGCTCCCCATTCCCACGCTTTTATTTCTCCTTCATTCCCAAATCGGATCGCCTTTGCCTGCGCCATCGCAGTTTGTTCCAGTTCAGTAAGATTGAGAGGTTTTATTTGACCAGAAATCTTTCTGATCAGACGGATCGCAAGCTTATCGGGAACGAATTGCAATACATGTTTTAATATTCTTGTGGGCATTTTAGCTCTCTTTTTTAGTCGTTCTCTTTTCAACTGCGACAAGCATGAAAGAAAGCTTTGTTGCAGAGAAAAATTTCACCATTCGGTTTTTCGAGATGATATAAATTTATACCTATATTCTAGGTATAAATTTATATCATCAGATCCTGATTTATGTCAATTTTAATTATCAGTGGTGGATTGCCTATTGTATTTCTAAGCACGGAGGATCTTTGCTCTGCCCGGCGATAGGAGTACCGGAGTATAGACGGCATCCATACCCCGGCGAGTGACACCAAAAATAGGTTTATGCGTGGCTCACTTTATTTGCTGTCGGATTGCGGAAAACAACCATCAAAGCGATAAACAAAGCCGCGTTGAACATCGGTACTGACGAAGATTCGAAAGCAACAACACCCGTCGTGGTGTAAAAAATGCCCGCCACCAGATCAATTACTTGAATGGCAATCATGCCGTTCAACCAGAAACGATTTTCAACCGGTTCCTGCGCAATAACAAACATGCCCACACCGTAAACAAGTAAACGTGCTGCAAACATTGCAATTGGATAATTCATGTCTTTTGCCGGAACATTCAGCCCCTGCCATTCAATAAAGAATGAAGGTGCGAATAAATAGAGAGCTGCCAGAACAATTTGTGAGACACCTATTATATAACAGACCACTTTAAGCTTTTTCATGGGGATACTCCTTCAAAGGTCGCGTGATTGTACCGTTGTTACCTAAGGGAGAATTCGCTTAGGCTGATGAGCCGAAAGCTATCGGACTGACTGATTTATCAACAGTCTTGAAATTCGCATTGCCTTTATGCAAAAATGCAGGATGTCTAACTGGGATAATTTGCAAATAATTTTGGCGATACAGCGATGTGGTTCTATCGGCAAAGCTGCAAGATCCATGAACCTCAATTATTCGACGGTTCATCGACGACTATCTGCCTATGAAGAAACACTGGGAGTAAAATTATTTGAACGCAGTGCGACTGGTCAGGTTTGTACGCCGGCAGGTTTGCGTATTTGTGATGTTGCAGCGCGCATGGAAGAAGAGCTTAGCGAAGCCGAACGCTCTGTCGTCGGATCTCATACCGATATGGAAGGTGAGCTACGGATAACCATGTCGGCTAGCATTTTCCAAACACTTATGGCCCCAATTCTTGGTGCCTTTTCTGAACACCATCCGGGCATCAGGTTATCCTTGACCTTCACCCGAGATATTAGCGATCTTTTCAGGCGAGAAGCCGACGTTGCCTTCCGTTTTTCAAACAACCCGCCCGAAAGTCTGGTTGGGGTCCGGATCACCAATTGTGCTCAGTCCATTTATGCTTGCGTAAATTACATTGAAACCCGCCCAGAACCTCAAGACCGGCATTGGATAGGATGGAAGGACCGCAGCCGTCGTCCCTCTTGGGTGCAAAACAGTAGCGAACCGTTGGCTGAAATTAAACACAGTGCCCTAGACAATCTCGCGAAACAGCATATGGCCGCAAACGGTATGGGCATGACAATGCTTCCCTGCTTTATTGGAGATCAGGATCCACGCCTCACTCGCGTGCCCCCAAAGACAGTTTTCCGGGGGCGTGATTTATGGGTTTTGACCCATGAAGACATTCGTAAGACTTCTCGGGTTCGTACGTTGCTGGAATTTTCGAGGGAACAATTGAAATCGAAATCTGAGTTGCTAGAGGGTCGTTTGCCTGAGAACTAAACAACGCAACAATTTTGCTCCGAAGACCTTTCAGTTGATCTCACAACTCTTTATTCTCCGCTCACATTTATCGTATACTTGTCAGCCTATCTAATCTGGTCACTAACAACGAGGGAAAAATGAGCAATATTGAAGAAATTGATTATGGTCCACTCGGTGATTTGATAGGAGTGTGGAAAGGTCGCGAAGGCGTTGACATTGCGCCCGAACCTGAAGGTACGGAAAACAATCTTTACCACGAAGTCATCACATATTCTGCAGGGGGGAGTATAACCAATGCAGAATCCCAAACTCTTGCGGTTGTGCATTATCGGCAAGTCGTTCGCCGGATATCGAATGAGAAAATCATTCATGACCAAACCGGATATTGGATGTGGGATGCAACGACAAACACCGTCATGCACGCATTTGCAATTCCTCGGGGTATTTGCGTATTGGCCGGTGGTATTTATAAAGGCCATAAAGACAAAGACAGTCGTGCAATATTGGAACTCTCTGCCAAAGCGGGCGATACGCAATATTCAATCATTGAATCACCGTTCATGCAGGAACAGGCGGTAACCGTGGAATTTCGACAAAAATTGATCATTGGTAACGGCCAGCTGAGTTATTTCCAAACAACGATGGTCGATATCTATGGCAAAATGTTCGAGCACACAGATTGCAATGAATTGACCCTCTCAGAATGAAGAGGACAAGCGCAAGCGATGAAGTGCATGTGAATTTAGGAAATTATCCCATTTCATCAACAGAATATTTGAGCATTTCCTCTCGTGCTTTTTCAAAAAAACTCATACCAAGCTCTGAAACCGGACGGGTCTTATGATGTATCAGCGCCATATCGAGGAAAATGTCAGGTTTAAATGGCCGAACGACGTAACCTTTGCCATCGTCGTTGGCAAGGGTGAACGGATCAATTAGAGCAACACCAAGACCATTTTTTACGAACTCCAACAGCGACCTAAACAGATGCGACTGACATTTTACTCTCAATCGGCTGTTGTTATTAATAAATAGCTCCTTAGTCCGGTAACTTATCATGTGATCCTCCCCCATCTTAATGAAAGGCACATTATCAAGATCCCGTGGACCAATTTCGGCCAGGTCCACCAAAGGACTGTTTTCTGGAATAGCCAGCTGACAGATAAATCGCATCGGATACCATTCAAGGTTTTTCTCGAGAATAGGAAGCTCCGAGATTCCGATTTCAGTGAGACCTGATAAGACCCATTGCTGAATATTTTGAGAATACCGAGTTTGAAAGGACACATCCACATCAGGGTTTTCAGCAACGAAATCAGACACTAGGCTTGTCATAAATCCGAATGAAACAGCGTGCGTACAGGCAACTTGCAGGGTTCCTATCCGTTGGCTTTGCAAATTTGAAATTGCCAGATTCACCTGACTAAGACCACGTACAACGGTATCGATCTCACGATATAGAATATTTGCTTCTGGAGTTGGCACCAACCGCCCGTTTTCGCGTTCGAATAGTTTGAGTTTGGTTTGATCTTGCAGCTGTGCCAACAGATTGCTGATCGCCGGCTGTGAAATCCCCAAGCTGTGGGCAGCTGCCGTAACAGTTCCCTTTTCAATGACGGCATGTAAGGCCTGTAGGGGTCGATATCTCATGGGGTATCACTTATTCTGATGTTGGGACAAAATATTTGTATTTGCAATTATGCCTTAGTCAAGAAAAAATGCACCGCAGGGGGAATAATGAGCTCAAATACTGTCCAAAATATTTTAGTCGTCGGCGCTGGCATCGTTGGCGTGTCCACAGCCATATGGCTGCAACGCGCCGGACACAAGGTTACGTTGATGGACCGTGAAGGTCCTTCCGCAGGGGCATCCTATGGTAATGCGGGTGTCATTGCATCAGGCTCACTGGTTCCAATAACCGTACCCGGCCTTCTTCGCAAAGCGCCGGGAATGCTATTTAGTTCGAACCAACCCTTGTTCTTACGCTGGCGATATTTGCCAAAATTACTTCCGTTTCTGAAGGATTATCTAAAACACGCAAACGCAGAATCTGTCGAGCGTATTTCAGACGGGCTCGCGACATTGTTGCATGATGCGCCAGATCAACATTTGGCCTTGGCAGCGGGAACGCTTGCAGAAAAGTATATTGATACGATGGATTATCTGTTTGGATACGCAGATAAGGCCGCTTTTGATGCAGACCATTTTGGCTGGGGGGTTCGAAAAAGCCGAGGGGTAGAATTTGAACCATTGGACGCGAAGGCCCTTGCCGAATATGACCCTGCTCTAAAAGGCAGATTTAACTATGGAGTTCGCTGTAAAAACCATGGCCGGATTTCGGACCCTGGGGCCTACGTCACCGCGTTGGCGGATCACTTTACGGACAATGGCGGAACATTTTTACAAGGTGAATTGAAGAGTTTCCTTATCCAGAACGATCATTGTTTACAAATTCAAACTGCCGAAGGACCTATTACAGCCGACAAGTTCGTAATTACGACAGGTGCATGGAGTAGTAGTTGGGCGGAAGAGCTCGGTATTTCGGTGCCAATGGAATCTGAGCGTGGATACCATATTGAATTCGTAAATCCGTCGATCACTCTTAAATCACCATTGATGGTTGCAGGAGGGAAATTCGTCGTCAACTCCATGAACGGACGCTTGCGTTGTGCCGGCGTGATTGAGTTTGGCGGACTGAGCCCGGATCGATCTCAGGCACCGATTGATTTACTGAAAAATCAAATGGCTGAGTTATTTCCCGATTTAGAGTATGATCGTATCGATGAGTGGATGGGACACCGCCCTGCGACAGCAGATTCGTTACCGATTATAGGAGTAAGCCCGAAAGCCAAAAACATCTACCTTGGCTATGGGCACCATCATATTGGCCTCACTGGTGGGCCAAAAACTGGGCGTTGGTTAGCTAGTCTAATAACCGGCACCCCAATAAATACCGATCTGACTGCATATGCGGCTGATCGGAAAGTATGAGAATTATAACTTTAACAGGGAGCGATCTAACATGAACACAGTAAAAATTGTGATGGGTGCCGTACTGGCAGCCGCAACTTTCGCAGGTACAGCGTCAGCAGAAAAATGGGATATGCCGATGGCATATTCTGCAACAAATTTTCATTCTGAGCATGGTGTTATTTTCGCAAACAAAGTGAAAGAATACACAAAAGGTGGTCTGGAAATTACAGTGCATCCAGGGGGATCACTCTTTAAAGGTGGAGAAATCAAACGTGCAGTCCAGACAGGACAGGCGCCAATTGGTGAGCGCTTTATGTCAGCGCACGCGAACGAAGCTCCTATTCTAGGCTGGGACAATCTACCGTTCTTAGCGACAACATACGCCGACAATGAAAAACTTTGGGGCGCAGCTAAAGGTAAAGTGAACGCAGCACTTTCCAAGCAAAATTTGGTAGCTCTGTATACCTGCCCTTGGCCAGGACAAGGCTTCTATTTCAATAAAGAAGTGACATCCAGCGCCGACACACAAGGTGTAAAATTCCGCTCATATAATTCGGCGACAGCTACTTTCGCTGAAGGTCTTGGGATGATCCCAGTTCAAGTTGAAGCCGCTGAACTTAGCCAAGCTTTGGCAACTGGTGTCGCAGAAGCCTTTATCTCATCTGGCTCCACTGGCTATGACCGCAAAGTGTGGGAACATTTGAGCCATTACTACAAAGTAAATGCTTGGCTTCCACGCAACTATGTGATGGTAAATAAAGGTGTTTGGGACGGCCTAGATGGCGCAACGCAAACAGCTCTTCAAAAAGCAGCTGCCGAAACAGGCGCATTATGTGCTGCCAAATCCGAAAACCTTTCCGAATTCTATTTCAAAGAACTCGCAAAAGGCGGAATGAAAGTTGAATTTGCTGGTGAAAAGTTCCTTGGTGAGCTCAAAACTATTGGCGCGAAAATGACCGCTGATTGGCTAAAACTTGTTGGCGATGATGGACAAGCTATTCTTGACGCCTATAAAGCAAAATAAGCATAAGTAGTATTTAACTTCGGCTTCCTCTGATTGAGGAAGCCGATTTTTCATGAGGGTTTTCACGATGAATGATTGGCAATCAGTGATGGGTTTGCCGCTCTGGGCGTTACTATTTGTCATCCCAACATTATTGGCAGCCCTTAGCCTAAAGTTTCGAACAACAGCCTTGAAGATCTATCCCCCGATCTGGAGAATTCTAGACCGGGTTTACGTTGCTGGTGGTGTCCTTGCAGCTACATTTATGTGCATTATTTTGCTCATAATCGTTGCGCAGATGATCTCGCGGTGGACAGGCACAACCTTCCAAGGATCCACTGAGTTTGCAGGCTATGCTATGGCTGCAACATCGTTTTTCGCGTTTGCACATGCTTTAAACCATGGCGCACATATCCGCGTATCGATCCTGCTCAACATTAATGATTTCACACGGTTTTGGGTAGATGCCGGCGCGACATTGATCGCGGCCATTACGGCAACCTATTTCGCGCGATATGCCGTTAAAACAAATTTTATGTCTGATCTTTTAAATGATCGCACGCAAGGACAAGACCAAGTTCCGGAATGGTTACTTGCGCTCTTTAACATGATTATCTCCTCCCCGACAGAATGGGGAACGATATGGAGCAGCGCTGGTAGTGGTTGGGTTTACACACCCGTCTGGCTACCCCAATTGCCCATGTCGATCGGCACAATTATACTCGCCATTGCACTGTGGGACAATTTAGTCAGGCTTTTGGTGAACGGTAAAACCAGCATTGTAGGCGAGATTTTAGAATGACCGAACTTTACGCAACTGCAATTTTCCTTTTTGTTCTATTCGCTTTGCTGGGCAGCTCTGTTTGGGTCGGTCTGGCTCTTATGGGCGTGGCTTGGGTTGGGATGGAACTGTTTACCGGCCGTCCGGCTGGCGATGCGATGATCACAACTATATGGACAGGGGCATCGAGCTGGACGCTAACAGCACTACCGCTCTTTATCTGGATGGGCGAAATACTCTATCGAACCCGTTTGTCACAAGATTTGTTTCGAGGACTCGCCCCGTGGTTGCGTTGGTTACCCGGCGGGCTTCTTCACACAAACATCGCAGGCTGTACAATTTTTGCTGCTGTCTCCGGATCTTCCGCAGCAACACTCACAACTGTCGGTAAAATGTCGATACCAGAACTCCGCAAACGCGGATATCCGGAGTATATGATTATCGGTACGCTGGCGGGTGCGGCGACTTTGGGATTGATGATCCCCCCGTCCCTAACCTTGATCGTTTATGGCGTTACGATTAACGAGTCGATTACCAAGTTATTTATTGCGGGACTGATCCCCGGTTTAGTTTTGGCCGGTCTCTTTATGTCTTATATTGTCGCCTGGCATTTCTTTAAGAAAGACGAACGGCCTGCCCCCGACCCAAAAATGAGTTTTGGGGAGATGATGAAGGAGAGCCGTTTTCTTATTCCGGTACTGATGCTTGTCTTTACCGTCATCGGATCGATGTACTTTGGATGGGCAACCGCAACCGAAGCCGCCGCCGTTGGTGTTATAGGAGCCCTAACCTTAGCCGCCATCCAAAGATCGCTTAACTGGGCAACATTTAGTGCCAGTCTCATGGGAGCGACACGCACATCGGCAATGATCGCCTTGATCTTGATGGGTGCAGCTTTCTTATCCTTGGCCATGGGTTTCACTGGCTTGCCGCGAGCCCTTGCGGCTTGGATCGACGGAATGGATTTATCTCCAGTTATTCTAATTGCGGCCCTTACCGTTTTTTATCTTGTCCTTGGCATGTTTCTAGACGGATTGTCCTCTGTCGTGCTTACAATGGCAATTGTTGAACCCATGATAAGGCAGGCAGGTATTGATGTTATTTGGTTCGGCATTTTCATTGTTGTCGTTGTAGAAACCGCACAAGTTACGCCGCCTATTGGCTTCAATCTGTTTGTATTGCAAGGCATGACAAAACACGAAATTTCCTACATTGCTAAGACCGCTATCCCGATGGTGTTTTTAATGCTTTTGATGGTCGTTCTTTTGGTCATTTGGCCTGAGATTGCAACATGGTTGCCGGATAACATGCGCCAAATCGGCAGATAAGATGACAAAAGACATGCCGTCTTTTCTTGGTGTTTTGATGCTTGATACTGCTTTCCCCCGAATTTTGGGGGATGCAGGAAATATTGAAAGTTATGACTGTCCGGCCCGCCTTAAAATTGTTCAAGGCGCGGGGAGCATGGAGATTGTGAAAGATGGCAAACCTTTTGAAGATATAGTTTTGGCCTTTTGCAATGCGGCCCAAGAGTTGGAAGCAGAGGGTGCAACCGCAATCGTCTCAACTTGCGGGTTCTTGGTAACGGTACAAGAGCAGATTGCGAAATCAGTTTCCATTCCGGTTATGGTTTCCAGTCTGTCTCTATACCCTGTCATTCGCTCAGTCACTGCGTGCCGGAAAATCGGGATCCTGACAGCATCTAAAAGTGCACTTGGAACGACGGCATTGGATGCCGCGGCAATTGACCCCGCCGATGTCGTCATTATGGGTCTTGAGGATTGCCACGCGTTTTCAAATGCTATTTTAACAGAAAAGCAAAACCAGCCTGACGAAATGGATGTACGAGCAATCGAGGACGATGTCGTTAGAAAATCCAAAGAGTTGCTCAAACTCTGCCCAGAGATATCCGTGATACTGTTAGAATGCGGAAATTTACCTCCCTATGCGGCGGCAGTCACAAAAGCTACTGGTCTTCCTGTATTCTCCATCTTGGATGGAGCCCGATTGATATGGAGAACAAAATGAATAGTTATATTCCAATCGTTGATATTTCGACTTTCAAAAATGGATCTCTCGATCAAAAGAAAAGCATCGCAAACCAAATTCTTGAAACAGCCGAAAATTCTGGTTTTTTCTACATTTCTGGTCATGGAATACCGGAAGAACTCACTGAACAGGCTTTTGCAACATCCAAGCGGTTCTTTGCCTTAGATCAACAGCAAAAAGCAAGTATCAGCGTGAATACTGACCAGCGTGGGTGGATGGCTCAGGGCTTAGCAACACTTGAAGGGTCAAAATCCTATGACGCCAAAGAGATATTTTTTTGGGGATATGATGTTGATGCAAATGACCCTGATTTAGCTCTCCCCATGGTAGCCCCGAACTTGTGGCCAAACAAACATGCACCATGGCTAAAACAAGAGCTTTCACCTTATTATCAAGCAACCTGCGCTGTTGGCGGAATAGTGATGAGGGCGCTTGCACTTGCATTCGGTCTTGAAGAAGATTTCTTTGAAAATGTCTATAAGAAACCTCTCGCCCGTGGTCAGCTTGTCTATTACCCGCCTTTCACTGCAAAAGACGAGGCCTCCGAACGGTTTAGCGCTGCACCGCATACTGATTTCGGTGTCTTAACGCTCCTTTTGCAAGACAATAATGGTGGCCTGCAAGTTCGTGCAAGCGATGGAAACTGGATTGACGCTCCCCCTGTTGAAGGGACACTCATTTGTAATATCGGCGATCTACTGCAACGTTGGTCAAACAGAAGATTGGTCTCGACAGTACATCGTGTCATTAATAGATCTGGAAATGAGAGATACTCCATTCCCGTTTTCTTTGATCCACATTCAGCAACCAAAATCGACCCCTGTGATCTTGGAGTTTCAAGCGAAACATCTCTATATGAACCTATTACAGCTGGTGCATATATAGCCGGGAAAAATACAAAAAATTTCAGCCAGTATTCTGAAGATTAGAACTGCCCGCAAGTTTCCACTTCGGCGTATCAAATCACACGCCCACTTTGCGGGCAGACGTATTTACAGTTGTACTTGAACACCAGTTCGAATGGATTTATCTGCGGCAAAAACAATGCGAAGACTGTTCAACGCGTCTGTCATATGGTCCTGCAAATCAACATCTTCGGTTATGGCCTTCAGGAAATAAACCTGTTCCATTTGGCATAGATCGTCATGGTCTGGCTCATCCGACATTCGAATAATTTCATCTTCCCGGACAAAATTACCGTTTGCATCAGTCTTGCCGTGATGCAGCCGTAGTGAATTTGTCTTCGTATGGGCATCCACATCATCTGACTTGGCGCCTTGTCCAGCCTCTTCAGCAGCGACAATGCTGACGCAGCCTTTTGGACCGATCACGTCCTTCACAAAGAAAGCTGTCTCGCTCATCATGGGCCCCCAACCAGCCTCGTACCATCCAACGGATCCATCATCAAATGTGACCTGCAAATGACCATAATTATACATATCTTCAGCGATTTCAGAGCTAAGTCTGGCACCGACCGCATGAACCGTAACGGGGTTTGCACGGCTCATCAGACACATCATGTCCACATAATGAACCCCGCAATCGACGATAGGGGAGATTGTTTCCATTAATTGCTTATGGGTCTTCCAGGTCTCACCGCTGGATTGCTGATTTAGGTTCATTCGCATCACCAGAGGTTTACCAAGATCTCCCGCAAGCTCCACAAACTTCATCCAAGAAGGGTGGTGCCGTAATATGTACCCAACGACCAGTTTTCGGTTCGATCTCTGTGCCGCAGCAACCACTTTTTCTGCATCTTCGATATTGGTGGCGATGGGCTTTTCCAGAAAAACATGAGCTCCAGCTTCAAAAGCCATCACAGTAAACGCGGCATGGGTATCTGGCCATGTATTGATCGAAACAGCATCCGGCTGAAGATCTTTCAGTGCCAGTTCATAATCAGTAAATCTGGGGTAATTTTGAAGTTCAGGAGGAAGTACCGTTTCACTATCCAGCGAACGTGCACACAGCCCCACGATCTCAAACCCATCCAGCTTATGATATGCCTTCGCATGAGACAGCCCCATATTGCCAAGGCCAACAACTAAAACCCGCACAGCTTTCGCCATGTTATCTCTCCTCATCTGGGATCACAATCCGTGTTTTTCGCTTTCACCCCGTATCCAGGTTTCCTGAACAACGAGATCATCGGACAAATGAACCAGATCCGCACGGTAGCTCGAACCAATTCTGCCAAGCTCTTCATCTAGTTGTAGAAAGGTTGCTGGGTAAAGACTTGCCATTCGCAAAGCTTCTTCAAGCGGGAGGTCCAATAAGTCCACACAATTACGCACGGCACCGATCATATCAAGATCTGATCCAGCGAGAACACCGTCCCGAGTTGTACAGCGCCCGCCGTCGACGATAATTTCCTGCCCATAAATTTTAAACGCCTTATGTTGAGATCCGACAGAAGGCATTGCATCCGTCACCAACATCATCCGCCCACGCTTTTTGGCAGCGATCGCTACTTTCAATGTCGCAGGGTGGATATGAAATCCATCGGCGATGATACCGCAATAACTTTCATCATCTTCCAACGCCGCCCCGACAACCCCCGGCGCGCGGCTTTCCATGGGTGTCATTGCATTGAACAGATGAGTGAACCCAGACAGCTCTTCATCCAAAGCCGCCCTTATTTCCTCATAGGTTCCAGCTGTGTGACCTGCACAAACTTTAAGGCCCTGTTCTATCAGTCGCCTTACCGTTCCAGAAGGCAATGTTTCAGGAGCAAGTGTAAGTATATTCTTACCCAAACTGTCTTCAGGCATCAGTTGAAAAATTTCGGTCTCGAACGCGCGAATGAAGTCAGCGTCATGAACGCCTTTTCGCTTTTTATTCAGGAATGGGCCTTCAAGATGAACCCCGAGAACGCCCGGCGTATTCTCTTGCAGCGCTAATTGCACAGCGTCACAGGCAAGTCTCATCGTGTCAAAGCTGTCGCTGATTAAGGTGGGCAAAAAGCCGGTTGTTCCGAATTGCCTATGGGCTTTTGCAATAACGCCAATCGTCTCTATCGTTGGGTTATTATTAAACAACAAGCCACCACCGCCATTAACCTGAACGTCAATAAAACCGGGTGTGAGAAGTCCTCCGTTCAAAGTGACAATCGGGCAACCTGCTGGAACCGTGTCCTCAGGGAGCACTGAGCGGATAGTTTCTCCGTCCAAAATGACGGCAAATCCCTCTTTGATGACGTCACCGTCAAAAATTTTGGCACCCACAAGTGCTCTCTGCTGGCCGGTTCGTGTCATATTGTCTCCGTCACTTTCGATAGAAGCGGCGGGCGATCGGGATCCAGACCCCGGTTAAGCGAAACCTGATTGACCAAATTATAGAAACTTTGGACCATGGTAATCGGAGCACAAACTGGGTGAACATCTTGCACATGGGGCAGTTTATTTTGCACGTTTTCTTCAATCCCAGCTGTGTACACAGCCCCTCCTTGGGCTTCAAGTAAGGGAATGAGTTCTTTCACGCTCGCTTGGGTTTCGTCTTGTTGAGAAAATACCAATGTCGCAATTTTGTTTTTTAAAATCGCCATTGGTCCATGGCGAATTTCCGCTGCGCTAAAGGCTTCTGCGTGCAACATACAGGTTTCCTTAAACTTGAGAGCGGCTTCCTGCGCAATGCCAAAACTAGCCGCGCGACCAACAACAAGTAGATGCTCCGCCTTTGCAAGATCTTGCGTTGCCACCGACCAATCCAGCGTGTTGGCTGCCTCCAACTGCTCAGGCAGTATTTTTAGGGCTTCAATTAGTTCGTTGTTTTGAGACCAGTGAGCCACCAGTTGAACAACCGCAGCAAGGGTTGTGATATAGGACTTGGTCGCCGCAACACTGATTTCTGGTCCGGCACAAAGGGGAAGGACTGTATCTGCAATCTTTGCAAGCGGTGAGTTTTCTACGTTAACAATTGCAACAACAGTGGCGCCGGCTTTGCTTGCAGCTTGAGCTGCAGCCAATAGGTCCGGGCTTTGACCAGATTGCGATATTGCAATGAATAACGCGCCCTCCATTTGCGGTTCGACTTTATAAATTGAACTAATTGAGGGGGCGGCCGAGGCTGTGATTATTCCTGTTTGGGTTTCGATCACATATTTTGCAAAGGTAGCTCCGTGATCTGAACTTCCTCTTGCACAAGTCGCCACAAATTTTGGCGGATTTTTTCTCAGCTTCTCGCCCAATATCTTACAAATACTTTCATTATTTTGAAGCATTCTACGGACAGCGCTCGGCGCTTCAGCTGTCTCAATTGACATTTGGCTCATAGATGTAGCTCCGCCAAGAAGTCGTAGGAGTCTCCACGATAGTGTGACCTTACAAATTCAGCCGCAGTACCATCGGCAAGAAAAGATTGCCGTTCAATATACAAACATGCGCTTCCTGTCTGCACTCCAAGCAAATGGGCATGCTCCATATCAAATAATTCTGCTCTGATTTTTTGTTTGGCCCGAACAGGGCGCCCAGCATGTTTTCCCAAATAATCATAAAGAGACCGATCAACCTTGTTTGGATCTGGCAACAAATTATTGGGTAAACAAGCATACTCCAGACACATGGCCACACCTTCGGCACTTCGAATGCGATAGAGGCGGCTTACTTTTGCTCCGGTCTGCAAGTTCAGCATCTCGGCCTCATGCGGTGATGCTGTTCCCACTGACCGATCAAGCCAAGTAATATCTGATTTCATACCCCGTTTTGCCATATCCTCAGTGAAACCTGTAAGTCGAGACAGCAACTGCTCCACCCGCGGACTTACAAAAGTTCCAGCCCCCCGTTTTTGGGTGAGCAAACCACTTTCAGCAAGCCCGGTAACCGCCCGGCGGACTGTAATCCGAGAGACACCGAGGCTGGCGGCCAAATCTCTTTCACTTGGAAGCGCATCCTTTTCGTTAATCAGCCCTTCTTCCACCGCTTTTCGAATGCCTCTTTGCAGTTTTTTATATAATGGCTGACTAACTTCTTCCCGGCTCTCAAATTCGGATTTTAAAAGATCAAGAAAAGGTGCAGGATCAAGCATGTTTTCCACCCGTTGTCTGGTCATGCGTCGATATTGCTAATTTGTGGCCTTGCTCTGCCAACAAACACGCACCATCGAGAGCATCGCCCATGGGGGCCGCAAGAACGCTTTTGATTTGTTCAGACAACCAAGGCATTAAGGGTTCCGCCATTCCGCCGACCAGAACCACAGAATTCGCGCCCACATCCAAAAGGCTTTTTACTAAAAGTTCCACCTCTTTGACTGTGTGTTCAATCAACTCCACCGCCAAATCATCCTGTCCACTCAGCTCAAAAATTCGAGGAACAAAGGCCCCGTAATCAGTTGGGCGTGCGGTTTTCGCCCAGTCGATTATTTTCACTACGGAGTAATCGAACTCTGAAAGAATTGCGTCGCAAAGGGAGGTTCGAGGCAAAATGTTTTCTGCTCCCTGCACTGCTCTTCTAAGTGCCATACGACCTAAATACGCACCGCTAGCATGATCGGAAATCAGAAATCCATGCCCGCCGCGCACAAATGTTTGCTCCCTTACCACTGCATATCCACAGCTACCTGTGCCAATGATCAATATGGCACCATCGTTGCCACCGAATGCGCCGAGCTGTGCTATATGAGCATCTGTTTCAGCACGTGTCGTCTTAAAAATATGGGTGTATGCATCAAAAGCTGCCTTCGCTTCCGGAGAGCATAATCCAGCCATCCCAATACCGGCATGAATGTTATGAAAAGGAACGTCGGACATATCAGCTTGCTTTAACGCCCCCGCAACGGCGCGCTTTATTTCCGCAAAAACAACATCCATTCCAAGCAATGCATTCGCCGGACCAGCGGCACCCTCACCCAGACGTTTGCCCGAACTATCCGTCAAACGAGCCCGACATTGCGTACCACCGCAATCCAGCCCTACAAAAAGTGTTCCCGTATGATCCAAGTGGGTTTTGCTCCCTCAGCGGCCCAAGTCAGCAGTGACGTCGGCCGAGCATAATTTCATGAGAAGATTACTCCAATGTATAACCAATTTCAATACCATTTATAATTTTAAAATGAACATTCCTGCAGATCTCGATTTTAAGTCACTCACCACTTACATTTAACTAACTGAAAAATAACAATAAATTTTTATTTATTAAAAAATGTTAAGCATTTTAGAAAAAAGGACTCTCATTTTTTTATTCTTGATATACAATATTGGTATGCATATTGGACCTTATAGTGAAATTTGGGATGAAAACATCCCTGAAACAGAGCAACCTGATCCAACCCTAAAGGGGCTGGATTTACGCTCGAACACATCCATATTGCGCACAATGCTCGACAGCCAAACCAAGGCGATACAATCTATTGAAGCTGCCCTTCCGGCTCTTAGCTCAGCCGCTGATGCGATAGTGACCAAACTCTCCGATCCAAGTAGCCGCCTAATCCATGGTGGGGCTGGATCATCAGGCTTGCTCGCCATGCAAGATGCCATGGAACTTAATCCAACTTTTGACTGGCCGCTGGAGCGACAAGTGTTCCTGATGGCCGGAGGTGATAAAGCTCGATTGACGCCAATAGGTCCTGAGGAAGATAATATCCGCACCGTCGATGACGCGGTAAAAGATAACAATATATGCAACAAAGATGTTGTGATCATCGTTGCTGCAAGCGGCACCACTCCTTTCAGCGTTCGTTTGCTAAAGGCGGCTAATAAAGTGGGCGCTCTTACAATCTCAATCGCTAACAATCCGGACACTGAATTACTAAATCTCGCCGATCATGGCATTTGCTTGAAGTCAGGACCCGAGATCATAGCTGGATCTACACGTCTGGCTGCTGGGACAGCACAAAAAGCGGCGCTTGGCATGTTATCAAGTTTGATCATGACAAGACTAGGTCACGTGATCGACGGCTTCATGGTCAACATGGTGGCAAACAATCAAAAATTGTATGAACGCGCAAGTCGTATAGTCGCCAGTATCTCGCAATGCAGTCTTGAAAAAGCGACGAATGCATTGGACGAGACAAAAGGGGCAATCAAACCGGCCATTCTAGTCTGTCTGGGGTTAAACCAAGCGGATGCCAAAATCATGCTGGAAAAAACAGGGGGTGATCTACGGCATGCAATGGAAGGCCTTGTATAGAAAATATTGGGAAATCGATACTAACAGGAGGGTAAAATGGGAATTCAACGAAAGATTACTTTAGCCGCAGCTTTGGCTGGGTTGATGGCACTACTACCAATTACCGCAAGTGCGGAGACATCACTGACCATCGAAAGTTGGCGTAATGATGATCTAGAAATATGGAGTGATAAAATCATTCCGGCCTTCAATAAAGATCACCCGGAAATCAAGGTGGTTTTTGAACCGTCTCCGCCTGCCGATTACAATGCCAGCCTAAACGCAAGGCTTGCTGGTGGAACAGCTGGTGATCTAATCACCTGCCGCCCGTTCGACGCATCACTCGAACTGTTTAAAAATGGCACTCTTGAGCCACTCACGGGTTTGTCAGGATTGGACAGTTTTTCAAACGTCGCAAAAAGTGCCTGGACTACCGATGATGGCGCCACCACATTTTGTATGCCTATGGCGTCAGTGATCCACGGCTTTATGTATAACAAAGAAATCTTCAAAGAACTTAACCTTAGCGTCCCCAAAACGCGTGATGAATTCATGGCTGTTTTGGAAAAAATCAAATCCGGAAGCCGCTATACACCGATTGCACTTGGGACAGCAGATCAATGGGAAGCCGCTACAATGGGCTTTCAAAATGTCGGTCCAAATTTTTGGAAGGGTGAAGAAGGGCGACTAGCTCTGATCAAAGGTTCTGCAAAATATACAGATGCTGCATATGTTGACACGTTCAAACATCTGGCAAAATGGGCGCCTTATATGGGCAAAGGATATACGGCGCAGAAATACCCGGACACTCAAAACCTGTTCACATTGGGTCGCGCCGCGATTTATCCAGCTGGATCTTGGGATATTGCCACATTTAATGCACAAGCAGATTTCGAATTCGGTGCATTTCCACCACCAACAGGAAAAGCAGGGGATGATTGCTACATCTCTGATCATACAGATATTGGTCTTGGCATAAATAAAGCGTCCAAGAACAAAGAAGCCGCAAAGACCTTCCTTAACTGGATGGCAACATCTGAGTTCGCAGACTTGTTCGCCAACTCACTTCCAGGCTTCTTCCCGCTTTCTAATGCTAAAGTGACAATCGAAGATCCCGTTGCTAGTGAATTTGTTAGCTGGCGCGGTAAATGCAAATCAACAATTCGGAATTCATATCAAATTCTATCGCGGGGTACACCCAATTTGGAAAATGAACTTTGGAATGTCAGTGCGCAGGTCATAAATGGTAAAATGACACCGCAAGATGCTGCTAAGCAGGCTGAAACAGGCCTCGCGAAATGGTACGCACCGCATAAATAAGTAACAGCAAGCCCCAGTTTCTAACGCATAGAAACTGGGGCTTTTTTCCAGAAAACAGGAGAGATTAAGCATGGAAAAGGGGGTATCTGCACGGCGGTTTCCAATTCACATTGCTGTTTTTTTGGCGCCAGCTGTTCTGATCTACTCTTTGTTTATGATCTACCCCTTAATCGACACTTTTCGGTTTTCATTGTTCAGTCCCAATGAAGCTGGAAACTTGAATTTTGTCGCTTTTGATAATTACGTTAAACTATTAACAGATCCGGATTGGTCCAGTTCATTCTGGAACGCCTTGTACAACAACTTCATACTCTTTCTCGTGCATATGCTGGTGCAAAACCCCATTGGGCTACTTCTCGCGGCACTCTTGAGCCTGCCTGTCTTGAAGGGTCGGCAGATCTACCGTACGGCAATTTTTATGCCGACAATGATGTCAGTGGTGATTATCGGGTTTATCTGGCAACTCATATTAAACCCGCTTTGGGGTGTTGCAGAAACCTTGATGTGGCATGTGGGCCTCGACGCCTTTTTCTATCCATGGCTCGGCGATGAAGCTACAGCACTGATCACATTATCCCTTATATCTGTATGGCAATGGGTCGGCATTCCCATGATGCTGATCTATGCCGCGCTTCTGGGTATTCCCGAAGACCTGACGGAAGCTGCCGAAATTGATGGCGCCAGTCACATGCAAATATTCTGGAAGATAAAATTACCGCTTATCCTGCCCACATTGGGAGTTGTATCGGTTTTAACGTTTGTTGCCAACTTCAATGCTTTTGATCTGATTTATGCCGTAAAAGGAGCACTCGCAGGACCCAATTTTTCTACAGACATCATGGGAACCCTGTTTTACCGGGTCTTCTTTGGGTTCCAGCTGCAAATTGGAGATGCCAGTATGGGCGCGACAGTGGCAACAACGATGTTCCTAATCATTCTGGTCGGGATATTATTTTATCTATTTGTCATTCAACGACGCATGCAGCGTTATACTTTTTAGGGCCTGATGCATATGTCCATTCTAACATCAGCCTCCAGGAAAATTAATAAACCGCTTGGCAAACTTGGCGTACACACCATCTTGCTGTGCTATATGATCATCGCTCTCTGGCCAATTTTTCTAGTCATTTCAAACGCGTTTAAAAGCAGAAAAGCTATATTTCGCGATCCAATGGCCCTTCCAGATGTGGATAGTTTTTCGATCGTCGGATTTGAAAAAGTGCTGGCTCGCAGTAATTTCGATCTATATTTTCTGAACTCCTTTACTGTTATGACGGTCTCTCTTGCCATCACTTTGGTTGCTGGCGCAATGGCAGCATGGGCACTATCTGAATACAAATTTCGAGGAAATACCCTTCTTGGGTTATATCTTGCCATCGGGATTATGGTGCCTATTCGCTTGGGAAGTGTCAGCATTCTCAAGCTCATAGTAGATTTGGATCTCACCAATACACTCACAGCCCTAATATTGGTCTATGTTGCGCAGAGTCTGCCTCTTACCATCTTCATCCTAAACGAGTTTATGAGCCAGATCCCCAAAGATTTGAAAGAGGCTGCACGTTGCGATGGTGTCAGTGAATATCGTATCTTTTTTCAAATAATACTTCCCCTAACCCGGCCGGCTATTGCAACTGTAGGTATATTCACCATGGTCCCCGTGTGGAACGACTTGTGGTTCCCTCTGATCCTGGCTCCGGGCGAGTCTACACGAACAGTGACGTTAGGCGTCCAGCAATTTGTCGGTCAGTATGTGACGGATTGGAACGCGGTTCTCGCATCACTCACACTTGCGATCATTCCCATAATGATTGTGTATCTCATTTTCTCTCGTCAATTGATACGTGGTATCACCTCCGGCGCGGTAAAGTAGTAAAGGTCGGTTCATGGCAAATATCAAACTGGATGCTATTCAGAAATCATATGGAACTATCGAAGTTATCCATGGCGTAGACATTGATATCAAAGACGGCGAATTTTGTGTTTTTGTCGGCCCCTCGGGATGCGGAAAATCAACGTTACTCCGGATGATTGCCGGACTTGAAGAAATCACTAGTGGTGAAATGAAGATCGGCGGAAATCGTGTGAACGAATTGCCGCCAGCGGATCGCGGCATCGCTATGGTATTTCAGTCCTATGCACTCTATCCCCATATGAGCGTTTATAAAAATATGGCCTTTGGTCTATCCATTAAAAAATTCAGCAAGACGGACGTAAAAAAACGTGTTCATGAGGCAGCTGAAATTCTGCAACTTACGGATCTCTTAACCAGAAAACCCGCTCAACTCTCTGGGGGCCAACGTCAGCGTGTTGCTATCGGCCGCGCTATTGTCAGGGATCCGGAAGTATTTTTGTTCGATGAGCCGCTGTCCAACCTTGATGCAGCCCTTCGAGTGCAAACACGTATTGAAATTGCGAAACTTCATACCAAATTGAAGAACACCGTCATCTATGTCACCCACGATCAGGTGGAGGCTATGACCTTGGCCGATAAGATTGTCGTTCTGAATGACGGTCGCGTAGAACAAATCGGAAGCCCACTCGATCTCTACGACAAACCGCAAAATCTCTTCGTGGCGGGCTTCATTGGCTCTCCAAAAATGAATTTCCTTAAAGCCAGTCAAACTGAATTTTCATCTGCGAGTGTAGAGACTATTGGTGTTCGCCCGGAACATCTTCGGCAAACGACTGAGGCTGACCTCTTGCTGACTGGCACAGCAGATGTGGTCGAGCGCCTTGGGGATGTAAGTTATGTCTATCTGACAACAACTGACGGCACCAACATTATCATCGCCACTCCTGGCGCCAGCAAGGTGGAACCTGGTGACACAGTTACTTTTGGCGCAGACAAACAGTCTCTGCATTTCTTTAACGCAGACGGCATCCGGTGCGAAGGAGACTAAGACTAATTTTTGACCCTCTGAACAGTGACAATAAGAAATATTTTGAACAAACAATTATAGTGCCAAAAGTCTGATACCCTTCAGTGCTGTTAGCGATCCTCGTTGCCTTCTGTCGGTGTCATGTCATGGAAAAGCCAGACCATGCGATCGAGAAACCACAATTTACCGCCCATTGAGATTACCAGACCAACTAGGGTTAAGTACAAATCCAGTTGCCACAATCCCAGTGCTAGCAGGGCCACACCAATACCAATGAAGACAATAAGAACACGTGTCACTTGAGTATGGTGCTTTGGGATTGGAACCTCCTTGGAAGCGATCCAGTACCTTTCTCCCATGACGCCCTGCGACATCCACGAATTCGTAGATAGTGGAACCTTAAAAAGGCGTGGATTTATCCAGTTCCATAACAAGACCAAGGCGACGGATACTAATGCCCACCAGTCTAGCCACTCACGGCTCCAGATTGCCAACGCAAGCAGAGGAAGAATACTTAATCTCGACCAACCGCTCAACGGATTGGCGTGACGGGCCCAGGTGGCATCGTCCATGCGCATAAACCGCTCAAAAATTTTCCCAACGCTTTTTGCCATGCTTTCGCTCACTCCTTAATGTTGAGAAATCGAACTACTTAAGATCTATCGCTTCTTTCAATTGAATGCAAAGTCTATAGGCCTCGTTTTCCGGCACATTCGTAAAGCCGAAAATCAACGCATTTTGCCCCTGCGACATAAGAGAATTTGCCGACAAAGCTTGTAGCTGTATCCCTTTTTGGGCGGCTCGCTCCACAAGTTCTACGTCTCGGATAGTTTCGGGGAGCGCTGCTATAATATTCATGCCACCGCCTTGCAGCGATATATTTAGAAGATCTGGAAACACATTGCGCAACGCCTCTGCCAATGCATTTCTACGCTGCGCATAGATCGTCCTCATTCGTTTAAGGTGACGTGTAAAATGCCCTTCCGACATGAATTGGGCGGTAACCGCCTGTTGAAGAGTTGCAACACCAGAATTACGTAAATCCATCGCATGCTCTACCTCATGCAGTATCTTATCCGTTACGACTAAATAACCCAGCCGTAAACTTGGGAATAGCGTCTTGCTGAAACTGCCCGAATAGAGAATATTATTTTGCGTGTCCAAGCTTTTCAAAGCTGGAAGCAACTTTCCTGAATAATGAAATTCGCCGTCGTAGTCGTCTTCCAAGATCCACGAACCTTGATCATTTGCCCAAGCCAACAACTCCATCCGGCGTGAATGAGAGGGTGTCACGATGGCAAGCTTGGCATCAGGAGCCCTACTAATTCCCACCTGTACACACAAGCCGCTTGCATCCGTGGGAACCGGCACAACATGTGCGGAAGAGTTTCCGATGAGTTGTTGAGCCCTGTAATAACCCGGATCTTCAAGCCATACTTTATCACCAGAACGCAAAATCAAATTGCTAATCAGATCAAGTGCGCCTTGATAACCGTCAGTCACGACGACATTGTTGGGCGAGCATTGAATACCTCGTGACAGAGCAAGATATTGTGCAATAGCTTCTCTCAACGGCCAAAAACCTAATGGATCGGGATATGTCATTTCCGCAGCCGAAAATCTACGTGATTGGCTGGTCGTTATCCGGGACCATATTTTTCGTGGAAAAAGATCCAGAGCCGGCACCCCCAATTGGAACGGTGACAATGAAGCAGGGCTGAGTTGCTGATCATTGGCCTCTGCAATATTTTCTGAAGCACGGGATTTACGAAGTGTTGGCAACGCTGGCAAATGCGTTGATATTTTGCTTCCGCGCTTACCATTACGCATTAGGTATCCTTCAGCTGAAAGAAGACTGTATGCTTCTTCCACTGTCCCTCGTGCGACGCCTAATTCGCTTGCAAGGCTTCTCGATGACGGTATTTGATCACCGGCTTGCAACGAACCAGAATGAACCGCATCCCGAAATCGCTCATAGATTTGTCTATAGATCGGAACGCCGGTTTGCCGATCGATCTTCAATTTTCTGTTTTTCATACTGGGTTAAAGGTCATATTTTATGGTCTAGAAGTTTACTCATCTTATGGGCCTTATCAATAGACCATAATTCTGTATTTTAAAATCCATTATGTTTGAAGTTAAAAGGATGAGTACATGTCAATTGAACGAATAGATTTTGCAAAAGTCGCTCCTGCTGCAATGCAGCCATTTTATTCTGTCGAAAAATACTTGGGACAATGCCCGTTGGAACCCAACCTTGTTGAATTGGTAAAGCTGCGTGCATCTCAAATCAACGGCTGTGGCTATTGTCTGGACATGCACACAAAAGCAGCGCGCCAGAATGGAGAGAATGAACAGCGACTGGATGTGTTAAACGGCTGGAGGGAGGTCAACCTGTATTCTTCAAGAGAGCGAGCTGCCCTTGCATGGACTGAATCCCTAACTTTACTATCAAATAATAACGTGCCGGACGAAGTGTATGAACCGTTAGAAAAGAATTTTTCTGAAACGGAGATTGTTGATTTGACTGTTCTAATTGCACAGATAAATTCATGGAATCGGCTAGCAATAGCATTGCGTAAACCACTACCAGTTGATGCCACATGACTACTCATATTAAAAATGCAGATGATATTGTAATACGGCCTGTTGAAAAGGAAGATGACATTAGATCTATCTTCAATTTAATGCAGGAATTGCGACCAAATTTAAAAGAAATGGGAGAATATGTTGATCAAATTTTTCGTCAAATTAAATCCGGTTACAAGCTACTTGTTGCTTACCAGAAAGATCTTCCCATAGGTCTAGCTGGCTATCGATTTTCAGAGAACACGATACGTGGCCGCTTTGTCTATGTAGATGATCTTGTCGTAACTTCAGCAGCGCGAGGCTACAAAGTCGGTGAAGTTTTGCTCAAAACCGTATCGGCAGAAGGGGCCAAGTATGATTGCAGCCATTTAGTTCTCGACACTGGTATCGATAATAAACTCGGGCAACGTTTCTATACAAACTTTGGTATGGAGCCGACCGGCCTTCACTTTTCTCAAACCATCCCTAACACTGATTAGAAAGGCGCCGATAATGGAAAAAATTCTATGGCTTATCAGCAGCCCGCGCGGTGACGCTTCCGTTAGCCAACAAGCTGGAAATAAGGTGATCGAACTCTTAACTCACCGCTATCCAGATGTTCAGGTTGTTGTGCGTGAGTTAGTGAAGAACCCGGTTCCGTTTATCGATACGGAATTTGCAGAAAAAATGTTCATGACAGCAGAAGATGCGTTAAATGAACCCAGCCTACAAGTGTCAGAAACATTGATTGCAGAGGTGGTGGACGCCGACGCCATAATTCTGTCAACGCCGATGCATAACTTCACAGTTCCAGCACCACTTAAAGCCTGGATTGATCAAGTGGTTCGTGCAGATCGTACTTTCAAACGGACGCCCGTGGGTAAGGCGGGATTATTAAAAGATAAGCCGGTATATATACTGGTGGCATCCGGAGGCATCGTCTTGGGAGACGATGCGACGCAGCCAGATTTTCTAACTCCCTATTTGAAGGCCATTTTCTCAACCATTGGCATCCATGATATCTCCTTCGCCCATTTAGAAAGAGCCGGAGCTGAAAAAGCGTCCTTTGACACAATTCTCAATAATCTAAGGGCTGAGTTAGAAATTGTCTGGGGATAGAGATCTGAATGAACGTCAAAACTACATTCCAATTGCCACATCAGGACCAAATCATTGCAGAGATATACAGTCCAAGACCAAATGAAAAATGAGCAATAAGACTCCGTAGTCGGGATATATTGGGGTTAGGTGTCCTTGAAGCCGCCACACCTGCCCCCATGGCCGGCTGCAGTATAAAAAATGGAGCCATCACAGTAAGAAGGCCAACAGTTATTGCAGGCATCAATGTTGGAGAAAATGCCCACTCTGGGCCCCAAAAAACCAGAAGTCCGGCGGCGAATATAATGCCAATGACATAATGAGCACCCCACCCAAGCATTTTCTCCCCGTGAATAGGGACTGCTTTGCCAATGTTATCATGAATAAAATGCCCTCGCGGCAGATGCCCAATCCAGCGCCCGACCATCGCGTAATTAAGGGCTGGCACGCCAAACACTCGTTTCTGAAACAAGGCCCACAGGTCCATGATGACAGTTGCCCCAGTTCCAATCAAAACCGCGTTTATCTCAAATTCCATTAGTTCACCCACTTTTCATATTTCTTTCTTCAAAACAATTTTACTGAACTGCCAATATTGATAGGTTACCTCTTCAAGTTAACTTGAGGTCAAGATGAAAATTCTGGAAAAATACACATTGGATATTGGGGATGTCGTGAAACGCTCGGGATTGCCGGCGTCAACACTTCGCTTCTATGAAGAGAAAGGGCTTATTAAGTCTGTTGGGCGAAATGGTTTACGTAGGATCTTTGATGCCAATGTACTGGATCAATTGGCAATAATCGCTTTGGGCCGGAGTGCCGGTTTCTCTCTTGATGAGAATGCGGACATGTTTACAGATAGAGTTCCAAAAATCGATCGAAAGCAGCTATTGGGCAAGGCAGAGCAACTCGATAAAACAATTAAACAGCTCGCGGCTATGCGCGACGGACTCCGACACGCAGCGGACTGCTCTGCCCCAAGCCATATTGAATGCCCCAAGTTTCAACGCCTACTTCGTGCCGCGAATAATCAACAGATTAAACGGCGGAGTAGGCCCTCAGCTAAATGAGGCGGTATCCTTATCCACTATTTCTCAAGCCCGCTGCGATCCCGTTAATCGACAATTGTATTCCAGTCAGGATTTTGGCGTCATCTTGCTTTGCCCTATAACGTTCTAACAATTGAACTTGCAGATGGTTCAATGGATCAATGTACGGGAAGCGATTATGGATAGAGCGATCCAGAAGCGGATTGGTTTCAAGTAGCTTTGATTGTTCCATGATTGATAACAGGGCTTCTACAGTTGCCTCATGCTCATCTGAAATGCGGCCGAATATTTTTTCCCTCAATTCAACATCTTCCACAAGTTCGGCGTAGCGCGATGCGATGACCAGACTACTTTTCGCCAGAACCATATCCATATTGGAAAGCTGTGCTTGAAAGAACGGCCAATTTTTATACATATCCCGGAGGCAATCCAATCCGTCTTCAGGCCTCGCCGCTAGAAACGACTTTATGGCTGAGCCAAATCCATACCAGCCGGGCAACATAAGACGGCACTGCGACCAACTAAACACCCAGGGAATTGCTCGTAAATCTTCTATGCGGCGCGTTTTTTTTCGCGAGGCAGGTCGGCTTCCGATATTTAGACTTGCGATCTCACTGATAACTGTAGATGACCAAAAGTATTCAACAAACCCTTCAGTTCCATATACCAAATCACGATAACCGGCATAGGCGCTTGCCGATAATGTCTCCATAATATCAAGGTATTCCTGAGGGGGTTTTGAAATTTCGTCGGATAACAAAGAGCTTTCTAATGTCGCCGCAGCTAAAATACCAATATTGCGTTTACCAAGCTCCGGGTTTGTATATTTACTGGATATAATTTCGCCTTGTTCAGTAACGCGAATATGCCCATCAACGGCACCGCTCGGCTGCGCTAATATGGCTTCATAACTTGGGCCGCCGCCACGTCCAACGGTTCCGCCTCTACCGTGGAAAAGGCGCATTCGAACGCCATGATGCTTAAAAACTTCAATTAACCTAATTTCAGCTTTGTAGAGCTCCCAACCGGACGTAACAAATCCGCCATCTTTATTACTGTCAGAATACCCGAGCATAACTTCCTGCACTCCACCCAGACTATCGACCAATTTCCGATAAGCCGGAATGGACAACAATTTGTCCATAATCTCGGGGCAAATACGTAGATCCTCAATGGTTTCAAACAGGGGCACAATATGCATATTGCTAACGCCTTCTGCGCTGACAATACCAACTTCTTTTAGCAATACCGCGAGCTCCAGAATATCTGACACACTTTCGGTGTTTGAGATAATTGCTGTCGACAAAGCAACTGATCCATAGGTTTTCTGAATGGTAGCCGCTGTTTGCAGGATATCCATTTCGGAACGGGTTTGATCTGAATACTGCCAGCTTGTCCTCAGCAACGGGCGCGCATTGACAAGTTCGTTCACGAGTAGGTCAATGCGATTTTCTTCTGAGAGGTTAGCGTAATCGGCTTCAGCTTTGATCGCGGATAACAACTCAGCCACCGACGCGCCATAAATACTGGAATTTTGCCGTAAATCTACACATGACAAATGAAAGCCAAAACAGTCTACAGTTCGTTGCAGATCTCTCAGGCGGCCATCGGCAAGGGCACGGGATCCATTCTCTACAAGTGACTTCTCGATGATCTGCAAGTCATGAAGCAGCTCTTCTGGATGCTCATATGCTACCGCGGCACCAATTGGCGCACGTAAGGCGTCTTCATCATCTAATTTGCGCAAAGTCGCCGCGACGCGGGCATATATGCCGACAATCACGCGGCGGTAGGGTTCTTCAATTCTATGGTGCGATGGATCTTGTGATTTGTCAGATAACGCCATCAGTTCGCTAGACACTTTAACCAATCGAGTGGAAAGTGACAAAGACCCTCCAAGTTCGTGTAATTCGGTTAGATAATGATTTAGCGCTACGCTGCTTTGGCGTTCGAATACTTCACCCAGAACGTCTGCCGTGACAAAAGGGTTTCCATCTCTATCGCCCCCGATCCAACTCCCAATTCTGAAAAATGACGGCAACTTTACAGAAGTTCCATCCCCTATTAAGTCAGATAAGCTATTTTCCAAAGTGCGATAGAATTTCGGCAGTTCTTTTAGGAATGTATAATCGAAATAAGTTAGCCCGTTTTTAAGTTCATCAATAACGCTCATCTTTGATTGGCGGAGCAAGTTGGTCTGCCACAATGTTAGGATGGAACGACGTAATTCGGATTCCATTTCCTCCAGTTCTTGTGGCGTATGTGTACCTTGCTCAAGTTCCAGCAACAAGGTTGCGATACGCATTTCGCGTGTCATCGTACTTTTACGCCTGACTTCCGTTGGATGAGCGGTCAGCACTGGGCTGATCTGGCTTTGACCAAAGAAAGTAACAATTTCTTGCGCGCTATAACCTGCTGCCAATACCTTATTTAGGGCGTATTCCATGCTTGTGGTACGCGATGGGGAATTGGCAACACCGTGAAATCGAATACGGCGAATGTGGTGTTGATCTTCGGCAATGTTGGCCAGATGAGAGAAATAGCTGAACGCCCTTAAGATTTGAACGGTGAGTTCTGGTGACAGCGAATTGAGAATTTTTTCAAGCTCGGCCCGCGCCGGCGCATCGTTTTCACGGTGAAATTTTGTCGAGGTCTTTCGAATGGTTTCAACAAATTCGTAGACATCCACCCCTTCCTGCTCACGCACAGTATCTCCCAACATCCGGCCAAGTAGACGAATATTATCGATAAGTGGTTGGTCTTTTGAAGGTTCTGATGGTTTCATTTGTTCAATCTTACATTAGAGTCATGCCGAGAAGTGACTGAGATCGGGGAGCTTTAGAAGATACTACGCTGAAACCCCTATGCCATCTACAGCATTTAATCGGCAGCAAATTGCAACTAACACAGATCAAGAAAACGGACACCCATCCAACACTTTTCCACGTAGAAAATTAAGGGCCCGACAGATCGGGCCCTTGTCAGGTTCGCCTTACAATCAGTATTCGATTACTAGCTTTCCAATGGCAGAGCCGGTTTCTATCCGCCGATGGGCTTCTTTCAACACGTCAGCTGAAAACCCTTTCAAAGTATGCTGTAATGTTGTCTTGATAGCACCGCTATCCACCAAATCAGCCAAGCGGGTCAAAATTTTGTTTTGTTCAGCCATATCTTCGGTTTGGAACAAGGCTCTCGTAAACATCAGTTCCCAATGCAATGCGGCAGATTTTCCCTGAAGCTTCGTAATATCGATCAAATCATTGGTCTCAACAATTGTTCCAATTTTGCCTTGTGGCGCGACGAGCTCGCACATGGCATCCCAATGCTGGGAAGTATCAGCATACTGAGTAATGTAATGTGCTTGTTCGACACCTTTTGCTTTCATGTCAGCGACAAGATCACGATGATCAACAACAACATCTGCTCCCATTTCCATACACCACGCTGCAGATTCCGGGCGCGATGCTGTTGCGACAATTTTCAATTTGGTAAGTTTCCGGGCAATTTGAATTGTCAGAGAGCCAACACCACCAGCGCCGCCAATCACAAGCAAGGTTTTACCTTCTCCGCCGCCTTCTACAATACCAAACCGGTCAAAAAGCATTTCCCAAGCAGTTAGACCTGTTAGGGGCATAGCAGCTGCTTCTGCATTTGAAAGTGATTTTGGTTTAGGGCCAACAACACGTTCGTCAACTAATTGAAATTCGGCGTTCGAGCCTGGACGTGTTGGATCGCCCGCATACCAAACTTCATCACCTTCTTTAAACAGTGACACATCACTGCCAGTAGCAATAACAACACCAACCGCGTCATATCCTAATACCAATGGTTCTGCATGTGGGGCATCAACCGCAGTCCGAATGCGCCGCTTGGCATCAGCTGGATTCACGGAAACAGCTTTAAGCTCTACCAATAAATCGTGAGCTGCCGGTTTAGGCATGGGCCCGTCAAATTCATAGAGACTGTTTGCTTCATCAATTGCAAGCGAGTGGGTAAATCCAATGGATTTCATGGTATATTCCTTATTACATTTGGTTATTTTGAATTGATTTTATTCTCGAACTGCGCCCAAACAGTTTCCATAGCGTGACCAATCTCCAGAAACAGATCAAACCGTGTCTGGAAAAACTGTGTCTTGCTTGGGTCGGGCATATAGACTTTATCGATACTGGTCATTTGACGAACTGCACTCGAATATGTGGGCAGAATTCCAGCGCCAACACCGGCAGTTATGGCGGCGCCAAGCGCACCGGTTTCACGAGCTTGTGCGACCGAAACTTTTACCCCTAGTATATCTGCAAACATTTGCGGCCATATCGGACTTCGTGAACCACCGCCTGACAGAATGACACTGTCAATCTCGATGCCATTTCGCTTCAATTTTTCTACATGTAGGCGATGACCAAACACGACCCCTTCGAAAAGCCCATAAAGCATATGCGCACGACCATGCCAGCCGCTCAGTCCATAAAAGCCTCCGCGCGCGTTCGCAGTTGTCGCTCCGCCATAAATATAGGGATGGAAAAATGGGAGCTCGAGTGAAGGCTCCACGGTCTGAACTAGCTCATTACATAAATCAAAAATAGAGCCGCCGGCTGCGGATAAACTTCCGATTTCAGCCCCCATCAATTCATGGGCGAACCATTCAAGGTTTACCGCAGAAGTTGCACTTGCTTCGATTTCCAAAAACCGTGCCCCATCAAAAGATGACGCCATAAAGATATCACTATTTTTTACGGGCTCTTTAACGACGACCTGATTAATGCTCCAGGTTCCTGCAATAATCGACGCCTGACCTGTTTCTATCGTTCCCGATCCAAGTGCACTGGCCACGATGTCGAAAAGCCCTCCGACAACAGGTGTTCCTATACTTAGCCCCGTATGCTCCGCTGCTTCAGTGTTTACAAACCCAACAACATCAGTTGACTGATACAAAGGAGGGAGCAAAGCTTCAGCATCTGCGAGATCATAAGCGCCGAGCAAATCCGAAGAATAAGTGTTTTCAGGCATCTTCAACAGGCCGCATCCACTCATGTCCGTAACTTCGGATGAACGGTTTCCTGTTAATTTAAAGGCCACAAAATCCTTACATAAAAATACTGTTCCAATATTTGAATATAAATCTGGGTCATTGCGTTTTATCCATGCAAGCAACGTTGGCGTTTGAGACGGCCAAGGGCGTTGCAAGCATAAGGATTGCAGTAAATCATCATTCCCGCCAGCCGATAGATCAGCGGCGATCTTCACCGCTCGCGTGTCCAACGACTGTATTGCAAGCAATGGCTGTTGTTCCTGATCTAAAAGATACAAACCGTTGCCATGTCCCGCACATCCTATAGCCGCTATTTCGGCCGGATCGATGGAGGCACTAGAAATGCACTTTTTGATGGCTGTACCCGCCTGCCTCCAAAGCCCGTTCAGGTCACGCTCCACGTGACCCGGTTTTGATGCCAGCGATGCCCCGTTTTCTTCTGCAGACGCAATTTGCTTTCCAGTAAGATCAAACAGAACAGCTTTGATCACTGTGTTTCCGGCATCTAACCCCAGTAAATATTTACCCATACCAATTCCAAACCGCACATTAGAGTTATTGTTCTAATTCTTGTAAATATCCCAAGCTTCCGCATCCGTCGCATCGTTGTGGATCATCGACATCAAACCATCGACCACCCGCTTTGGGTTGTCGTGCTGATATATATTACGTCCATAAACCATGCCTTTCGCCCCTTGCTGCATCAATTGATACGATTTGGCGAACACGTTGCGAAGATCCTCTTTACCCCCGCCCCGAACGAGAACCGGGCATCGGGCAGCCTCGATAACTTTGTGGAAATCTTCTGTGATATCAGTGGGATCTGCTTTGATTATGTCGGCTCCCATTTCACGCGCAAGTCGCACTAAGGTAACAACTTTCTCTGTATCACCGTCGACCAGATACCCTCCTTTGTCGCTGTTCGGTTGCATCACCAATGGCTCGATCATTAAAGGCATACCGTATTTTTCACAGTCGGCCCGAACGCGAGAGATGTTTTCAACGCATTCGCGAAAAAGGTCTGGCTCGTCCGGCAGCATGAACAGATTTACCACAACGCAGGCGGCATCCATTTGCAAGGCGCCTAGAATAGGCTCATCGGAATTTTGTAGTTGTGACCACATAACCCGATGGCGCTCCTTATTATAGGGATTTCCCATATCAATACGCATGACCAGCGCGGGTTTAACTTTACCGTCTATGTTCTGAAGTAAATCCGATTGCCCATAATTCATTTGAATTGCATCCGGGCCCGCATCGACCAATTGCCTTACAACGCCGCCAATATCTTCCAATCCACCGAGAAAGCTTGCCTCATTGCAAACGCCATGATCAATGGCAACATCAAGGCAGCGACCCTTACCGAACATTCGGTTCATGCGTACTTTTTTTGATAGATACATGATTTAATTCCTATGAAATTTGTCTGTTTGAAAGGTTGGCTTCACTCAATCCGTGAAAATGGGAAAGGCGCCAAAGTAGGTTGGTTCGCTCTTGAGATTTTTTATCATCTGTCCAGGATTTTTCCCGCACAAGTATGTCCAAGATCTCGTCAATTAACGGCATGTTCAATTCACCGCTGATGGCCAGTGCTGTACGCCGGAAAAGAATATCACTGAGGGATTCCACGCATTCATTCCGAATGATATGTCGTATTTCCGCTTTGCTGTATCCAGAATGATTTTCAAGCGGAACGTCATTCTCACCTGCAATAGTCCCCACAAAATCGATTGATCTTGTGCCATATCGCTCTAGCAAAATTTTGAGGCGACTTTCCTCAATCTCATGGGATTTGGCATGATGACTGATCCACTTATCAATCCCGCCGTTCATCAATGGGTGAGACTTCCCTCCGCCTATGGCCAAATCAGCTGTGGAGACCTTTCGGCTCTCACCGAGCAATTCAAGTACATGATCTGCCGCTTGCTCTCCAAATGCCCGAAACGTGGTCCATTTTCCGCCGATTAAGCACACTGTGGGAAAGGGTGTATTTTCTGACTTGGGTATGGTTTCGCAATAATGTTCTCTGGAAATCTGCCCGGTGACCGAACTCGTGCTGTTGACCAAGGGGCGGACACCGCTAAAGCGATACAAAATCTGTTCTGGCTTTATCTCGATATTTGGAAAAACGCAGGATAGACTTTGTAGAATATAGTCTTGCTCATCCGCTTCACATCTGATGTCTTCAGGGTTATCAATTTTGATATCTGTGGACCCGACCAGAACATTATTGAAATAGCGAAACAGAATGCAAATCCGACCTTCATGATTTTCGTAATACACCATCTGATCTCCGAGCGCGTCGAACAGCTGAGCATTATTGACAATTAAATGTGACCCTTTTGTACCGCCAACCAAATTCGTGCGATTGAGTTCAATGTCATTTTCTGATCCAGATAAGCGGCCATTAGTGAAGTCAATCCAGGCGCCTGTTGCATTAACAACAACTTGTGGCATCAGTTCGATTTTCGTTCCATCGACCAAATCCTCAAGGATGACTTTACCGTCTTGTACTTCTGCGACTTCAAGATAGTTAAAAGCTTGAGCTGTTTCTTCAAACTCACTCATATCGGTGATCATTTCCAAGCCTAAACGCTCCGGATAAGTTATCCAAGCATCATAGTAAGTAGCACTGCAGATAATCTTCTCGTCAAAATCTGGCCAGTCACGGAACGTATCTGCTCGTTTATGGAATTTGTGGGCAGGCATCACCTGATTACGGCGCGTAAACAGGTCATATAATGTTAGTCCGATTTTAATAATCAAGGCACCGCGACGGCTTGGTTTTTCTGACAATCCAATAAATTTCTTCACAGAATTTGTAATTCCGGAAAATCTCCGAAAAATTGGAATGGTTGTCGCTAGTGGAAAGACGTAATGCGGTGCGTTTTTGAGAAGCAAATTCCTTTCCTGCAAAGCTTCTCGTACAAGTTTGAAATCTCCCTGCTCCATGTATCGCAAACCACCATGAACCATCCGGGATAACGCTGCACTGGCGCCAATGCAAAAATCACCTCTCTCTGCCAGTACAACGTTCACGCCTTGCAATGCCAGCTCTCGATACAGGCTGATTCCATTAATACCGCCGCCAACGATCAACACCGCAGGCGCTGGGCTTTTTTTCAGCGCATCCATTCGGTTTTGTCGTGTTCCTTTGGTCATAAAATCTCTCATTTTGAGTTAGCAATAGCGTTCGCACAGACTGTGCGGTTTGAAATTCAGACGAAAAATTTGAAGTTTAGCTGTCCATATTTTCCAAATAATGATCGACAGATTTGTCGATGCTTGCGACATCACCGGCACTCAAATGAACTCGGCCTGCTTTAGCATTTTCAATTGCTTGTTCAGGGTTTCTCGCTCCACATAGTGCAAATGTAATACCCGGGCGGGAAATCGTCCATGCGATTACCAGTTGCGCAATTGTCAGTGAATGCTCATCGGCAATCGGTTTAATTTCTTCAAACAACGCTGAGATTTTGCGGCGGTTTTCAGGGCTGAAACGCGGATTGTCTTTACGCTGGTCATCTCCTTCAAACTGGCGATCAGGTCCAACCTTTCCGCTAAGGAGCCCCAGTGCCAAAGACGAATAACTAAGACAGGAAATTGTGTTATCAGCACATGTTGGCAGCAGAGTTTTTTCCACACCGCGGTCGATCATACTGTAGCATTCCTGAATGGCGTCGATTTGCCCTGCATCGATATACCCATTCAGATCCTCAAGACTAACATTACTCACCCCAATGGAGCGAATTTTCCCCTGTTCCTTAAGCTTGATCAACGCTTCAAGAGTTTCAGAAATTGGTGTAGTTGGATCCTGCCAATGAGTAATGTAGTGATCCACATAATCAGTTCCCAAGCGTTTCAGACTTTGCTCTAGCTCATAGGCGATTGATGCTGCGCCCAAATAGCGATGAACCGGCTTACCAGCTTGATCAAAGAAATGATTTCCTTGGGTTGTATGCCAGGCAAGGCCACACTTGGTTGATAGAATAACTTTATCGCGCCGCCCTTTGATCGCGGCTCCAACAAGTTCCTCAGATTTACCCATCCCATAGGCTGGCGCGGTATCAATCAGACTAACACCTTCGTCAATGGCGGCTTGAACAGCAGAAATCGATTGTGCTTCGTCCGTTCCCCCCCACATCCAGCCACCCATAGCCCATGTTCCCAGACCAACAGCGGATGCCTCAATATCTGAATTACCAATTTTTCTTGTAATTGTAGCGCTACTCATTTTTGTCATCCTTTAAAGATCGTCAAGAACGGCGGTGGCAGTTGCTTCATCAACGACCAAAGCTTTTAGATGGTTACCGCGCAGCATTGCGCGAATAGGTGCAATTTTATTTTCGCCTGATGCGACACCAATGGTCAGCGGCACTTTGGAAAATTCCTTGGGACTTAAGGCGACAAGGCGTGAATTCAGCTCGTACTTACACAATTCCCCATTTTCATCGAATAAGTGGGCTAACAATTCACCAGTAGCGCCCGATTTCTGAATTTCATTTCTATCGTCCTTTGCCATTGGGTGTAGGTCGTAATAGCTGGAATCCCCAGACAGAATGGATCCGACACCAACAATGGCAATAGTTGCATTACGAGCGCGATCCAACACTTCTTCGACGGATTTCATGCTCATTAACATTTCTTTTTGATCTTTTGTCTCAGCGAACAAGGGGGCATGGATTTGATAGGCGCGACCGCCCAATTTCTCTGCCATCAATGTCGCTACATGATTGACATCTGTATAATGTTTACCTTGAACGCATCCCGTGGCAGGTACGACTTCCACATCGTAGGCGCGTTCAGGATTTAGAGCATCAACAACTGCCCCGACACCCTTGCCTCCAGTGATACAGATTGTGTCCCCATCTTTCAGATTTTCCAGAAGGAAACTGGCCGCAGCTTCTCCAACAGTATTAAGCACGACATCAGGATTTTCCGAGACAGTTGGCGTCACCATTGCCTCACTAATTCCGCCGGTCTCGATTAGCCGCGCTTCAACATCGATCAACGGCTGAAATGGTGTTTTGATATTGATCTCAACCATTCCACTTTTCCGGCCTTCTTTTATCAATCGGTTTACCTTCGCCGTGGATAAATCCAGCAACTTGGCAATCTCCGACTGTTTCAGTCCTTCCAGATAATGCATAATCAGAACACGGTGAATTTGCCTTGCAGCCTCGTATTCTTGAAAGTCATTGCTATAGATCATATGTTTATACCCAGCATCTGAATTTGATTAGCTTGCAGCTTTTTTCTTGTTCATGTAGTGATCGAAAATGACAGCGATCAGCAGAATTGATCCACGAATGATATCCTGCCAATAAGAAGAAACATCCAAAAGGGCGAGAGAACTTGTGACAACAGATAGTAAAATCACACCCAAGATCGCGCCCAAAATTGTGCCGGTCCCCCCTTGAAGACTAGCGCCACCAATAACCACAGCGGCGATCACATTCAACTCCATACCCAAGCCGAAATACGGCGGCGCAGACGAAAAACGAGCCATATAAATAACACCGGCGATGCCACACATGGTGGAACACAAAACTGTAGACAGGAAAATTACTTTCTTTGTACGGATCCCTGAATAGGCCGCCGCTTTTTCGTTGCTACCCGTATAGAATACCTTGCGAAAGACCGTTGAGCGCCTTAGCAGAAAATCAAACGCGACAACAATGACAAAGAACAAAATGATAACAACTGGAATGGCGCCAATTGATCCCTGTCCGATAAATTTAAACTCCGCGGGCAGGGTAAATAGTCCGAGGGGGCGGCCTTGCGTTATCAATAGACAGACACCCCTGAATATAACCATAAAGGCGAGCGACACGATAAAGTGGTGTAGCCCAATTTTTGTGACGCAGTACCCCATTGCCGCACCAACTGCTGCACAAGCCACAATAGCGATCGCAGACGCCGTCCAAGGATCAACACCCTGCAGAAAGAGCCACCCCGCCAGAACCATGGAAAAGGTCACAATCGATCCAACCGATAAATCAATGCCACCAGATATTAGAAGGACACACATTCCCACGACTACAATGCCTTCAACGGCAAAGGCCATCGCCATGGCCCTCATATTCAACCATGTCAAAAAATAAGGTGAGGCAAATGACATCGCAATGAACAAGGCTAGAATAATCAGGACGAGGGCTGTTTCCCGCATGGCGGCAATACGGCGCAGTCTTGATATAAAGCCCATTTCGTGGGCAAGCCTATGGCCACTATCCACTGCATTACTCATGCTCTGCCCCCTTGTGCAGTTTGCATTAAAATTGGATCGCTTTGAGCGATCGATGCCAAATGCATTATGTTCTCTTCCGTCATTGCATCCCCAGTTACTTCCCCACCAATCGTGCCTTCGCGAATGACAAGAACACGGTCACACAACCCAATCAGTTCCGGCAGCTCAGATGAGATAACAATTATTCCAACGCCTTCACGGCTGAGATCACGCAATATTTTATGAATTTCAGATTTAGCCCCAACATCCACACCGCGGGTGGGTTCATCCAAAAAGATAATGCGCGGTTTGATCGAAAGCATCTTGGCAATCGCAACTTTTTGCTGATTTCCACCACTTAAGGATGACACAGAGTGTGTGATATGCCCGCGCTTCAGATTTAGGCGATCACCAAGCTCGCGAGCCTGGCTAAGCTCCTGATCTTTATCGATAAATCCAGCGGATGTGGAGACTCGATCGACATCAAGTGCAGAAATGTTCGCCGCAATGGACATATCTAGAAAAACACCGTCCCCTTTTCTGTCTTCAGACAAGTAGACAATGCCATTTGCAATGCTGTCTTGATAGGAGTTGATGGAGAGTGTGACGTTATCCAGTTTTAGCTCTCCTGTCACATCCCCTTCCAAACCACAGATACCTTTAGCAATCTCACTGCGCCCTGCTCCGATAAGTCCGGAAAAACCTAATATTTCGCCCTTTTTTAGTGCAAATGATATGTCTCTGAACCATGACGTTTCATTGTAATTGCAAGCTTCGAAGATAATCTCTTCAGATTTTTCTTCGGTTGTTTGTTTTGGTGGGTATAGATCTGTGATGACCCGCCCTACCATACTGTTCACCACATCATCGGGTGTGATGTCTTTGACGAAATCGGTCGTAATATGCGCGCCGTCCCGAAAAACCGAAACCCGGTCACAATTGTCAAAAATTTCCACCATCCGGTGAGAAATATAGATAATTGAAATACCTGTCGCTGCGAGAGATTTCATTATGCCAAACAGAATTTGTGCTTCTTTTTCAGTAAGCGCAGCCGTTGGCTCATCCAGAATGAGTATCTGACAATCAAGGGTCAGAGCCTTTGCAATTTCCACAAGTTGCTGGTTCGATATGGACAATTCCCGAACCATGGTTGCAGGATCGATAGGGCTAAGTTTTGCAAAAACCTCTCTCGCACGATCATGTAAATTTGAATAATTCATAAGCAGAGATTTACTGGCATTTGTTTGCGCCATGAAAATATTTTCTGCTACTGAAATATCTGGACAAAGAGCGATTTCCTGATGAACAAACCCAATTCCCAGCTTTTGTGCCTCAGCGGGTGATGAAATCGTGACTTTTTCTTCATTGATATAAATGTCACCGCTGTCAGGCTGAAGTATGCCATCTATGATATTCATCAACGTCGATTTGCCTGCACCGTTTTCACCGGCTAGGGCATGAATCTCCCCCTTAAGGAGATCAAAATCTACAGCCTTCAAGGCTTTGGTTGCGCCGAAAGACTTGCTAACTTTTGATATTTTCAACAATGTCTGAGAGCACATGATCTTAACTTTCGGAAAACAAATCGAACTTTAGAAATACTGCCCGCCAATTATATTGGCCCCTTTACCGCAAGAAATAGCGGACAGTTTATTCGAGATACAAATTACGTATGACTTCTTAGTTGGCGGAGCGATTCTTCATATATGCACCAAGATCAAAGTCGTCTGCATTTGCTTTGGTCACTACAGCAAACCCGTTATCAACGAACGGAACTCCCATAGGATTAAACCCTGTACGTTTATAGTCGTTAAACGGATCAATAAGGTCAGGATGCTTTGCCATAAACGTCAACATGAAACCCATATATCCTTGCATACCCTGATTAGGGCTTAGCGCTTGATGGATATTTCCGGCCTTAATGTGCTCGCGTGTCACTGGGCTAATATCCGCATGCATGATGATGACTTTAGCTTTAGCTTCCAATACCGCTTGCACAGCGCCTTCAGCGGATCCTGCTTCTGGAATCCAAAGTGCACCGAGATCAGGATGGGCTTGCAACATCGACGATACAGATGTGTATGCTTTTGTTGCATCTTGGTTGGTAGCTTGGCGACCAACAAGTTTCATGTTTGGATAATGCTTTTCCATATAGGAGAGGAAAGCTGTAATACGTAAATCGTGATTACTTTGTCCAGGATTTTCCAAAACGGCAAATTTACCCTTATGGTCCATCAGTCCTGCGATTTCATCAGCAGCATATTTAGCTTCAGCCAAATTGTCTGACGTAATATAGGAGACACGATTAGATTTTGGCGAGTCAGCGGCAAATGTAACAACTGTCGTGCCGCCTTCAATCGCGCGATTGATAGGTTCAATAAACGGATCTGCATTCATTGGATGAAGCAAAATACCCGCTGGCCTTTTGGCCAAATCTTGCTCAAATGAGGCAATTTGTTTTGTAATGTCATAGTCTGGAGTACCAGAAAAAATAACTTTACAGCCCATTGCTTCCCCGGCTTGCTTATACCCTTGGAACACAGGAACCCAATATGGGTGACCTGAGACCATGACGTTCATGATATAAGTTTCGCCTGGTTCACAAGCAAATTTGCTTTCTCCAGCGTCGGCACTAATTGCAGTAACTGATGACAACGACAATGCCATTACGGCTGATGCCACCAAGCTCTTTAAATTCACATACTTCATAAAACCCTCCCGATTTTCTCAATTATGAAATTTATTTCAGTTGACGTATTTTATTTCACTTCACGCACCGTAAGTTAATTTTCCCACATATGTCAATAGTATTTTATTCGCTAAACAAGAAATATGTTAAAGGGAAAACAGAGCTTAAAAAAAATCTTAAATATTTGTTTTTAAACGCTTAAATATACAATTCATTTTCGTCATATGTATCCTTTCCATACAATCGAACTTGAATTTATTGTTTGATATGATTTTATTTGCGCCGCAATATTTCGTTATTGCAATTTCTAGTGCACTGATAATGGCGTTTATATTTAGTCAATAAGATGCAGAAAAAAGGAAGCTATTCCTTCAACCACTTGTGCAACTATCAGCGGAAACGCCTTGGGCTTTTAATCCCTCTAAAAGTCTTTGTTAAAAATCTCACGGTTGCAGTGGAAATTTGATTCCATCACTGACTATTTGATGTTTAAACGGCGGCGGCCTGCGAAGCCAATTAGGGCAAGAGCGGAACCAAATAGTAAAAGGGCTGGCGGCAGCGGAATAGCCGTTATTATGAGATTATCAAAACGTAAATCTAGTCCGTCGCGTGAATTCCCGCTAAAACCTGCATTCATTGAAATGGGTAAACTCATGGCGTCGAATAAAGGGACACTTATTGCCAAGACACCGTCCACATACCCGCTCAGGCCGCCCACCGCACTGATCAAAAGACTTAGATGGTAAAATTGTTCGACCCCTACAACGAGGGGTGCGTCATAGCGAGTGAAAGCACCACCGACAATCGTGTCCAGAATCACTCTATTTTCATCCAGTTGCAATCCAAGTGTGATCTGATTTTGCTGCGTCGCATCTCGCCAAAGAATTGAAGCATTTGCCCGTCTTTCTGTCGGAAAATCAAACTTCACGTCACCTTCGAGTAACCTGTCCTTCACCACCAGAGACGTTGCCGTCACGGTGTGTGCGACCCCGAAACCACCGAGATGTTCAAATCTCAGCTCTTCACTATTGATAGCGACACCCATCGCCGTCTGACCAGAACCTGAACCACCAGGCGGGTTGAAAACATTAAAACCACCGAGCGGGTTTACACCTGAAAAATCCTCACACAACACCGTATCCGGACCTGCTGCACCAGCACAATAAGTAGAACCGTGTGCAATCCCGGTTATTAACCCAACGAGGGCCATAGTTACAACTGCGATCATTGATTTCCATATAACGTACATTACCCTCTCCTGTAAAGCTTGTAGGCAAGCTTTTCAAAGACCTGAATATTGTGAGTTAGCTGTTCCCATACATTTTGCACTTGCGAATATCAAATACAACAATTTCGGAAAAATTCCTGATTAGTAACAAGGACTAAGTCAAAAATTATGATTTAAAGATTTGCACAAATGAGTGGGAATATTGCTGTGTTGAACCCAAAAATTGTCTGGCGGGCAAACTCAATATTTGATGATGCTTATATAAATTATGACGCCAATAATGTCAACCAATAGTCAACTAAATGCCCGTGTATTTCATAGGAAAAAATTCTCAGTTTGAGCGTAAAAGCCCGGTGGCGACTTCCACTAAAACAGATAGTTTCCACTCACCGCAATAGCCTAATTTTGATTATTTACCACAAGAACAAAACTGAACATCAATAGAGTCGTACCATTAGTGTTCCAAACATCTATTTTGCGCATACTTGATCAACGCCCGTAAATTAGAAACTTCATTCCAGATCAAGATCCAGCGTTCTAATCAAACTGACCAGAGGCTGTATCTCTTAAATCAAGCAACATTAGAAGAGCTAATAACACTCAAAAACCCTCTACCAACGACCTTCATTGGTGGTTGGGCTCGCATTTCAGTCTTTCGCATCGACTAGCTTTCTTTAATTGTAGGCATACCCTTATGGCATCTCAGTAATCTACAGATTGTTGCGTAGGAATTGTTAACCAAATTGCAGTAATACATAACAATAGTAGTTGTATTGAAGTAACAATAGGTTTGAGAAACATCATGCTTGGCAAAGCGATAGCACTCCTGTTCTCCATTAAGGGCAGAATTTCATCCGGTTTTCTATTATTACTAGTTTTCGTCGGTTTGATCGGCATTTCTTCCTTTATCGCATTTGAACGAACGACAGATAAAACCCGAGATTTTGCCAACGCTGCGTCAAATGTTGAAAACATCCTGATATTGATCCGCGACATGACGACGCTCAAAAACGCTGCCTACAGATTTGTCTGGGAGGGGGATGCTGCCGTATTGGAAGAGTATAACGAAGTAGCCTCTCGAATGAGCGCTTCCTTAGATATTATGACAGAACAAAATCAATCGGATGACGCCGAAAATAAGCTCACCGAGCTCAAAAACCTCTTCAACGGATTCTCAACCAATTTCCAACAAGTTGTTGAATTACGAAAGAAAAGAGATAAGGAAGTAACGGACGGAATTGATGCAATTGGCAAGCAGACACGAGAAAATTTGCAGTTTGTATTGAAGACTGCTCTTGAAACCGAAAAATTCGAACTTGCAGCGCGTGCTGGTCAGTCATTAAGTGCACTTCTGTTGGCTGAAGGTGATGCCGCCAGGTTCCTCGCTAATCCGGCACCTGAACAACTCGTAAAGGTTCAGGAAGGAATTAAGTCATTCCGGGAAATAGTCACGCTTATGATCCGGAAAATAAAATACGCAAAACTAAAAAAACCTGGTCGTGCGACCCGCAAACTTGCCAAAGCATACGATAAATCATTTGCAAAGGTCGTGAAGACCAACATCGCATATCTTGATCTCGTCAATAATGTAATGTCGAAACAAGCGAGAGACTTTGCCCGTGTCAGCTCAGACCTTGAACAACTTGCCACACAGTATGGCGAACAGATCGAAGCAGAAACGATTGAAGTTGCCTCTAAGTCGCAAAATGTAGTCGGTATCATCATTCTTGTTGCTGTGGTTGTTGGTACAGGCTTAGCGATCGTCACCATCAGAAGTATTTCAAACCCGATAACGGTGATTACGAAAGCAATGGACAGGCTTTCTCATGGCCATCCTGAAACTGAAGTCCCCGGCCTAACGCGGCGTGATGAAATCGGTAAAATGGCACAATCCGTACAAATTTTCAAAACCCATGAACTCGAACGTCTGAAATTAGAGGAAGAGGCTAAACAGGCCTTAAAGAGCAACATGGAGAAAGACGAAGAACAAGCCAGAAAAGAGGCTGACCGACAGATAAAGGAAAAACAGATCGCTGAAACAGAGGCGCTAGAGAAACAAGAACAAGCAAGAATTCTAAACGAACATATTCAAAATTTTGATGGTGAAGTCGGCCAGATTCTTGAAAAACTTGGACATTCTGCAAATCAAATGCAAGATACGGCAAAGACACTAGAGGAGAATTCGGAAGCGACGAACCATCAATCTGTATCCGCTTCGTCGGAATCCGAAACGACACTACAAAATGTGAATTCTGTATCGGCTGCGACTGAAGAAATGTCATCTTCTATCATGGAAATAAATCGACAAGTGGAAGAAGCAAGCTCAATTGCCAAAACTGGCGTAAAACAAGCAGAAAAAAGCAATCAGATGGTTGATGGGCTCGCGACATCAGCTCGGAAGATTGATGAAATTGTTATTATTATCCGAGACATCGCCGAACAGACAAATTTGTTGGCTTTAAACGCAACCATCGAGGCTGCACGGGCCGGTGACGCAGGCAAAGGATTTGCGGTTGTTGCTGCAGAGGTCAAGAACTTGGCCAGCCAGACAGCGAAGGCAACTGAAGACATTTCAGGACAGGTGTCCCAGATTCAAACAGCAACAGATGAAGCTGTTTTGACAATAAAGGACGTGACTGCAACTGTTGACCAATTAAGTGTTATATCAACATCTCTTTCCGATACGATTAATGAACAGACTGCGGCAACCGCCGAAATCAGCCAAAATGCACAAAATGCGGCGCAAGGAACCAGTCGGGTTAATGACAATATTTCAAAAGTAATGGCCAATGCAGCGAGCACGGGGACAGCCGTTGGTAAAGTCCGTGAGGCAACAGAACAAATGGCCGCAGAATCTAATAACTTGCGAACTGCGGTATCTGGGTTCTTAAAAAGTGTCGGTAACGGCTAGTGGTTTTACTGGGTCGGTTTCTGTCTTCGGTGTGTTGCGCATAATCCAGAATAAGAACAGTCCTTTGGGACAATCAGCCCAAGTGTTTCATTCCCGGAATTGCGAGTTATCGTCGTAGCTTTTTTATGATTACGTTGTACAGTTAGCTTTCTGAACTTCCGCGAGGAAAGAAATGAATTTTATTCGTGATAACTGGCACGGTAACTTTTCACTGTTTTGGTCATTTTGGGTCAATCTTGTGTTGGTCAGGGTCTTAATTCTTTATCTCGAACAATTTACCCATCCCCCGTATACAGAACAGACAACATCGGCTGTCATCCAGACAACTGTATTTTTTGTTGTCTTTCATCTTATCGTTTACGCATGGCAGGCCAGAGGCGTAATAAAAACCTGTGACCGTCTCATGGCCGAGCGCAACCCCTACATCACAGTCCTAATGGTACAACTGGGTTTAGTTGTAAGCCTATTCATCACAATTTTCTTTGTATTAGGTGCCTTTCAAGCACTATTCGAAGATCCTAGTGCTCTACAAAAAAACAAAGTTCAACGGAGCGCACCATTACTCAAAACATACACTCTGACTGTCACGCCTAATGACAAATGGATTGATATGAAGGGCGATTTCAGGATCGGTGTAACAAAAAGCTTGGAAGCGTTACTACAACAAAACCCACAAGTAGAAGGTGTTGTCTTCAGCAGTAACGGAGGGCGTATAACGGAGAGCCGCGGGGTCGCCCGTCTAATACTGGAGAATAACCTAAATACCTACGTATTCGACGTTTGTAAGTCTGCCTGTGCAACTGCTTTCATAGCGGGCAGAATACGGACGTTGGGGGCTGATGCCAAATTGGGGTTTCACCAGTTTTCAATGAAATCCAGACTTAAGACGCCCTATATCGATCCTGTTGCCGAACAAGAGATAGATTTGGCCTTTTATGCGTCGCAGAATATTAAGGCATCTTTTCTTGAAAAAGCCTTTGGCGCATCGCAATCCAGCATTTGGTATCCGAGTTTCGAGGAACTTCTACAAGCGGGAATCGTGCATAAAATCATCCCAAATAGATACCTTCAAACATATGAATGATAATTCGAAGCCCTACGCGCCGGCAGAGTTAAATAGTCGGCCTGGACCCATCGAAAGCGTTGGGAGGCCGGAGAGACTAAGCATATGCCATGCCAGAGCTTGATTACTTGAGATAACGGCTTTGCCGATTGTTGCCTCAGCTTTTTCAATAATCTCAAAACTCCGGAGATTTGTGCAGGAAGCGAATACCGCGTCAACATCTTCAAGTTCGCCAACTCGGCAAATAGCCTCATAGACCGATTGAGGCGATATTCGGGCGACCACAGCTTCTTCACTTTGTTCAAAAGATCCGAAAGTGGATATCGTGAACCCGCTTTCCTCTATCAACATCTGCATCGCCTTCGAAACGTCAGCAACATATGGTGATACAAATCCCAGTCTTTTGACACCAAGAAACTCAAAAGCAGCTCTTGCGGCTGTAATAGGATCCGTTGTTTTTGCGTTTGGGTGATATTGGTGAATGGCAGCAGCAATCTTTTCGGGCCCAATGACCGTTGCACCAGACGTACAAGCGTAACCAACGACATCCATCTCACGAGCAGAGGGAAGCAATGAGGCCGTATAGGGCAGGTCCGCCTCCATCTGCGCCAAGGTTTCTGCTGTCACTTCCCGTGCACAAGGAATACGTGAATGATAGAGAGCCGCCTCGCTTTTACCGATCACGTGGCTAACTTCAGATTCCAGTGTTTCGTCGTTCTGCAGAACAATCACACCAATTGCCGCCTTGGCAGAAGCACCGTCATCGAGGGAGAAAGATAGTTTCATCGAAATTGCCTATAGTATGGGAAGCTCTGGTGCCGCTCGCTTCGTCAGAAAACGAGCTTCTCCATCGGTGATCAAAATATTCTCTTCATGAACCATCATCTTGTCCTCGCCGATCTGCATGCTCGGCTCAAGAGTAATGACCATATTCTCTTTTAAAACTGTCTCATCAAATGAGATAAGAGAGGGTGCTTCTGTCAATTGCATTCCGAGGCCATGCCCAAAACGACCGACACTACCGCCAACGTTGCCAACGACTTCACCCATGGCTGCAAAAACTTCACGGCACGTCACACCTGGACGCGCGATCTGTATAGCCGCGTCAGTTGCTTTAAATAGACGCTCATACGTAAATTTGGATCTGTCATCCGCGGCTCCAATGGCATAATTGCGGTCAAAATCGCAAAAATAGCCGGCGAGCGTTGCCCCGGTATCCAGCATCAAAATATCGCCTTTTTCAAGAGGCTTCATGCTTGGCGGTGAAATGACATCGCCATATCCGCCCTGCCCTGCACCGCCAACTAGATAAGGGACATCCTCAGCCCCTTGCTGCAGTAAGTCTATTTTGAAGGACGTAAAACACTCCCTCAATGGTTTACCTTCATAAAACAGTTCAGATGCCCGTCCAAAACTTGCAGACGCGATATCACAAATCTCTGAAATCTTTTCAATTTCGGCTGTTGATTTCACCATGCGCACAGATTGAATAAGCGGACTAATATCAACGATATCCGTATGCTTCAATTCAGTTTGAATTTTTTGAAAATCGGCGAGCGGCATGCGCAGATAGCTCTCCCGCCCCATCATCATTCCAATTCGTGATAACCCTCGCAATGTGTCCGTTACCAACGATACTCCATCGTCATCCGCATGCGGAGACGCCCAGCTCCGAATATCGTCAATCCAGGTCGCCTGCATCAAAGCTGCACCAATTTCAGGAATGATCGTAATCGGCTTACCAGTAGCGGGGACGATCAGAAACCACGGCCTTGTTGGGCTTTGCCAAAACAGTGTCCGAAATCCGGTAAAATACCGCATTTCGGCTTCACTGGTGAAAAGGGCCGCGTCTACCCCTAGACTATGCAGGCCCTTTTGAAAGCACTCCAGCCGGGCTTCATATTCGCTGACTTGGAAATCGACTTCCGCCATTCCAACCTCCAGAGTGTATTATACGTGCTAAAAAAGTAGGTTAGACGATCCCACGCAGCCGTTCATTTCGTCTTCTCAGGAGTTCGAGTGTTGCCAAGAGCGCTATGGAAATCATCACCAGAATAGTCGCGACAGCAAGGATGGTCGGACTAATTTGCTCGCGAATACCCGCCCACATTTGACGTGGAATAGTCCGCTGTTCAAATCCGGACAAGAATAACGCCACAACAACCTCGTCGAACGATGTGATGAAAGCAAAAAGGCTCCCTGAAATCATACCAGGCATGATCAAAGGCATCGTCACTTTGAAAAAAGCATAGGTTGGTGTCGCACCCAGATTGTTTGCTGCACGAATAAGGCTTTGATCAAAACCTGTCAGTGTCGCAGTGACTGTAATCACCACAAATGGTGTCCCCAGCGCAGCATGTGCCAACACCATGCCAATCATCGTTTGCGCTAACCCTACATGAGAGTAAAAGAAATACATGCCCGCGCCAGAAATAATCAGTGGCACAATCATTGGCGAGATCAGCAAGCCCATAATCGCACCGCGATATGGCATTTCAGGGCGGCTCAATCCAAGCGCCGCCAAAGTTCCTAACGTGGTGGCCATGATAGTAGCAAAGAAAGCAATTATAACGCTGTTTTTCGCTGAGTGGATCCATTGCTTATTGTTGATAATGTCCTCATACCAACGCATGGAAAAAGCGTCAGGGTTCAGAGTCAACATACCCTCGGTAAAGCTGAAATAAGGTTCGGCATTAAATGAGAGCGGAATAACCACAAGAATAGGGGCTATCAGGAATAGGAGAATTAGAGCGCAAATTACTCTAAAGCTGTAATACCAAGTTGTCTCAAGTGGTCCTGCATAACTAGGTAACATAATTTTTTATCCCAATTTCATGTTATCAACACCGACGATCTTCGTATAAGCCCAATACAGAACCATAACGCCGACCAACAATAGACCACCAAGCGCAGCCGCTAATCCCCAGTTCAATGATTTCTGCATATGGAATGCGATGAAATTGGAAATCATTTGTCCTGTTCGTCCACCAACCAGTGCCGGTGTAATGTAATATCCAACAGATAGAATGAATACTAACAGTGATCCTGCGCCGATCCCTGGAACTGTTTGAGGCGCATAAACCTTGACGAAAGCACGAACTGGATTGGCCCCAAGAGACAATGCTGCTCGCATGTAACTGGGCGGTATCGTTTTCATGACTGAAAAGAGAGGTAATATCATGAAGGGCAGCAATATATGAGTCATTGCGATTACCGTACCCGTCTGGTTGTACATCATCTGGAGCCGATCTTCATCAGCCACAACGTGTAACCAAACCAATAGCTCGTTTATCACCCCATTGGTTTGTAACAGAACAATCCACGATGTTGTCCGTACCAGCAACGATGTCCAGAAGGGCAGCAAAACCATAATCATTAAAAGGTTGGAGTATTTTGCCGGTAGTGTCGCAAGCAGATAAGCCACAGGGTAGCCAAGCACAAGGCACAAAAGAGTAACAGCCAAACTGATCCATAAGGTTCGGCCGAAAATCGTCACATAAATCTGGCGGTCTTCGTCCTGTTGGACAATGTTATTATCTGAGTCATAGCGCATATCAACAGCGGCAAGATATTGGGTCGCCGTATATTCGTTGCCCAGCCGTTTAAACGTAACCCAGATATCCCGTTCGCCCCAGATGGGGTTCGCTTTTATAAGGGCGTCCTTGAACGGCGGCTGCATCTTTTTGGCTTTACGAGCGCTTGAAGTAATTAGGCTTCTAACGCCGCTCATTTCAAAGTTCATGCGTGTCGCAACACGACCAATTGTTTTATTTTTTCTTGCCTCTACCATGTCCCTTACCAAGGCTGCATAAGCCGCCTCTTCGGGCACGCCCTTGCCATCCCATTGTTCGAGAATAGCGACGGTTTGCGGCATATTCTCATGAATAATGGGGTTGTCTACGCTTCTGAAAAGCATCAGAAAAATAGGAAAAAGAAAAGTAACAAAAACGAATACGCCTAAAGGAAGAACCAATCCCGCCGCAATCAACTTGCGCCGACGAAGTGTTTTTTGCAGACGCTGCTTGAGCGGTGTTCCGTCCGCTGCAAGAACCGCATGTGGCGTGGCTGCCATAACTTGTTCGCTCACGTCTGGTCTCCTAATACGTCAATTCGAAAAATTCAGAAAACAAATCAAAAAATAGGGCCGGGTATGATTAACTCATTCCCGGCCCTTGTTTTATTTAGCTAACCAAGCGCTAAATTTTTCGTTCAACTCATCTTGATGATCAGCCCAGAATGCAAAGTCATTTTGAAGTGCATTTTTGAAGTTTGCTGGTGCTGTCGGCATATGAGGCTTCATATCAATACCGGCTTCAGCATGTTTACCAACAAGCGGTGCCGCTGATTTGCGGACCGGACCATATGAAATCCATCTTGCTTGATCAGCATTGCGTTTAGTATCTGTAGAAAAAGCAATAAATTTCAAAGCTTCTGCTTTGTTTGGCGCACCTTTTGGAATGACCCAAAGATCAAGATCCCAAACCTGTCCGTCCCAAACAATTACAAACGGTTTTTTCTCAGTGACTTGCGCACCGAAAATACGGCCGTTATAGGCAGTTGTCATGGTAACTTCACCATCAGCCAGCATCTGTGCTGGCTGCGCACCAGTTTCCCACCAAACTGTGACATCTTTAATAGTATCAAGTTTAGCCAACGCCCGAGCAACGCCTGTTTTTGTAGTCAAAGTGCTATAAACATCTGCTGGCGCTACACCGTCAGCCATCAACGCCATTTCAAGATTGGCTTTTGGACCTTTACGAAGACCACGTTTGCCAGGGAAATCTTTTACGTTAAAGAAGTCAGCCATAGTTTGTGGCGCACTGCCAGAAAACTTTGTCTTGTCATAGGCGTAAACTGTTGACCAAACGATTGAAGCAACGCCGCAATCAACAAGTGTACCTTGAATGAAGTCATCTGTTGCTGCAGTTCCGTCATCACCCGCTGGCAAGATGGATGGATCAATTTCTTCAAGAAGACCCTCATCGCAGCCACGAACAGCGTCGGACAATTCAACATCAACAAGATCCCAAATGACCTTACCGGATTCAACCTGGGCTTTCACCTCAGCCAGACCGCCATTATAGTCTTCGGAATTAATCTTTTTGCCGCCCATGGCTTCCCATGGCTTGTGGTAGGCTTCTACCTGGCTTTTTGTGTATCCGCCGCCCCACGAAACAACTGTAAGGTTGCCCGCAAAAGCAGTAGTGGCAGCAAATAACCCAACTGCCGCAATGCTTGTTAATAAGAGTGATTTTTTCATAATACTTCACTTCTCCCTGTCTCAAAATACTGCCGCTTCAAGAGCGACATTTCCCAAAATTTGTTCTGATTGCTTCCAGATTTTTAAAATCAATGTTACCGGAGGCAATTAGCAGAATATTCTATTTCACTTATTACGCATCAAGCGCACGGCAATCTTCGAGCGCCCATCCGATTTTTACTGGACTGCCTTCAACCAACTGAGTTAGGCCAGACGCATTAGGCACCTTGATGATAAAATCATCACGTCCGCAGACATTTATCCGGGTCCGAATATGATCGCCCAGATAAATTAGTTCTTCAACTTTCCCATTGAAAATATTCGGATATTTTCCATCTTCCGGATTTATCTCAACTCTCTCAGGCCTCAAAGACAAAGAGGATCGTTCACCAACGTTTCCGGCATTAACATCCAGAGCGCTAACCACACCGCCGCCTGGTATTTCGACAACACAACCAGATCCATTCTTTTCTTTTATTATGCCTTCAAGCTTATTGTTCTCGCCAATAAACTGGGCAACAAACGCGTTTTCAGGTTGTTCATACAGCTCATCTGGCGGCGCGATCTGCTGGATAACACCGTCATTGAAGACCGCCACTCGCGACGACATTGTCAAAGCTTCCGACTGATCATGTGTCACATAGACAACAGTAACACCCAGGCTTTCATGAATATGCTTGATCTCATACTGCATCTGCTCGCGCAGTTGCTTATCAAGCGCTCCCAACGGCTCATCCATCAGTACGAGTTCTGGATCAAACACTAGCGCTCTGGCTACAGCCACACGTTGCTGCTGACCACCTGAAAGTTGAGCTGGACGCCGATTACCAAAATCACCGAGCTGCACCATATCTAGGGCTCTCTTAACTTTGGTTTCCATCTCCGCCTTATTCATGCCGCGAACCTGCAAAGGAAATGCTAGGTTCTCAAACACTGTCATGTGCGGGAAAAGCGCGTAATTTTGGAAAACCATACCAATACCGCGCTTGTGGGGCGCCACGTCGTTAATTGATTTTCCATCCAAGGTGATCTCACCATGGGTAGCGGGCTCAAATCCGGCCAGCATCATCAGACAGGTTGTCTTTCCTGATCCCGATGGGCCGAGCATGGTCAGGAATTCGCCACGTGCAACATCTAAATTTAAGTTCTTTACGACGAGTGTTTCACCGTCATAGCTCTTCTGGACTTCTTGAAACCGCACCAGCGGATCATTCGAGTCTGACATGTGCTCTCCCAGCTGGCAGTATTTTTACTGCCGTAATTTTAAAAGCCGCCCCAATCGGCCATCGTTGCTTAATCGTCTATATAGTCCGGGTTGTTCCTTTGCGGAACTTCACCTCAAAACGATCAGCTTTTTTACGGTAACACATTGTTTACAATTTTCACAAACCATAATTTGAACTCTATTATTAGTAGAATGTGGAATAAATATTTTTTCCAATTGGGATATAACCATATCGGCCCGTTTTTCAGAGATCCTCAACAAATTCTCCAGAAAATCTCACAAAACCACTAAAAATAAATCGTTGTCCCGCCGCCTTTATTAAACTCAAAATACGTAATTTAGCTAAACCGCTGCGGACTATAGGGCGCAATATCGAGCGAGAGTTTTTCCCCATTTACAATTGATGCAACTATTTTTCCAGTGATCCCGCCAAGTGTTAGTCCGACATGCTGGTGCCCAAATGCGAGAATAACGTTTCTGTTTTCTGGTAATTGACCAATTACAGGCAAGGCATCAGGCATTGACGGTCGAAAACCAAGCCAACGACTTTCAATGGCGCCCAGATCTGGAAGCACCTGCTTCGCCGATTTTTCTAAATACTGCAATACATTCCCTGAGTATTCTGTATCAAGTCCCCCGAGTTCCACAGTACCCGCAATCCGAATTTGTTGATCCAAAGGGGTCATGTAAAAGCCCTTTTCTGCCCAACCAACAGGACGGCTAAGAGACGTCTTTTCTGCGTTTAGCATTAGATGGTACCCCCGTTCAGTATCCAGCGGTGTTCTGCTGGAAAATGACGGGAGCAACGCCTTGGAATGAGCACCGGCTGCTACAACGACTTTGCTTGCTTGAAGTTCGTTTTCACCATGACAAATACGAACATCTTCTGTGCCGTTGGGTTCTATGGTCTTCACGTCATCACGTATAAATGTCCCGCCGTTTGCAATAAAATTTTCTACCAGTCGCTCCATTAATTTTCCAGGAGAAAGAAACTGAAAGGCTTGGTCAAAAAGCACGCCTTTGTGAAATATGGGTTGTAGGCAAGGCTCCAGATCATGGATCTCATGCGCGGAAACTTCCTGAAGTGAAACGTCACGTTCTTGCCGGGCTAGTATACCCGAGTAGGCTTCCTTATACCCTTTCTCTGTGCTGTAGAGATACAGGCACCCCCGACGTCGAATGAGGTCCAGCGCATTCGCGGCCTCAATCAATGGCATAAGGCCACTTTCCGCATGCGCAAGTAAAACGGACAAAGCATCAATAATATGTGCCACTTTGTTGGGACGGCAGTTGGCAAGGAATTCCGCGAGCCAAGGTATCATTCGATGGATCGTGCGCCATTTAACCGAGAGCGGACTATCTTTGCTCAAGATCATACCCAGCGCCTGTAATGGTAGAGACGGTGAGTTTATTGGAATGCAGGCGTAATTCGCAAATGTGCAGGCGCTACCGCTTGCCGTGCTTTCACCCGGCGCACCTCGATCCAGAAGACAAACGTTTTTTCCAGATTTCTGCAACCATAACGCACAAGAAATACCGACCATCCCGGCCCCGACAACAGCGACATCATACTTTGCGCCTATTTTACTGGAAAATTTACTAATCTATACATTCCTCCATAATACCCTGAATCACAGGTTCGACATTATTCTCTCTAGCGAGCTGATATGCCGTTTATGGCATACCTACCGGTATACTAAGACCAACTTTTACACTGTCCATAACAACATTTGTGTGGAAACGCTTCACGTTCGAATTGTGAAAGAAGAAGCGACGTGTAAAGTCTTCATAGTCTTTCATGTCTCGTGCCGTGAGGATCAAGATAAAATCAGCATTTCCTGTCACATAATAACATTGCATAACCTCTGGTGTGTTCAGCATGGTTTCCTTAAATTGATCCAAAAATTCAGGACGCTCCCTCTCCAACGTTACTTCCACTATCATGGTCAAGCTACGCCCAATGAGTTCTCGATTTAAAACAGCAATTTCTTCAGCGATTACGCCTGTATCACGCATTTTTTTGAGCCGTTTTTGGCAAGTTGTCGGGGACAACCCAACCTTCTCGCTCAATTGTTCAGCCGTTAGGCGGCTGTTCTTTTGAACCAGTGTCAGCAGCTTTAAGTCAAATTCATCCAAAGAAAACTCCACCGATTAAATTATGCATATATTGATCAAAACTAGACTTTTTTCATCCCTACTACGGAACTATTATATTATTTTAATCAAAAAAAACAAAATATAGTTACGTTTATTGTTATTTATTTTTTGCGAGGCCGAGCATGGACATACAGGATTTCACGGGTGCAACATTGAAGCATCATCACAATGAAAATTATGACCAAAGTCCCGATTACTCGGCGGAACTCGCATCTGTTTTAGATAAAGAGAGTTGTGACAATGCCTATCGCACCATCAGTGACTGGGATGGCTACGCACCTTCTCCACTGGTTGCTCTTTCCGGACTGGCCAAAAAAATCGGTATTGCCGACATTCTTTATAAACACGAAGGCGGGCGGTTCGGTCTTGGCAGTTTCAAAGCTTTGGGCGGTGCCTACTCGGTTCTACAACTTCTCATTCAAGAAGTATCTAAAGCAACATCGATGCAAATCAGCGCAGATGACATTATTTCCGGAGAATATGCGACCATCATTCGTGAAATTACAGTCGTAACTGCGACCGATGGAAATCATGGACGATCCGTTGCATGGGGCGCCGAGAAATTTGGATGTAACTGTTTTATTTACATGCATGCGGGCGTGAGTAACGGGCGTGCAAAAGCGGTTGAAGCGTTTGGTGCTACCGTCATCTGGGTGGATGGGAATTATGACCAATCCGTCCATGAGGCCGCAGAGGCTGCCGCAAAAAACGATTGGTTCGTAGTCTCTGATACTTCCTATGAAGGTTATACAGAACTCCCCAAAAATGTTATGGCGGGTTACACGGTAATGACAACAGAAATCATCCAGCAACTGCCAAAAGACAAGCTACCAACGCATGTCTTTGTGCAAGGAGGCGTTGGAGGGCTGGCAGGTGCCGTTTGCGCACATCTATGGCAATCTTTGGGGGCCGAACGCCCTCGGTTCGTAATTGTTGAGCCCGATCGCGCGGATTGTTTGTTTCAAAGTGGCCTTCGAGGGGAAATAACGGATGTTTCCATCGAGGAAGAGACCATTATGGCGGGCTTATCATGCGGTGAAGTTTCTAGCTTAGCATGGCAAATTCTTCTCGGCGGCACCAATGATTTTGTGACGATTGAGGATGAACTGATTGCGCCGACTATGAAACTTTTGGCAAAAGGTGTTGGAGAGGATCAACCGCTTGTCGCTGGCGAATCGGCTGTTGCTGGACTTGCTGGCGCAATTGCTGCGCGGATGAACAACGAGCTGACCGCAAAACTTGGCCTTGATGCGTCTTCACGTATTCTAATTTTTGGAACAGAAGGGGCAACAGATCCGGCTATCTATGAAAAGATAGTGGGTTTGTCTCCTGCCGATGTTGGAGTCTGAGCAGGGATAAAGCTTGGGGGGAGGGCGTGATCGATGCAATCGGGCATCGATCCATAGCATCCTATTGAGGCAGGCTTACTTGGTGCCTGCTGTTTCCCGGAAAGCAACAATAGCTCTCAGCTGAGCTTTGCCAGCTTAACGCTATTGGTACTGTATGATTTCCGGGACTTAGGGAATTAGAAAATTAGCTTTTCAGGCTTTCTGCAATACGGACGATATCGCTGCGAATCAGACCTATATCGGAAAGTTCACGATCATCCAAAGCGCTTAATTCTAAAACAGTTTTACGGTACTGTTTATATTGCTGCATTTTTGCAAAAAGGGTTTCAATAGAGTTCAGCGCAACAAAAGTAGTCCGCTGAATTCCTTCAGAAATATAACCAGGTGTTGGTGTTAGTACGTTCATCACTTTTCCTCCTATCGAGTTGATATCCCCTATCTAGTCGGAAAAATTCATGTTGACTTGCTTAATTACCTCACTGCATCTATGCAATTTACGCATAGCTACATTAGTTATTTTTTAATCTTCCCAGACCCGCCAAGAAATTCACCGAAAACGGGGCTTTCTGATCTGTAAACAACCCAGTCTTATTCGCTTTTTTGAAGGGAACTGCAGAGCCATATGCCCTCTTCGTTCGTGAAAAGCCTGGATCAGTAGTTACTGGCTAAGGAATCACGTGATTAAGTATCACAAAAACCTTAGCCAGAGAGTTACTTAGATAATTGCGAAGACTTCTTTGACCGCTTCAGCCATGGCGCCCACAATAACATCTGCCTCGTTTTTGGTTAGGCAGAGCGGCGGTGCGAATCCCAGAATATCACCCTGCGGCATAGCCCGTGCGATAACACCGCGTTTCAAAAGGGCCGCCGCAATTTTAGGACCCGTCATCTGTGACGGATCCAGAAATGTTCGTTTTTCCTTATCGGCTATTAATTCAACAGCCAACATCAACCCTTCACCGCGAACGTCACCCACATTCGCATGATCACCAATCGCGTCTGCCATTGCCTGTTTGAAATAGGGACCAATCTTACCCGCATTATCGACCAATCCCATGCTGTCAATAAGCTTCAAATTGGCGACACCGGCCGCAGCGCAAACAGGATGTGCGGAATATGTCCATCCATGACCGATCGCGCCATATTCATCTGTCCCTTGTTCCAGAACTTTCCAGACTTTGTCAGACACGATAGAGGCGGATAAAGGCGCGTAAGCAGACGTCAGGCCCTTTGCAGAAGTGATAATATCCGCTTCAATTCCATAATGATCAGAACCGAACATGGTGCCCAACCGGCCAAATCCTGTTACGACTTCATCCGCAATCAGCAAAATGTCGTATTTTTTCAAAACAGCCTGGATGGCGCCCCAGTAACCTGAGGGTGGTGGGACAAGACCACCTGTTCCCAAAACTGGCTCTCCAATAAAGGCTGCGATGGTGTCAGGTCCTTCTTTTTGGATCAGCTCATCCAATTTTGCAGCACACTGCGCGGAAAACTCTTCTTCACTCAGACTTAGATCATCCCGGCGGTAATAATAGGGCGCTTCGGTATGAACAACTTGCGTTAGCGGTAGATCGAATTTTTTATGAAACAGCTCAAGTCCTGTCAAAGAGCCTGTCATCAAACCTGATCCGTGATAGCCCCTCCAACGCGAAATAATTTTCTTCTTTTCAGGGCGGCCGAGGACATTGTTGTAATACCAGACCAGTTTGATATTGGTTTCATTGGCATCGGATCCAGATAGACCAAAATAAACCTTACTCATATTGTCTGGCGCACGGTCAATAATCATTTTTGACAACGTGATCGACGCTTCTGTGCCATGTCCGACATAAGAATGGTAATACGCAAGTTCTTTAGCTTGGGCAGCCATGGCATCCGCGATTTCAGAACGACCATACCCAACATTCACACAATAAAGACCCGCAAAGGCGTCGAGAAATTTGTTTCCGTCCCGGTCTTCAATGTGCACACCTGAACCGCCTGTAATGATGCGATTAGAAAGTTCACCACGGGAAAATTGAGCCAAATGCGTAGATGGATGGAAGAAATTCTCGCGATCCCATTGGCTGAGTTGATCATTTGTAAGCATTGATTTCTCCAGAATTATTGCGACCGGCTCATATCCGATCGTGGCAGTTATATTTAGTGTCAGAAAAGGCCTCGATACCCTGTCGCGATCCCTCGCGGCCAAAATCGGATTTGGACACTAGAGGAATTTCTGTAGTGAGTGCTTTTATAATCGCCCAGAATTTCAGTGGAGAATTCGCGGAAGAGGTCAAAAATCAGTGTAATCATCCGAAGACCCGAAAAGTCTTCCGATTTGCGCTTATCTGCTACTCATCCAAAATAGAGAGCGGAACAATCGAGATATCTTTCACCGGCTTTGTAACCACGTAAGTATAGTAGCGCTTGAGACCGATATCTGCCTCCAGCATTTCATCCACTTTACGCTGATAGGCGTCAACCCCTTTGCAAACCAGCTTCAGAAAGTAGTCGATGCCTCCGCCAACGGCCCAGCATTCGAACACCTCGTCCATTTCCATAACAGCTTTTTCAAACCGTTCGAAATCTTCAGCCCGATGGCTGACAAGTTCTACTTGCATAAAAATAGTTGTCGAAGAGCCTAATTTCGCAAGCGAAAGGCGGGCTCCATATCCCTCAATTATCCCCAGTTTTTCAAGTCTCTTTAGTCTCTCCCAACAAGCCGTGGGGGAGAGATGAACCTGAACTGCCAGTTGATTTTTTGGGATACGGCCATCCTGTTGCAGAACGCTCAATATTTTCAGATCACGGTCATCAAGTTTAATCATATCATTCTACTACCCAGCTTCAAACTGTAACGGAGACAACACCGACAATGTCACCCATACCAATCAGACCCGGAAAATGCCGTGCTGTAAAGATACCGTCAAGTGGGCTGTGATATTCTTTGGGAATGCTGCCTGTGCGATTGATATCATGAACCTTGGCAATAAGTTGACCGGCCTTGACGGCTTCTCCCAATTCAACGCATAGCTCCATCAAACCGGTGCTTTCACTGGAAATGAAGCATCGATGATCCGGCATATCCAGATTGGTTGTTTCCCCAATCTCAGGAGTACCTTCCATCACGCCTGCATGAAGAAGTAGATTGCGAATACCTTTCTTTGCAATCAAAACACTAGCGGCGGAGGCTGAACCGCCGCCACCAAGTTCCGTGGAGATAAAGATTTTTCCCATTTCTTCTGCTGAAGTATCATACATCCCGGCTGCATCCACCTCGAGCATCATAAGGGAATAAGGCGCGTTAAAAGCTTGCATGGCTGCCACACATTGCTCCTGCTGCTTTTTGTTATCCAAAACGTGGGCTGCGCAAAACGGCACAAAATCCAGCGTTTTTCCTCCGGAATGAATATCCAGAACATAATCTGCCATTGGCAACAATGTACGCTGAAAATAATCAGCAATCTTCTGGGTCACGGATCCGTCCGGGCTTCCCGGAAAAACCCGGTTCATATTCCCCTTATCAATTGGCGACGTACGTGTTGCACTTTTAAAGGCCGGGTAATTCATCCCGGGGACAATGATAACCCGCCCAGAGATTTCATCTGCAGTGATCTTCCCCGCAAGATCAAACAACGCAATCGGCCCCTCATATTCGTCTCCGTGATTGCCACCTGTTAGTAAGACGGTTGGGCCATCTCCATTTTTTGCTACCGTGATGGGGACCATAATTGACCCCCAAGCAGAAGTGTCATGGGAATGAGGTAGTTTCAGGAAACCATGCTGTACGCCATCTTGATCATAATCAACAGTGGCAGAAATAGGGTTTGCGCGCATATTTTTAGTCTTTAATCATGAGTTGACGAGGTACAGAAGCCAGAAACTCAACTTCTCCTTCTGTAATAACAATGCTTTCTGTGGTCTCTAGGCCCCAGTTATCCATCCATAGACCCGTCATGAAATGAAACGTCATACCAGGTTCAAGGACCGTTTTATCGCCGGAGCGTAGGCTCATTGTCCGCTCGCCCCAATCTGGCGGGTAACTTAATCCAATTGGGTATCCTGTCCTGCTATCCTTGAAAATGCCGTGTTTTTTCAGAACAGCGAAAAAGGCATGCGCAATATCTTCACAAAGATTGCCGGCTTTTGCCATTTCAAGACCAGCTTCCATACCTTCTTGGATGGCTTTGTCTGCATCAATAAAGGTTTGCGATGGTTTGCCTAGAAAGATCGTGCGGGATAAGGGGGCGTGGTACCGGCGGTAACATCCTGCAATTTCAAAAAAAGTTCCCTCCCCTGCTCTGAGTGGCTTGTCATCCCAAGTAAGATGAGGCGCGGCGGCATCCTCCCCAGATGGCAGGAGGGGAACAATCGCAGGGTAATCCCCGCCAAAACCGTCCGCTCCTCTAATGCCTGTGTCATAAATTTCAGCAACCAAATCATTTTTGCGCATTCCAGGCTCGATAACATCGAAAATGCGTTTGTGCATTTCTTCAACAATCCGCCCCGCGCGGCGCATATAGACGAGTTCCTGTTCCGATTTGACGGCACGGCACCAGTTGACCATCGAGTTTGCGTCCTTGATGGTTGCGTTTGGAAGGTGCTTGACCAAAGAAAGATAGGCGGCGGCTGAAAAATAATAATTATCCATTTCAACGCCGATATTGAGAGAGCCCCAACCCCGATCAGCCAACAATCCGCTAAGGTAATCCATAGGGTGACGTTCAGTGGTCTGAATATAGGTCTCCGGATAAAAAAGAATATTTTCATCCTTCATAAAGACCGTACGTCGTGCGCCATTTGCATCTTGCTTGCGACCATACCAAATTGGTTCACCTTCAAGAGGAAGAACTACACATTGATGGACATAAAAAGACCAGCCGTCATACCCTGTAAGCCAAGCCATATTGGAAGGATCGGTAACAATCAAAAGATCGATACCTTTCGCACTCATCGCTGTTCGCGCTTTAGCAATGCGATCTTGATATTCTGCGAGAGTAAAGGGCAGATCAATGCCAGACATGACATACTCCATGTTATCTTAACTGTTAAAAATGACGCCGACATCCACTAAGGATCCAACATTTAGATTACTGCTGATTAACACCCAACAAAAGTCCGAAAAAACGAAATAATCAAAGCCCTGCTATTTTTGATAAATTCCCAGCACTCCATCACCCGCATTAATTGAGAACAAAAATTGATAAAACAACTAACGGCGAGAAATTTTTGCTCATGTTAAAAATTGGCATTAAATCTTGATATTTTGTAAATTATTACACTCTAATGTAGCTGTTATTTAGTCGAGAAGCATTGTGGGGGGTCAAACAACAATACCGAAACGCCCAAGCGGCATACGCACAGGTTGAATTTGAAATAGTTTATAACTTGAAATCTAATAACTATTTATCTTCAAATGCATATGACTGTTGTCTAATTTATTGAAAATCGTAACCATCAAGGAAAAATAATCCCATACTCAAATCAATTTCGGTCAATAATTGCACCAAAATGCACTTGAGCAAACACAAAAGGAAATTGATAATCAATAGAATATGCATTCAATTTTCTCGGGAGGCCAAGAGTGCCAATTTTAATTATCGATGATAACATTGAACTGCAAGAGGTTATGGCGACCGTGCTCGAAATGAAAGGGTACAAAGTTGTTTTTGCGAACAACGGCATAAAGGGTTTGGCCGCCATAGAAGCACACTGCCCGAGTGTGGTTATCTGTGACATCGATATGCCTGAATTGGATGGGGACGGAGTATTCAAAAAACTACGGGCAATGGGCGGCGAAATTGCGGCGATCCCGTTCATATTTATAAGCGGTCGAATTGACGAAAAAGATCAAATCAGTAGATTGTATGGCGGCGCGGACGCATGCTTCATAAAACCCGTCAATCTGGAATTGTTATGCGCGCAGGTAAGCTCGCTCCTTTCCACTAAATCCAGAAATACCGATCTGTTTCAGAGCAAACTCGAAAAAATTGAAACGGCGTTGAAAATTTCGACGCAAGAAAAATTTCATCATTACCCGCCACTTTTTGACGATCTCGATGACTATGTTCATTCAATTTGCAACGTGATTAGCTTACGTGAAATCAACGAACTTAAAGGGAGTTCGAAGCCCGACATTCTTGAAAAGGATTATCTTATTTATATCCAACTGTGGTTACAGAAAGTTGGTGAACGAAAATTTCTCCTTGAAGGCACCTCAATTGACTACTTGAACTGGCAAATAATTTACTTGGCCGCAGAAGCCGAATTCCAACAAAAAAACATCTACGTATCAGACCTGTATATTATGATTGAAGCTGCTCGCGCGACCATTAACGCCAGATTGAAAACTCTTGTTGAAAATAACATTCTTTCCAAATCTAATGATACAGAAGATCGCCGCCGACAACTTGTCACGTTGCAAGCGCCCTTCCAAAGAAAATTAGAGGAACATATCAGAACGAGTATTTCTCAAATACGATTGGTATTTTAGACCGCGCCTCAGCAAGGTTCGACTATATAACTCTACTGCAAATACACCCAACTAGGTCAAATATTGATCCAATAATGCCTTGCTGAAGGTTTCGAAGGGTTGTTTACTTAAGCGGTCATCTTTTTTATGAGATAAATAACATATGGCTGATACTTCGACGCGATCGCCTTTCGTAATCTTATATTACACCCTTTTATTCACATTGTTGGGCTTCGGTTGGACTATCTGGTCAATCTACCAAGTCAATTTTCAAGATGTGGTGACACAAAACCGCTGGTCACTGGAGACTACAGAGACAAAAGAAAAAATAGTTTATCTAGACGAAGTCCTGACCATGTCTGCCCGATTGGCCGCTGAAACGGGGGATAACCGTTGGGAAATTCGATATAACAAACATGTACCGGAGCTGGAGTTCGCGTTAAAACGAGCAATGGAACTTGTTCCCCAATTGAGTTATGCCTTAGGTGTCGACGACACCGACACAGCAAATTCCAAATTGATAAAAATGGAGAAAGATGCATTTGAGTTCGTCCGCAATTCTCAATCAAACCTAGCCAAAAACCTTCTCTACTCCGCTGAGTACGAACGCCATAAAGAAGTTTATGCCAATGGTATGCTTCTGTTCCATCAAACAATGCAAAATGCAATTCAACGGTCTCATGATGCGCGAATTCAAGCGAATTATATTCAGATTATCGTGGTTTCGGCCATTGCTTTTGGCATTGTTGTCGCTTGGGTAAACGTCTTTTTCCTGCTTCGTAATTGGCGGAAAACTCTTTCAATAAACCAGAGAGAGCTAGAGTTTCAAAAATTCTCGTTGGATGAGCACGCAATCGTCAGCATTTCGGACGTAGAGGGGAAAATTACCTACGCAAACGAGAAATTTTGCAGGGCTAGTGGCTACAATCAAATGGAATTGCTTGGGCAAGACCACCGCATTGTAAATTCAAGAGAACATCCGCCGGGGTTTTTTGAAGAATTGTGGCAAACTATTGAAAGCGGGAAAGTCTGGCGTGGCGAGATCAAAAACGAAGCAAAGGATGGCGGGTATTATTGAATGAAGTAGGAAATCCCTTCCAATACGTTGCAATTCGCACCGACATCACTGAACGAAAAAGAGTGGAAGATTATCTAAATTTGCTTCTTCAGACACAGACCGATTTAATTAGCCGTTATTCACCAAACGGGGTCCTTAATTTTGTAAATAAATCATATGCAGATTTTTTTGGCAAAGAAACCGAACAACTCATTGGTACGTCTATTTTTGATATCATGCCGCAAAACGAGCAAACAATAATACAGACCAATTTATCCCAGGCGGGAATTGATACGCCTACATTTACAACTGAAAACCGTCTCAAAAATTCTGCAGGAAAACACAAAACAATAGAATGGGTAAACCACGTCTATTTTGACGAAGGCGGAAATATTACGGAAATACAATCCGTCGGGCGGGATGTTTCAGATATTAGACATGCGCATATTCGTGCTGAGGCTGCCAATCTTGCTAAATCAAGTTTCCTTTCAACAATGAGCCACGAAATTCGAACGCCCCTAAATGGCGTGCTCGGGTTGACGCAGTTATTGAAAGAGACGCAGCTGGACGAAGATCAGCACAGAAAAGTAAATACAATACTCTCTTCCGGGCAAACACTTCTATCCATCGTCAATGACGTTCTTGATATGAGTAAAATCGAGGCCGGGGGATTGGAACTTGAAGAAAAGGCATTTTCTTTAAAGGAAATGATCTCAACCATTTTCTCGCCGTTTCAGACCTTGGCTGATGAAAAGGGGATAAAATTAGTCGTAACTAGCGAAATTGGGGCAGAGAACATCGTTAAAGGCGACTCTGTTCGATTACGCCAAATTCTATGGAACCTCCTGAGCAATGCCATTAAATTTACAGTGCAGGGTCACGTCACCCTGACAATTGGAATTGTCGATAACAATAAGGGCATAAGCAATTTGGCGTCAGGCGAAAAAGATTGTTTATTCTATTTCTTTGTTGAGGATACAGGAGCTGGAATCTCAGCTGACCGGATGGACGTCATTTTTGATGCCTTTACTCAAGAAGACAGCTCAATCACTCGAACACATGGAGGAACAGGGTTAGGCTTATCCATTGTGAAGCAATTGACTGAATTAATGGGCGGTACAATCAATGCCGAGAGCGAGCTGGGCAACGGGACTAAATTCTTTGTCTATATCCCATTCGACGTCCCAACAAAGACCGAAATTGATGCAATAGCATTACGCAAATCAAATACCACCGTTCAGACAACGTCTTCCCTCAATGTGCTCATTGCTGAAGACAATGATGTGAATGCTTACATAGCCAGACAATTCCTTGAAAAACTCGGGCATGTTACCAGACATGTGGAGAACGGAAAATTGGCGGTTGAAGCTGCGCAAGACGATTGGGCCCATGTAATTCTAATGGACATCCATATGCCGGAAATGAATGGAATTGATGCAACAAAAGCCATACGTGCAGGAAACGTAAATAGTAATATTCCAATAGTGGGATTAACTGCCGACGCATTCGCTAAAAGTCACGAGCAATTTATTGAATCGGGAATGAACGATGTCCTTACCAAGCCGTTCACGAAACAGCAATTGGCCGACATGTTCTGTAATAACGGACTAGTTGAAAGACGGAGTGCAAGGCGCCCGTGAGAAACGTTGTACAAACACAATAGAGTTCTGACCGTTCTCCATGATCAAAATTCATGAGAGGGGTTTACTTGTCCAAACTGAATTGGCCAACCCTGTACCGGCATTCAAGTCTCATAACAAATTGAAGTTTTTTTGTCTGGTCCAAACGAAAAACGGCCCCAAAGGGCCGTTAGATTTTGTTTTATTGGGCTAGTTAAACTGTTGCTGCAGCCTTCTTTTTTCTCCAGCCGATGAAACCCATCACAGCAAGGCCGGCGCCGTATAGAGGCAAAGCGGCTGGAAGTGGGACCACAGAAAGCGATCCACCACGTTCTGGCGACAGATGGGTTATGATTTCGGAATTTGGGTTATCGAAGAAAGATACCAAATTTGCCATAGCGCTCAATTCGAACATAAACTCGAACGAGAACGCCACAGAGGTCTTGCCGCAGCCGTCTATGTCACAACCGTTGGCAAGAGCCCACGTAACGGAACTCACTGCATCGACCAGTCCCGTTCCAGAAAATTTGTCTCCTTTAAAAGTGTTGTCACTTTTTTCAACGTCCGGATCTCCTACGATGCCATTGAACATAAGCTTCTCGGAACCAAAAGCCTTTTCAAAATCGAAATATTCTTTCGAAGTAGGATCGTTGCTCAAATCATCGTGGTGAGTGGTATACTGCTGGTTATATTTGGCAATCTCATCAATCGATACTTTATCACCCCATACCAGACCTTTGTTGGAAACTGGTGCCTCCACATACACAAAGAAATACTGGGTAGCATCACCGCCATCTTTCGTGCCGGTACCATACTTGACAGTTGTGGTCTGCAATGGCGAGCCGCCCGATGGAAACTTTGAGAATTTGTGGTCGTTAAACCACAATACAGATTTTGACGTTACATATGCAGGATCAGAGCCGTCAGCTATACCGTCCAGTTTGACAGTTAAAGCATTCGCAGAACTGGAGGCTATTGTTACAACCAATCCTGATAAAATGGCCAAGGTAGTGTTTCGAATTTTTGATATCTTAGTCATTTCAAATTTCCTCACCGCATTGAGTATATTCGGTTCTCGTTCCAACAATCAGGAACAGTATTTCTAGTATTAATACCTTATGGTCAAATTGCATATGGCCCGCAGCCAATACAGCTTAAGAACAAACTACAACCAATAGTGTTATTTATTACAATTTATAATAATAACAAAAACTATATTTCAAGAGTACTAATCAATAACGACACTAATAACAGAAATATACGATATATACCGACAACAGCAAACCTATTCAGCAAATTTTAGTTAAAATTAACCATTTTTAGTTCCATTTTTGTAGACTAATTATAGTTAACGATCTGAAGGCCAACTTGCATTCACACTCAGAGTGCGATTTAGTTGCCCATTAAGCGCCAAATTGTAGAAAGAGATCAACATTTCACATGCAATCTTTACAATCTGCGCGAATGTACGGAATCATCCTATTTTTACAAGAATAATTGATAGACCCAAATTCATCCAAGTTATTGATCTAATTATAGTAAGTATCAAAATCAATCGGTAGAGGCACACCTTACGAATCGATTGTGTTGCCGACTATGCGACGGCGACACATCTCATTCACGAAAAACGCAGCTTCAAGAGGCTTGTGGGATTTCTTCGATTATTTCGACTTTTAGAACACCTTCAACTTCACCGCGATCGGCATTGCGCCAATTGAGACTGTCAAAGCGGTCACAAGATGGGCAGTGAGCAGACCAGCGGATTTCCTGACGGCCACAACCGTTACAAAGCCAAGTCGGATCTTGCGGGGCTTCTGTGCTTTTTATAATCCATTTTCTAGAGGCAGCCGCATCAGCGTTTGCCTTTTCCTCCAGATCCGCCAGCAATCTGTAAACAACCGCGGTTGGCTCATCCTTTGAAAGAGTATTGAGATATTTGCGGGCCTCTCCCCATTCACGGGCATCAAGCGCTGCCTTTGCAAGGGCAAGGTTGTTAATTCCATGGTCTCCGGCAGTCGGATTAAAAATACGTTTAGCGCGCGTAAACCAGTCCCCCTCAGTTTCAAGAGGCATCAGGTTTTTAATGGCATCGACAACGTCTGGATGCGGCGTGCTTGCCCAAATGGCCGAAACCAGTTTGTCCCGTTTGCGATCTGCTGCGCTGAGTTTGAGGATCAAGACAGCTGCCGGAACAAATGCCGGATCCATCCTGTGAGCCGCCTCTGCGAGTTCCAACGCACTGGCTATGTTTTCTTTGTCCAGCTTGCTAAGCGCTAATTGGTAATTGATAACTGCCCGTAAATGCTTCAGTGCTGGATTTCTTGCAGCCTTCCCCCGTGCTATTCTTGAGGAGATCCCTTTCGCGGCCACATAATCACGGGTTTTAAGCTGCAATTCTAACAGCTCTTTTAGAACCCATTCTGTCCCCGGCTTAAGGGCATCCGCACGCATTGCATGGGTTATCGCGCCTTGCAAATCATTATCGGATTTTGCCCGGTTAATGAGACCACGAAGACCCATAAGCTCTGTTTCCGGCTTTTCTGCCATCTTGTCATAGTATATTTTGGCGGCCCGATTATCTTGGTTCAGCTCTGCGGCCTGTGCAGCCAACAACAATGTCATTGGCGCGCCCTTAAGATGCTTTTCAGCCTCTACCGCCGCGCGCCGCGCGCCTTCCGCATCACCGGCGGCAATCGCCACCATACCATTACTAATTGCATCCAGACCACGGCCACGTTTGCGGCTTGCAAAAGCACCGCCGAGGCGCCCAGGACCCGCACGAAGCCATTTGTAAACATTGATCAGGATCGCAAGGATTAGGGCTGTAATCGCCGTAATCGCTACCAATACAATCATACTGGTTTCAATCACATACGCATCCCAACGAACCGATACGTTCCCCGGATTATCCGCGAGCCACACACCGGCCAGCGCCAATAGGGCAATCAGGACAAACAAATAAATTGATCGTAACATATCTGTCTCCTAATTCGTGGTTTGCTTTTCAAGAACAGCCGTTGCGGTTACTTGTGTCAGCAGTTGTTCCAACGCTATCTCTACTTGCAGCCGCCTTTCTGCACGCTTGAGCCACGGGGCAGCTGCTTTTGCAGGCTCCCCGTCCAAGTTTTTAAGCAGTGCAACACCGGCGGCGAGTTCACCGGTCATGATTTTTTCTTCAGCACCCGCAACCAGCGCATCAACATTGTCACCCTCCGTATCGCCCACACGGCGGAATTTCACCAACGACGCCAGATTGTGAAGAGTTTTTCCGTACCATGTGTCACTGCTGGGAAGTCGGGCCGCTTGTGTGCTGTCTGTCGCGACTTTTCCAAATTCTTCAGCAAGTTCAACCACAGTTGCAGCGCCCGTTTTCGCAACAGAGTTCAAGGCTGCAAGATCGCCTTGCATCGTTTCAGGCGCAACAGCCAACGTTTGTTGCAGAGCACCTGAGAACGGTTGATTAGATCGGCTTTCACGATGTAACTGGCCCAAAGCCAGCAAAATCAGAGTTTCATCGCCATTCGCATTATTTTGAAGAGTTCTACTCGCCTGAGCTTGCAGAGCTGCACTTAAAGTCCCGAGTTGTGATTTTTGATCGGCCCTGTCAGTTAGCGCCAACACTTGATCACGCTGAACCTTTGAAAGCTCTGTACTTAAATTCGCCAAGGCTGCTTCGAGTTTTGCGATATTTGCTGCCGCTGCAGCTGAAGGCTCTGCCGAAGAAGCGGAAACTGCCTCAGG